>Ga0316628_100004816_pt1 | contig 10680 bp, 5 predicted proteins | sample OWC_Aug_M2_C1_D5_FD_207648 | JGI IMG/M metagenome (GOLD analysis project Ga0316628, IMG submission 207648) | Wetland soil microbial communities from Old Woman Creek delta, Ohio, United States - OWC_Aug_M2_C1_D5_C | ecosystem: Environmental > Terrestrial > Soil > Wetlands | place: USA: Ohio... | reverse complement strand
GCCGCGTCCTGGCCTTCGAAGCCGTACATGAGGTCTATCGAGACGGTGTCGAAGCCGACCTCGCGCAGTACCTGGAAGGCCTGGCGTGCCCGCCGGGCGCCGTGCGCCCGACCCAGGAAGCGCAGCGCGCCGTCGTCCAGCGACTGCACGCCGAGGCTGACGAAGCCGACGCCGAGCTCGCGCCAGGCGCGCGCCGCCTCGACCGTCACATCCTCGGGGTTGACCTCGAGGTGGAGCCTCACGTCGTCGGTCAGGGCCATGCGCGCACGCACCGCACCCACGACCTGCGCCAATCGCGTCGTCGCCAGAGCCGACGGCGTGCCGCCGCCGAGGTAGACCGTGTCGAAGCGCCAGCGATCGCTGCCGGCGAGCTCCATCTCCTCGAGCAGCGCGGCCACGTAGCCTGCCCTGCGCTCCTCGCCCGCGATCAGCACCGCATAGTCGCAGTACGGGCAGATCGCGGTGCAGAAGGGGACGTGGATGTAGAGGCCGGCGGCGTCCACGGTCGCTCTGGTACCCGCTTCCCGCTAGTCCTTGTCGGTCTTCAAGACCGAGACGAAAGCGGACTGGGGAATGGGCACGGCGCCCACCATCTTCATGCGCTTCTTGCCCTTCCTCTGCTTCTCCAGGAGCTTGCGCTTGCGCGTGATGTCGCCGCCGTAGCACTTGGCGGTCACGTCCTTGCGGAAGGGGTTGATGGTGGTGCGCGCGATGACCGTGCCGCCGATGGCGCCCTGGATGGCGATCTTGAACTGCTGGCGTGGAATGGACTCGGCCAGCCGCTCGCAGTAGTGGAGGGCGCGCGGCCGCGCCTTGTCCCGGTGCACCAGCTGGGCGAGGGCATCGACCGGCTCGCCGTTGACCAGGATGTCGACCTTCACGAGATCGGTGTCGCGGTAGTCGAGCAGCTCCCAATCCAGAGAGCCGTAGCCCTGGGTCACGGTCTTGAGCCGGTCGTTGAAGTCGAACAGCACCTCGGCCAGCGGCATCTCCGAGGTCAGCTCGACCCGGCCCACGGCCAGGTAGTTGAACGCAGTCTTGGCGCCGCGGCGCTCGCGGCACAGCTCCATGACCGGGCCGACGTAGCGCTCGGGCATCATCACCGCGACCTTGATGTACGGCTCAGCGGTGGCCGCGATCTCGGCCGGATTGGGGTAGTAGCTGGGGTTGTCCACCTCCACCAGCCGACCGTCATTCAGGGTCACCCGGTAGCGCACCGACGGCGCCGAAACGATCAGCGACAGGTCATGCTCCCGGCGCAGCCGCTCCTGTACCACCTCGAGGTGCAGGAGGCCGAGGAAGCCGCAGCGGAAGCCGAAGCCGAGGGCGGCCGAGGAGTCCTTCTCGTAGGTCAGGGCAGCGTCGTTGAGCTTGAGCTTCTCCAGAGCCTTGGCCAGATCGGGGTATTCCTCGTTGGACATCGGGTAGAGCGAGGAGAAGACCACCGGCTTGGCCTCTTTGTAGCCAGGGAGGGGCTCGGAGGCCGGACGCTGGACCTCGGTGATGGTGTCCCCCACCGCCACGTCGGACACGGCCTTGATGCCGGCGATCACGTAGCCCACGGCCCCGGCTTGAAGGTGGTCGACCTTGACCCGGCGCAGCTGGAGCAGGCCCACCTCCTCCACCTCGTGCTCGCTCTGGCTGTGCATCATGCGCACCCGTTGTCCCGGTCGCAGCACGCCCTGGCGGACGCGGCAGAGCAGCACCGCGCCCCGGTAGGGGTCGTACTGGGCGTCGAAGATCAGGGCCTGGAGCGGCGCTTCGGGGTCTCCGCTGGGGGCGGGCAGGCGCTCGACGATCGCCTCGAGGACGTCGTCGATCCCGATCCCCTGCTTGGCCGAACAGAGGACTGCGTTCTCCGCGTCGAGGCCCAAGTCGGACTCGATCTCCTCCCTCACCCGCTCCACGTCGGCGGCCGGGAGGTCGATCTTGTTGAGCACCGGGACCATCTCCAGGTCGTGCTCGAGAGCCAAGTACATGTTGGCCACGGTCTGGGCCTCGACGCCCTGGGCGGCATCGACCAGGAGCAGAGCGCCGTCGCAGGCCAGCAGCGCCCTCCGCACCTCGTGCGAGAAGTCCACGTGCCCGGGGGTGTCGATCAAGTTCAGGCTATACGTGGCCCCATCGCGCGCGGTATAGCTGAGGGTCACCGAGTTCGACTTGATGGTGATGCCGCGCTCACGCTCGAGATCCATGGAGTCGAGGATCTGATCGCGGAAGTCCCGATCTTCGACCGCCCCGCAGCGCTGGATGAGACGATCAGCCAGAGTCGACTTGCCGTGATCGATGTGGGCAATGATGCAGAAGGTGCGGACGTTGTTCACGCGTCTGTCCAGCGGCACGCTCCCGGTGCCGGCTGGCATTATCGCGGAAACCGCGGGGCGGTGCCAGGGTGTCATCTCGGGCGCCGCTGCGCGGCGCGTCGCGGGCTGCAGGCAACCTTCGGGGCCTGCAGACGGCCTTCGGCCGTCCCCGCGACTGAAGGAGATGGTGTCAGCGACCTTCTCCGAGCGCTCTTCCCGCGCGGCGCCAGGCCAAGACCTGCACCGGCCCGGTTCGCAGGCCGGCGCAGCTCAATCCCTGGCCCCGCCGTCGAGCGGGTGCCCGGCGGAGCCGCACGTGCCCTAAACTTGACGGAGTGCGATACCTGATCGCTCTGTCACTGGTCGCAATGTTGGCGCTGTCGTTGTCGGCGTTGGCGGTCGAGCCCGGCTGGAGCGAGATCGAGATCCCGGCCACGGGCTCCTACGCGCTGCTCTACATCCCCGACGGGACACCGCCCGGACAGCCTCTGCCCGCGCTGGTCTTCCTGCACGGCAGCGGGGCGTCGCCCGAGGCCTACCGCAGGTTCGTCGACTTCGCAGCGGACGCGGCCGGCTGCCTGCTCGTGCTGCCCAGGTCGGCGAGCAGCCAGGGCTGGGGTACCGGCCAGGACCAGCTGACGGTCGGCGAAGCCCTGCGACTGACCTCCGAGCTGGTCGCCGTCGACCCCGGCCGGGTCGCCATTTCCGGCCACTCTTCGGGCGGCGCCTACGCCTACGTCCTCGCCTACACGACCGTCTCGCACTACAGCGCCGTGTTCACCCTTTCGGCACCGTTCGTCTACGTGCCCGCCGTGGCCGATCCCAACTACGCCGCGCCGATCCGCATGTACTACGGCACCGACGATCCCAACTACTGGGGCGGGTCGTACGACGCGCTGATGGCCCAGTGGGCCCGCCTCGGCATCGAGGTGGAGACCGACATCCGGCCGGGCTACAGCCACAACGTGTGGCCCGACGACGCCATGGAGGACGGGTTCCGGTTCCTGGTCGCTCACGCCTACCCCGAGCTACCCTCGTGTCAGCCATCGGACACCGTGATGTGCCTGGGCGGAGACCGCTTCGCCCTCGCGCTCACCTGGCGCGACTTCGCCGACCGCGCGGGATCGGGTCACGTGGTCGCGGTGGGCAGCCCGGACTCAGGCCTGTTCTGGTTCTTCGACCAAGCCAATTGGGAGATGCTGGTCAAGGTCCTCGACGGCTGCGCCGTGAACGGCCACTACTGGGTCCTGGCCGCGGCCACCACCAACGTGGAGTACACCCTGACCGTGACCGACCTCCACACGGACGAGCAACGCCAGTACTCCAACCCCCTCGGCCAGTCGGCGGCGGCGATCACCGACGCCGACGCCTTCGCCACGTGCCCGTAGCCCCGCACTCTTCATTTCGTTGCGTCGCAAGGAGCGACTGGGCGCTGCACGCCGCCGTCGGTGCGCCGATGCGGCGCGGCCTCACTGCAGCGTGACGCCACGGCGACGGGTCCACTCCCCGAGCGCGGGGCGGGTCCAGCTGCGGACCTCGACCCGCTTGTAGCCAGCGGTGGAGACCACGTCCGCAACCTTGCGCACGACCTGCTCTCGCTGCGGCGTGCTGAGCCCGTCCCACTCCTTGTCCGAGACGACGACGAGGAACACGGGCGCTCGGTTGACGACCTGCTCGATGCATGGCACGGACGTGAAGTCGGTCAGCGCATACTCTTCGAGCTCGCGCGGCCGGTTCATCCAGAAGTGGGCCAAAACCACTGCCAGGGCGACGCCAAGCGCCGCCAGACAGACCAGCTTGTACTTCTCGGTCTTGGGATCGCGGGGCCGCTTGGCGGGCTTGCCCCTGCCCTTCTTGCCTTTCTCGGGCGGCGCCGGTTGTGCGGCCCGTTGGCGTTTCTCGGCAGCTGCCTCGGCCGCCATCTTCTCCAGGTCGTACACCGGGCCGCGGCCGAGCTGTCCTTCCTCTGAGCTGTGCGACTGCTCGACCTTGGGGCTAGGCGGCTCCCTGACCTCAGGTCGGTGTGGTTCCTCGACCTTGGGCTTGGGGCCGCTGCGCAGAACCGGGTTGCCGCCACTGACCTTGTCCGCCGTGGTCACGCGATCGGTGAGCCGGCGCTGACTGTCGCTCAGAGCGCGCGCCAGCTCGGGGTGACCGAGGCTGGTCAGCATCTGGGCTTCCGCGACCAGCTCGTGTTGCAGCTCGTAGCCCAGCTCGGCGTCCGCCGCGAGCACCTTGACCTGGGCCTCGTGGGCCTCGCCCTCGACCCGGGCCAGCTTGCGCAAATCGGCCACGATCCGGACCTGCAGACCGACCCCGAAGAGCAGGAGCAGGGCGCGACGGTCAGCCGGCTCCAGCCCTTGAGCAAAGCCCACGACCAGCTTCTGCTCCTCGGGGCTGACCATCATGCGCGTTGTGCCCACTGGGATGTTGAGGGTGTGCTCGCTGACTCCCCGCTCGCCAAGGTGGGCGGCGAACTTGGTCAGGAACGGCCGCAGGGCCTCGACCCAGCGCTCCTTCCAGGCGTCGTCACCACCGACGTCGATGTCCATCGGGAGGGGTCGAGCCTGGTCCCCGGACACCGGCTCGACGCCGGCGGAAGGGGGCGGAGGCGCAACCTCTCGGGCCTCGGCCGCCGTGTCGACCGGCATCGACTGCGGGCCGAGCTCCTCGAGCCCCAGCTCAAGCGGTCGCTCCGCTTCCGGCGCGGCCGCCGCCTCGTCTTCGACATCACCGCGGGCTCCGTCGACACGGTCACGGTCGTCGTCCGCCACTGTCCCCTCCATCGGGCCATCCTGGCACCTGCCACCGCCATGCCATGATCGGCGCGAGCCGAAAACCGTGCAGCAGCCAGAGAAGAATGGGCGCGATGGCTTCCGCCAGAGTATAGCAGCAGGGTCGAGCCAAGGTACCCACAGGCCCGCGCCGTCCGCCCCGGAGGACATGCCCTGTTCCCTGCAGAGGACGCGGGCCCGCGTCGGGGACAACGCGGCGACCTCGTGCCCCGGCACGGTCCTTGCTTAATGACCCCCAATGCGCGTTGCGCAGGGTGTACTCGTGCTGCCCGCAATGACCTGCGGACGGGGGAAGGGGAACCGTACATGAGCTCGTCCGGAGAGGCCCGGACCGCGCGTCGTTTCTGCACAGTCGGGATCGTCCTCGTCGCGACAGTGTTTTCTGTCCCGACCTGGGTCGCCGCCTTCGAGGGCCGCCTCGTCACCGAGGACGGCCGACCACTCGTCGGAGCGCATGTCCAGGTGCTCGGCGGGCGGGGCTCGGTGATGGTGGACTCGAGCGGCAGCTTCGTGCTCGAGCCTGACCCGGCGCCGCCTTTCGAGCTGCTGGTGACCCGGGCCGACGGCGTCGTCATGCAGCCGATCCTCGTCGAGTCCCTGCCTGCGGAGGGCGTCCTCGAGCTGCGCCTGACCGCCGCGGTCATGACCGGATCGGTGACCGTGCTCGGCGCGGTGCCCGACCTCGAGCTGCCGCCGGCCGCCGCGTTCACGGTCGCAGGCGGCGCCGACCTCGCCCTGCGCCTGCCCGACCAGCTCGGCAACGTGCTCGAGACCCTGCCCGGGACTGAGACCCTCGGCAGTGGCCCTGCCGCCGTGCCCTCACTGCGCGGTCTCGCCGCCTCGCGGACCCTCATCCTGCTCGACGAGGGCCGGGTCACCGCCGAGAGGCGCGCCGGCCCCTCCGCCACCTTTCTCGACCCGTCCACCGTGGACGAGGTCGAGGTGATCCGCGGTCCCGGCTCGGTGGCCTATGGCTCGGACGCCTTTGGCGGTCTGATCCGGGCCCGCACCCGCATCCCGGGCCCGGGCGACGAGCCCTACCTCCGCTACTCCCTGCTCGGCGGCTGGGGTGCGCCCCAGCTGGCCGCCAACGTCGAGTACGGCGGCTCTGCCGGCGGCGGGGGCTTCATGGTCGGGGCCAGCTACCGCGACCTCGACAACTACTCCAGCCCGCAGGGCGAGGTGCTCGACTCCGGGTCTGAGGGCAACGGCTTCCGTCTCGGCTACCAGACCGACGTCGGCGGCGGCCTGCTACGCGCCCTGTGGCGCACCGACCTCGGCCGCGATATCGGCAAGCCGGCTCTCAACTCGGCCGAGCGGAGCCGGACCTATCCGGAGGAAGACTCCCACCGCATGAGCCTCAGCTTCGAGCGTCCCGGGCCGGGCAACTGGTCGCGTCTCGCGGCCAGCGCCAGTTGGGTCGAGTACCACCTGCTGACCAGCGACGACCGGATGGGAACGCCGGAGCGGGCGCGAACCGTGACCGAGGCCGACGTTCTTTCACACGACTACGGCCTGCGCCTCGAGGCCGAGCGCCCGCTCGGCCCGGCGCGACTCATCCTGGGGCTCGACGCCAATGGTCGCTACGGCCTCCACGCCACCAACCGTAGTGACGAGTACGACTTGGACGGGAACTTCGTCTCCTCCGAGCTCAGCGTCGAGGTCGGCTCGGCGCGACGTGACGACCTTGGCGTCTTTGCCGGGGTCTCCTCCACGGTCGGGCGCGTCGCCCTGTCCGGCGGGCTGCGCGGTGATCGGGTCTCAACCGACAACTCGGGCGGCTACTTCGGCGAGCGCAGCACCTCGGCCTCGGACTGGTCGGGCTTCGCAGCGGCCTCGTTCAGCCTCCGCCGGGACCTCGAGCTCTCGGCCCAGGTCGCGCGCGGCTTCCGCGACGCCCTCCTGTCGGACCGCTACTATCGCGGCCTCACCGGCCGCGGCAGCATCACCGGCAACCCCGATCTCGAGCCCGAGACCAGCCTCCAGTACGACCTCGCGCTACGCTACTCGCCGAGCCCGGTGCGCCTGGCCGCCTACGCCTACCACTACCGCATCGACGAGCTGATCGAACGCTACGAGTCCACCGCCGACGAGTTCCTGTTCCGCAACCGGGGCCAGGCCGAGATCCGCGGCTACGAGATCGAAGGCGCCATGGAGCTGGGCGCCGACATCACCACCCAGGTCGCCCTGCAGCGCGTGCGTGGCGAGGCCGTGGACGACGACGCGACCCTGGACAGCATCCCTGCCGACGGCGTGATCGTGACTGTGCGGCGCGATCCCAGCCTGCACTGGTGGTGGATGGGCCGAGTCGCCGTCTTTGACCGCGACGAGCGTCCCGGCCCGACCGAGGATCCGGTGCCCGGACACACCGTGGCCGACGTCGCCGTCGGGTTCCGGGTCAGCCCGGCGCTCGAGCTGCAGGTGCTCGGACGCAACCTCTTCGACCGCGCCTACCCGGCCTCCTCGGACGGGGACTCGGTACTGGCGGCGGGGCGCTCGGTCACCGTCAGCGTGCGCGGGCGGGTGAGCTGAGGGATTCTCTGTCGCGCCCTCGGCGCGACAGGAAGGCCTGGTGGCGTGGCTGGCGGGCCTGCAGCCCGCCAGCGCGGCCTGCGGCCGCGCCACGGGTGCGGGCGGCGATGTCTTGGCCTTCTCCGTTGCGCGCTTGCCGTGGATTGCCACCCCTGACACTTTTCGGCGGGGATGACCCGGCCACTCTCAGAAGGGCGCTGCCCGCCGAAAACTGTCAGGAGCGGCACGTCCCGTCGAACGGTCTCCAGTGCCTTTTTTGGCGGCTGGCGCCAGGGGGCCATACGAAAGTCTTACAATCTCCTTGCAGAATACTGAGCACTTCTTCGGAGCAAGGGACTCTCATGGTGGCAGGACGCGAAAGGAGCACACCATGAGCAGACGTCACACCGCGAGGATCTGGATAGCAGGCACGGTTGTGGCGAGCGCGCTGCTGGCAGCGGCGCCGGCCTCAGCCACCCGGGTCCATCTCGACGTGGACCTGGCCCAACCCATGCTCGAGGCAGGGGCGGACCGGACCACCTACCTCAAGATCGGGCTCACCGGCTTCGAGCTCGGCACCCAGCTGCGGACATCGGTCAACGTGGCCATCGTCCTCGACCGCTCGGGGTCCATGCAGGGCGAGAAGCTGGAGCGGGCCAAGGAAGCGGCCATCGCGGCCATCGACCGCCTGACCGCGCAGGACATCGTCTCGGTCATCGCCTATGACCACCAGGTGAGGGTCCTGGTGCCGGCGACCAGAGTCTCGGACACCGAGCAGATGCGTGCCGCCATCCGAAGTCTCGAGGTGGGCGGCAACACCGCCCTCTTCGCCGGTGTCTCCAAGGGCGCGGCCGAGGTGCGCAAGTTCCTCGACCGGCACCGGGTCAACCGGGTCATCCTGCTCTCCGACGGCCTCGCCAACGTGGGTCCGGACTCCCCCTCCGAGCTGGGCTCGCTGGGCCTGTCCTTCAAGAAGGAGGGCATTTCGGTGACCACCATCGGGCTCGGCCTCGGCTACCACGAGGACCTCATGACCCGTCTCGCCGGCGCCAGCGACGGCAACCACGCCTTTGTCGAGCACCCGCGCGACCTGGCGCGGATCTTCGACAACGAGTTCGGTGATGTGCTGTCGGTCGTGGCCCAGGAAGTCGTGGTCTACATCCACTGCCCGCCGGGCGTGCGCCCGCTCCGGGTTCTCGGCCGTGACGCCGAGATCGTGGGTTCGACCGCCGTCGTGACCCTCAACCAGCTCTACGCCGACCAGGAGAAGTACGTGCTCCTCGAGCTCGAGGTGCCGGGCGGCAGGCGCGGCGAGCGGCGGCCCCTGGCCGACGTCGAGGTGACCTACGCCAACATGGCCACCAAGAGCTCGGAGCGGGTCACCGGCCAGGCATCGGCCTTCTTCACCGACCAGACGGAGCTGGTCCGGCGCGCGGAGAACCGGGAGGTGATGGTGGCGGTGGTCGAGCAAGTGGCTACCGAGCGCAACGAGCTCGCCCTCGCCCTACGTGACCAGGGCAAGATCGAGGAGGCCCAGAGGGCTCTGCTCGACAACGCCTCCTACATTCAGCAAAACGCCGTCGACCTCGACTCGGAGAGCCTGTCGAAGCTGGCCACGGAGAACGTCCAGCAGTCCGAGGGGCTCGAGGGCGCGGACTGGGAGCGCAGCCGCAAGCAAATGCGGGAGACCCAGGAGAAGGTCAAGCAGCAGCGGAGCTGGTGACGGAGAGCTCATGCAGCGTCGACTGGTGATCGTGTTGGTGCTCATCGTGGTCACACCGCTGGTGGCCCTGGCCTGGCTCGGCGTCCGCATGGCGCGCAGCGAGCAGCGGCTGGTTCGACAGCGGATCCAGGAGGCCCTGATCGCGCGTCTCCGCGACATGGACGCGCGCATCCAGGGTCTCCTGGAGCAACGCGCCCAGCGCCTCATCGAGCTCACCGACGCCGTCGAGTACCGGGCCGAGGCGCTGCGCAAGCTGGTCCGATCGACGCCCGAGATCGACCAGGTCTTCATCCAGGCGCCCGACGGCTCGCTCCTCCACCCTGCTCCCGGCGGCGAGCTCAGCCAGGCCGAGCGCGAGTTCCTCTTCCGTGCCCGCCGCATCTTCGCCGACCGCGTACTGTGGTCGTCGATGGCCGAGGAGGGCAGTCGGAAGGCCCCGAACCCGGCTTCTGGCCCCGGGTTGGGGGCGGCTCAGACCGTGACCCGGCCCGACCACGGCTGGTACGCGTGGTACTGGGACCAGGGCCTCCACCTCATCTTCTGGCGCCAGGACCGGCACGGCAATCTGATCGGCGCCGAGCTCAGCCGCGAGCGACTGCTGTCCGACGTGATCAACGAGCTGCCGCCCCCGGCGGACGAGGGCTCGCCGCCCATTGCCCTGGTCGACTCACGCGGCGAGGTCGTGTTCCAGCTCGGGGAGGGAGTCGTCGACCTGTCCGCACCCTCGGCGGTGGAGCTGCCGCTCACCCCGCCCCTGGGCGGTTGGCGGCTCCGCCAGGAGGACCGCGGCGGTCCCGCGATCGGTACCGCCGGGCTTCTCGCCGGGGCCGGCGGTTTTCTGGCCGTGGCTCTGGCCCTGGGCTGGCTGGGGATCTACCTCTACCGTGAGAGCACCCGCGACCTGCGCGAGGCGGCGCAGCGGGTGCGCTTCGTGAACCAGGTGTCGCACGAGCTGCGCACGCCCTTGACCAACATCCGGCTCTACGCCGAGCTCCTCGAGCAGCAGCTCGACGACGACGACGAGCACGCCCGCGAGCAGCTCGCCGTGATCGTCTCGGAGAGCCATCGCCTGAGCCGCCTGATCGGCAACGTGCTGGCCTTTGCCCGCCAACAGCGCGGTCGCCTCCAGCTCCACCCCAAGATGGCGGTGCTCGACGACACGGCTGCGACGGTGATCGAGCACTTCCGGCCCTCCCTGGAGCGCGCCGGGGTGGTCGTCGAGACCAGCCTCGCCGCGCCCGCGCCGTTTCCCTTCGACGCCGACGCCGTCGAGCAGGTGCTGGCAAACCTGCTCTCCAACGTGGAGAAGTACGCTGCCGCCGGGGGCTGGCTGCGCGTGGCCTCGAGT
>Ga0316628_100004815_pt1 | contig 10680 bp, 10 predicted proteins | sample OWC_Aug_M2_C1_D5_FD_207648 | JGI IMG/M metagenome (GOLD analysis project Ga0316628, IMG submission 207648) | Wetland soil microbial communities from Old Woman Creek delta, Ohio, United States - OWC_Aug_M2_C1_D5_C | ecosystem: Environmental > Terrestrial > Soil > Wetlands | place: USA: Ohio... | reverse complement strand
AGACCGGGGCCTCGCCCCTCGGTGAGCGACCTCACCGAGGGTGAAGCGGAACCCCGGAAGCGAGCAGTTACCTTCGTCATAGAGAGGATAAGGGGCGCTGATCTCAGTTTTTCAGCATCCTGCTAGTGGCCCGTATCAGCGAACTGTAAAGTCGCGCTGCGGTACCGCGGGCGCTGATCTCGTGGGCGCGACAACGGAGCGACCGCTTTAGCTTCCGCTGATACGGTCCACTAGCTGTCCCGCCCCTGCGTCCCGCTCCCCTGTTCCTGAGACGTCCGCGGTTTTCGGTCCCGTGGGTGCCTGATCGCTAGCGACTGTGCCTGTCTTGTGCGATGGCGGACGCGGACAAGGGTGTAGCGAGAGACATGACCGCGGGGCGGTATCCTAACACAGCGGGCCGCGCGTCCCAACGCGCGGCTCGACCGGCTCGGGCGTTGCCCGAGCCCCGACGCGGGCGAACAGCCGGTCGCGATGGTTCGACAACGTGCGTCCCGGCTCAGCGAAACGCCGGTCTCTCGAGGTAGTCGCGCAGGCTCATCCCCGCGCGGTCACGCGGCGACAGTATCGGAACGCCGATCGGCCAGTCGATGCCGATGTCCGGGTCGTTCCAGGCGATGACGTGTTCGGCCGACGGCGTGTAGTAGCCCGTGCACTTGTAAAGGAAGTCGGCCTCGTCGGTGAGCGTGAGGAACGCGTGGCCGAAACCGATCGGCACCACGACCTGCTTCACGTTCTCGCCCGACAACTCGACGCTCACCCATTGCGCAAACGTCGGCGACCCGACGCGCAGGTCCACGACGACGTCGAGGATGCGGCCGCGGGTGCACCGCACGAGCTTTGCCATCGGCGCCGTCAGGTCCTGGTAGTGGATGCCGCGCAAGACGTCCCGGGTGGACCGCGAGTGGTTGTCCTGGACGAAGTCGTACTGGATGCCGTGCTCGGCAAAGCGGCGCCTGTGCCAGGTTTCGAGGAAGAAGCCCCGCTCGTCGCGCACGGCGTCGGTTTCGACGATGGCGACGGGATCGAGCCTGGTGGGAATGACGCGGATATCCATAGGTGCGGCCGAGAGAATATCACGGCCGCAACGGGAGGTTTACGGCTTCAGTAGACATATACTCACCCCATGGCCGAGAAGACCGAGCGGCAGAAGGCCGAGAAGATCGTCGCCGAGAACCGCAAAGCGCACCACGATTACCATTTGCTCGAGACCTTCGAGGCGGGCATCGTGCTCGTGGGCACCGAAGTGAAGGCGATCCGCGAAGGCCGAGTGAATCTGCGCGACAGCTTCGGGCGGGTGGAAGACGGCCAGGTCTACGTGCACAACGTGCACATCAGCGCCTACAGCCACCGCGGCTACTCTGACCACGCGGCGACGCGGCCGCGCAAGCTGCTGCTGCACAAATCGGAGATCCGGAAGCTCATCGGCAAGGTCGTCGAGCGCGGGATGACGCTCGTCCCCGTGCGGATGTATTTCAAGAACGGCCGCGTGAAGGTGGCGATCAGCCTGGCGAAGGGCAAGCGGGAGCACGACCGCCGCGAGACGATCAAGCGCCGCGAGGCCGAGCGCGAATCGCGCGCGGCGATGAAGGAACGCCGGCACGGCTGATCCGTTGAACAGGAAGTGCCGGCTACTGCGTCTTCTCGGCGAGCCGTGCCGCGAGCAGGATCGCTTCGATCAGGCTGCCGGGATCGGCAATGCCCTGACCGGCGATGTCGAACGCGGTGCCGTGATCGACCGAGGTCCGGATGATCGGCAACCCCAGCGTGACATTCACCGCCTTGCCGAACGCGGCCATCTTGATCGGGATGAGTCCCTGGTCGTGATAGCACGCGACGACGGCGTCGAACTCGCCCCTCATCGCGCGCAGGAAGACGGTGTCGGCAGGGAACGGGCCGCTGACGTCGATGTCGGCGGCCAGCGCCTGGACGGCCGGCCGCAGCACGCGTTCGTCCTCGTCCCCGATCAGGCCGTGCTCGCCCGCGTGGGGGTTCAGTCCAGCCACCGCAATCCGCGGCGCGCGTGATTCCGCCTGCCTCGCCGAAGCGCCGAGGCCCACGCGAACCTGCTCCGCAGCTGCACCAGGCCGCCAAGGCGGGGTGCGGCGCCTGGTCCCGAGAAGCCGCGGCAGCTCCCGCGCGGCGAGCCGCACCACGCGTTCCACCAGGTCAGGCGTGACGAGACCGGGGACGTCACCGAGCGCGACGTGTGCGGTCATCAGCACGACGATCAGCTTGGGCGAGTAGAACGCCATCGCCACGAACGGGCTGCCGGTGAGATGCGCCAGGAGGTCGGTGTGGCCCCGCCACGGCAGCCCCGCCATCGCAAACGCTTCCTTGTTGACCGGACAGGTGACGATGGCGGCAATGCGGCCCGCGCGTGCGTCCGAGACCGCGGCCACGATCGCCTCGTATGCAGCGCGACCGGCGGCGGCAGAGAGCCGTCCCGGCCGGAATGGCGACACGCCGGGGTCCGGAGTCTGCTCGTCCCGAGCGAGCCCGGCGTCTCCATTCGAGTCGAAGGGGCGCCCGGGTTCCGGGGGATGGAGGCCGAAGGCCCGCACGAGACTGTCGGGGCCGTAGGGGATCGGCTCGCAGGCAGCGAGCACCCGGGGATCGGCAACGGCTTTGGCGGCAATTTCGGGTCCGATACCTGCGGGATCGCCGAGCGTGACGCCGATGCGGGGTTTCACTGTGACTTGTCGGCCCTGGGCGGCGTTGGGACCTTGGGCCCTGGACGGCTTTGGGTTTTGCCCAGACAGCCTAGGGCTTGAGGCCCAAGGCGCCTCAAGATTCCGCGTCGGTCGGCGGTTCGTCCGGCAACGGCGCGTCATCGCCGTTCAGCGGTTCGCCGGCGCGTGGCTTGCGCCCCTTCTTCAACAGCTTCTCGTCGGTGAGCTCGTAGCGCAGGCAGCACTTCAGCCGGCCGCACAGACCCGACAGCTTCGTCGGGTTGAGCGTCAGGTCCTGCAGCTTCGCCATCTTGATCGACACGGGCTCGAACGACGTCAGCCATGCCGAACAACAGAGCTGGCGGCCACAGGTCCCGTACCCGCTCAGCATGCGAGCCTCGTCGCGCACGCCGATCTGCCGCATCTCGATCCGCGTGCGGAACTCCGATGCCAGCTCCTTGACCAGTTCCCGGAAATCGACGCGGCCTTCGGCGGTGAAGTAGAAGACCAGCCGCGAGAGGTCTGTCGCCTGCTCCACGCGCGTCAGTTTCATCGGGAGCGCGCGCTCGCGGATCTTCAGGAGCCCGATCCGGAAGGCCTCCTGTTCCCGCTGACGCCGGCGGGATCCTGACACGACCTCCTCGGGCGTGATGTGGCGCTCGACGTCGCCCACCGGCTGCCCGCCGTCTGCAGCGGTCGTGGACGCGTCGCGAGGCGCCTGCCGCCTCGGCCGCGTGCACCGCAATCGCCGTTCGTTGTCGGGCGCCATGACTATCCTCGACCCTTCGAAAATGCGATCTGACCACGCCGTGGTGGTCCGAACGCCCGACAGTCAGAAGGCTGAAATCCGACCTCCGGACCTCCGACTCGTCGTCCGATCGGACTCTCGGACCTTCGGACTGCTCACATCTGAAAAGCGAGCCAGTCCAGCACGAGCTTGGCGTTGACGTTCGCGCCGAGGGCGTACAGCGCGCGGTCCACCGCGGCGAACGCGCGCATCACGCGCTCGCCGCCGAAGGAACGCGCCACGCGCTGGAGATCGTCTCGCAAGTCCGCGTTGGCCAGGTCCGACGCGGCCCGCGCCTCGAGCACCGTCACGTCGCGCAGCAGCGACGAGAGCGCCCGAAGCGACCGCGTCACCTGCTCGCGTTCCGCGGCCGGCGTCGTGGCGCCGCCCTTCTCGAGCCCCAGCGCGTCCCTCATCTGCTCGAGCAACCTGGCCGGCTCCCGGATGGCCGCCGCTTCGTGCAGCAGGACGAGCGCCCGGCTGCGGGCGTCGGTCGTTTCTGGGGAGACCGACTCCAGCGCCCGAGCGACGCTGCCTGCGGCGACGACGGCGGCCGCGCGCGCCTCGACCTCGCCCAGTCGGCGCTCGCGCCGCAGCACCTCGGCGATTTCGGCAACCGTCAGGGCCCCGAAGCGGATCTGGGGGCAACGCGACCGAATCGTCGCGTAGAGCGCGTCCGGGCGGGCGGTCACCAGCACGAACACCGTCGCGGGCGGCGTCTCCTCGAGCACCTTCAGCAGGGCGTTCTGGGCCGGCCGCTCCATCGCGTCGGCCGGATCCACGATCACGAAGCGGCGCCGCGCCTCGTACGGTCGGAACCCGGCGACCTTGATCACCTTGCGCGCGACATCGATCGGGATGATCGCGCTCGTGTCCTTGACCTCCACGTCGAGGACTTCCGGGTGCACGCCCTTCTCGTCAACCACCAACACATCCGGGTGGATGCCTTTGGCGATGCGCCGGCAGGCGGTACAGCGACCACAGGAATCGAGCACGATCCGAGGTGCCGAACCAACGACGGGCCGAGCGTCCGAAGGTCCCACGGTCGAAAGCTGACCTTCGGACGTCCGGACATCGGACGTTCGGACTGCCCCCCGGTTGAGGCAGTTCACCACCTGCGCCAGCGCGAGCGCGACGCGCCGCTTGCCCACGCCTTCCGGCCCTGAGAAGATGAGGCTGGGCGGCAGCGTGTCGCGGCCGACGGCCCGAGCCAACAGTTCGACGACGTGACGATGGCCGACGATGTCGCGAAACGGCATTGTGGCGGCGCGATCGTATCACAGGCACCCGCGCCGCCATTCAGCGAGGCGCATCAAGGCTCTTCTGTGGGTAAAGTGATGTTTTTGGATACGACCCCGTGTTGAGAGGCAGAACGTGCAGTACACCAAGACCGCCGACGGCTACCTGCTGAGGCTGGACACGGACGAGGAGATCGTCAGCAAGATCGCCTGGTTCGCGGACGACCGCCGCATCGACACGGCCATCGTCTCGGGGATCGGCTCCGTGCATCACGCCGTGCTCGGTTACTTCGACCGTGCCGGCAAGGAGTATCTGCGGCGAACGGTCGAGGCCGACTGCGAGATCGTGTCGCTGCTGGGGAACATTGCGCTGAAGGAGGGGAAGGCCTTCCCGCACCTGCACGTCACGCTCGGCACGCGCGACTTCCAGGCCCTTGCCGGACATCTGTTCGAGGGCACGGTTGCAGCAACGTGCGAACTGCGGGTGCGAGCGCTGCCCGGCATGGTGCTGCGGAAGAAGGACGAGACGACGGGGTTGTGGTTGCTGGACGTTTGAGGAGTCGACCGGCAAGCCCCAGGGCCCACTATTTCTTCTCGTCCTGCTTCTTCTTGTCGTCCTTCTTCTTTCCGACCCCGAACAGCCTCGCCCAGAAACCGCGCTTCTTTTGAGGCTGTTCGGCCTGCGCCTGCGCCGGGCTGGCTGGCTGCTGGCCCGCGGTCGCCGACGGCGGCGCCTGGGCGGGCGCCGTTGGCGCCGACGGAGGCGCTGCGCTTTCCGGCACCGGCTGGTTGCCGCCGCCGAACAGGCCGACGATGCGGTTCAGGATCGAGGGCGCCGCGTGCAGCGGGCACGTCTGGGTCGGCTCGGTGCCGCGCGCGAAGTACTCGTAGTAGGCCATCGAGCGGGTTTCCATTTCGCCCGACGTGGTGATGACCGGCACGTGCTCGCAGCCGTCGACCGCCAGCTTGCCCGAGATGCGGCAGATGCGAGCCGAAACGACGCCGGGTGGCACCGGGTACCACTGCGGTTTGTCCGTGGCGGTCGCCACCTTCATGAACCGCGCCCACAGCGGAACGGCGATGTCGGCCGCGTACCCGTTGTGGAGGATCGTCTGCGGCTGGTCGTAGCCGACCCAGACGCCGGCCAGCAGCTTCGGCGTGAACCCGACGAACCACGCGTCGTCGTAGTCGTTGGTGGTGCCGGTCTTCCCTGCCGCGGGCAGCGTAAACCCCATCGCGCGTACCCTGTTCGCGGTGCCCGCGTCGATGACGTCGGCGAGCATCTGCTGCATCAGGAACGCGCTCGTCTCAGACAGGACGCGCGTCGCCTGGTCGTCCACCTTGAAGAGGACGGCGCCGTCGCGATCCTCGACACGACGGATCAGGTAGCTGGCGTGCCGAATCCCACTGTCGGCGAACGGCACGTAGGCGGCGGCGAGCGAAAGCAGCGTCACTTCGCCCGAGCCCAGCGCGAGTGAAGGCACGCTGGGCAGCATGCCCATGCCGACGCTCTTCGCGTAGGTGATGGTCTTCTGAATGCCGACTTCCTGGAGCAGCCGCACGGCCGCGCGGTTGCTCGACGTGCGCAGCCCCGTGCGCAGCGTCATCGAATCCGTGTCGAGGTGCTCGTCTTCGGGCATCCACTGGCCTTGCGACGTGAGCACCGGATCGTCCAGGTTTTCGATGAGCGTGGCCGGCGTGAACCCCGACTCGAGCGCCTCGGCATACACGAACGGCTTGAAGGCAGACCCCGGCTGGCGCCTCGCCTGGACCGCGCGGTTGAACGTGCTGTCCTCGAAGTCGCGCCCGCCGACCATCGCGCGCACGGCGCCCGTCCCGGGCTCGATCGCGACCAGCGCCGCCTGCAGCGGGACGCCGGGCACCGGCGTCTTCGAGCGCTTCGCGGCTGCCGCCCGGCGGGCGTCCAGGTCCTTCAAGGTCTCGGCAACCGCCGTATCCGCCGCCCGCTGCATCGTGGCGTCGAAGGTCGTGTACACGCGCAGGCCACCCTCGTAGACGCGCTGCCATCCGAAGCGGCCGACCAGCTCGCGGCGTACCTGCTCCTTGAAGTACTGGCCGAAGCCGTTGTCGTTGGCCTCGAGCGCGTTGTGCAGGACCAGCGGTTCCTTGCGCGAGCGCTCGAAGTCCGCGGCGGCCATCTTGCCGTTTTCACGCATGGCCTGGAGCACCACGTTGCGGCGGGCGAGGGCCCGCTGCTGGCTCACCGTGGGCGCGTAGGTGGAAGGCGACTTGACAAGACCCGCGAGCAGCGCCGCTTCGGCGATGTCCAGGTCCGACGCGTGCTTGCCGAAGTACCCGAGCGAGGCGGCCTCCACGCCGTACAGCCCGTCTCCGAAGTAGACCCTGTTCAGGTACATGCTCAGGATCTGGTCCTTCGTGAACATCCGCTCCAGCCGCGCCGCGAGCAGCAGTTCCGCCACCTTGCGGCGCAGCGTCTTATCGGTCGTCAGGAAGCTCTGTCGCGCGAGTTGCTGCGTGATCGTGCTGCCGCCCTGGGCCGCGCGTTTCAACCGAAGGTTCGCGAGGACAGCGCCGGCGATACGCGTCAGGTCGAAACCGCGGTGTTCGAAGAAGCGCTGGTCCTCGACGGAGACAATCGCGTCGATGAGGTGTGGCGACATTCGGGCGAGCGGCACCTCGATCCGCTGCTCGCGGTAGATTGTGAACACCGGCCTGTCGCCGTCGTCGTAGATCGTGGTCGCCTGGACCATGATCCCGGCCCGGCGGAGGGCCTCCTGACCGGGAAGTGAGAAGGCGACGTTGTAGGTAAACCAGACGGCCCAGCCGATGGCCGCGAGGACGAGGGCGGCGTATACGGCCGCAACGCCCGCGACGATTCGCGGATACTCGTGGTAAAGCTGGCGGATTCGGAAAAGATGAGGACGAAGCCGTTGAGATAGTGGCATCAAGTCACGCACAAGTGTGGCAACTGACGTGCCAGCCAGACTGCTCCCTGGTCCTTGGTTCCCTAGGCCTTCGTGCGGGTCCCTGGTCCCGGTCTTTGGGCGATCTCCGGCAATGGTGGTTGGCCTTTGCCGGCCGACACGGAAGTCCCGAGGTTACGTTTTCGTGCGGCGCGGGTCTTGCTAAAGGGCGACCTGGGAGGTCCCCTATCGTGGTTCGGGTATTCGCGTTCGTCTCGGGTGTTGCAGCCGGAATCGGGTTGCTGCTGTTCGTGCTTTCCGGTATCACGTTGACCCCGCCTGCCCCGGCCAGGGCTCCACTCGCGCCGTCGCTGGCCGCTCAGCACGACGAAGACAGCGTCTTCGCCCAACCTCCAGACGTGCAGTACCCGCCGTCGCTGACCGGCGAAGGCGACTCGGACGACGGGACGCAGCTGGATCTCCAAGGAGACGAGGTGACTTCTGCGGTAGCCAAGTACCGCTTTGATGCGCAGGGCAACATCTACGAAACACACGCACCGCACACGGAGGTGCCGCACCTGGGAAGACCATCCCTGTAGTGGACCGGCGGACCCGGGTCCGCGCTACGTAATGTCTGTGCGAGGTACGTAACAAAGGCGCGGCCGCGAGGACTTCGCGAAACCGCGCCTTTGGCGTCTTTCGGCAATCCACACGTCCGAGCGAGGGCGGGGTGAGACCGACTACGCTGGCGCGCCCGCCTTCTTCAGCGCCTCCAGCCCGGCCTCGAACCCGCGGCGGAACGCCTTCAGGTTCAAATCGTACGTCCCGGGCGGCACCGATTCGCGAACCGACTTCTCCAGCGCTTCGACCGGCATCAGCTGGCTGATGGCGCCGAAGAACCCGACGGTGACGATGTTGAGGACGATTTTCCGGCCGATCTCCTCGGCGATGCGCGTCGCGGGCACCGCGAAGTGCCGCGGCGAGTGCGCGTGCTCGGGCCCCACCTTCACCAGTTCCGATTCGGTGACCAGCAGGCCGCCCTTCTTCAGCTTCGGCGAAAACCGGGAGTAGGCATCCTGCGACAACACCACCAGCATGTCCAAATCGCCGACGTACGGGTAGTTGATCGGCTGGTCGGATACGATGAGTTCCGCACTCGACGAGCTGCCGCGCGCCTCGGGGCCGAAGCTCTGGATGAGGGTCGCGTGGAGGCCGCCGTGGATGGCGGCAGCACGGCCGATGATGATGGCGCTCAGGATGACGCCCTGTCCGCCGAAGCCGCCGATTCTGATCTGAGTTTCCGCCATGTGATGCTCCGATGAACGGTTTCGGCTTTGGGCTCTCGGCTCTGGTTGACGCCGAGCGACCGCTCGGTGCCGACCAATGTCGCCAACAAGCCCCAACGCCCAAGGCCTGAAGCCTTCCTACACCGCCAGCCGCCTGTATCGATCGCCGAGCTTCGCCGACAGGTGCTTGTCCATGGCGTCCTGGAACGTCTCGCGCTCCCGGTCCACGAACTTGCCCACGATGATCGGGCCGTCGATTGTCAGGTCTGCGTCCTTCGTGTTCGCGCCGTTCTGGATCTTGCTGCGCTTCTTGTAATCCACCAGCTCGTCCAGGCCGTCGCCGCGCCGGTTGCGCCGGCCGTACAGCGTCGGACACGGCGAGATGATCTCGACGAACGAGAAGCCCTTCTTGCTGATCGCCTCGCGCATCGCCTTCTTCAGCTGCGTGACGTGGTAGACCGTCCAGCGCGCGACGTAGACCGCGCCGCACGATTCCGCGAGGTACGGCAGGTTGAAGTTCTGCTCGAAGTTCCCGTACGGACTCGTCGTCGCGATCGCGTCCTCGGGCGTCGTCGGGGTCACCTGGCCGCCGGTCATGCCGTAGGTCAGGTTGTTGACGCAGATGATCGTCATGTCCACGTTTCGGCGCGCGGCGTGGATGAAGTGGTTGCCACCGATCGCCACCAGGTCACCGTCACCGCTGTAGACGATGACCTTCAGATCGGGGTTCGCCAGCTTCAGCCCGGTGGCGAACGGGATGGCGCGCCCGTGCGTCGTGTGGAACGAGTCGATCTTCGCGTAGCCGGCCACGCGGCCCGTGCAGCCGATGCCCGACACGATGGCCAGGCGGTCCATCTCGATGCCGCACTCGTCGATGGCGCGCGCGAAGCAGTTCACCGTGGTGCCGATGCCGCAGCCCGGGCACCAGATGTGCGGGATGCGGTCGGTCCGCAGGTATTTCTCGACGGGATTCTCCGCCACCATGGCTCCGGTCATTCACTCCTCCGACGGGGCGTCAGCCCCAACAGCCTAAGGTCCAAGGCCCAAAGCCGACAAGCGTCAGCTGAGCGCCTCGGTCAGCGCGGCGGCGATGGTCGCCGGGCTGTGCACGGTTCCGCCGGCGTGCGGCACCGAGATGACCCGCGTCGAGCCCGCGCAGCGCTCCACCTCGCGCACCATCTGGCCCAGGTTCAGTTCCGGCATGACAAACGTCTTCACATGCGGGGCGATCGCGCGAATCCGCTGCTCGGGGAACGGCCACACCGTGCGCAGCCGCAGCAGGCCGACCCGACGGCCGCTCTTTCGCATCTGCTCGATCGCCGGCAGGACGACCCGCGACGTGATGCCGTAGGCCACCACCACCACCTCGGCTCCGTGGACGCCGTCCTCGACAACGTCGGTAATCTCCCGTGCGCTCTTCTTGATCTTCTCGGTGAGGCGCCGCAGCAACCGCGCCTGTGCCGCTGCGTTCATGTCCGGGTAGCCGCGCTCGTCGTGCGTGAGGCCGGTCACGTGGAACCGGTAGCCGGCGCCCGCCCGCGCCATGGCCGGCACCAGGTCGTCGCCCGCCGCGTAGGGCAGGTACTCGTCCTGTGCCGCCGTCGTGTAGCGCCGCGGGTAGATCTCGATCTCCTCGGGTCTCGGGATGACGACGCGCTCCATCATGTGGCCGACGCACTCGTCCATCATGACGAGCGCCGGCACGCGGAAGCGTTCGGACAGGTTGAACGCCTTGACCGTGAGATCGAAGCACTCCTGCGGCGAGTTGGGCGACACGGCGATGATCTCGTAGTCGCCGTGCGAACCCCAGCGCGC
>Ga0316628_100004814_pt1 | contig 10683 bp, 10 predicted proteins | sample OWC_Aug_M2_C1_D5_FD_207648 | JGI IMG/M metagenome (GOLD analysis project Ga0316628, IMG submission 207648) | Wetland soil microbial communities from Old Woman Creek delta, Ohio, United States - OWC_Aug_M2_C1_D5_C | ecosystem: Environmental > Terrestrial > Soil > Wetlands | place: USA: Ohio... | reverse complement strand
TAGTCGATGGCAGCGCCGGCGCCGACGGAGACGTTGGGGTTGGCGACGGCGCGCGCCGCGAGCACGTCGCCCTCGGCCCGCGTGACCTGGGCGTCCGCGAGGAGAAGATCGAGGCCGCGCGTCTTGAAGGTGCGCATCGCCTCGTCGAGCGTGAGCGTCGCGGGGAGCGCGACGTCTTCGGCCACGGCGGCGCGCGGGGCGTCGTCGGCCAGCGCCGGCGAGGCGATGGCGAGCCCGGCGAGGGCGCTGGTCCATGCGAGGGCTCCGAGGAGACGATTCATGAAAGCTCCGCTCCGATGGCTCGTTCGAGCTGAAAGACCGCGGTCCAGAAGTCGGCGACGTGCTGCAGGTACTCGAGCTCGACGGCGGCGTACGTGCGCTGCGCGTCGAGCCAGTCGGTGAGCTTGGCCGAGCCCGCGTCGAACTGCTTCTGCAGGATGTCCCGCTGGATCTTGGCCGCGTCCAGCAGCCCGCCGCCGAGCATGCGCTCGACCTGCGCCCGGGCGGCGTTCACCGCCGCGAACGCGCTCGTGACGTCCTGCACGATCGACGCCTCCGCGCGGCGCGCGAGGAGCGTCCGCGTCGAGACGTCAGCCTCGGCGCGCCGCACCTCCCCTTGCCTCTGGTAGAGCAACGGCAGATCGAAGGCGACGACGCCGCCCACGGTCGGCGGCGCGAGGACGGTCGGTCCGACGCCGCCGGACCAGTTGCCGAACGCGCCGAGCACGACCTCGGGGAAGACGCGGCGTTTCTCGAGCGAGAGCGTTGCGCTCGCGCTCGCGGCGCTGCTCCTGGACTCGGCGAGCTCGGGCCGATGCTGCATCGCGAACGCGACGAGCGAGGCCTCGGTCGCGTTGGCGATGCCCGCCGGCACCTTGTACGCGAGCACGGTGCGATCGACGTCGAAGTCCGGGATCGGGCCGCGCACGCCCATGAGCAACGCGAGCGCGACCTGCGCCAGCCTCGCCCCCGAGACCGCGGAGGTGGCCGCCTGATCGGCCTCGAGCTTCTGGACCTCGACGCGCGCGAGCGCCCCGTCGTCCATGACGCCCGGGTGACGGAGGCGCGCGATCTCCGCGCCCTTCCCGAGCCACTCGACTTGCTGCTTGGTGAAGTCCACCTGCAAGTGCGTGAACGCGACCTGCACGTAGGCCTGCTTGACGAGCGCCTCGAGCTCGAGCTCGACCGAGGCGCGGTGGCTGCGCGCAGCATCGAGCGCGGCGCTCGCCGCCCGACCGCGCAGGCTGCGCTTGCCCGTGAGCACGTCGAAGATCGCGCCGTTGTCGTCCAGGCTCCCCGACAGAGCGTACGGGGGCTCGTCGGGGCGCAGGTTGAACGAACGGCTCCCGGCAATCGACACGCCTGGATTGGCCACGTGGGCCATCGCGGCGACGTCGCCCTCCGAGCGGAGCGTGGCGGCGTCCGCGAGCAGCCTGTCGAAGCCGTGCTCGCGGAACAACCGGATGGCCTCCGGGAGGGTCACGAGCGACGGCAGCGTCGTCGGGCGCTCGGCGACCTTCTCGAGCGCGGCGCCGGAGTCGCCGCCTGCGCGCGCGGCCCCAGCCACGGCCAGGAGGGCCGCCGAGACGACGGGAACGAACCAGATGCTCACACGCCGCACGGGCAGCACGGCCGCACGTTAGCAACAAGCGCGCCGCCCGGCGCGTCAGTTCTTCTTCGACCAGTGCCGGCACACCGGCTTGACCGGGCAGCCTTCGCAGCGGACCGGGTCTCTGCGCGACGGGCATCGCTGGAGCATGCCCATGTGGCACAGGGAGAAGTCGTACTTCACGGGATCGCCGGCATCGAGCTCGGCGAGCGCGGCGGTGATTTCTGTCGCAGTCCGCCAGGACACGTCGTCCCGCTTCGTCAGGCCGAGGTTGCGCGCGAGCTTGTGGATGTGCGTGTCGACCGGGATGACGAGCGCGCTCGATGGCACGTCCCACAGCCCGAGGTCGATGCCGTCCGCGGGTCGCACCATCCAGCGCACGTAGAGCAGCAGCCTCTTCACCGCGCTGCCCGCGCGCGGATCGGGCAGCATGTGGGAGGGGCCGCGCCGCGCCCCGCCGCGTCGCAGGTTGCTCGACTCGCGGAGCCGGTCGCAGAACCGCGCGAGCGACTCGCGCGTGTCGCCTCCGGTTTCGCGGTGGAGCGAGGCGAAGAGCTCGCCCAGCGATCCGTGCGCCGACTGCAGGCGCGCCGCTCCGGCCATCAAGCGAGCGAGATCCTCGCCTCGGTAGACGCGGTGGCGAAACCCGCGCAGCGCGGCCACGACGGCCGCTTCGTCGCGCGCGGCGAGGTGAGGCGACGGTCCGACGCGAGCGAGGAGCTCCTCGAGCTTGTTGCGGATGGTCTTCACGTTGCCGAACGCCATCGACGCGGCGATCAGGCCGACGAGCTCGCGGTCGAGCGGGTGCGCGTACCGGTGGACGATGCCGACGGGGTCGGCGTCGCGGCGCGCGGGGAGATCGCAGCTCTCGCGGACGACGTCGAGGGCTTGCTTGAGTCGTACGCGGCTCGCCATCCCCGGAGCTTAGCTCGTGCTATGACGGCGGCGATGGAAGGCGATCGCCTCAAACCGCTCGACGAGTTCACCGTCGTCGACCTCGAGGCCCTCCGGCTGCTGCTCCGCGGCGACTCCGTCATCGACTGGCACCGCCTCAACTTCGCCGACCAGGAGGAGGCCCGTCAGTTCCTGCGGGCCCAGGAGTTCCGCCCCGAAGAGCCCGCCGATCGCAAGAGCATGGACCTCATCAAGCAGGAGGCCATCGGCTACCTGCGGCGGCACTTCGAGTTCCCGATCCCCAAGCCGATCGAGCAAGCCTCCGTGGAGGAGCTGCTCATGGTCGCGACGGGCCGCGGCCACCGGCAGACGTGCGCCTGCACGATCCTCAAGTGCATGCACATCATCCACCACCTCGAGGGCCGCGAGCTGCTCTTCATGCTGCCCCTCTCCGACCAGGAGGTGTTCCACATGGTCGAGGAGAAGGTCTACCGCGTCATCGGCGGCATGCTCGCGCACGGGTTTCCCATCCTCGAGTTCGTCGGCGGGCGCAAGAACAAGGACTCGCTCTACACGAAGCTGCTCTCCAAGCAGGAGACGATCGCGGCGCAGGTCTACGACAAGCTGCGTTTCCGGATCGTGACGCGCAACTACGACGACGTCTTCCCGGTCATCCAGTACCTGACGACGCACCTCTTCCCGTTCAACTACGTCATCCCGGGCCAGAGCACGAACTCGATGTTCCAGTTCCGGCGCTACGCCCTGCGCCAGCCGCACCTGGCCGAGCTCCTGCCGGACATGCAGGGCAAGCAGAACGACGAGCTCACGCCGAACGACAACTCCTTCAGCGCGAACAGCTACCGCGTGGTTCACTTCGTGGTCGACATGCCGGTGCGCCTGCCGCCCAAGCTGCTGGAGCGCGCGCCGGTGGGGGCGTGGCAGCTCGCGCCGATCGTCTTCGTGATCTGCGAGTTCCAGATCATCGACCGCGACACCGATCTCCACAACGAGCAGGGAGACGCGTCGCACGCGAAATACAAGGAGCGCCAGAAGCGCGCCGTGATGCGCCGCCTGCAGATGGGGACGACGCGCGAGCCGAAGATCGTGCTGCGCGAGGACCGCGAGCAGGCGGCCGCCGCACGTGCGGTCCCACCGCCTCGCGCGGCCCCGCCCCCGCCGTCGACCCCTCGACCGCCGACGAGCAAGCGCCAGCCCTCCAAGCCGCCGCCCTCGCGCCGGCCGCCGCGCCGCTGAGCGCGCTCTCGCCGTCAGGAGGCGATGGCGCCGTAGATGAAGGGGAACAGCAACAGGACGAGGAGCAGCACGAACGCGGCCACCACGACGCCGACCCCGAGCGCGACCTTGCCGACGTCGTAGGCGCTGGTTGCGGCTTCGTGCAGCGCGACCTGCTTCGCCGCCGACTGCGCCCGCTCGTCGAGCCGCGCGATCTCGGCGCGAGCGGTGCCGAGATCGGCGGTGCTCGCGTCGGCGAGCATCGCGCGGCCGAGCGCGACGAGGGCCGCGCGCAGCTGGCGGCGAGCCTCCTCCACGCCGTCGCCGCGCGTGCCGGCCTGCCGAGCGAAGCGCCCCTCCACGGCCGTGCGCTCGGCGCGGAGCGCGTCCACCTTCGCCTGCGCCGCGCGCGTGACCTGCTGCGCGAGCGCGACCTTGCCGCTCGCCTCGGCGAGCTTCGCCTCCATCGCGGCGAGCTCGGCCGCCAGCGAGGTGCGCTCGGCGGCCCGCGCGCCAGGCTCGAGGGCGCCGGCGTTGCGGACCTCGATGTCCAGCCGCTTGACCTTGGCGTCGGCTCGCTTTCGGTCCTCGTCCGCCGCCTCGCACAGCGCCACGAGGCGCTCCTGGTCCTGGCTGACGCGCGCGAGGTCGCCCTCGGCCCCTCCGAGGCGTTCGTCCACCACGGCCAGCTCGGCCTTGTACGCATCCATCGCACCCGCGAGGGCGCCGTCACGACCGCGCAGGACCTGCTCGGCGGCGACGACCTGATCGAGCCCGCGGCCGCCGTTTCGCTCGAGCAGCTCGCGCGCTCGCTCGCCGAACGCGACCCAACCATCCTCCGCGCGACGGGCGCAGGCCTCCGCCTCGACGCGCTTCTGGGCGAGGAGGCGCTGGAGGTCCCTTCGGCGAGACAGGACGCGGTACGCGTAGAGCGGTGCCAGCCACACGGCGTTCGGAGGCGGGCCGTAGTCGGCCAGCGCCCTCGCCTCGAACGGATCGACAGGCTTGGGGGCGGTAGAAGGTCGCGCCTCCACGGGCTGCGGGTGCGCCGAGACCGCGGGCGGCGCGGGCTCCTGCGCGAGGGGCCGTTGCGAGAGCGGCGCCGGGAGCGAGCCTCCGCTGGTGTCGAGCTCGAGCGCGGGCCCCGCGCTCAGATCGTCTTCGAACGGATCGGGCGCGTCCGCGGAGAGCGGCGCATGCGCCGGCGGCGGCGGCGGCCTCGCCGGCGGCGGCTGGAGTCCCACGGCGCCCAAGTCGAGCTGCAAATCGAAATCTCCGCTGCTGGGGGCCGTCGGCGCCTTCGGGGGGACGCCCGCGGGACTCGGCCGCGACGGCGCTGGCTTGGGCACGACGAGATCGGGCACCTCGAGCACGGGTGGAGCGGCCAGCGGTGAGGGCCGCGGCGGCGCCATTGCCTCCGCAGGAGCCTCCGTAGCGTCCGGCGGATCGGTCGTGCGGAGGTCGCGCGCCTGCTTTCCGCAGCGCGGACACGGCCCGTCGACGCGGGCGTACTGCACCTGGGCGTGGCACCAGGGGCACTCGGCCATGGGGCCACCTTATCACAGACAAAGACCACAAAAAGTCCGCCGAGCCAGGCTTTCCGGCGCTATCCCTAACGCATGCGCCTTTTCACAGGCAGGGTCAGCCCCATCGCCCAAGAGGTCGTCAAAACCCTGATCAGCGCCGGAGACATCGAGGCCGAGCGCCCCAACGAGGTCGTGCTGGACGTGGAGGCCGTGCTCCGCAACTACCTGCAGACCGAAAAGGACGTGAACGAGAAGGCGCGCGAGCTGCTCGACCGCACGGGCCGAGGGAGCTCCGAGTTCAACCGGGTGCGCGCGCAGATCGCGGACAGCAAGGGCATCAAGGTCGGCGACGAGACGCTCGACTACCTTCTCGATCAGGTCGTCGAGATGTTCCACAACTCGAACAACGTCGACGAGATCTATCCGCAGGACGTCGAGCTGCGCCGCAAGATGTCGCCCGTGTTCAAAAAGCACATGATGGAGGACGAGCAGCTCGACGCCGAGGTGCGCGCCAACCTCAGGCACGTCAAGGAAGGCTCGCGCGAGTGGGACATCGAGTACGGCCGGATGGTCGAGATCCTCAAGCGCAAGAAGGGGCTCTCGTGAGGCTCACGAGAGCCGCGGCAAGGCGCTGATGCGGAGCATGACCGGCTTCGGCGCCGGGGAGCACGTGATGGCAGGCGGCAAGTCGCCGGCCAAGCTCTCCGTCGAGCTGCGGGCGGTCAACCACCGGTTCCTCGACGTGCGAGTCCGCGCGCCGCGCGAGCTCGCGGACCTGGTCGTCCAGGCCGAGGTCTTCTGCCGCGAGCGCTTCTCGCGCGGCCGCTTCGACGTCGTCTTGCGGACCGAGGGTCTCTCGCTCGTCGCGCCCGCGCTCGACGTGGAGCGCGCGCGCGGAGCGTACAAGCAGCTCTGCGCGCTGCGCGACGAGATCGCCCCCAACGAGACGGTGCCGCTGTCTCTGCTGGCCGTGGTGCCGGATCTGTTCCGGCAGGGCGAGGCGACCGGCGCGGACGTGCATCGTGCTCTGGGCGCCGCGTTCCGCGCCGCGGCCGACGACCTCGACACGATGCGCGGGCGCGAGGGGCTCGCCCTCGAGAAGGACATGCGCGACCACCTCGCCCGGATCGTCGCGGTCACCGGAGCCGTCGCCGCCCGGGCGCCCGAGGCGCTCGAAGCCGCCCGCCGCCGCCTCGTCGAGCGCGTGGACCGCTTGCGCACCTCCGCCGAGGGGGTCGACCCGACGCGGCTGGAGCTCGAGCTCGCCATCCTCGCGGACCGGAGCGACGTCGCCGAGGAGGTCGCGCGCCTGCGGAGCCACGCCGAGCAGCTCGAGTCGCTCCTCGGGGCGGAGGGGCCCGTCGGCCGGCGCGTCGATTTCTTGCTGCAGGAGATGGTGCGGGAGGTGAACACGCTCGGCAGCAAGAGCGCCGACGTCCCCATCACCCGGGCGGTCGTCGAGCTCAAGGCCGAGATCGAGCGCATGCGGGAACAAGTCCAGAATGTGGAGTAGGCGAAACGAGGTGCTTCGCGCCGGGCGCGCGGTGATTTAGAGTCGCGACGTGCGGCTCGACTTCTTGCTCCTCATCCTCTCGTCGCCGAGCGGCGCCGGCAAGACCACGCTCACCCGCCGCCTGCTCGAGGCCTTCCCCGACCTGCGCTTCTCCGTCTCGCACACGACGCGCAAGCCGCGTCCGAACGAGGTCGACGGCAGGGACTACCACTTCGTCGACCGCGCGACGTTCGAGTCGCTCGTCGCCAGGGGGGCGTTCATGGAGTGGGCCGAGGTGCACGGCAATCTCTACGGCACCTCTCTCGCCGAGGTAGAGCGTGCGCGCGCCGACGCGACGTGCGGCGGCGTGCTCTTCGACATCGACTACCAGGGCGCCCGGCAGATCCGCGCGAAGGTGCCGGACGTGGTCGGCGTCTTCATCCTGCCGCCGTCGATGGACGAGCTGCTCAAGCGGCTGCGCGGGCGCGCGAGCGACAGCGAGGAGGTCGTGAATCGCCGCTTCCAGGTGGCCCGCAAGGAGATCGAGCATTACGCTCTGTTCGACTACGTCGTCGTCAACGACGAGCTTTCGCGCGCCGCCGAGGCGCTCTACGGAATCGTCCGGGCGGAGCGATCGAAGCGGGCGCGCGTCGCCCCAGTCGCGGAACAGCTTCTCCGTCACGGAATAATCAACACCAAGGGATGACCATGGGCAACGTGCTCGCAGTGCTCGGGGGCAGCGGCCTCTACGAGCTGCCTGGCCTGCAGAACATCGAGGAGATCGCCGTCGAGACGCCTTACGGGGCCCCGAGCGACAAGATCGTGCGCGGCGTCCTGGATGGGACGACCCTCCTCTTTCTGCCGCGCCACGGGCGGGGCCATCGCATCCCGCCGCACGGCATCAACTACCGAGCCAACGTCTGCGCGTTGAAGAAGCTCGGCGCCACGCACCTCATCAGCGTGAGCGCGGTCGGCTCGATGAAGGAGGAGATCCAGCCGGGCCACTTCGTCATCGTCGACCAGTACATCGACCTGACCAGGCAGCGCAGCGGCACGTTCTTCGACGACATCGTCGCGCACGTCAGCTTCGCCGAGCCGGTCTGCAGCTCGCTCGCGAGCGCCCTCGGCGACGCCGCGACCAAGGTCCACGGCAAGGGCGAGCGCGGCGTGCACCGCAGCGGCACCTACGTCTGCATCGATGGGCCGCAGTTCTCGACGCGCGCGGAGAGCATGCGCTACCGCGGCTGGGGCGTGTCGGTCATCGGCATGACGTCGATGCCCGAGGCCAAGCTCGCGCGCGAGGCCGAGCTCCCCTTCGCGACGCTCGCGCTCGCCACCGACTACGACTGCTGGCACGTGAGCGAGGAGCACGTGACGGTCGAGGCGGTCCTCGCCGTCATGCGCGCCAACGTCGACACGGCCAGGCGCGCCATCGCCGCGCTCGCGGCGCACCTGCCCGACCCGACCAAGAGCGCCGCGCACGGAGCGCTCGCGGGGGCCGTGATGAGCGACCCCGCGCAGGTCCCTGCCGAGGCGCGGGCGCGCATCGGGTGGCTAATCCCTCGGCTTTCGTAGTACATAGCCGGGCCCTTCTCGGGCTCAGAGGTTCTCCGTGGTGCACCAGAAAGATTCCGTCCTGGTCGTCGGCTCGTTGGCCTTCGACGATCTCGAAATGCCTTCCGGCACGTTCTGCGACGTGCTCGGCGGCGCCGCGACCTACTCGTCCATCGCCGCGTCGATGCTCTCGCCCGTCCGCCTCGTGGGCGTCGTCGGCGCGGACTTCGCGGAGGCGCACCTGCGCGCGCTGCGCCAGCGCGGCGTCGACACCGCCGGCGTCGAGCGGCTCCCCGGCCAGACCTTCCGCTGGCGCGGCCGCTACTCGGCCGACCTCGCGAGCCGCGAGACGCTCGACACCCAGCTCAACGTCTTCGCCGATTTCCGCCCGAAGATCCCGCAGCCGTACCGGCAGTCGCCCATCGTGCTGCTCGGCAACATCCACCCCAAGCTGCAGCTCGAGGTGCTCCAGCAGGTCTCCAAGCCGAAGGTCGTCATCGCCGACACGATGAACTTCTGGATCTCCGGCGAGCCCGCCGCCCTCGACGACGTGCTCAAGAAGGTCGACCTGCTCGTCATCAACGACGAGGAGGCGCGCCAGCTCGCGGGCACGCACAACATCGTCCGGGCGGCGCGCGTCATCCGCGCGCGCGGTCCGCAGCGCCTGATCATCAAGCGCGGCGAGCACGGCGCGCTGCTCTTCGACGAGCAGGGCACGTTCTTCGTCCCCGGCTATCCGCTCGAGGAGGTGCTCGACCCCACGGGCGCCGGCGATACGTTCGCGGGCGGCCTCGCCGGCTACCTCGCGAGCGTGGGCGAGGTGTCGCCCGGGACGCTGCGCAAGGGAATGTTCTTCGCGTCCGCGCTCGCCTCGTTCTGCGTCGAGGGCATCGGCCCGAAGAGGCTGCTCGCCGCCGAGCGACCGGACCTGATCGCCCGTCTGGAGGAGTTCACCAAGATGGTGGACTATGGCGGGACGCTCGGCTTCGCGGACTGACTCGGCGCTCCAAGACAGCGCCGGCGGTTTTGGATTATCGTTCTGGGGGAAGCGGAGGGATTGGTCTTAGATGAAAACCAGAGCGGTGCTTTCTCTCGTCTCGGCGGCCTGCGTGGTGGCCGCCAGCGCGGCGGGGTTCTTGGCATGCATCAGCGAGCACGTTCGTCCCGTCAGCGAGGCCGGCACGAGCGCGCAGCCGTGCATCGGCGGCGGGCCCGGCAACTTCCCGGCCTCGGACTGCGATCCCTCCGACAACAGCTGCCCGGCGTTGCCGACCAGCTGCACCATCGACAAGACCCTATGCGGGGACCCGGCGACGTGCCTGCCCATGGCGGACAACACCGGCAAGACGGTCCTCGATTTCCGGCTCCGCCGCCTCTTCATCACCGCGCCCGAGCACCTCGCGGTCAACATCATCCAGAACTCGGTCGTCGATCTCGGCGTCAACCTGGACGCGCCCACGTGCGGTGAGCTCGGCAACGGCGCGTTCAGCTGGTTGCTCCGCGCCGATACGACCGCCGGCACCATCGTCACCGGCGGCGCGCCGCCGTCGCCCGATCCGTTCGGGATCGGCTACTGCTTCTACAACCACACGCTCGCCTCCGCGGACGGCGGCAACAGCATCACGGTGAGTCCGGGTCAGGCCAAGGCGACCTTCGCCGACGGCGGCTTCGGGAGCGACCCGATCCCGCTGCTGAACGTTCCCATCTTCCTCAAGCCCGACGCCGGCGCCTCCGACCCGTCGAACGTCGTCATCCTCCCGCTCCGCAACGCGGTCCTCCACGACGCGACGATCTCCGCCGACGGGAACTGCATCGGCAGCTTCAACGGCAAGGCGCTCAACGGCACGTGCAACGTCGACGACCCCTCGTCGTGCAGCAAGTGGCACACCGCCGGCGCGATCGGCGCGTACATCACCCTCGAGGACTCGGACAAGGTCTTCGTCACGCTGACCAGCGCCACCCTGTGCACGCTCCTCACCCAGTCCCCGCCCGATCCCGTCACCAAGGGCTGCGCCCGCGACGCCCAGGGCAACATCATCGCCAAGGGCGACTATTGCTCGACGACCGCGGCCCCCGGCGGCTGCCAGGACAGCTTCTGGCTCTCGGCGACCTTCGCGGGCGCCGCGGTGAAAATCAACGACGGCTCCGGCGATCCGACGTGCCAGGCGGTCGACGCGGGCACGCCGGACGCAGCTGCCGACGCACCGCTCGACTGAGGCCGACCGAGATCACGCGCCGCGTCAAACTCCAACGCCGCGAAAATCGGCCGGGTCGTGTGGTTCGGCCGTGGGCCGGTGTGCGGTTGTAGTGTAAACTTCAGCTCGGTTCTCAAAGGCGTCGAGGCCTGCGCGTCGGCGGGTCTTCGGCGCCCTCGG
>Ga0316628_100004813_pt1 | contig 10684 bp, 6 predicted proteins | sample OWC_Aug_M2_C1_D5_FD_207648 | JGI IMG/M metagenome (GOLD analysis project Ga0316628, IMG submission 207648) | Wetland soil microbial communities from Old Woman Creek delta, Ohio, United States - OWC_Aug_M2_C1_D5_C | ecosystem: Environmental > Terrestrial > Soil > Wetlands | place: USA: Ohio... | reverse complement strand
GTCGGGTGGCGCGCATTCTAGCAGGAGGGGACCAGAGCAAACCTGTAGCGTGACGAACCTCTCTCAACAGCGCCATATGCGCTGAGGTCGGACGCTACCATAATCAAGAAAAACAAATCCATCACTTTGTTCTATCCACCCCGCGTCCGAAATGTTGAAATTCGGTTCGGTCACTGCTAACATGACGCATCACTATGAGGCAGATCAACTGGAACTCGGGTGGGTCAATCAGGAGCTTGCGCTCAGGATCTGTCGGACGCGGTCGCAGTTCTCCTTCACCTCGTCCTTATAGCGAGGGTACATGCCAACGATCACGCAGTCCTTAGGCTTGATGTTCTCGAAGGCCGCCTTGAAAGCGCCATCGACCTCCTCAGAGGAATCGGTTAGGCGGCCAGCGGCTAGGATCTTGAACAAGAAGCACGTTTTCTGAGTCTGGCGGGCGACGGCAAAGGCTCGGGGAGGATCGCTTTCGAGGTATACCTCCTTCGGAGATACAGGTAAGACACCGAGCAGCTTTCGGACTTCGTCGCGTGTTCGGGTGCGATTGTAGGCGCACAGCAAGTAGAAATCGACGTCCCACCCGCGCTCTTCCACATACTCGACCACCTCGGGCTTGTGGGTTCCCACCCCCACCAGGACTCCGGCTTGGCGGAGTCGCTTCGTATACTCCTGCACTTCGTGCATTTTCCCGTTGCGGAAAAGAACGTCTGTTGCTTCCCCGTGGTGGTACATCGCGATCGGTCGAAGTCTCTTCACAACCTCTCCGACTGGACTTTTCGCGAAGTTCACTCCTATCACATGCATTTTCCCGCCCATTGCACGGTACCGGTCCATGTCGGACGCACTGCGTTCACTGTTGCTAAACTGATATGCATTGATGCCGTTCTGTTCGCAATGACGAAGGGTTTGGCACACGCGCTCGGGAGTATTCCATTCGCGCATGACTTCATCGAGTATCCCATTAAAGTGGGAGTATCCATAGAACTGGTTACTGCCGATGATCAGGCGGCTGATTTCGTAGTTCCCGAAGGAGACCTTGGGAAGTGATGTGGGGATATGCCCCTGTGCACTGTCAAGATTTCGGGCGGCTAAGGTCAGTGCCAAACCTGCGGACGATCGGAGAAAGGCTCGCCGGTTCTTCATCTTGGTCAAATCCCCCTTTTTGTCTGAGGTGACTTCCGAAATTGCGATTCGCTTAAGAAACTCACAATCGTAAACAGGCGAGCAAACGAGCTACCAAACCTATTTGTCGGAGAGAGGAGCACGCCATCTCGGCAGAATAGTGCTACTGAGTTCGCTGGGCGGAATCACCGCGGTCCGCCGGCCCGGGCAGGAACTCGGAGTTGGGTCTTCTCTGGCTCAATACCCCTCCAGTGCTCGGACCTTTATGCTGCTCTTCCGCTGGCTTGTCCGCTTGCAGTGTGAATCTCGCCGGTGGGTTACCCGCTGCTGGGCACTCGACGGTCGAGTGTTTTCAGTGAGATGGGGAATGTATTCAGTCAATATATTGCTACATTAAGATAACCGAATAGTATTTAATTTGTGTGTGAAGCATGCATGAAACTAACTCACCAGTCTGGCTATGCTGCACTTCACTCCCAGATCAGCCTGTGTTTAACGCGCGCTTGGCCTCGAGTGTACTGAAGATGAGGGTAGAGGGTTGCCTGCCTTGGCTCCTTCCTAGGTTTGCGGGATTTCCCCCACCTCCCGAAGGCAATATCTGGGAGCGTCACATTGTTGTTGCCCCGGCTGCGACGTCGGTAGCTGTTGAGTTTGACGGACTTCGCACCGGCCACTCCCAGAGCTACCGGGCTGGTGAACACCATGAGTTTCAGCGGGGCCTTGACGGTCTAGTGGAACCACTCCAGCTCGCCGTTGGTCTGCGAATGGTACGGCGAGCAGTAGATGTGCCGGGCCTTGAGTGTCCCGACGTGACACTCCAGTGCTCAAGTTGAATCATCTGATCCGTGGTCGCTCAAGAACCGTGCGCGATCCGCCATCGGCACCCTCCCTATGCCCGTCCACTTTGCCGCCCGCCATTGCCTCGTTGATCAACTGCGCCGTCATGTCAGGTTTCTGATCCCAAGCCAGGATAGACCGCGAGTAGTCATCCGACACCGAGGTCAGGGAATGCGAAACCTAACCCACTACGAAGAAGTAGCTCGCATCCGGCTGCCACTGTTCGTTGACGCTCCTCGTCTGCCGCGTCATTCCAGCCTTGCTGGGAACCCGGCTCGCTCGACTCCCGGGATCAGCTCGTGGGGCTCCAGCATTCAATCGACACTCGACCCTGCCACCTGGAAGCCCGCAGGGTCCAAGATACAGCAGGCCAATTCTCGCAAGCTCGACTCCGGCCGATGCAACCCGTCCTGCAAGATCGTCACCCTTTCTCCCGCAGCATCAATCGGTTCCTCACCGTTTTAAGTTGGGGTCGCCGATCCATCAACCCACCACTGGTCGTGAAAGTGCCGCTGCCGGCGATGGTAGTTCGAGCAGCGCACTGAACAATGGCCGATTTCGGTAGCGCCGATCAGCAAGCCCACGCTCTTGAAGAATCCCGCGCGCATGAAAAGCCCTGCTACTAGGGGCGGACTTCGATGGTCCGCAGGAATTCTTTCTCTCTTTCGGCCCGCGTCTTTCTGATCTCCGCGAAGCGCTTGGCCTGCGCATCCGCGCGCGGGTCCTTGGTCCGCTGGTAGAGAATCATCAGGTTCAGGTTGGCCGTGTAGTTATCCGGGTCCATCCCCAAGGCCTTCTGCAGGCTTTCTTCCGCCTCCCTGTATTGCTTCTGTTTCATGTAGAGGAGGCCAAGCTCCGCGTACGCGTCGTCATATTGGGGATGGAGCTTGATCGCCTGATCGAGTTCTTTCCTGGCCGCCGGGAAGTCACCCCTTTGGTTCGCCAGTCGCCCCAGGAAGTAGTGTGCCGACGCGGCCGTTTGGGGGTCCTTCGACACACTCTCCAGTTCCTGGAGAGCGAGTTCCGCGTCGTGGCCGTAGAAATACGCGGCCCCCAAGGCGAGCCTTCCCCGGGGGTCTTCCGGCTTCAATGTACAGTATTTCTTGAGGTGCGGATAGGCTTCCCGAACGTTGTGCCGTGCCATCATGACGGCTCCGAGCGCGTAGTTGTAGTAAGGATTGCCGGGATTCAGCTCAACCGCCTTTTGCAGAGAAGTGTAGGCTTCCTGGACAAGATTCATTTCCACGCAAACCAGGCCGAAGAAGAAATGCACGCCGGCATTCCCGGGCTCGAGGTCGCGGGCGTGCGCCAGATAACCCAGGGCGCCTTCGTAATCGCCCTGCCTGTACGCCAAGCGCGCCAGTTTGACCAGCAGCGGGACAGGGAAGTTCTGGAGTTGCGCAACCTTTTCGAGCGTGGCGCGGGCCCGATCGAATTTCCCGCGGTCCTCGTAAAGTGAAGCAAGCTGTTCAAGAGCGTCAGCGGAGGCGAGGCCGCGCTGGTCCAATCCCTCGAGCAGTCGCCGCGCAAGTTCCTCATGGTGCTGGGCGAGCAAGGACGGCAGCAGGGTGAACACATCGGCCTGAGAGAGGTCGGGGCGCTTCAGCAACTGATCGGCTACGCTCTCCGCCTGCGGCAGATCGTTCAACCCCGCATAGTCACCGCATCGCACCGCCAGCGCCTGGGGATGGTTCTGTGCCTCCACAGGAAGCCGGGAGAGACGGTCGAGGGAGGCTTTGAACGATGCCAGCTGCCACAGCAGTAGGGCGCACTGGTAAGTTGCCTCCAGATTTCCGGGCTCGAAATTCAGCAGCTGCTCGTAGACGCCCGCCGCTTTTTTCAGAGCCTCGGGATCCTTCGCCGCGTTCTCCTGATAGAGCCGGCCGAGGTTCAGATAGGCCCCGGTGAAATGCGGAGCTTGGGCAATGGCCTTCTGGAAGTCTGACTCCGCCGCCCGATACTTGCCTTCCTGCGCGTCAATCACACCCAGGAAGTTCAAGGCGTTCGGATCGTCCGGCGAGGCCGTCAGTATCTGCGTCAACTGTATTCTCGCCTGGGCGACGTCCCCCTTTTGAATGAGCTGTTGGACCTCCTGGAGCAGCTCCGTGGACGAGGCGCGCGGCGTGCCCATAACCTGGGCAGTCCAACTGCAGATGGCGAGAGACAACACCAGAGACCCGCTTGAAGACACCCTGGCCTTCCACTCCTGCTTGAAGCGTTTGCCGGGCGCGAAGAAAACACGAGGCGCGTCAATCGCCATAGTCCCACTTTCATTCTGCCTCGCTCGCCCCGGACGCGCAACCGGGCGCTTTCCGGTTTCGCACCAGCAGAAACGAGAAAAGATTTCAAGCGGTACAGGAGAGGAGGAAACGGCGGGCTTCCGCGGCTTGAGGAAATGCTGGCGGGGACCGGGGAGCCGGATTAGAAAGTCGTCGCTGAGGAGCTTGCACCATTGCTTGGTCAAGATCGAGGCCAGGGGCAGCAGGCCCCCTTTTGTCAGGCAGTGCCTCACCAATGACGCCAGTTCACCTTTGAAGAGACCCCTCTAGCTTCTCGCGCCAGCCATTGGGAGATCTCCAAACCGGCCCGGTATTCTTGTCTGATAGGGAAAGCCTATCAAGTTGATTTGAACATACTATTTGCAAACAAAAATCTCCTCACCCATGATCCCTCTCGGATATAGAGGGGAAACCCCTTTCAAGAGGCGAAGTTCACTCGCGCGTCGGGCAAGGGAAGAAGGAGAGGTCAAAATGCAGGGGAAGTACATGAAGCAAACAGTGTTTTTGGTTCTCATTTCGGTGTTCCTACCGGCCTTGAGCTGGACGCAGAGCTTTAACGCCAGCATCAGCGGTACGGTGACAGATCCCTCAGGCGCCGTCGTCCCCGATGCTCGACTCGAGCTTACGGCTGTGGCGACCGGCGCGGTTGCAAAGGCAACCAGTGATCCGGCTGGCCTTTTTAGTATTGCCAACCTGCAACCCGGGTCCTATGAGCTGAAGGCATCCGCAGAGGGGTTCCGCGATTACGTTCAACGGGGCATTTCTGTGAATATGAACGAATCGGTGCGTCTGGACGTGAAGCTTGAGCTGGGCTTGGCCACGCAATCCGTGGAGGTAACGTCCAATGTCTCCCCCTTGAACTATGAAAACGCAGAACTGAAACAGTCCATCACCCCTAACATCATACTAGAACTACCCATCTTGGTTGCGGGCACCATTCGCTCTGCCCACACCTTTGTTCCCCTCATGCCGGGGGTAACCACGGGGAGCGGAAACGATGCTGGAGTCTCCCGGATCAACGGTGGTCTGAACTCAGGAGACGAGGCCGTCCTGGATGGCGTCACGATGCAAGAGGGTTTAATGAGCATGAGCGGCATGGCGGCCTTCTGGGATTACCCTTTATCCCCTGATTCCATCAGCGAAATCAGCGTCCTGGCTTCCAACTACGAGCCGCAATATGGGTCCACGTCTTCCGCGGTGATCACGGCGGTGACGAAGTCGGGCACCAACGAATTCCATGGAGGCGCGTACGAGTATCACCGTAACACGGCTCTGAATGCGCGACAGTTCGGTGCCGGCGATCGCCCCATAGATCTGGAGCATGATTTCGGCGCGTACATAGGAGGGCCGGCGAAAATCCCCCTCTTGTGGTCGGGGAATAGGAAGACGTATTTCTTTGTCAACTTCGAGGGTTTTCGGAACACGGGCGGGCTAACAAAACCTGTTCTGAGTGTGCCGACCGAGCTGATGCGGAGAGGAGATTTTAGTGAGTGGCCTTACCCCATTTATGACCCCGCCACGACGCGACCCGATCCGGAGAATCCCGGCAGTTATATTCGTGACCAATTCATGGGTTGCGACGGTATCACACCGAATGTGATATGTCCGACGGATCCGCGGATGGTGAATTCCCTGGCTCCGCAGTGGCTTCAATGGGTTCCGTTACCGAATCGCCCCGGTGTGCTCTACAACTACGAGGCCCCTACGCAAGGGACTAGTGGGGCCAAAAACTCTAACTCCTGGGCTGTCCGGGTGGACCATCACATCGGCGATAATGATCGCGTGAGCGCGGTGATCCGCTACCGCAGCACGGTCACGCCGATTCAGTCGCTTTGGCCGGTCCAGATCTCCCAAGATAACTACCGATCGCCCGATCACAATTGGATGGATCGGTTCCTTTGGGATCACACGTTCGGTCCCAACGCTCTCAATCATCTGGCCGTGGGATATTCGAACTTCTTGAGTGGTACGCTCAGCATCAGCGATGCCTATGTGGATGCCGTCCCGGCCATCGCCGGTGTGGAAGCCCACACGCACCAACCAGCAATCAATGTGGGTGAGTACGGAGGTTACGGCAGCACCCTGGGGGGCATGGAAGACCATCCGATCTACACCGCCAGCGATTTGTTGACGACGACTCATGGCAAGCACACCATCAAGCTTGGCGGAGAGTTCCGACACGTCGAACTCTGGAGGGTGCTTGATGAGAACAGATCGGGGACCTTCAATTTCTCCTCGCAGACCACGGGTATCCTCGAGACGACCAGCGGAAATCCCATCGCCAGCTTTCTCTTGGGAGCGGTAGGAGACGCGTCGGCGAGGTTTTACTCTAATCCGCGCTGGGATGCCGTCGCGCACACCTATATTTTGCACTTAGGCGACACATGGAAGGCGACACCCAGGCTCAGCGTCAGCTACGGGATCCGGTGGGATGTGTCGACGCCTACTATCGAGAAGTCTGACCGCAACTCCTTCTTCGATCCGGAAGGAGTGAACCTGGCGGCAGGTGGCAGGCTCGGGCGGCTGGCCTTTGCGGGATCCAGGTGGGGAGCGGCCAGCTTTGGAAGGCGAGCTCCAGAACATACGTACTACCATGCTTTCGCCCCGCGCTTGGGTATTGCCTACGCCGTAAGTCCAAAGACCGTAGTCCGCACAGGCTACGGCATCTTTTATAATCAGGCGTACTACCCGAACTGGGACGCCGGGATTGGCCAGGACGGGTTCAATTCGGATATTTATTTCTCAAGTACGGCCGGTGGGCTGGAGCCCGCTTTCATGCTCAGCGAGGGATTTCCACAGAACTTCACGCCGCCACCTTTTATCGATTCCGGCTATCGCAACGGCCAAGGGCTGAATTACCGGCCCTTCGACGCCAATCGCCTCGCTTACACACAGCAGTGGAACCTGACGATCGAGCACCAGCTCACGAGCGACATGTACATCAGTGCCGGCTACGTAGGGAATAAGGGGACGCGTCTAGTTTCCCAGACCGCTGCCCTCAACGCGCTAGATCCGAGGTATCTGTCAATGGGGAACCAGTTGTACGACGAGTTCCAGCCTGGCGATACCATGGTGGACGGCGTACCTCTTCCCTATCCCGGCTGGGTTGAACAAATGACTGGCTGCGCACCGTCCGTAGCCCAAGCTTTGTTGCCATATCCGCAATACTGCACCTCACTCATGGGGATCAATGAGAATGCCGGCAACTCTACTTACCACTCGTTCCAACTCAAAGTAGAGAGGCGTTTTTCGCGCGGCATGTGGCTACTAGGTTCATACACCATCTCCAAGCTGCTCACAAGTTCTGACAACATACAGGCGCCAGCTCAATCCTGGGACGCAGTTACGGGGACAATCTCGCCTTTTGAGAGGCAGCGCAACAAATCCCTCGCGGTGGATGATGTGCCGCAAGTGTTCTCACTGGCGCTCATCTACGAACTGCCCTTCGGCAAAGGCCATCGTTTTCTGAATAGAGGGGGTGTGGCGGACAAGATTGTGGGAGGCTGGGAGTTGGCAAACATCGTTCGCCTCTCGTCGGCGACCCCCTTAATGATCCGTTCCTGGGCCAACGTACCGGGGCAGTTCGCCGCGGGCGGTATTCCGGCACTTCTTCCTGGGGCTGACCCGTGGCTCCAGGACAAAGGCGACTTTGACCCTAGCCAACCCCTCCTTAACGAGGCTGCCTTCGAGTCCGCAAATGATTTCAACTTCTACTGGGGCCAGGGACCCCGAATAAGCAACTTAAGGGGACTTCCCTATCGTAACCACGACTTCTCGTTAAGCAAAACCACTGCTATTACTGAGCGAGTGGGATTCCAGATTCGGGCCGAGTTCTTTAACGTCTGGAATTGGCACTGTTTCTCAGGCAGCGCCTTTTCCAACTATATAGGAAGTCCGGACTTTGGGTGGTGGAACGGGAGGGTAAGCGCGCCCCGGCAGATCCAGGTTGGGGCGAGAGTAACCTTCTGAGTTAGTTGGATGTCGATGCTGGGCACGTGCATTTTGCTGACGACGCCACTCGGGCATGTCTTTACCGGGTGGTGTCGTCGGCTTTGGACCTGAAAGAACCATTCAACCTATTGATCAGCTGCATCAGGTAACACCGCTTCGACTATGGCCTCCGGGTCGCAACGGAGTTTCCGGAGAGGGACGACGAGGAGGCGGACGCGAGCGGTCCCAGGAATCCGGCTAGGGCTGGGCGGATGGCTGCTTGCCCCGCAGCCGGCACTGGCTACGGGGCTGAATGCAAGAAACTAATACACTCGTGGGATGCGGTAAACCGTGGTGCGCGAAAGGGTGACTACATTGGGCGATGATCATTCTAAGGGGCATTCACTCCTTCCCCGTGGCAGAGAGGCATTGTCGCGGCGCAGGTTCCTTGGGGCTGCGTCTGTTTTGCCCCCCTCGGTTCTGGCGGGATCTCTAGGCGCTAAACCACTCCTGGCCCAAGGGACTGGCAACGCAGCGTTGGGAAGCGTGGGTGAATCGCGCGCTGTGTCGCAGATCAGGAAGTCGCTGCGCGAATTGGCAGCAGGAATGACGATCTTCGACACCCACGAACACATTTGGCAAGAAGAAACCAGGCTGAAAAAGAGCGTGGACTTCTTTCACCTGTTCTCTCATTACACCGACAGCGACTTGGTGAGTGCGGGTATGCCTGACAAAGCCGTCGACGACCTTCAGAACCAAGAAGTTCCCCTCGAGGCGCGTTGGAGAGCGTTCGCTCCTTTCTGGGCTTACACGCGAACCACCGGTTACGGACGCTGCATGCTCATTGCCGCCCGCGACCTCTATGGAATCGAGGACGTCAACGAGCAAACCTACCGCCTCCTTTCGGAACGCGTCGCGGCCGCCAACCGCCCGGGCTGGTACGAGACGGTGCTGAAGGAAAAGGCCCGAATCGAGGTTTGTGTGCTTGACGATGTGCCCTCCATGAACGGCCAGCCCCTGCATCCCGACCCGAGATTCTTCAAGATGGTCGCGCGCTTCGATTACCTTGTCAATCCCAAGCGGCGAGGAGACCTCCTTCATATTGAAAAGATAACGGGAGTATCAGTTCACAGCTTGGCTGACCAGGAAAAAGCCCTCCGCACGGCGGTGAAGGACAGGCTTCAGGAGGGAATGGTGGCAATCAAGAGCGCTCTTGCTTATGATCGCACGCTTCAATATGACCAGGTTTCGCGATCTGACGCCGCACGCGCTTTCGAAAGGCTATTCGGCTCAGCTTCCTCCAAGTCGGCGGACCCTGTCAGCCAAAAACAGCTTGTAGATTACATGATGCACAAACTCATCCAGCAGGGCGCAGAACATCATCTTCCCGTTCAGATTCATACGGGTCTGCAGACGGGCAACTGGAACCAAATCGCCTGGACCAACCCATCTCATCTCAGTGATCTGCTCAATGAGTATCCACAGGTTCGGTTTGACCTCTTCCATGGCGGGTACCCCTACTGCAGCGAACTGGCGACACTTGCCAAGAATCTACCCAATGTCTACCCGGATCTCTGTTGGCTATACATCATCTCGCCTGGCGTCGCCAGGCGGGCGCTCCATGAATGGGTTGAGACTGTACCAGCCAATAAGATCCTGGGATTTGGCGGCGACTTCTGTCATGTGGAAGGAGCGTACGGCCATGCCCAGATGGCCCGTGCTGGGACGGCCGACGTCCTGGCGGAGAAAGTCGAGAACGGCTATTTGAAGGAGGATGAAGCGGCCGCTTTGCTCGAGCGGATACTTCACCTGAACGGCAAGGAACTCTTTTCTTGACTACGGTGCCGCATTGGCAATCGCGCAACGATGTTCACTTGGGCCAACTTCGAGGGGAAGGAGGCACCCGGGCAGCGGCACGGCCAGTTCGTTGGGATCAAAGTGCTGGTCTGATCCCAGCCCTCTGCCGGGCAGATACCGAACTGTTGACAAGCAGATTCTCTGCGATCGCTCAGACAACAAAGGAGTCACCTTTGGGCAATCGTGTAAAGTCATTTCTTTTGAGTTTCGTGACGCTTTCCCTAATGCTGATGTCCGTCAGCGCCGAACCACGGTCGCGCTCCAGCGATGTTGACACGGCCAATAGTCTACAGTTAGCCGACTATGTAAACCCCTTCATCGGAACCGAAGGAGCATCGGGGTGGGGCATCGGATGCACCGTCCCCGGCGTTGCGCTGCCCTTTGGGATGGTGCAATGGAGCCCCGACACTGCACCCATGAGGGCCGTCAGAAGCGATGATATGGGAACTTATGTTTACGGTGACGGTGGCATTCGGGGGTTTAGCCTAAATCACCTGAGCGGGGTGGGCTGCCCAGTGATGGCGGACGTTCCAATCATGCCCATCGTGGGTACGATCACATCGTCCCCCGCTGGACACGCGGCATCGTACGCGTCAGAGTTCTCCCATGTCCGCGAGCAGGCGTCCCCTGGATTCTATGCTGTCAGCTTAGATAACGGT
>Ga0316628_100004811_pt1 | contig 10685 bp, 9 predicted proteins | sample OWC_Aug_M2_C1_D5_FD_207648 | JGI IMG/M metagenome (GOLD analysis project Ga0316628, IMG submission 207648) | Wetland soil microbial communities from Old Woman Creek delta, Ohio, United States - OWC_Aug_M2_C1_D5_C | ecosystem: Environmental > Terrestrial > Soil > Wetlands | place: USA: Ohio... | reverse complement strand
GCTGGCATACTGGCATACCCCCTGGGGATATCGACGATGGCTTTTCTTTCCGGTTTGGCACTTTGGACACTCGTCTTTCCAGCATCCACCGTTCTGCTCGCCATCAACTTCAAGCGAAAGATGAAATCCTGGGATTGGAACCGTGCAGGTTAACACCAGCTATGCCTGACCCCGCTTCGCTCAGAGGGTAAATACACGTCCTTGCCAGCAACAATTCTGGTTGGTAGCGGAATTCAACTGTCTCAGGGTTTGTTTTTGCCTGGCTGCGGGAGAGAACCGGCAGCCTGTTGATGCCGATCGTTGTGCACGGCCTGGAAGACGTTCTTTTCTTTCTTCCAAGGATGATGTAGATTTCTCAGGCAAATCAATAACCCATTGTCAATTTCTACCCGCCCTGCGATCGTGGGGCGGGTTTCGTTAAATAAACTCCCTTCTCTAACTTTAGTTAGAAGACAACCAGGCCGGTTTAGATGTAATCTATAAATAATCTACGAAAGGAGCTGAATTTGACATCACATAAATCACCTCCATCTATCTACGAAATCCGGGTCGAAGGAGAGCTGGGAGACATGTGGGCGAGCTGGTTTGAAGGCCTGTCCATCCGGAAGGAATTCAATGGAGAGAGCGGCCGTCACATTACGGTTCTTTATGGGCTAATCCCTGACCAGCCATCCCTGCATGGGTTGCTCAACAAAATTCGGGACCTTAATCTGACTCTGATCTCAATCAAGAAACACGAACCAAAATGAAAGAGGATTCGATGATAAAAACAGCTTCAACCTTTTCGCTCTTTTGCGGTATTGCCATGCTGGTGGTTTGGGGGATTTTACTGGCCAAAGGTAAGGTTGTCGAACTACGAACCAGCCCTTACGAGGCTGGTTTCCTACTTGGAGCGGAATTCATAACCGCGTTTTCACTGATCTTGGGCGGAGTAGGGTTACTTATCGGAAAAAGTTGGGGATTAAGAGCGGACCTGTTAGCACTAGGTATGCTGCTCTACTGCACTGTGTACTCAATTGGGGTTTTTCGCCAGGCAGGCAATGCTCAGGCAACCGGCTTTTTCGTCGTGGTTGCTACCTTAGCAGCTACTTTCTCCGTAATCTTTATCCTGGAATCTACAAAAGGAGGTATCCAATGAAAGCAAATTCAATATCTACAAGTGGAACGAACCTGGTTGTTATCGCCCTAGGCATTTTGGCAGCGTTGCTAGTCTTTGCTGTGCTCACAGGGCGAAAAGTACCTCTACTGGCCACCGACCGGGCTGCCCTGCTGGCTCTGATGGTGATTGGACTAATTATGTGCACGCTAGGCGGTATCGGATCTGTCTCAGCCAGCGGCGACTGGCTGCATCCTCTTTCGATCCTGGGTTATCTGCTTGGAGCAGTCATCGTTGTGATTGGCATCGCGGCGCTGTTCGAGAAAAATATTCCCCCCTTGATCAGCTACCACCAGTCCTTCATTGTGGTAACTGTGATTGCGGCGGTCAAGCTAGTATTGACAGCTATTCATCATCTTTTCTTGTAAAGAGAACTGCCGTCGCTATTCCTAAGGCGACGGCAATCTGGCAATCAATCAGGTGCATTTGATGCTGGATTGCGTTATGGACTTATTCATCGACATGGCAAAAGCTACCAGGGTGTTCGTTGTCCGCCTGCCTTTGCTTGGTAAATCTGTACAAAAGGTGCTGCCAAATTCTCCGGTATCCATACGTATATATGATAGCTAGTTCATAACAGGAAAAAAATCAGAATAAAATCCTCTTGAGAAAAAGAAGCGGGATGATCAGTGTTGTGACCGCTTGTGGTGGAGGGGTTCGCGACTGGCCGCGCTGGGCGCCGTACACGGCGGTGGCGTGGTCACTGGTTTATACCGCGCTGGGGCTGTAATGGGCGGTGAGTGGTCGTAGGTTCGAATCCGCCGGCAAGCGACACCGCCTAAAGGCAGGTGACGGTGACCCCGCCAGGTCCACCTGAATTTCCCCCAGGGATGGAGTATTTTGCTCACGCTGACCGCAGAGTGCTGCTTTTCCTCAGATACGTGCTTATCTAGTCTCTCGACTATACTTGATCAGTTAGCTGACTGATGGTTCCAGCCATCTTCCTTGGCTTATCTACTCTTCAGTAGGACACAGGGAAAAATTCTAATGGCGTATACCTCACGAGAATCCAATCCTCCGCGATGATCGAGAATCACATTCGGGAGTATAATGTTAATACTTTTTCTTAACTTGTTTTAATTTTTGATCTTTTATTGTTAATCCCACGGGAATAGCGCCAATATTTTGATCCCCCCTGCTCGAAAAACTAGATATCCAAAGGAAAAAATTCTTATGATTAATCGTCTTATTGCCAGATCGACTTCTGGCAAAGGGCGATGAGAGTAGAAAAACCCCCCGACTTTCTCGAGGGTTTTCGGGATTGTTGGATTAACTATTCGTTTTACCCGAGATCATCCAATGGAAAAAGCTAACCCACTTATTCGCACGAAACTTCACTTACCATTCACCAGATCAGAGCTGGTCTCCCGCCCAAGACTCCAGGTACGAATAGCGGAAGGATTACGCGGACCACTTACCCTAATCACCGCACCGGCAGGGTTTGGCAAGACCACCCTGGTGGCATCTAGTATCGTAAAATGTGGATTGCCCATCGCCTGGCTGTCTTTAGATAAGGATGATAATGAGGTGGAGCGTTTCCTGGGCTATCTGGTGGCCGCGTTGCAAGAAACTGACAATACGATCGGGAGTGGGGCTGTACAACTCCTGGCGGCAGCACGCCAAGCACTCCCTGAAGAAGTCATGACCAACATCATCAATGACCTGGATACCGCTGGTAATGATATTGTCATGGTGTTGGATGACTACCAGTTTATTAGTAGCCAGGCAGTGCATGAGGAAGTAGCTTTTTTACTTGAGCATTGCCCGAATACATTTCATCTGGTGCTTGCCAGCCGCTCTGACCCCTCATTACCTTTAGTCCGTCTGCGAGCAGGCGGCAAATTGGTCGAACTACGGGCAGCCGATCTTCGTTTTACTGAACCTGAGGCAGCTCAGTTTCTGAACGAAATCATGGGTCTCCACCTGGATGAAGGATCGGTCGCTGTGCTTGAAGAGCGCACGGAAGGTTGGATTGCAGGTTTACAGATGGCGGCACTCTCCATGCGCAATCGTGAAGATGTGATCGGATTTATCAAGCAATTTTCTGGCACGAACCGTTACATACTGGACTACCTGCTGGAGGAGGTCCTGGCCAGCCAGCCGCCAGAAATTCAGCAATTTCTTCTGTGTACCTCAATTTTGGAGCGCCTGACAGCGTCACTCTGCGATGCCGTCCTGGCATCAGACGAAGGATCAAAGAGGGAAGGCGATGATCGATCAACTCGTTCAGAATCGCTCTTTCTCCACCAATCAGCCTCCATCCTGGAGCACCTGGAACGAGGAAATCTCTTTCTGGTGCCTCTGGATGATGAGCGGCAGTGGTATCGCTACCACCATCTCTTTGCTGACTTGCTCCAGGCCCAGCTTCAAAAATCCCTTGGAGACCAGGGTGTTTCGCGATTACATATCCGCGCTTCGGAGTGGTACGAACAAAATGGTTCGATCCTGGATGCGATCCATCACGCATCTTTGGCTTCGGATGAAGAGCGCGTTGAGCGCTTCATCGAACAGCTCTATATGGAAATGGTGAGCCGCGGAGAAATGTCGGGGTATCGTTTTTGGACAGGTAAGTTGAGCAAAGAACTAATTTATCGCCGGCCGTGGTTATGCATTTATGAAGCCTACAGTCACGCCTGGTTTGGTGAATTGGACGATGCTGATCGATTGATAGAAGTGGCTGAAAAGCTAATTCTATGTGAGAGCTCAGCTCCTGAAGCACAATCGATGCAGGGGCAGCTCGCCTATGTAAAAAGCCGGGTCACCGCCATGCGCGGGGACATCCATCGAGCCATCGGGTTTTGTCTTGAAGCTCGCGAAGTTACCCCTGCCAGCAACCTGGCTTTGCAACTCGACACTTATATCACACTCGGATATGAATACTTCTTGAGTGGCGATTATCCTAATGCCAGCCAGATCCTGAACGAGGCTATTCGAACAGGCATAACCGCCAACGCCATCATTTACATCGTGGCTTCATCGTGCATTCTGGCGAGGTTGTATGCAAGCCAGGGCCTGTTGAATAGATCGTTTGCCACATACCAGATAGTAGCAAAATTGATTCCCGAGGCAAGTGGAGAACATCGTGACGCAAGAGCCCTGGTAGAGGTTGGAATTGCCAATGTTTTATGTGAATGGAACGACCTGGAGGCTGCTTTGGTTCATATAAAGCAAGGCCTGGCGCTGCTTCCTTTTTGGGGTAAGATTGACGATTCGGTCCTGGCTAATATCACTCTGGCCCGAATTCATCTGGCTCAAGGGAACAGGAGTGATGCGATGGAAGCCTTACAAAAAGCCATCCAGCTCGTCCAAACAAGGGGTGTTTTCTCAGAAGCTCCCGATGCAGTAGAGGCTGTTCAGGTAAAAATGTGGCTTTTACATGGAGATTGGGTCTCAGTTGATCGGTGGGAGGCTACACTTGAAAAACGCTTTGGCTCGCCCGATCCATTTCGATTTGAAGATGAGCTGACTCATATCACGATAGCGCGGGTGTTTATTGCTCAAAACAAACCAGATGAAGCCATCGGTTTGTTGGCGAATTTGGAAGAAACTGCCAGATCAGCCGGAAGAATGGGCCGAGTCATAGAAATCTTGCTCCTCGAAGCGTTAGCGTTGCAGGAGTTGAGTGAGTCCAACCATGCCATTCTAGCATTGACAGAATGCCTGGCATTGGCTGAACCCGAGGGCTATATGAGAGTCTTCCTGGACGAGGGTCGGCCCATGCAGAGGCTTCTCTCTCAGTGGTCTGCTCAGGCCAGCTCCAGTCCCTTGCTTGACTACGCCATCCACTTGCTCTACCAATTCGAGGCTGAACCGCATGGAGTCATGGCGGCGCAAGGAAATGCCTCCCCAACCGGCAATTTGATCGATCCATTAAGTCAACGGGAGCAGGAAGTATTAAGCCTGATGGGGGCAGGAATCTCAAACCGCCAGATTGCTGAAAACCTGGTACTTTCGGAAGGGACGATTAAATTCCACGTGCACAACATCCTGCAGAAACTTGAGGTTCACAGCCGCACTGCGGCCCTTGTGCGGGCGAAAGAGCTGAAATTGATCTAATGGGAAACAGTTACAGGTGATCTGAAAACCTGGTAGAGAAGTTATGCTTTATCGTACCCCCGTTTTTTTCGGGGGTTTTTTATTTCCTCCCACATATCAAAAACAACCCACTAAACATATCTTTCGATAGAAGACAACCAATATGGTTAGGCGCTATTATTCAAGCATGAAAACAAACGATGGAATATCAAGAGAAAAAGGGAACCATGACTCCCTAATGCAGGAATACTACGAAATCAAAATCAGAGGTCATCTAGATCCACACTGGTCGGATTGGTTTTCAGGCCTGAAATTGACGTACCTGGAAGGGGATGAGACCCTGGTTGCCGGCCTGCTACCCGACCAGGCTGCGCTTTACGGACTGCTCGAGAGAATCCGAGATCTCAATCTAACCTTAATCTCGGTTACCTGTAGAGGACAATGCAGCCAGCTTGGAGATGCGGAGCAATGACTTACAGATACAGTACTTAGGTCATTCGTCCCCCGCCCCCAAAAAACCATCAGTACAATATGGATGAAAAGATTGAGGAGATAAATATGAATATTCCAATCGCTAAATCAAATGGGATGGCCAGTGCCGTGCCCGCTCATGGAGGGGTTCGCGACTGGCAGCGCTGGGCACCCTATGCGGCAGTGGCATGGTCGCTGTTTTATGCCGCGCTAGGGCTGTACTGGGTGGTCAGCGGTCGTGGGTTCCCTTACACTCCCGAAGTGATGGCCGATGGTATGGAGCCGCTGCTTGGACGGTTCGGACTGGGCGTAGCCTGGATCGTCGTGATAATGGCTGGGATTCCTGCTGCAGCGCTGGGAACGGCGATGCTGCGTGGGGTTCGGGTGCTACGGCCTCTCTTTATAACTGCCGGAGTACTGCTGGCTGGGGTTCTCCTGTTGCTCATGACCAGCCTCAACCTGCTGGTCAAGGTCGGTTATATCCCCGCTGCCCTCTTCGGCCTTTTCACTGCCGAGAAAGGCCAGGCCTACCTTGAAGCCTGGACTCAATGGGCAACGATCCACCAGTTGTTGTGCCTCATCGGCGGGTTCCTCTGGCTGGCGGCTACCGTCAGCTATGCCCGCCTGAGTGGTGATGCCTGCCTGTATTGCGGCCGCCAGGATACCCCTGAAAGTTGGACAAGCCCGAACAAAGCTGCACGCTGGGGCCGGATCGCTTTGTTTGTGGCAATGATTGCGCCGGTCTTCTATGCCATCACCCGTTATGCCTGGGCATTGGGGATCCCGCTGGGAATGAGCGAGGAGTACCTGCGTCAAGGTCAAGCAAGTGGGACCTGGATCGGAGGGCTCTCGATTGCGACCTTCGGTCTGGTGGGGGCTATACTCATGCTCGGCCTGGTGCAGCGCTGGGGTGAGGTCTTCCCGCGCTGGATAATCGGCCTGGCTGGCCGCCGGGTACCCATCGCGCTGGCGGTGGTCCCGGCCTCGCTTGCATCGGTGTTGCTGATCGTAGGTGGCATCGGGATTTGGGCCGGCTTACCCCAGATGGTCGCTAACTTGGGAGCAAGTGGGGTAGAGGGTATCGAGGTCATCGGGGCAATCATCTTTCAGGTCGGCCCCACGTTGCTGTTCCCAGTTTGGGGGGTAGCGCTTGCGGTGGCGACGTTGGGCTACTATTTCCGGCGGTGCGGCCCATGCAATGTGTGCGGTCGGAATGCATCCAATGAGACCGGGAAGCCATCATCCAGTTATCAAAGGAAATAACCCGATGTTCCGGCAGAGAAGGCTCGCTTATAGGTCAACACTCGCATTACCGACACATTGGAGCAGGCTGTGCAAGTCATGGCGCTGCGCTGGACTGTGGAAACACCATTGGTTGATTATAAAAAGTTGTTGGGGTAACCGTTCAGCAAATCCTGAAGTTTTAAGCTCGTGCTTTGCCCGTACTAAGCGCTAATCAGTAAATCTGTAAAACTACTGGATGAGATTGAAACGAGAAGGAGAAAGCGAAATGAATACTAAATCTGAAGCGACCATCATTTTTCTGGCTGCAATGTTTGTGCTGATCAGTGCTATGCTCTCCCCATGGGTCTCTGCGTCATTAGCGTTGGTTTTCCTAATTGGATTCGCGATCTACAAACAAACCCGCAAAGTATAGCTGAGAACAGTCTTATTTTGGAGGAAAGATTATGACAAAAATGTCGATCCGAGGGATTTCTCTGAACGTGAAAGTCATTGGGAAAGGATATCCATTGGTGCTCATGCATGGTGGTCCTGGCCTGGATCACACATCCTTACTGCGTTTACAGCCATTAGCCAATCAATTCACCTTGATCTATTATGACCACCGCTGCAATGGGCGCTCCGTGGGACCGAAAGTCACATCCATGACGTGGGAGAATCTGACAGCAGATGCAGACGCGCTGCGTCAGGCGCTGGGCTATGAAAAATGGGCGGTGTTCGGGCATTCCTTCGGCGGGAATGTAGCCCTGGAGTATGCGCTCCGTTATCCGCATACTCTCTCACACCTGATATTGATGGACACGGGTGGTGACATTTGGTGGGCGAATCAGAATGCAATGGAGATCCTGGCAAAACGAGGCTACAGTGCCAGTGTGGTGGAAGCCGCCCGTTGTTTCTATAACGGGCAAGTGACACCCGGTGAGTTCCTTTCCACCTCCCTGAGGTTTATGAGCGCTTATTACCACCATTTCAGCCTCTTGAGATTGGTTAATGATTTTATTTTTAGTCCCATGCCGAAGATGAGACCCGAAGCCCTCATCTTTGGTTCCAGCCAGCTGCTCAAAGGATGGACAGTGATGGACCGGCTTGGGGAGATCAAAGTGCCCACATTGGTCATGGCAGGGCGTGACGATTTTCTGTATCCACCTGAACATCAAGTAGCGCTTGCAGGAGGAATTATCAACGCCCACCTGGAAATAATCGAGCGGGCTGGTCACGAAGCACCATCGGAGCGACCTGGCGAAGTGCTCAAGGTGATCAGGAACTTCATGTCTACAGCGATTCCCGGATAAAGCCGCCTGGTTCCGTTCCCCCTCCTGCTTCCATGGCCTCTATCAACGCTATTCAAGGTTTTATTCCGCATGATCATGCTACGCAACCCGACAATCGTTACATCGATGGGAGGCACAGTTGGTATCTCCTCAGTGGGGATGTTTGGTAAGGGTCATGCCGGATGGGGGATCTCACGTGGCTCTCACGTACTCGACCTTATCGTTGGGGGCACTGCCCCGAGGTTGGCGGAGGTGGAGGGAAGGATTGAATCACGCAAGATGCTCAGCCTGACGATCATATTCGACCACGATGTGATCGATGGAGCTCCAGCGGCTCGCTTTACTCGAAGATTGCTAGAGCTTATCGAGAACGGGTTTGGATTGGTCGTGGATTAGCCACTGGCAGACACCGCATCAGAGCTAGCAGCAGCTCATTGTAGCTCGGGGTACCATCAAGGTCCAGGCGACTAGTGTTTATCGCAAGCTCGTTATAACATCTTGACCGAGGCAGTGGCCTGTGACAAGCAGGTGGCATCGACAATCCGTGTATAATGAATTAATGAAAGATGTTATTCAAAAGACAAAGCTCAATTTCCCAATCCCTCGAGCACAGCTTGTCGACCGCCCACGTTTATTAGAACAATTAGATACCATCCTCTCTCCAGGCTACCAGATGGGATTGATCTCGGCGCCAGCTGGTTCAGGAAAAACCACCCTGGTCGTGCAATGGTTGGCAGGTCAACCAGGCCAGCATACCGGATGGGTTTCCCTGGATGTTCGCGACAATCAGCCAGCGCGTTTTTTTACCTACTTTATCGCAGCTCTCCAAACGATCCTTCCTGAAACCGGAAAGGAAGCATTGGAACTTCTGCAACTGCCCGGTGTGAACATGGAAGAGGTCGTAACGATTCTAGCCAATGATTTGGCGCAGGCCCCTTTCTTATTAGTAATGGTTCTGGATGATTTTCACAATATTACAAATCCTGTGGTTAATCAAGCCATTGACTTTTTTGTAGATATACAGCCGCCACAGATGCGTTTGCTCATGCTGTCACGGGAGGATCCAGCCCTACAGTTGGCTCATCGTCGTGCAAGCGAACAACTGGTGGAGCTTCGTCAAGATGACTTACGCTTTAATCTTCCGGAATCAATCGCCTTTCTCAACCGATGCATGGGGCTTGATTTGATACCTGCCCAAGTGGAGATTTTGGAAGCCCGTACCGAAGGCTGGATCGTAGGGCTGCAATTAGCCGCCCTCTCCATGCAGCACTCGTCAGATGTGGATGGTTTTATCCAAGAATTCTCAGGCAGCCACCGATTCATCCTCGATTATCTGATGGAAGAGGTACTCTCACACCAATCGCAGGATGTCCAAGACTTTTTGTTGAAGACCTCCGTCCTGGAGCACATGTGCGCTGGACTCTGTGCAGCTGTCACCCATAAAACTCTCACCGCTTCCCAAAAACTGCTGGAACATTTGGCCAGCGCTAACCTGTTCGTCATCTCGCTAGATGAGGAGCGCGTGTGGTACCGATATCATCATTTGTTTAACGACCTGCTGCTAGCCCGCCTTCGCGGAGCAGCTCCCGACCGTGCTATCCTGTTATGCCAGCGCGCCTCCGATTGGTACGAAGACAACGGTGACTCACAACTGGCGGTGGAATATGCCCTCAAAGCACAAGATGTCCAACGCGCAGCTAACCTGGTTGAGAGGCATTTCGCTGAACGATGGCAGGTGGCTGATCTGGATTTCCTATTTCTAATCAAACAGCTGCCTATGGATGTCATTTTGGAACGTCCATCCCTCTGCCTGGATAGCGCTTGGCTGTGGGTCCTCGCCGGGCAGTATAAACAGGTTTCGCCTTACCTGGAAGCCGTCGATCGAATTTTGGCTGATCCCGATCGGATACCCGAGCCTGCAGATGCTGCCAACCGCGCTTTTGCTAAAACCATACGTGCCTTTCTGAACGATTTCCGGAACCAGCCAGTAAAGATCGATGATACATTAAAACAAGCCTTTGCTGCTATTCCTGAAGCCAATAGCGCTATGCGTAATAGCGTTGCGGTATTATTGGGAACTATTAGCTACATGGAGGGTGACTTTGCCGGCGTAATGCATTATTGTCAGGATGCCCTGGAACGTGATAAGCGCGTCAATGGAACGAATGCCATTCCAATATCGGTAATGCGCATGGTGTGGGTGCTCCAGGTCCAAGGTAAGCTGCACCAGGCTTTGGATCTTATCAAAGAATATGAAACCTACGTGCAGCAGCGCGGTAATCGGCGGTTTTATATCAGCGGTGTTTTAAACCTTATGTGGGGCGAAATTCTTTATGAATGGAACCAGCTGGAGGAAGCAGACGTTCAGCTGCGTCTAGGCTTGCATTTGTTAGAAGACTGGCCTATGGCCCAACCGTTCACCTTGGGTTTAAGCCTGCTCATGCGCCTGCAGATTGCCAAGGGAGATTTGGTTGGAGCACGAGCAAGTCTTGAGAAGGCAGAAAGCATGT
>Ga0316628_100004810_pt1 | contig 10685 bp, 8 predicted proteins | sample OWC_Aug_M2_C1_D5_FD_207648 | JGI IMG/M metagenome (GOLD analysis project Ga0316628, IMG submission 207648) | Wetland soil microbial communities from Old Woman Creek delta, Ohio, United States - OWC_Aug_M2_C1_D5_C | ecosystem: Environmental > Terrestrial > Soil > Wetlands | place: USA: Ohio... | reverse complement strand
CAACAGGCTCTCCGATCTGCTCGACGCCGAGCGCGAGCTGGCACGCGTCCGCGGCGAGATCGACCAGATGGAGGGACGGCGCCGTTTCTGGGACAGCCGCGTCGCGCTGTCTTCCCTCTCGGTGGTCCTGCACGAGCCAGTGCCCACGGTCGGGGGCAACCGAGGAGGCGCGTGGTCGGTGCTTCGCGAAGCCTTCGCCGAGGCGGCGAACAACTTCGTGTCGGCCATCGCCGGCATCATCGCGGTGACGGGCGCCCTGGTACCGGTGGCCGCCGCGTTGATTCTCGCCGCCTGGATTGTGCTCCGTGCCTGGCGATGGCGCCGGGCCAGGCGTACCGCGCGACAGTCGCCCGTCAGCCCGGTCGCAGCGGGCGACGAGCGCCGCTGATCATCCGGCCGGTAAACGGCCAACCACACCGACGGGGCCTCGTTCCTCAACGCGCGACACGCAGGACATTTCCATGGCTGTAAGGTAGGGGACATTTCCACTGAGCGTTGACAGGACAGAAGGCGGGGTTGCGCCCGGATGGCGCCGGCTGACGTACAATCCGGCCCGTTCGCCCCCGCAGTGCCCGCCCGCACGGGAGACCGGTCATGCTGCAAAACTTCCTGCTCTCGCTGGTGTTTGTCCTCGCGGCGGCGTTCCCGTTCGCTGCACCCGCACAGAACGCGGCCGCCAAGAAGGTGCCGACCGTTGACGACCTGCTGAACGTGAAGAGTTCCGGCAGCCCACAGGTGTCGCCGAACGGCAAGTGGGTAGCCTACACGGTGACCTCCGCGGACTGGAAGCAGGACGCGTTCGTCACTCACATCTGGCTTGCGGAGGCCGCCTCCGGCCGCACGTTCCAGCTGACGCGCGGCGACAAGTCCTGCAGCGGTCCGAAATGGTCCCCGGACTCCACGTGGCTCGCCTTCTCGAGCGCGCGCGCGGGCGACAGGAGCCAGCTGTTCCTGATCCGGCCTGACGGCGGCGAAGCGATCCAGCTCACCAACACGGAGAACGGCACCGGCGGATACGAATGGTCGTCCGACGGCAGGCAGATCGCCTACACGACGAGCGACGTGAAGGACAAGGACGTCAAGGCGCGCCGCGACTACCTGGGCGACTTCGAGGTCGTTCGCAAGGAGTACGGCTATCAGCACATCTGGACCTTCACCGTGGCGGACGCCCTCAACGCGCCGGTGACAGGAACCGAGCGGACCAAGGGCAGGGACTACACGGTCTCGTCGTTCGCCTGGTCGCCCGACAACACGCGCATCGCGTTCAGCGCGACGATCAACCCCGATTTGATCCAGGGCGGCACCGCCGACATCTTCGTCCTGGACCTCGCCGCAAACGCGGTGCGGAAGCTGGTCGATCTGCCCGGTCCCGACAACAGGCCGACGTGGTCGCCCGACGGGCGCTCGCTGGTCTTCGCGTCGGCGATGGGCAACCCGAAGTACTTCCACAGCAACACGCGGCTGGCCGTGATCTCTGCCGATGGCGGCAAGCCGCGCTCCATCACCGATGCCTTCGACGAACAGCCGGGCCTGCTCGCGTGGAAGGCCGAGGGCGTCTACTTCGGCGCAACGCAAAAGACTGCATCGCACCTGTTTCGCGTCGATCCCTCCACTGGCGCCATCACCCGCATCAGCCAGCCGGACGCGCTGATGCTTGGCGGCGGGTCGTTGACCGCCGATGGAAGGACATTCGCCTTCTCGGCGGCATCGCCGACCAGCGTCTCGGAGATCTACGTGTCCGCGCTCCAGCCTTTCGCACCGCGCCGCCTGACGTCGATGACCGACCAGGTGAGCGGCTACACGCTCGGCCGGCGCGAGGTGATCTCGTGGCGCAGCCAGGACGGCACGCCGATCGAGGGGGTCTTGATCAAGCCCGCGGACTTCGACGCAAGCCGCAAGTACCCGCTGCTGTGCATCATCCACGGCGGTCCGACAGGGGTGGACCAGCCGACGATGATCGACACGAGGGTCTACCCGTCCGACATCTGGGCGGCGCGGGGCGCGCTGATCCTGAAGGTCAACTACCGCGGCAGCGCCGGGTACGGCGAGAAGTTCCGGCAGCTGAACGTCCGCAACCTGGGCGTCGGCGACGGGTGGGACGTGCTCTCGGGCGTGGACCACCTGGTCAAGCTCGGGTGGGTGGACCCGAAGCGGGTCGGCTGCATGGGGTGGAGCCAGGGCGGCTACATCTCGGCGTTCCTCACGACGACGAGCAAGGCGTTCGCCGCGATCTCGGTCGGCGCCGGCATCTCCAACTGGGCGACCTACTACTACAACACGGACATCACGCCGTTCACGATTCAGTACCTCGGAGCCGATCCGGCCGCCGACCCGGAGATCTACGCGAAGACGTCGCCGATGACCTACATCAAGCAGGCCAGCACGCCGACGCTGATCCAGCACGGCGAACTGGATCGGCGCGTGCCGATCCCGAACGGGTACGAGCTGCGCCAGGGACTCGAGGACCGCGGCGTGAAGGCGGAGATGATCGTCTACAAGGGCTTCGGCCACGGCGTGAACAAGCCGAAGGCGTCGCGCGCGGTCATGCAGCACAACCTCGCGTGGTTCAACCACTACATCTTTGGCGATCCGCTGCCCGACTTCTCGGCGCCGGAGTTGCCCAAGAAAGAGGGCAGCACGAGTGACAAGTAATGAGGGCGAGTGGTGCGAACGAGTAGGACGACGAAGAGGCCCTTCGCGACTTGACGCCGGGGCCCGCCCGCAGCGACGCTGTAGCGATGCCTTTTTCACCGCCCGATGCGGCCCAGCGCTCGCGTGCCGTCGGCTCACTCGAAGGATTGCCGTCGGCGCTGCAGCGCGCCTTCACGGCCGGCAACGATTTTGACCCGATCCCCGAGCCGGGACCCGGCGACTGGCTGGGCGTCGCCCGCGAGCGGGGCCAGACCTTCGAGCGATTCGCCCGCGCGGTTCCCGGCCCCGGACAAGAGGGCCAGCAGCAGATCTACCTGCGCCCCGTCGGGGACTTCATGCCCGGCCACTCGCAGGTGGTGGACCAGCTCCAACGGTTCGGGACCCGCTTCTTCGCAAGCGACCTGCGGCTGCTCGGCCCCCTCCTCGTCGAAGACAACGGCATCACGACGAGGCAGAATCGATTCACCGACGTCGTGCAGCTGAACACGCGCGACATCCTGGCGGCGCTCGCGCGGGACGTTGCGCCCGATGCCCGCTGCGTGCTCGGGATCACCGACTACGACCTCTACCCGCACGACACGTGGAGTTTCGTGTTCGGCGAGGCGCTGCTCGGCGACCGCGTCGGCGTGTTCAGCATCGCCCGCTACGATCCCGCGTTCTACGGCAAGCCGCCCGGCGATCCCACGCTGCTCGTCCGCCGAAGCTGCAAGGTGCTCGCGCACGAGACCTGCCACATGCTCGGCATGCCGCACTGCGTGTTCTTCAACTGCCTGATGAATGGGAGCAACCACCTGGCGGAGAGCGACCGGCGCCCGCCTCACCTGTGCCCGGTCGATCTCCGCAAGCTCCAGTGGGCGCTCGGCTTCGATGTCGTCGATCGCTATCGGGCGCTCCGGGCCTTCTGGCGCGATGCCGGGGCCGACGACGAGGCGGCCTGGCTCGAACGGCGCATCGACTTCATCGAGGGCCGCACGCTATGAGGCAGGAGGCACGAGCGGCGCGAGGCGATAGCCTTCCTTCGTCGTGAACCAGGAGAGGAAGACCCCCGTCGGCGAGGCGGTGAGCTGCGGGTGATCCGACGAGCCGGAGGTCGACAGGACTTTCTCGGGCTCACTCCAGTTCACACCGTCGTCGTCCGATCGTTGCACGTAGACGGTGCTGCCTGCCTCGTCGCGCTGCTTCCATGCCAGGAACACGTGCCGGCCGGCGGCGACGACCATGCCGTGAGCTTCCCCCGAGGCGAGGCCGAGCCGGCGCGGCGCCGAGAACGTGCGCCCGCGGTCCAGCGAGAAGGCGTAGAACGCGCCGGCGCCCCGCGGGCCCTCGCCGGTGAACCAGACGAGGTGGTAGGTGCCGTCCGCGCTGATGGCGAGCGACGGCCCGTGATGCGGGCAGGCGTCGATCTTCCACCCTTCGACCGTGGCGCGCTCGGGGCTTGCCGCCGATCCGTCGCGCGAAATCCAGCCGATCGCGTGATCCCGGACCCCGCCGGGCAGGACCGCGCGCCACGCCAGCGTCAGGCGTGAGTCGGTGTCGAAGGCCGGCGCGAGCCGGCAACACTCGCAGACGTCGCTTGCGAGACGCCGGTTCGGCTCGAAGGTGCGGCCGGCGTCGCGGCTGACGGTGTAGTACACCGCCGCGCCCGCGTGCATTCCCGCCGCCTCGAGATCCCGCTTGTCGATCCACGAGACGAAGACCGTGCCGTCCGGCCGAACCGCGAGGGCGTCGAAGCGGTGACCCGTGTCCAGGTGGTCGTCGTTCAGCGTCACGGGCGGGGCGAACGTGCGGCCGCCGTCGGTCGAGCGCGAGAAGCGCACGTCGCCGGTGTAGCGCCTGGCGCCGAGCCTCGTGTACGTCACGTAGATCTCGCCGCCGCGTCCAGCCGCGATCTTCGGCCGGCTTTCGGAGTTCGCGTCGACGTCCTCGGGCACCGCGTTCACCGTCACGGCCGGGGCGAATGTCCGCCCCAGGTCTTTGGACGAGCTCACCAGGACGTGACGTCCTTCCACCCACGCAAGCCACAGCCGCCCGCGCGCGTCGAACGCCGGCGTCGGCGTTCGCGAGACGTCCGCCGACGGACCCAGGACAGCGCGGCGAAGCGCAGCCCGCTCCGGCGAAGCGCCGTGCTCGGGGTGGGCATCGTGTCCACGATCAAAGGATGCCGCGACCGTCGCGGCGCCGCCGGCCGGCCGTGACGAGCAACCCGCCAGGGTGACGAGCGCGATCGCACCGCACACGGCCGTCACCGCGCGGCCCGCGAACCTCGGGCGCGACAATGTCTTCTCCATCAGCGCTTCCACCCCAACTCGAAGCCCGCGAACAGCGTCCGCGGGCGACCGGGCGCCAGTTCAGGGCCGCGCGCGAGCGTGTACGACGAGGTCTCCGCGTACGGCCGGTTCCCCACGTTCAGCACCCGCGCGAACGCCGTCGCCCCGTGCCCCACCGCGACCTGGCCCCGCAGGTTGAACAGCGTGTGCCCGCCGTAAGCAGCCGTGTTCGCGGCATCCATCCAGTAGCGTCCCATCTGGACCATTTCCGCCGCCACGGTGACGCGCCCGGAGGGGACGACCGTGATTGCGGCATGCCCGAGGTTTCGGGGCCCCAGCTCCATCTCCCGGCCGCTGTAGTCGATCGCCCGGGCAGGATCGACGACCCAGTCGACGTACGTGTGCCTGGCGTACGAGTAGGCCGCGTTCACGTTCACCCACCGGCGCGGCGCCAGCTCGATGCCGACCTCGACGCCCTGGTGACGCGTGCGGCCCGCGTTGAGCGTGTCCGTTGCTCCGTCGACGGGATTCCTGAACGACAGGATGTCGTCGCGCTTCTCGAGGCGGTACGCGGACGCCTGCACCGACACGGCGCCGAACGGGGTCGACCGCACCCCAATCTCGAAGTTGTCGGCGCGCACCGGTTGAAGATCGACGGTGTCGCGTGTGGACCCCTGCCGGAACAACTGCGCTTCGGACGGCGCTCTGAACGCGTGCCGGTACGACGCGAACACGCTCACCGACTCGCTGACCAGATAGGTCAGCCCCAGCTTGGGACTCGCCTGCCCGTAGCTTCGCGTCGTGTCCGCCGGCCGCTGATACCGAGCAGACGGCGGCGCCGAGAGGTTGTCGTGGTAGATGAACCGGTTGCTGTCGTACCGCAGGCCCACGCTCGCGCGAAGCCTGGCAGTCGGCGAGAAGTCGACCTGCGCGTACGGCGAGGCGCCGGCGAACGTCACGCCGTAGTCGTAGATCGGCGCGCCGGGCGTGTAGCTGCTGAAGATGGTCTTCCCGTTCGAGGTCGTTGTCGTCCCGGGCTGAATCTGGTTTTCGACGTGCCCACCGGGGCTGATGTCCAGGTCGAATCCGACCAGGATCTGCGTGCGCATCGGCGAGACGTCCCAGGTCGCCTTGGCAAGCACACCGTACGAGTTGTTCCGGGTCGTCGAGACGGTCGGGTCGAACGTGAGCGTCCAGTTCGCGAGCAGCCCCATCTCGTCGTCGCGTGTGTAGGGGATCACGCTCAGGGTCGAAGGCCCGAAGGCGCGTTCGTACTCGGCCGATGCCCGGAACGCCCTGACCCTGCGGAAGGAGATCGGCGTCAGGTTGCGCGTCGGAACCACCCGGTAGTCGTCCACCTGCAGCGTGGAGCTGCCTGCGGTCTGCTGGTTGACGTGGCTGTAGGAGACCAGTGCCTTCCACCGTGAACCGGCGCCGGCGTGATCCCACCGGGCCGTGCCGCCGTGGCGGTCGTAGCCGGTCGCGTCCCGCCACCCGTCCGAGTGTGTCACGTTGAAGGTCGCGCGGACACCGTTGCCCGGCGACGACAGGGCGCCGCCGCCGAAGACCCGGCGCCACCCGAAGCCGCCGCCTTCGACCTGCACGTCCGCGTCCGGGCCCTGCAGCGCGGAGCGCGTGATGACGTTGACGACACCGCCGACGGCGTCGCTGCCGTAAAGCGCCGACCCTGGTCCCTTCGTGACTTCGATCCCCTCCGCGCCGGCCAGGTTCACTTCGTACAGCGCGTTGTGATTGAAGAACCCCGCGGATCGGGTCGGCACGCCGTCTTCGAGGTAGAGATACACAGGGTTGGTCGTCAGCGGCTGGCGAATGGCCGTCATGTGGCCCTCGCCGCTCGTCGTGTTGACCCACACGCCCGGAATGTCGTTCATCACCTCGCTCGGGTGCGACGGGCGGGTCTCCTCCAGGCGCGCGCGAGTCACGGTGCCGACCGTAGCCGGCGTCTCGCGCTTCAGCTGCGCTTCCCTGGTGCCGGTCACCGTGACCGCCTGCGAGAAACCGACCTTGAGACGGAGGTCGACGTGCGCCGGCGTGCTGTCATCGAGCGTCACCGACGCACGCGCGCTGGCCACGCCATCGTCGGTCCCCGACGCCAGCACGTACACGACGCCGAGCGGGAGCGCGTCGAACCGGAACGCGCCCGACGGGGACTCAGTGGCTGCGCGGCGCGGCTCTTCCAGTCCCTGCCCGGTCAGGACCACGTCGAGGCCCGGGACCGGCCGCCCTTCCTCGTCCAGGAGGCGTCCTTCGATGACACCTTTAGCGCTGGTCGCCGGCCGATCGACGCCGTTGGGAGAGCGCGCGGACTTCGCGTCGTGGAACACCACGCCCTGGGACGATGCCGGCAGCGCAGCGGCTCCGCCGGCGCAGACGAGGAATCCGACGAACGACAGCACCGTCGGGGTGCGCGACAAACTGCGGATCATGACTCTTCCCTCGCTATCGCTTCGCAATCGGCTTGCCCGGCCGTGGGGGTGCAGCGCAAGGCGAGACGTTCGGCCCCCGTAGCGCGCGGCGCGAAGAGGAATGCCGGGACGCCCGGACGTTGGACGATTCGAGCTGCTACCCGAGATGGAGAGTCGTCAGCCGCGAGGTGGTGGGCTGTCGATCGACACGAAGACGGAGCCGAAATGCGGGCGGGCGCGAACGACGAGGGGCGACCTGACCGAGTCGGCGGCGGCCAGCTGCGGGCGGGCCGGGATGCCGTTGATGACCCACACGCTCACGTACCGGTCGGCGTTCTGCGACCCGGTCCCGTTCACGACACACTGGCAGGTGGTGGCGCCGCGCACGTGCAGACGGCAGAGGTTCGTCCCCGCCGTTCTCGAACAGCACGCGTGCTGGCCCGTCGCGGGCGCGGGTTGCGCCGCGCAGCATCCCGGCGCGAGCGACAGCGCCGCTGGCCAGCAGGAGATCGCCAGCCAGCCGATCGCGAGCCGAGCGAGATGCCTGCGAAGGATGCTCACCACCTGCCCCGAGCGTGGGATGCTTGCCTTTGTACGCGTTGGGAAACGCGATCGACGATCCTCGTAAACCGCCGAGGTTGCGTTTTCCCCGGTTCCGCGGATTCCAGCCGCAGGAACCGCCGCGGCTGCCCTGCGGTGCAACAGCGGGGCCAGCGTCGGGGGAAGCGCGCGGCCATTTGCCCGCTTGGGATAAGATGGCGGGCCGGTTGGCTTGATCGGGTTCGGTTCCTCCAGCCGCCTGGCATCCGCCTGTGGCCTCGCTGTCACGCTCGACATGACGATCACCATTATCCTCATCTACGTGATCGCGCGGCAGGTGTGGGGCTGGAGCCGAATCGTCGCCGGCGTCGTCACGCCCGTCTTCCTCGCGATCGACCTCGCGTTCCTCGGCGCGAACTCGTTGAAGATCCTCGGCGGCGGCTGGGTCCCGCTGGTGATTGCGGGCGTGCTCTTCACGCTGGCGTCCACCTGGAAGACGGGACGCCGGATCCTCATGACGAAGCTGCAGCAGCAGGCGTACCCCCTGAGGACGTTCCTCGACAACCTGGAGAACAACCCACCCATCCGCGTACCGGGAACCGCGGTGTTCATGGCCGCGGGTTACTGGGGCACGCCGCCGGCGCTCCTGCACAACCTGCAGCACAACAAGGTGCTCCACGAGCGGGTGGTCGTGCTGACGGTGAGCACCGCCGAAGTGCCGCGCGTGCCCGGCGACGAGCGCGTGCAGGAGATCGAACGTCTCGGCCACGGTTTCTACCGCGTGATCCTGCGCTTCGGCTTCATGGACGACCCGAACGTGCCCGCCGCGCTGCGAGCGCTGCCCGTCGATGCGGGACTGCACATCGACCTGGAGGACACGGCCTTCTTCCTGGGACGCGAGACGTTGCTGGCTACCCCGCGACCCGGAATGGCGCTGTGGCGGGAGAAGCTGTTCGGCGCCATGTCGAGGAACGCTTCGCGGGCGACGGCGTTCTTCAGGCTTCCCCCGGACCGCGTCGTCGAGATCGGGATGCACGTGGAGATCTAGTGGACCGTATCAGCGGAAGCTAAAGGGGTCGCTCCGTTGTCGCGCCCACGAGATCAGCGCCGCGGCACCGCAGCACGACTTTACAATTCGCTGATACGGGCCACTAGGACCCGGTGCGAGCTTCGCGACGCGGAGTTGACATGAGACGCACCAAGATGCCACGCCGTCACGCGGCTGCACCGTCGCTGCGGCCCGTCGGAGTGATCCGGTCCGAGATCAAGGCACGCAGCAAGGCGCCGATGCAGGGAATCGAGGGAGCACCCGACGCCTGGCTGGAGGTGCATCCCTGGGCGGCGCGGGCGCTGCACCGCGTCGCAGTTGGCGACGAACTCATCGTGATCACGTGGCTCCACCGGGCACGCCGCGACATCCTGCGCGTGCATCCCCGTTCGGATCCCCGCAACCCGCTCACGGGCGTCTTCCTGACGCGGTCCCCGGACCGGCCGAACCCCCTGGGCCTTCACCCCGTGGTGGTTCGCGCGATCGAAGGGAACCGCTTGCGCATCGGGCCGATCGAAGCGATCGATGGGACGCCAGTCGTGGACATCAAGCCGGCCCTGAAGTGATCGGCTTGAACGGTCTTCCGATCCTGCCAGAGAATGGCGGCATGTGCCGGAACATCCGCCCCCTTTTCAACTTCCAGCCGCCTGCCACCGATGACGAGGTGCGGGCGGCGTCGCTGCAATTCGTGCGGAAGGTCTCGGGCTTCACGAAACCGTCCCAGGCAAACACCGCGGCCTTCGAGGCGACGGTCGATGACGTCGCGGCCGCCGTGAGGCGCCTGATCGATTCGCTCCGCACGACCGCGGCGCCCCGCAGCCGTGAAGCGGAGGCGGCGCGAGCGAAGGCCCGTGCCGCCGCGCGCTTCGGATAGCAGGCGTTGCCGCGGTGGGGATCCACCGCCTCGATCGTGGTTGCCTGCTCGATTCCGTTGAATTGGCGGGCGCGAGGGTCGGGCGGGCCGAGATGTGCCTACAATGGTCGTCTCGGATATCAGTGAGGACGGCCATGTCAATCTTCCAAGCTTCGCCGTGGAGCGGCCACATGCTCGCCGTGCTACGCATCGTCGCCGGCCTCGTCTTCATGTCCGCCGGAACGATGAAGCTGCTGGGCTACCCGCCCAGCCCCCAGCCGCTCCCGCCGTTTTCGCTCACGACGCAGCTGGGCATCGCCGCGGTGCTCGAGACGTTCGGCGGCCTGGCGATCGTGCTTGGCCTGCTCACGCGGCCGGTCGCCTTCGTGCTCGCGGGCGAAATGGCCGTCGCCTACTTCCAGTTCCACTTTCCGCGGTCGCCCTTCCCGACGGTCAATATGGGCATGCCGGCGATCCTCTACTGCTTCCTGTTCCTGTACCTGGCGGTCGCCGGCCCGGGCGCGTGGAGCATCGATGCCGCGATTGCGCGTTCGAGAGGCAGTCGCCGGCCCCCTGTAAGTGGCGGACCCACCAGAAGTAGCGAGTAGTGAGTAGCGGGTAGAGGACGCGTATACTTGCGCTTCAAATGACGAATGTCCTCATCGTCCTCGCCCTCGCCGGTCTCGTTTCACGGCAAGCGTCCGTCCCGACGCTCGCGGACACCATTCGCCGCCTGACCTCGGGATTCCAGGGCAAGGTGTTCATCTACGCGAAGAACCTCGACACGGGCGCCGAGTTCGCGTCGGGCGCCGACGAACGCGTGCGGACGGCGAGCACGATCAAGCTGCCGATCCTCTGTGCGCTCTCGTCACAAGTGGCGGCCGGCCGGCTGAGGTGGG
>Ga0316628_100004809_pt1 | contig 10685 bp, 9 predicted proteins | sample OWC_Aug_M2_C1_D5_FD_207648 | JGI IMG/M metagenome (GOLD analysis project Ga0316628, IMG submission 207648) | Wetland soil microbial communities from Old Woman Creek delta, Ohio, United States - OWC_Aug_M2_C1_D5_C | ecosystem: Environmental > Terrestrial > Soil > Wetlands | place: USA: Ohio... | reverse complement strand
AGGAGGTGGTGCTCGAGGTCACCCCGCGCGACGTCGAGGAAGTGATCTCGTCGTGGACCGGCATTCCGGTCTCCAGCCTGCAGAGCGAGGAAGCCGAGCGCCTGATGCACATGGAGGAGACGCTGCGGCACTACGTGGTCGGCCAGGATCGCGCGATCGGCGCGATCAGCCGGGCCATCCGGCGCTCGCGGCTCGGGGTCAGCAACCCGCAGCGGCCGGTCGGCTCGTTCATCTTTCTCGGCCCGTCGGGGGTCGGCAAGACCGAGGTGGCGCGGCGGCTGGCGGAGTTCCTGTTCGGCAGCCAGCACGCGCTGCTGCGCTTCGACATGTCGGAGTACATGGAGAAGCACGCGGTGTCGCGCCTGATCGGCTCGCCGCCCGGCTACGTCGGGCACGAGGAGGGCGGCCAGCTCACCGAGCGCATCCGGCGCCAGCCGTACTCGCTGGTGCTGTTCGACGAGATCGAGAAGGCCCATCCCGAGGTCATGAACCTGCTGCTGCAGATCCTCGACGACGGCATCCTCACCGATGCCTACGGCAACCACGTCGATTTCAAGAACTGCCTGGTGCTGATGACGTCCAATCTGGGCAGCAAGCTGGTCCTCCGCGGAGGACGCATGGGGTTCGGCGAGCAGGACGACCAGGGCGCTTTCCATCGCCTGGAAGAGGAGATCCTGGCCGAGCTGCGGCGCAGCTTCAGCCCCGAGTTCATCAATCGCGTGGACGAGGTGATCGTCTTCAACCCGCTCGGCGAGACCCAGCTTCGTGCTATCGTCGATGTCCTGCTGCGCGACGTCAACGCGACGCTGGCGCAGCGCGGCCTGCGAGTCGAGGTCACGGAGGAAGCCAAGGACTGGCTGTTGCGGCAGGCGGGGATCGAGCCTTCGACCGGGGCCCGGCCGCTGCGCCGCATGATCCAGCGCCACATCCAGGACGCGATCTCCGAGATCCTGATCACGCAGCCGGGCGAGGAAATCGACCTGATCGAAGTGGGAGTGGAGGGCGACAAGCTGGAGTTCGACGTCCGCCGCCCCGAGACCGTCGGCAGGAACGACTGACCCGCCAGGCCCCCACGGCCCAAAAAAGGCAGCTATGAACCGACGTAGTGCGGTCTTGCTCTGGTTGTTCCTGTGTGTGGGTGCGGCAAGCGTCGCCAAGGCGCAGGCGCCGGCCGCCCCGGCTGCGGCACCGACGCCGGTGGCGACCCCGGCGCCGGTTGCCGCGCCAGCTCCCGCCACCGCCGCCCCAGTCCCCGCAACCACCGCCCCTGCCCCCGCCGCCCCCGCCGCAGCGCCCCGTCCGGGCGCGCCGCCGACCGCGCCGGCGATGGTAGCCGGTCAGAAGATCATGGCGATCGAGGTCCAGGGCCTGAAGACCCTGGCCGAGGACAGCCTGCTCTTCTACCTGGGCCTCAAGCGCGGCGCCGCGGTCGATCCCGACCGCCTGAATGCGAATCTCCACGCGCTCTGGGAACGGCACCTGGTCGACGACGTCCGGGTGGACTCCGTGCCGGTGGAGGGCGGCGTCAAGCTGATCATCCACGTGCAGGAGCGGCCGGTCCTGCGCTCGATCAAGTACGACGGTCTCAAGCGGATCGGCTCGACCGACATCAACGACCGCATCCTCAAAGAGCGCATCAACGCCCGCGAAGGCCAGCCCCTCGACCTCGGCGAGCTGAATCGGCTGAAGGTGATGCTGGAGGACATGTACAAGGAGAAGGGCTACCGCTTCGCCGAGGTCAAGTACGCCCTCGAGGACGCCGGGCCCGGCGAGAAGCGGGTGCGCTTCACGGTCGACGAGGGCGACCGGGTGCGCATCCAGAAGATCACCTTCATCGGCAACACCGTGCACAGCGGCTTCCGCCTGCGCTGGACGATGCGCAAGACCAAGGAAACCAGCCTGCTGTGGCGGATCCTGAAGTTCGACATCTACAACCCGGCGACCATGCGCGAGGACCTCGACCGGGTGCGCGATCTCTACCGCAGAGACGGCTACAAGGACGCCCTGGTCGCCGATCCGCTGATCGAGGCCCGCGCGCTGCGCCCGGGCGCCATGACTCCGAAGCAGAAGAAGCGGCGCCTGTTCGTGTCGGTGCCGATCACCGAGGGGAAGCGCTGGAAGCTCGGCCAGGTGTCGATCGAGGGGGTCAAGGCCTACAAGGAGGACCTGCTGCTGCGCGCCTTCCGCCGCCGCAGCGGCGGCTGGCTGCGCTCCAAGGCGATCGCCGACGCGGTGGAGAAGGTGAGCGATACGTATCGCAACACCGGCTTCATCGAAGCGCACGTCGAGCCCGAGATCCGCGACAGCGGCACCGACACCGCCGACGTGATCGTGCACGTCAACGAAGGCGACCAGTACCGGGTCGGACGCATCGAGTTCTCCGGCAACACCCGCACCCACGACAAGGTCCTGCGCCGCGAGCTGCGCGTGCAGGAAGGCATGCTGCTCAACATCGGCGGCCTGAAGAACAGCGTCTACAAGATCAACCAGCTGCAGTTCTTCAAGCTCAACCAGGACGACCCGATCGAGTTCGCGAACTTCGACACCGAGAAGAAGACGGTCGACCTGCAGGTCAAGGGCGACGAATCGGACCGCACGCAGCTCGAGGTCGGCGGCGGCTACAGCGAGCAGGACAAGTTCTTCGCCCAGGTCTCGGTGCGCACCCAGAACTTCCTCGGGCGCGGCGAGCAGGCCGGGGTGTCGGTCCAGACCGGCGGCATCCGCAACGTCTACGACCTGTCGTACTTCGTGCCCTGGTTCCTGGACCGGCCGCAGAGCGTCGGCATCCAGCTACAGCGTTACGACTACAACTACAACCTGCTGACCGGCCAGACCCTGATCGACAACACCCGCGGCGCGGTGTTGACCTACGGTCGCAACTTCGGGCTGTTCAACAGCGCCAGCATCAGCTACAGCTACTCGAAGGTGAAGCAGGTCGAGCAGATCGACATCACCGGGCAGACCATCACCCCGGTGAACATCGCCGGCTGCACGGTCGGCGTCAGCGGAACGACGTACAGCCAGGACTGCCGGCGCAACGTCTCCTTGCTGCGCCCGGCTTACGCCTACGAGAGCCTGGACAGCCGTTTCGAGCCGACCCGCGGCACCCGGCTGCATGCCTCGCTCGACCTCGCGGGAGGGGCGCTCGGTGGCGAGACCGAGTACCTGAAGCCCGAGTTCGGGGTCAGCTGGTTCCACCCGGTGGGCAACTATCCGGTGCGCTCGGTGCTCGGCCTGAACGTCGAAGGCGGCACGATTCGGCCGTACGGCAAGAACACGCTGCTGTACAACGACTACTACTTCCTGGGCGGCGAGAACAGCATCCGCGGCTTCGCGTACCGTCAGCTCTGGCTGCGCAACTCCAAGGGCGAGATCATCACCGACGCGGTTGGCGCGCCGCTCGGCGGCTCGAGCTACATCCAGGCCAACGCCGAGTATCACTTCCTGCTCGGCGGACCTTTCCGCCTGTTGCTGTTCGCCGACGCCGGCAACATGTTCGGGTGCGACGAGCGGCTGGCGCTGCACCCGCAGGACTGCCAGGACTCGAAGTTCAGGCCATCCGACATGCGTTACACTGCGGGCGCCGAGCTGCGCATCTTCGTGCCGGTTCTGGGCGCGCCGCTGCGTTTCATCTACGCCAGCAACCTCCGGCCCAAGCCGGGGGACAAGTTCGACCACTTCTTGTTCAGCATCGGAACCAGTTTCTAGAACAACCGCCAAGGAGTCCAGGAAATGTCCCGCAACGTCCTCGTTCGCTCCCTTGTCGCAGCCGCCGTCGGCGTGCTCGTGGCCGTCGGCGCGGCGCACGCGCAGGCCGCCGCCGCTCCCGCCGCGGTGGTGCGTGTCGCCGTCATCGATGTGCAGCGCATCCTCACCGATTCCGGTCCGGGGAAGGAAACCCTGGCCAAGCTGAAGCAGATGCAGGACGGCAAGATCGCCGAGGCCAAGACCAAGCAGGACGAGATCCAGGCCCTGCGCACACGCATCAACGACGGCCGTCTGTCGCTCGCCGAGGACAAGATCGCCGATCTCGAGAAGCAGGTCGAGGACAAGATGATCGCGTTCCGCCGCTTCCAGGACGACGCCGACCGCGATCTGCAGAAGGCGCGCGACGACGCGTTCGACGCCATCGAGAAGCGGGTGCTGCCGATCATCGGCGAGATCGGCAAGGAGAACGGCTACACCCTGGTGTTCAACAAGTATCAGAGCGGCCTGGTGTACGCCGACGACAAGATCGACATCACCAACCAGGTGATTCAGCGCTTCGACGCCGCCAACAAGGCGAAGTGATCCCGTGCGACGCCGGCTGGCGGATCTCGCCGCCCTGGTCGGCGGTCAAGTGAAGGGAGATGGAGAGCTCGCCATCGAGGGGGTCGCGACGCTCGCCGAGAGCGGGCCGGCCAGCCTGTCCTTCCTGACCAACCCGCGCTACCGCGAGCAGGCGGAGGCGAGCCGCGCCGGCGCCGTGCTGGTGGCGCCGGGCGTCGAGATCGCGGGCCACTCGCTGCTGGTGGCGTCCGACCCCTACCTGGCGCTGGCGCGCCTCCTCGAGGAGTTTCATCCCGCGCCGGCGATCGAGCCGGGAGTCCACCCGACGGCGGTGGTTGCAGCGAGCGCGGTGGTGGATCCCGGCGCCCAGGTCGCGGCGCAGGCGGTGGTGGGCGAGCGCAGCCGGATCGCCGCCGGAGTCGTCGTCGGCGCGGGCTGCGTGATCGGCCGCGACTGCTCGATCGGAGCCGGATCGGTGCTCTACCCGCGCGTGGTGCTGTACGACCGCACCGAGGTCGGAGAGCGTTGCGTGCTGCACGCTGGCGTGGTGCTGGGGAGCGACGGGTTCGGCTTCGCGACCCACGCCGGACGCCATCGCAAGATTCCCCAGGTCGGGCGGGTGGTGATCGAGGACGAAGTGGAGATCGGCGCCAACAGCACGGTGGACCGCGCGACGCTCGACGAAACCCGCATCGGCGCGGGCAGCAAGCTCGACAACCTGGTGCAGGTCGGGCACAACGTGCGGATCGGCCGCGGCTGCATCCTGGTTTCGCAGTCCGGGATCGCCGGCTCGACCGAGCTCGGCGATTACGTCGTGCTGGCGGGGCAGTCGGGAATCGCCGGGCACCTGAAGGTCGGCGACGGCGTGCGGGTGGCCGCCAAGTCGGCGGTCTTCCAGAACGTCGAGGCCGGCCAGCAGGTGGCCGGCACGCCGGCGCTGGCGGCGGGGAGGTGGCGGCGCCAACAGGCGCTGCTCGGTCGCCTGGAGGAGATCCATCGGCGCTTGCTGGCTCTCGAGGCTCGCCTCGGCGGCCGCGCCAAGGAGGAGGAGGGATGAGCCAGAACTGGGACAGCCGGTTCGTGGCGTCGCTGCTGCCGCATCGCTACCCGTTCCTGCTGGTCGACCGGGTGCTCGAGATCGAGCCGCGGCAGCGCATCGTGGCGCTGAAGAACGTGACCGTGAACGAGGAGTTCTTCAACGGTCACTTCCCCGGCAATCCGGTGATGCCGGGCGTGCTGATCATCGAGGCCCTGGCGCAGACCGGGGGCCTGCTGCTGCTGTACGGCATGCCGGAGGGCGAGCGCGGCCTGTTCTACCTGACGGGAGTCGAGCGCGCCCGGTTTCGCCGGCCGGTCGTGCCGGGCGACCAGCTGCGACTCGAGGTGACGGTGGACCGCGCCCGCAGCGACTACGCGCGACTGAGCGGCAAGGCGACGGTGGACGGCCAGCTCGCGGCCGAGGCCACCATCGCCTCGGCGATGGTGAAGCGCTGATGGCGGCGCGCATCCATCCCAGCGCGGTGGTCGACCCGCGCGCCGAGCTTGCCGACGGCGTCGAGGTCGGCCCGCATGCGGTCATCGGCGCGGACGTCACGATCGGCGAGGGCACCGTGGTCGGGGCCGCGGTCGTGATCCAGGGGCCCACCCGGATCGGTCGCGAGAATCGCCTCTTCGGTCACGCCTGCCTGGGCTTCGACCCCCAGGACCTGAAGTTCGCCGGCGAGCCGACCCGGCTCGAGATCGGCGACCGCAATCACATCCGCGAGTTCGTCTCCATGCACCGCGGAACCGGCAAGGGCGGCGGGCTGACCCGGGTCGGCAGCGGCAGTCTGTTCATGGCCTACTCGCACGTCGCCCACGACTGCCGGGTCGGCGACCGGGTGATCTTCGCCAACGCCGCCACCCTGGCCGGTCACGTCGAGGTCGGCGACGACTCGACGGTGGGCGCCTTCAGCGCCGTGCACCAGTTCTGCCGGGTCGGCCGGCACGCCTACATCGGCGGCTTCTCGGTCGTCGTCCAGGACGCGCTGCCGTTCGTGAAGACGGTCGGTCAGAAGCCGGCGAGCTACGGTCTCAATCGCATCGGCCTCGAGCGCAAGGGCTTCGACGCCGCGGCGCTCGAGCGGCTCGAGGTGGCGGTGCGCCTGCTGACCCGCGCCAAGCTCTCGGTGCCGCACGCCGTCGAGCGCATCCGGGCTGAGGTCGGCGGCCATCCCGAGGTCGACTACCTGATCGAGTTCGTCGAGCAGTCGAAGCGCGGCGTGATCCGCGGCCTGCCCGGCCGGCGGACCAGCCGGGGAGGCGGCGCTGAGTAGCGGCGGCACGCAGCCCCTGCGCATCGGCGTCGTCGGCACCGGCGCGCTCGGCCGCCACCACGCCCGCATCCTGGCGCAGCTGCCGGGGGTCGAGCTGGTCGGCATCCACGACCAGCGCCCCGAGGCGGCGCGCGCGGTCGCGGAGGAGCATGGCTGCCGGGTGTGGGACTCCTTCGCGGAGCTGGCGGAGCGGATCGACGCGGCGGTGGTGGCGGTGCCGACGGTGGCGCACGCCGAGGTCGGCTGCGCGCTGCTGCGGCGCGGCGTCCATGCGCTGGTGGAGAAGCCGATCGCGCCCAGCCTGGCCGAGGCCGACCGGCTGATCGCCGCCGCCGGCGACCGCGTGCTGGCGATCGGTCACGTCGAGTTCTACAACCCGGCGGTGCAGTCGCTGCTCGCGGTCGGCGGGCCGCGCTTCCTCGAGGTCGAGCGCCTGGCGGTGTTCACGCCGCGCAGCCTCGACGTCGACGTGGTGCTCGACCTGATGATCCACGACATCCAGATCCTGCACGCTTTCGACCCCAGCCCGGTGCGCGAGGTGCGCGCCACCGGCATCGCGGTGCTGTCGCCGCGGGTCGACATCGCCAACGCGCGGGTCGAGCTCGAGTCGGGCTGCGTCGCCAACCTGACCGCGTCGCGGGTCTCGGCCGAGAGGGTGCGCAAGCTGCGCGCTTTCCTGCCCAGCCGCTACTATTCGCTGGACTACCAGGCGCAGGAGATCAAGGGCTACCGGCTGGAGGTCGCGGCGGACGGCAAGCGCGCGATCCGACCGGACGACCTCGCGGTCGAGCGGGCCGAGCCGCTGCGTCGCGAGCTCGAGGCCTTCGTGGCCGCCTGCCGCGGCCAGGCGGTTCCCCTGGTCGACGGCCGCCAGGGCCGCCGCGCCCTGGAGACGGCGCTCGCGGTCGGCGCCGCGATCGGCAATCACTGACTTACTGCGAGGGGCATGCTCATGACGCAGGTTCGCATCGGTGTGATCGGGGGCTCCGGCCTCTACGGGATGAGCGGGTTGAAGGTGGAGGAGGAGCGGCGCATCGCGACGCCGTTCGGGGAGCCTTCCGACCCGTACGTGATCGGCGAGCTCGAGGGCCAGAAGGTCGCCTTCCTGGCCCGCCACGGCAAGGGGCATCGCATCCTGCCCTCGGAGCTGAACTTCCGCGCCAACATCTACGGCTTCAAGACGCTCGGCGTCGAGTGGCTGATCTCGGTGTCGGCGGTGGGCTCGATGAAGCTCGAGTACGCGCCCAAGGACATCGTCGTCCCCGACCAGTTCTACGACCGCACCCATCAGCGCGCCGATACCTTCTTCGGCAACGGCCTGGTGGCGCACGTCTCGGTCGCCAAGCCGGTGTGCCCGAGCCTGCTCGACGTCTTCGCCGACGCGGCGCAGGCGGCCGGCGCCAAGGTCCACAAGGGCGGCGTCTACCTGTGCATGGAAGGACCGCAGTTCTCGACCAAGGCGGAGTCGATGGTGCACCGCTCGTGGGGCGTCGACATCATCGGCATGACCAACCTGCAGGAGGCGAAGCTCGCCCGCGAAGCGGAGATCTGCTACGCGACGCTCGCCATGGTCACCGACTACGACTGCTGGCACGAGAGCGAGGAGGCGGTCAGCGGCGAGGCGGTCATGCAGGTGGTGCAGCAGAACTCGGAGATGGCCCAGGAGGTGGTGCGGCGGATCGTGAAGCGGCTGCCGCTGAAGCGTTCCTGCGGCTGCGGCGAGGCCCTGCAGCACGCGCTGATCACCGAGCGTGGACGGATCCCCGCCAAGACCTTGCGTGACCTCGAGCCGATCGTCGGCAAGTACTACCGGTAGGATAGGGGCGTGAGCGAGCCGACTCTGCCGCCTGAAACCCCGCCGGCGGGCGATCAGCCGCCGGTGCGCGCGCCGTTCCGACCCGCCGCGCCGCAGCCCTTCGAGCCCGGCGGTCCGCCCGCCGCGGGAGGCGGCGGCGGCTGCGCCAAGCCGGCGCTGATCGGCTGCGGAGTCGTGTTTCTGCTGCTCGGCGTCGGCGCGGTCGCGTTCCTCTTCAAGGCGCGCGACTTCGTGGTCTGGACGCTCGAGCGCGCCAAGTCGGGCATCGAGCAGAACCTGGTGCCCGAGGTGACCGCCGAGGACCGCGCCCGCTTCGACGCCGCTTTCGCCTCCGCGGTGCAGGCGATCCGCGGCGACAAGCTCGACACGGCGGCGCTGCAGACCCTGCAGACCCGCCTGCTGCGCAGCGTGGAGAAGGCGCCGGGGACGAAGATCAGCCGCGACGAGCTGCTCGACCTGACGGAGGCCTTCGCGGCCCTCGAGCGCACGACGCCGCCGGCGGGCGAGGCCTCGCCATCGCCCGCCGCCCCGCCGAACGGGCCGCCCGGCTGATCTCGATCAATCGGCGCGCGGCAGCAGTCCGCGCGCGTACGCGAGCTCGGCGTTGAGCACGCTGGCGCCGGCGGCGCCGCGCTCGGCGTTGTGGCCGAGCAGCGTCATCTTCACTCCCAGGATCGGGCAGGGCCGCAGGCGGCCGACGTGCACGGTCATGCCGCCTTCCTCCTCGACGTCGCGCCGCGGCTGCGGGCGGTCGTCGGCGTCATGGACGTGGAGGGGCAGCCGCGGGGCCGACGGCAGATCGCGGGTCGCTGGCGGCCGCCAGTCGGCGAGCGCGGCGCGCACCGCGGCGAGCGTCGGCTCGCCGCGCAGATGGATCGACACCGCCTCGGTATGGCCGTCCTCGACCGGCACGCGGTGGCAGGCGGCGGAGATCGCGAAGCCCGCCGGCTCGATCGTCGTCTCACGGATGCGGCCGAGGAGCTTCCGTGCCTCCTCCTCGACCTTCTCCTCCTCGCCGCGGATGTAGGGAATGACGTTGCCGAGGATGTCGAGGGCGGGGACGCCCGGGTAGCCGGCGCCGCTCACCGCCTGCATCGAGGTCATCATCACCGCATCGATGCCGAAGGCCTGGTGGAGCGGGGCGAGCGCGGTGACCAGCACGGTCGCGGTGCAGTTGGGGTTGCAGACGATGGCGCCGCTCCAGCCGCGCCGGCGACGCTGCTCGGCGACGAGGTCGAGGTGCTCGGCGTTCACCTCCGGAACCAGCAGCGGCACATCGGGCTCCATGCGGAACGCCGAGGCGTTGGAGAACACCCAGGCGCCGGCGGCGGCGAAGCGTGGCTCGAGCTCGCGCGCCGGGGCGGTGTCGAGCGCGCTGAAGACGACCGGCGCCAGCGCCTGCTCGGCGGCGGCCTCGCACAGCACGAGGTCGCCGAGGCCGGCGTACGGCGGGCCCGGCAGCCGCCAGGCGCACGCCTCGCGATACGTCTTGCCGGCGCTGCGCTCGCTCGCCGCGAGGTGGCGGATCTCGAACCACGGGTGGCTCGCGAGGCGGCGCACGAAGCGCTGTCCGACGACACCGGTCGCGCCGAGCACGGTGACGGGGAGGCGGGTCACGGGGAGCTCCTCGGCGAGGATTGCAGGGCCCGTCGCAGGGCGTCGAAGTCGGGCGCCAACGGCTCCGCCCGGAGAGGCCGCGCCGCGAGCTCGTGCAGCGCGGCCGGCAGCGGCACGGCGGTGCCGAGCTCGGCGTTGAATTTCGCCGGGTGAGCGGTGGCGAGGAAGACGCCGATCTCGCCCGATCGCAACGTGCGGCACAGCGCACCGTACGCCACCGCGCCGTGCGGGTCGCCGGCGTAGCCGCAGCTCCGGAGCTCCTCCACGGCGCGCCGGGTTTCCTGGTCGTCGAGGCTCGCCCAGCGCAGGGCATGGCGCAGCGCCTGCCAGTCGTCGCCGAACAGTCGCGCGACGCGCTCCCAGTTGTTGGGGGCCCCGACGTCCATGGCGTTGCTGAGCGTCGCCACGCTCGGTCGGGTGCGGTACTCGCCGGTGTCGAGGTAGTCCGGCACCGTGCGGTTGCGGTTGGTCGCGGCGACCAGCGCGGCGAGACCCAGACCGAGGCGCTGGGCGAGGATGCCGGCGCACAGATTGCCGAAGTTGCCGCTCGGAACGGCGACGACCGGCGGCCCGGCCGCGGGCTCGATGCGGCGCAGCGCCGCGACCGCCTCGAAGTAGTACAGCACCTGGGCGAGCAGCCGGGCGACGTGGATCGAGTTGGCCGAGGT
>Ga0316628_100004808_pt1 | contig 10685 bp, 8 predicted proteins | sample OWC_Aug_M2_C1_D5_FD_207648 | JGI IMG/M metagenome (GOLD analysis project Ga0316628, IMG submission 207648) | Wetland soil microbial communities from Old Woman Creek delta, Ohio, United States - OWC_Aug_M2_C1_D5_C | ecosystem: Environmental > Terrestrial > Soil > Wetlands | place: USA: Ohio... | reverse complement strand
TAAGCGCGAACCGGCCGTGTCGAACACCGGCGTCACCACCGTCACGTCGGGAAGATGGCTGCCGCCGCGATAGGGGTCATTGGTGACCAGCACGTCGCCGGGGTGGAGCTCGGGCACGGCTTCGATGAGCCGTTTGACGCAGTCGCTCATGGCGCCCAGGTGCACCGGGATGTGCGGCGCGTTGACGACCAGATCGCCCTCCGCCGTGAAGATCGCGCACGAGAAGTCGAGACGCTCCTTCACGTTCGTCGACAGCGAGGTCCGCTGCAGCGTCACCCCCATCTGTTCGGCGATCGCGGTGAAACGATTGTTGAACAGCTCGAGAGTGATGGGGTCGGCCGCGTTATCGACGGCCAGAGATTGCCCGGAGCCGTTCGCCTGGTCCGTCAGGACGATGTCGTCGCGCTCGCTGACCTCCGCTGACCAGCCTGGCTCGACGACGATGGTGCTGATCGACTCGACGATGATGGCGGGCCCTTCCACGGAATCCCCCGGGCGAAGATCGTCGCGCCGGAACACGGCCGCATCGCGCCAGGCGCCCCCGAAGTACGCCCGCGTCCGACGCAACGGCTGCGGCCGGCCCGGTACGACCGCGCGCCGCCGCACGGGCGGTTTCGGCATCGCGCCGGTCACCTCCACCCGCGCCGCGCGGATCTCGATCGGGCGCTGGGAGAAGACGAAGCCGTAGAGCCGCCGGTGGCGCCGCGCGAACTCGGCCGCGTAATCGCCGTCGTCCGGGAGAGGCACCGTGATCGTGCTGCTCTGGCCGACGTAGCGCAGGTCGAGAAAGCGCGCGGCGCTGACTGCGCCGACGGCAACGCCCGCGGCCTGCACCGCCGCCCGCAGGTCTCGCTCCATCTCGCTGAAAGCGCCCTCGACGCCGGCAAGCGCCGCCGGCGTGTAGAGCTGCCCGACATCGCGGGCGGCGAGCTTCTTCACGTCGGCCATGCCGATGCCGAAGGCGCTCAGGACACCGGCGTACGGGTGCTGCAGGACGCGACGGATACCCAGCTCACGGGCGATGGCGCAAGCGTGCTGGGCCCCGGCGCCGCCGAAGCTCACCAGGACGTACTCGCGCACGTCGTAGCCGCGCGCGAGCGAGATCTTGCGAATGGCGGCCGCCATGTTGGCGTTGGCGATGGCGGTGAACCCGGCGGCGAGCTGCTCGCGCGAGTAGCGTTGGCCGGTGCTGGCCGTGACCTCCTCGATCAAAGCGTCGAGCCGCGACACCACCGCGCCGTAGTCGAGCGGGAAGGCGAAGTCCTGCGGCAAGATCTTCCCCAAGAAGAGATTCACATCGGTGACCGCCAGCGGGCCGCCACGGCCGTAGCAGGCCGGCCCGGGATCAGCGCCGGCGCTGCGCGGCCCCACCACCGGTTTCTGTCCGTCGAACCAGCAAATCGACCCGCCACCGGCCGCCACCGTCTCGATGGCCAGCATCGGCGCGACGATGCGCACACCCGCGTCCGACTCCGGATCGTTGACCTCCATCTCGAAGCGCCGCTCGTACTCGCCGTCGAAGCGGCAGACGTCGGTGCTGGTGCCTCCCATGTCGAAGCCGATCGACTTGTCGAAGCCGGCGCGACGCGCCACCATCGCCTGCCCGACCACGCCGCCCGCGGGCCCCGACAGCACGCTGTCCTTGCCGACGAAGCCGTCCGCGTCGACCAGGCCGCCGGCGCTGGTCATCAGCTTGAGCGTGGCCGCTGGCAGCTTGGCGCGGATAGAGGCGACATACTCGTGCACGATCGGCGTAAGGTAGGCGTCGACGACGGTGGTGTCGCCGCGGGCCACGATTTTCTGCAACGGCGACAGTCGCGACGAGAGCGAGATCTGTCCGAAGCCGATCTCTCGGGCGACCCGCTCGACGATCTCTTCGTGAACGGGATTGCGGTAGGAGTGCAGCAGGCAGACGGCGAGCGCATCGATGCCGCGCGCGCGGATGCGCCGGAGCGGCTCCCGGAGCGCTTGGGGATCGAGTGGAACGAGGACGTTTCCGGCCGCGTCGAGGCGCTCGTCGGCCTCGTACACTTCGCGGTAGAGATCGGCCGGCTTGCGGATGTGCAGGTCGAACAGGCGCGGCCGGTTCTGCTCGGCGATGCGCAGCACGTCCCCGAGGCCGCGGGTGGTGACGAAGGCCACCGGCACGCCCTGGCGTTCGAGCAGAGCGTTGGTGCCCCGCGTCGTGCCCAGCTTGATCGTCACGGGGCCGATCTCTTCCTCGAGCCGTTTACCGAGCAGCCAACGAATACCGGTGATCGGGGCGGGCTCGCCGGAAGTCAGCCGATAAGAGGAGCCCGGCACGGGCACGGCAGGCAGCGACGGCTCGAGCCAAAGCGCCCCCATGTCGGAATCGAAGCGGGTGACGATGTGCCTTCCGCCGACGATACCGCCGTCGGGAGATACAGCGTTGAAACGGTAGCCAGCGAAGAACCCAGGGGGATCGCCAAGGCGTCCGGGATCGACGAGGCGCGCGGGCGACGAGTCCTGGCTGATCTGTCCATTGTAGGCGCCAGTGCTGAGAAGCTTGTGAGTCCGAATCGAGCCATCCGGCGCTTGCCCGAGGCAGTCGGTGAAGGTGCCACCGACGTCGATCCAGAACTCCCAGGTTCGTGCGGCCACGTCTCAGCTTATGCCTGCAGGCCGAGGCATTGCACAACTACGCTCGCCTCCGCCGCCCGAGACTGCTACTCGTGGCGCCGCCATGCGCATCACCAGTGCCCGCTTCCTCGGTGCCGCCAGTGGGACGGACCACCTGCCGCGACATTCGTGGCCGGAGGTGGCGTTCGCCGGGCGCTCCAACGTGGGCAAGTCTTCCCTGCTCAACCGTCTCGTCGGACGCCATAAGCTCGCCCGGGTGAGCAAGACGCCAGGACGAACCCAGGAGCTCAATTTCTTCGTGCTCAACGAGCGGCTCGTCTTCGTCGATCTGCCTGGCTACGGCTTTGCCCGCGTTCCCATCGCCGTCAAGGAACACTGGCAGCGGTTGATCGAATCGTATCTGTCCCACCGGCCTGCGTTACGGGGCGTCGTCGTCATCGTCGACCTGCGCCGGGGTCTCCAAGACGACGACCAGATGTTGCTCGACTTCCTCGACGGCCATGGCATCCGGGCGCTGTTGGTTGCGACCAAGTCGGACAAGCTCAATCGCGGCGAGTTGACCCGGCAGGTGGCCAGCCTGCGGCAGCAGACCTCCCTCCAACCTCACGTCGTTTCCGCCCAGACTGGCGACGGCATCCAGCCTCTGTGGAACGCCATCGAGCGGCTGGCGGGGCATCGCTAACAGAAAGGCAGCCCGCCGGTTGGCGTTCCGGTGCCGGACGACCCTGATCGGTTGGGCGCCTTGCGGTACCTACTTCCCCTGCAGGCCTTGCCGGGCGCTATCGATCATCCCCCGGGACGAGACTCCGCCCGCGGGCGGCAACGCTTGCTCACGTGCCGACATGTCGTCCGCTTCGCGTTGCCGGGCTCGAGGTTGCCTGCGGCGACCAGGTTGCGGGGAGCCCATCTGCGCTGGCAACCGGATTGGCGCAGAATCTCGGACCCCGTCGCTTTCCCATGCGAGTTGCCTGTAGTAAGTTCCCGTCGATGCCTCTCGCCAGCGTGATCATCCCCACCTTCAATCGCCGCGCCCTGGTCGCCGAGGCGATCGCAGCCGCGCTGGCGCAGGAAGAGGCGGATTTCGAGCTGATCGTGGTCGACGACGGCTCGACGGACGGGACCGAGGCGGCTTTGGCGCCGATCCGGGATCAGTTGCGCTTCCTGAGCCAGACCAATCGCGGCGTGTCTGCGGCGCGCAATACGGGCGCGCGAGTCGCTCGCGGCGAGTGGCTGGCGTTTCTCGACTCGGACGACATCTGGCTGCCCGACAAGCTCTGCGCACAGATGGCCTTCGTGCGCGAGCATCCCGAGACTCGCATCTGTCAGACGGGCGAGATCTGGATACGCAACGGAGTGCGGGTGAATCCGTGCAACCACCACCGCAAACCCGACGGCGACGTTTTCTTGCCCAGCCTGCAGCGCTGCCTGGTCAGCCCGTCGGCGGTGATGATCCGCCGCGACCTGTTCGAGGCCGCCGGTGGGTTCGACGAGTCTCTGCCTGCCTGTGAGGACTACGATCTCTGGCTGCGTCTTGCCTGGCAGACCCCGGTGCCGCTGATCGATCGGCCGCTGGTGATCAAGCGCGGCGGCCACGCCGACCAGCTCTCGCGGCGCTACTGGGGCATGGACCGGTTCCGCGTCCGCTCCCTGCAGCGGCTCCTCGCAGAGCCCGCTCTCAGCGCCACACAGCGTGAGGCCGTGCGCGCCGTGTTGACGGAGAAGTGCGTCATTCTGGCGCAAGGCGCGGCCAAGCGCGGACGTCACGACGAGGCGCGGCAGTATCGCGAGCTGGCGCCGCCGGTGAGTGAAGGGCAGGCCCGCGCTTGCGTGCCGGAGGCCCATGGCTGAGCGAACGTCCGCGGACGGCATTCGCGCCCTTGCCGCCGCGCGCCGCTTCTCCGAGGCGACCGTCGAGCGCTGGCTGCGCCTCGCGGAGACGGATCGAGCCGTGCTCTTGCGGCTCGCCGAGCGGCTGCGACTGGGCGAGAACCAGCTCCGCGACCTACTCGACTGGAGCGAGGAGATCGCCGTTCGCGAGCGTTGCTCGATCGCCGACGTCTGGCGGCGCGAGTCGCTTGCTTCGGTGCTGGCGCGCCCGCTCGGACGCAACCAGATGATCGCCGCGGTCAAGTTGACTTTGCGCGCCCTCCGCTTTCCGCAGCTCGCCGCCGCCGAAGCGCGCCTGGCCGAGCTCATTCGGCAGCTCAAGCTGCCCCGCGCGATCCAGGTGCATCTGCCCGAGCATCTCGAGGGCAACGATGTCCGGATCGAGCTGACCGGACGGAGCGCTGCTGCTCTGCGCGATCACGCGGCCGCGTTGCAGCGGGCTCTGAGCGCGCCACAGGTGGACGAAATCTTTCGCGCGTTGGAGGAATCTCCGTGAGGCGCTGGGCCCCCGAGCACGTCTGGATCGAACAGGGCGAGGAGGACTCGCCGATCGCGCGCCGCGTGCGCGAGTCGCTGGCCGGTGTGCCGATGACCGTCACCGGCGACCTGCGGCAGGCCGAGCCCGGCAAGGACCGTTTTGCGACCGGCAAGCGTCGCCTCGTATTGCAGCGGCACCACGGCAGCTTCCTGCAGCACTGCCCGGCCGGCACGCCGGGCTTGGTGTGCTGCAACTACCTGGTGGTGGATCTGGTCTCCAATTGCCCTTACGACTGTAGCTACTGCTTCCTGCAGGACTATCTCGCCAACAATCCCGCGATGAAGGCTTTCACCAACCCCGGCGACGCTCTCGCCGAGATCGACGCCGTGCTGCGCGCTCATCCCGAGCGCGACTTCCGCATCGGCACCGGGGAGCTCGCCGACAGCCTGGCGCTCGATCCCCTCACCGGATTGACCGGCGAGCTGGTTCCCTTCTTCGCCCGCCACCGTAACGCGACCCTCGAGCTGAAGACGAAGAGCGACTGCGTCGACAATCTGCTCCACCTCGATCCCAAAGGTCGGGTGGTCGTGTCGTGGTCGGTCAACGCGACCGCGATCTGCGCCGAGGACGAAGCCGGGACGGCGTCGCTGAGCGAGCGGTTGGCGGCGGCGCGACAGGTACAGGCGGCCGGCTATCGTCTCGGCTTTCACTTCGATCCGCTGATCGAGCACCCGGGCTGGGAAGAAGGTTATCGTGACACGGTGGCGATGATTGCCGCCGCGGTCGATGCGCGGCGCATCGCCTGGATCAGTCTGGGAAGTCTGCGACTGACGCCGACGCTGCGCACCGCCATGCGTGCCCGTCCGACGCCGACGCAGGTCCTCAGCGCCGAGCTGGTGCCGAGCCCGGACGGCAAGGCGCGGGTGTGGCGTGGCTTGCGGATGAAGATGTATCGCACGATTCAGGGCTACCTGCGCGAGGCTTTCCCCAACGCGCCGACCTACCTCTGCATGGAGCCCGCCGCGGTCTGGCAGAACGTCCGCGGCGAAGCCCCGAGCGATCGCGAGGTCGCGGCACGACTGGCCGCGGGCGTGGCACGGTGAAGAACGCACGCCGCGTGCGCCGCCCGGCAGAGGCGCGCCGCCAATCCGTCCAATCGCGCACTCGGCTCACGCCTCACGAACCGCGCGGCACGCACGGCTCACCCGCCGACGGCGCCATCGGCGTCTTCGACTCGGGCGTCGGGGGGCTGACGGTGCTGCACGAGCTGATGCGGGCGTTGCCGCGCGAGCGGCTGATCTACCTCGGAGACACCGGTCGCTACCCCTACGGCACCAAGTCGGCGGAAACGGTACGCAACTACTCGGTCGAGAACACCGAGTTCTTGCTGGAGAAGGGCATCAAGCTGCTCGTCGTCGCGTGCAACACCGCATCCTCCGTTGCCCTGGACGTCATGGCGGAGCGCGCCGCGGTGCCGATCATCGGCGTCATCGAGCCGGGCGCGGCCGAGGCCGCCGGTGCCACCCGCAACAAACGTATCGGCGTGATCGGAACCGAGGCCACGATCAGCAGCGGCGCTTACACACGAGCACTACGGCGGCTGGCGCCGGACGTCGAGATCTACACCCGTGCCTGCCCGCTGTTCGTGCCGCTGGCCGAGGAGGGATGGATCGACAACGACATCGCGCGCCATGCGGCCCAGCTCTATCTGGGGAGCTTGCGGCAGAGCGGCATCGACACGCTGGTGCTCGGTTGCACCCACTACCCGCTGCTGCGGCCGGTGATCGCCGAGGTGATGGGACCGAAGGTGAAGCTCGTCGACTCGGCGGCCTCGACCGCGCGCGCCACCGTGGAGCTGTTACGGCGCAAGCGGCTGGCTTGCCGCGGCGGCGAGGGCTCGGTCAGCTTCTTCGTCACCGACGTGCCCGATCGCTTCATCAAGGTCGGCCAGCGCTTCTTGGGCGAGCAGGTGCAGTCGGCGGTGCGGATCGAGCGGTGGGCGGCCGCACAGCGAGGCGTGACCACGTGACCCGTGAGATCACGGATCATTCCTCAGGCGTCACGATGCTGCCGCAATTCGTTCTCTTCCGCCCAGGAAGGGCCGCAGCACTTCCGGGATGACGACACTGCCGTCTTCCTGCTGGTAGTTCTCCAGCACGGCGATCATCACCCGCGGTAGCGCCAGGCCTGAGCCGTTGAGGGTGTGGACGAGTTCGGGCTTGGCGTTGAGCGCCGGGCGGTAGCGGATGTTGGTGCGGCGTGCCTGGAAGTCGGTGCAGTTGCTGCACGAGCTGACCTCGAGCCACTCACCGCAGCCGGGCGCCCACATCTCGATGTCGTACTTCTTCGCCGCCACGAATCCCAGGTCGCCGGTGCAGATGTTGATGATGCGGTAGGGAATCTCCAGGCGGCGGGCGACCTCCGAGGCATTCGACACGATCTGCTCCAGCGCGGCCGCCGACTGCGCCGGCTCGACCAGCTTGTAGAGCTCGACCTTGTCGAACTGGTGGCCGCGCTTGATACCGCGTACGTCGCGTCCGGCAGACATCTTCTCGCGCCGGAAGCAGGCGCTGTAGGCGACGTAGTTGAGCGGCAACGTGCCGGGCGGCAGCACTTCGTCGCGGTGCAGGTTGGTGACCGGGATCTCAGCCGTGCCGACCATGTACAGATCGTCCTCGGCGTCGCGATAGATGTTGTCCTCGAACTTCGGAAGCTGGCCGGCGCCGTAGACGCACTCGCGTTTCACCAGATAGGGCGGGTAGATCTCGGTGTAGCCGTGCTCGCGGGTGTGCAGGTCGAGCATCCAGGCGATCAACGCGCGCTGCAAGGCGGCGCCGGCGCCGCGCAGGACGTAGAAGCGCGAGCCGGAGATCTTCACACCCCGATCGAAGTCGAGAATGCCGAGCTCGGGTCCGATCTCCCAGTGCGGTCGGGGGGTGAAGCCGAACTGGCGCGGCTCGCCTTCGGTGCGCAGCACCGTATTGTCGCGATCGTCCTGGCCCAGCGGCACGCTCGGGTCGGGCAGATTGGGGACCTCGAGCATGCGCTGCTTGAACGTGCTCTCGACCTCGGCGAGGTCCTGTTCCAGGGACGCGATGCGCTCGCCGACGGCGCGCATCTCCGCCTTGAGGCGCTCGCGTTCCGCCGGCTCCTGCTTGCCGATGGTTCGCGAGGTCTCGCTGCGCTGCGCGCGCAACGTTTCGGTCTGTTGGATCAGCTCGCGGCGTCGCTTGTCGATGTCGAGGATGGCGTCGATGTTCTCGGGCGCGAAGCCGACCTTGGTCAGCTCGGTTTTGACGAAGTCGGAGCGATCACGGATGAGGCGGATATCGAGCATAACGTCTAGCCGTTACCATGGCCGTATGAGACCGACAAGGCGGCCCCAGCCGGCGCCATCTCGCTGGTCCGCAGGGGGTAGTCCGCGGTTTACGACTTGCGATCGAGGTAGCGCTGCAGCAACCCCTCGTAGGCGTCGATGCGGCGGTCGCGCAGGAAGGGCCAGTGCTGGCGGGTCTCGGCGATGGCGCCGAGATCGCAGCGGGCGAGCAGGATCTCTTCACGATCGTGGCTGGCCTTGGCGACGATGCGGCCGAACGGGTCGGCGATGAACGAGCCGCCCCAGAACTCGAGCGTGCCTTCGTGGCCAACGCGATTGGGCACCGCGACGAACACCCCGTTGGCGATGGCGTGGGCACGCTGCATGGTCTGCCAGGCCTCGTACTGCGCTGTACCGAACTCCGCCTTCTCCTGTGCGTGCCAGGCGATGGCGGTGGGATAGAAGAGGATCTGCGCGCCGGCCATCGCCGTCAGCCGCGCCGCCTCGGGAAACCACTGATCCCAGCACACCAGAGTGCCGATCTGCGCGTGCTTGGTCGGGAAGCTGCGAAAGCCCAGGTCGCCCGGCGTGAAGTAGAACTTCTCGTAGTAGAGCGGATCGTCGGGGATGTGCATCTTGCGGTAGCTGCCGACGATCTCTCCGCCGGTGTCGATGACGACGGCGGTGTTGTGGTAGAGGCCCGCAGCACGGCGCTCGAACAGCGAGGCCACGATCGTGATGTTCCGAGACTTCGCCACCTTGCCGAGTGCCTCGGTGCTCGGGCCCGGGATCGGCTCGGCGAGATCGAAATTGGCATGATCCTCGGTCTGGCAGAAATAGCGCGACCGGAACAGCTCGGGCAGACAAACGATCTGCGCCCCTTGGTCGGCCGCCGCCGTGGCGCGCTCGACGCCCGTTGCAAGATTTGCCGCCGGATCCTCCGAGCAGCGCATCTGCACCAGACCAACCGTGATCGACTTGGACCGTTCGGCCACCATCGGAGGCTAAAACCTAAAACGTGAGACCCGACGGTGCAAGCGAATTCAGACGCCCTTCGTTGCCAGGTCGATCAGCAACGCACGCGTGCGCGCCAGGCAGGTGGGCGCATCGCTCCCGAACGCGAAGGGGATTGCCAGCAGCTCGGTGGCACCGATTTCGCCGAGGCGCCGTAGGTGCTCGCCGACGGCGTCCTCGTTACCGACGACGGCCACCCCGGCGGGGCCTTCCACGCCTTCGCGGTCGAGCATGGCGCGGTACGAAGGCAACGTTCCGTAGATCTGGAACATCTTGCCGGCCGCGTTGCGGGCGCCGGCGACGTCCTCCGTCACCGCGATCGGCAGGCCGACCACGACGCGCGGCCGGGGGCGGCCTGCTTTGGCGGCGGCCTCGTTGATGCGGGGGATGGTGTGCTCGCGCAGCGTCTTCGGCCCGGTCATCCAGGTGATGGTGCCGTCCGCCTCGCCGCCGGCGAGCGAAAGCATCTTGGGCGCCAACGCCGCCAGCAGGATCGGGCATGGCGTCGCGCCGGGTACGGCGACGTTGGCGTTGACGCGGTACTCGCCACCTTGGTAGCTGACCGTCCCCTTCTGAATCAGCGGCGCGAGAACGGCGAGGTACTCCTTCATGTGAGTGAACGGCTTGGCGAAGGAGAGACCGAACATGAGCTCCACGACGATCTGGTGCGAGAGGCCGATGCCGAGGGAGAAACGGCCGCCGGTGGCGGCCTGCGCGGTGAGCGCTTGCTGCGCCATGACCACCGGGTGGCGCGGGAAAGTGGGCACCACCGCGGTGCCGAGGGCGATGCGCGAGGTCTCGCGGCCCACCAGCGCCACCGCCGTGAGCGCGTCGATGCCGAAGATGTTGGCGAACCAGGCGCTGGCAAAGCCGTCCCGCTCGGCCTGTTTCGTCTGAGTTATCAGCTCGTCGAGGCCGACCGCACGCCCGCCAATCTCGCCGATTCCGATCCCGATCTTCATCGCCTGTCCTTTCATCTGGTGTGGAGCGCACAGGTCCTACATGGTTGTCACGCGAGATGCCACCGGCCCTGGCCTACCCTGGCCGCTGGAAAACGGCGCGCAAGCATGCATTAACTCCTTCCGATGATCGTTGTGCTGATCGTCTTTTTGGCCGTCGTCACCACGCTGTGGTTATCGATCTTTGGCTATCTCCTGTTGATCGCTGCCCTCGCCACCCGGCGACAGGCGCAGCCCCCGGAGCTCTCGACCCATCCCGAGATCGCCGTCGTCGTCCCAACGTTGAACGAAGAGCGGCTGATCCGCACCAAGCTCGAGGATTTGCGGCGCACGGATTACCCACGCGAGCGCATGGCCGTCGTCGTCGTCGACGGCGGCTCGACCGATGGGACGGAGACCATCGTTCGCCGCCAGATCGATGACGGGGAGG
>Ga0316628_100004807_pt1 | contig 10686 bp, 10 predicted proteins | sample OWC_Aug_M2_C1_D5_FD_207648 | JGI IMG/M metagenome (GOLD analysis project Ga0316628, IMG submission 207648) | Wetland soil microbial communities from Old Woman Creek delta, Ohio, United States - OWC_Aug_M2_C1_D5_C | ecosystem: Environmental > Terrestrial > Soil > Wetlands | place: USA: Ohio... | reverse complement strand
GGCCCTGCGACGCGTCCGTGAAGTTGCCCAGGTCGCCCGCGGCCCGGTCGTCGGGGAGGGGCACGCCGAAACCGCCGCCCCTCATGTAGGCGACCGCCCCCGCCGCGACCGCGACCACGATGGCCGCGACCACGACGGCCATCCACCGTTGCCTGGGCCCCATCAGCAGACCTCCTCCCCTCCCATCGGGCGGGGGGAGATTTGGGTGGCGCCGAACATGTCCGCGTTCGCCGCGCGCACCGGCGTCCCTCACCCCTCCCTGGACCCGCGGGGCGACGGCACGGTCCTCGAGCCCCAGGGGCAGTCGGCCCTCCTCGGGCACACGCGGCACGTGTGCAGCCGCGCGATGAGGGGGATGGCGGCGAACGCGACCGCGACGAACCCGAGCAGCGGCAGCCAGGGGACGGGGACGCCCGCCACGAGCATGTAGACGACGCCCCCCACGGGCAGGAACCACACGGGGAACACGCCGATTACGTTGCGCGAGAAGGCCTCGCGGAACCGGGCGGGGTCGCCCCTCTTGGCGAGGCGCTGCGAGAGCACGCCATAGCCCGAGGGGCAGGCATCGCTCCCGTAGAGGCTGCAGTAGGGGCAGACCGTCCGCATCATCCAAAGGGGCACGATGGCGGCGAAGGCGAGCTCTAGGACGGCCAGCGACCAGTGGACGGGGAGGAGCACCAGGGCGCCGAGCGCGGCCGAGAGCGCTATCATGGCGGTCTCGGACGCGAAGGCCTGCGGCCACCTCCTGCGGCTCCTGCGGCGCCCCGCACGGCCTGCCGTCAACTCCATCGCCCCCAATCGAGCCAGCGCCCTAGAAGTACTTGTCGCACTCCTCGCAGTACGGCCGCCCGAAGTCGTTGTCGTGGTCGAGCGGCGCGCCGCACTGGGGGCAGTCGAGCAGTCGGCCCCTCGGGTCCGTCATGGGACCGCCCTTGGTCTTCGGCGCCGCCCTCGACCCCTCCATCGGCGTCGCCGCCACGGCTTGCGTCACGGCCCCCCTCCTGGGGGCGGGGCCGACCCCCGCCTCCTCTGGCGCCCGCGGCGGGGAGTCGCTGCGCCCCCCGCGGCCGCTCATCGCGACGTAGCCTATGATCGCTATGACCACGATGAGCACCAGCAGGCCGATGAGGAGGTTCTTGTTGCCCTTCTCCTCCTCCTGCTGGGGCGGGTGCGTGGTGGAGTCGATTATCAAGAACGCGCCCGACCGCACGGTGGTCGAGAGCTGGTCCTCGGTGCCGTACTCGCGGGCGACGAGGACGAGCTCGAGGGGCATGCCGCGCGGGAAGTAGATCGTGCTGTCGTTGAAGGTGACGTTGCGGGTGTTGCTGGGCATGTTGGCCATGCGCGTGAGCAGCGCCTTGTCCTTGTAGATCTCGACCGTGAACCGCAGCTGGTCGTTGTTGGGGTCGGACGCGGTCCACTCGACGACGAGATCCCCGCCCTCCAGGCCCACGGTGCCCGCCAGGGGCCTGATGAGGGTAACGACCGGCGCCTGGTTGGGCGGGAGGACCTTCACCTTGACCGTGTCGGGCGTGGACCATTGCCCCGCGTTGTCGCGGACCTCGAGCGAGAAGGTGTAGTCGCCCGGGGACGAGGGCGTGAAGGAGGCGATCACCTGGTCCGCGTTGAGGAAGCCGCCGATGGAGGGGTGGCTGGTGCACTTCCACAGGTACGCCATGATGGGGCCCTCCTGGTCGTGGGAGGCGGCGCCCGTGAGCGAGACGGACTGGTTGACGCGGATGGTCGAGTCCGCGCCCGCGTTGGCGACGGGGAGGTGGTCGACCTTCCCCACCACGACGGTCCACTCGGCCGAGGCGGACCACGCGTCCTCGTTGTCCTGGACCACGAGGCTCACGACGTAGCTGCGGGCCGAGCTGGGCTTGAACGTCATCTCGGCCGTGTCGGCGCCGGTCATCGCGAAGCCGGCGGGGTCGGTGATCTCCCACTTCCAGGCGACGACGGAGCCGTCGGCGTCGGTCGAGGTGGACGCGCTCAGCGTCACGTTCTCGTTCGGCACTCCCGTGGTGGGGCCCGAGATGGTGGCGGTCGGCCGCTCGTTGACACGGACCGAGACCGTGAAGGAGGCCAGGTTGGTGCTCCACGCGCTGAGGTCGTCCTGGACCTCGAGCCTGAACGTGTAGTCGCCCGTATCGTCGGGGGTGTACTGGATGAAGCTCGTGCCCTGGCCCGTGAAGGCCAGCGTGGGGTGGCTCAGGCACGTCCACCTGAAGTTGACCACGACGCCGTCCGGGTCGTAGGAGGTGGAGGCGTCGAGCGAGATGCGCACGCCAGGCCGCTGGGGGCTCGGTGGGCCCTCGATGACCGCCATCGGCAGCGAGTTGACGGGCGGCCGCACGACGTGGACCGTCACGGTCGCCTCGTGCAGCGACCACGTGCTGTTGTCGTCCCGGACCGCGAGCGTGAAGACGAAGTCCGCGGGCTCGAGCGACTTGAACGTGATCTGCGTGGTGTTCTGGCCCTGGAACGCGAGCGTAGGGTGGCTCGTGCAGTTCCACATGTGGACGACGATGGAGCCGTCGTCGTCGTGGGAGGACGAGCCGTCGATGGTGATGTCATCGCCCACGTAGGCGGACCGCACGGCCGCGCCCACGATCTCGGCCACCGGCGGCACGTTGACCGCCTCGGCGATGACCGTCACGTTGACCTTGGCGAGCGGGCTCCAGTCGCCGCGGTCGTCCTGGACGCGGAGCGTGAAGTTGTACTTGCCCGGCAGGACCGGCGTGAAGCTCGCCTCCATCGCGTCCGCGCCCGTGATGGGCAGGCTGGGGCGGTTGGTGCACTTCCACTCCCAGGTGGCGATGGTGCCGCCGTCAGGGTCGTAGGAGGCCGAGCCGCTGAGCCTGACGACCTTGTCCACGGTCGCCTGGAAGTCGTTGCCCGCCCGCGCGACGGGAGCGATGTTGGGCGGCAGCGAGACCGTGATGTCGACCTCGTCGGGCGCGCTCCAGGTGTCGTTGTCGTCGCGCACCTTGAGGATGAACTTGTAGACGCCCGTGGTGATGGGGGCCTGGAACTTGGCATCGGGCAGCGTGGCGTTCTGGAGGTTCACGACCGCGGGATTGGTGATGGAGGCGTTCCACTGCCACGCGAGGACGGTGCCGTCGGGGTCGGAGGAGCCCGAGCCGTCGAGCGAGACGAGCGCGCCCGAGTAGACCGACTGGTCCGGGCCCGCGTCCGCGACGGGCGGGTCGTTGGGCCGCAGGACCCCCAGCTCGACGTAGGACGGGACCTGGGACCACTTGCCGTCCGTGTCCTTGACCACAAGAGAGAGGGAGTAGTTGCCGTCCCTGTCCGGCGTGAACGATGGGGTCGCGTTCTTGTCCGACGGGGACAGCGAGGCGTCCGTGAGCGTGGAGCCAGCGGGCCTCTTCGTGAAGTTCCACTCGTAGGTGAGGATGGTGCCGTTCCTGTCCCCGCCGGGGCAGTCCTCGTAGTCGAAGCTCCTGGTGCCGTTGAGCTTGGCGTCGGAGCCTTTGATGATCGTGGTGGCGTTGACCGACGTGCCGTCCCAGAAGGCCCGCGCGACGGGGTCGCCGAGGCCGGTGATGTTGCCCTTCCATGCGCGGATACCGCCCGTCGAGGTCGAGCCCCACATGCAGCCCGCGATGTCGGGCGTCTTGTCCTTGTTGAAGTCGCCGACGCACGCGCCGTAGTAGGCGCCGCTCGTGGGCAGCTTCTTGGAGGCCTTCGTGAAGCTCGTGGTCCCGCCGGCGCCGCCGTTGCCCAGGTAGAGCTCGATGCCGCCGCTGGCGCGTGCTGTGACGATGTCCAGGTCGCCGTCGCGGTCCATGTCGGCGACCATGGTCTCGGCGTACGTCCCCGATGTGGGGAGCCCAGTCGTCGCGGCGGTCCAGGTGAAGTCCGTGCCGCCGTTGGAGCCGCCGCCGTTGCCGAGCAGGACGACGAGCCCGGAGCTCTGCATGCCGTAGACGATGTCCATATCGCCGTCGCCGTTGAAGTCGCCCGCGGCCACGCCGAAGGTGTTCTCGGTTGTCGTGGACGTGAAGTTGGAGTCGCAGCTGGTCCAGCTGCCCGTGCCATCGCCGGTCCACAGATGTATGGGCGGCTTGGCGCTGTTGTAGTCGGTGGCGAGGATGTCCTTCTTGCCGTCGCCGTTCATGTCGGAGACACTGATGCCCGTGAACTCGCCCGCGGTGGGCAGCCCCGTGCTCTTGGCCGTCCACGTGAACGTCCCGCCGGAGCCGCCGTCGCCGGCCCAGACCTTGATGCCGTTGCCGTGACTGCCCGCGACGATGTCTGCGTCGCCGTCCTTGTTCATGTCGGTGATGACGCACTGGTCGTAGTAGTTGTTCGCCTCGGGCTTGGTGCCGGCGGACCAGCTGAGCTTCCCGCCCGACGTGCCGTCGTTGAGGTAGACCTGCACGCCCTTGACCGCCGAGCTGCTCCACCCCTCGCCGCCCACGACGATGTCCAGGTCGCCGTCGCCGTCGAGGTCCCCGAGGCCCACGCCAGCGAAGGTGCCCGTGGTGGGCAGTCCCGTGGAGTTCTTGGTCCATGTCTCGTTATTGGGGTTATAGGTGTAGGCCCAGATGCCGTAGTCATCGACCGTGCCTCCGTACTGGCCCGCGCCTGCCACGATGTCGCAGTAGCCGTCCCCGTTGATGTCGCCGGGGGCCACGTAGAAGTAGTCGCCGACGCTGGCCAACCCCGTGCTCACGGCCGCGTAGTCCTGCAGCGTGGCGGCCATGATGCCGCCCCCGCCACCGGTCGCTCCCGCCTCCGCCTGGCCAGCGGGGGCCGCGGGGACGGTCAGGGCCACGATGGCCGTCAGCAGCAGGGCGAGGAGCTTCGATCCGTTTCCGACACCCAAGGGGAACCCTCCGATTCAATCGTCCAGTTAGGTCTATGCGGTATTTGAAGCGGGGGGTTTCTTTATAAGCTTTGGCCCCTAAAAACGGCAGATGAGAAGCACCAGGTGAGAACGATGGGACCGCTGACCGTCCGCGACGTCACCAGCCGTAGACCGCATAGATGCGGAACGCTGGCATCAGGCGGCGCATGCGCAGCATCGCGCGCAGGGCCGTTGGCCTCGCGATGCCGCGCAGCATCGCCCTCCCGGGGGTCATCCTCTTCGTGTCCTGGCCCTCTAGGATGGCGGTCAGCCCGTCCCAGTCCGTGTCCGTCGAGATGTCCATCAGGCGGCGGCCCTCGAGGAGCCGGGGGTCGCAGAAGGGCGTGGCCCGCATGTCCCGCTCGTAGCCGCCCAGCGGGCCCAGCGGGTCCAGGGCCAGCGCCGCCGAGACGTGCCCCGCGGCGACCCTGGCGCTGTGGAGCGCCGCCTGGATCCCTCCCGCGCTGCACGGGTTCGGAAGCCCCGCGGCGTCCCCGACAGTGACGATGCCGTCGCCTGCCAGACGGGCGTTCGGACCGCCCACGGGGATGGGGCCGCGGGCCATCGACGTGCGCGAGGCGGGGTCGAGGCCGTGCGCGCGGCAGAACGCGTCCAGCAGCGGGCGTGGCTCCACGGCGGCGACGACGCCGACGTTGAGCTCGTGCCCGCGGTCGAAGCACCAGGCGTAACCGGCAGGAAAGGCGCGGCCCACGTGGAAGGCCAGGTGGTCGTCGCGGAGCGCCTCGACGGGAGGGAGCCTGTAGAGGACCGCCTGGACGATCCTCGGGTTGGCGCCCAGGCCCAAGGACGCCCCGATGGCCGACGCGGGCCCGTCCGCGGCCACGAGCGCGCGGGAGCGGACCTCCCCGGCCGTGGTGGCCAGGGTCCAGCAGTCGTCCCTGCGCCCGGCCGACAGGACCCTCGTCGAGGTGCGGACCTCCGCTCCCGCGGACACTGCGAGGTCCGCCAGGTTGCGGTCGAAGGCGGCCCTGCGGATGCAGTATCCAGGCACCTCGACCTCGAAGTGGTGGCCGGCAGGCCCCACGAGCCTGATGCCGACGACCCGGCGGACCACGAACCCCTCACGGGGCTCGACCCCGTTGTCGCGCAGCGCGAACTCGCTCACCGACTCGCCGCACTGGACCGGCTCCCCGACGCGCCTGCGCTGCTCGAGAAGGACCACGCTGTGCCCCGCCTGGGCGAGCCTCCAGGCCGCCATGCCACCCGCGGGCCCCGCGCCGACGACGGCGACGTCGTGCACGGTGGATGGGAAGGGATTCCGGCTAATACCACTTTCCGCCCCGCGCAAGCCTTTAAAGCCCCATCGACGTTCCCATCCCGGGGAACGTCCCATGAAGGTACCCATCCTCTCCAAGTCCGCGCCCGCGCCCATAGGCCCCTACTCGCAGGCCATCAGGGCAGGTGACTGGCTGTTCGTGTCCGGCACGCTGGGCATAGATCCCGCGACGGGAGCGCTCGCCCCAGGCGGTGCGGCCGCGCAGGCGGATCTGGCGCTCATGAACCTCACCGCGATCCTCAAGTCGAGCGGCGCGACGCCCCGGATGGTCGTCAAGACCACCATCTTCCTCAAGGACATGGACGACTTCGCGAAGGTCAACGAGGCCTACGGACGGGTCTTCGACCACGAGCCCCCCGCGAGGTCGACCGTCGCGGTGGCGAGGCTCCCCAAGGACGCGCTCGTCGAGATCGATGCCGTCGCGTACCTGAAGTAGTCGGGCAGTCGGGTAGTCGGGCAGTCGGGTAGTCGGGCAGTCGGCGCCCGTCCCCTACCCTCCCGCCCGGTTCAGCCCTGCCTGTGCGCGACGACGTTGTCCCACGCCTGGATGACGTCGTAGAAGTCCTCGAAGAGCACGAAGGGGCGGCCCTCCTCCTCCAGCCTCTGCGCGAGCGCGCCCCTCGCGAACACGATGTTGGCCGCCCTCGACGGGCAGATGTCGGTGCGCCCGTTGCCGATGTAGACGACGTAGTTGCCGTCGGCCTTGAGCGACTCCACCAGCGCGGTCTTGCAGTTGCCGCACTCAGTGCACTCCCCGCTCTCCCGGGGGAACCCCACGCGGCCCTTCCCGTTGGCGCCGCGGGACCAGGTGTTGCAGAACACGGCCACGCCCTCCACGCCGCCCGCGCGGAGGACCTCGTCTATGTAGAGGTCCAGGCCCTCGGACGCGATGGCCAGCGGGAACCCCAGGCCACGGAGGTGCGCCGCGAACTCCGGGAAGCCCTCCCGAAGATGCGCGGTCTCCGTGACGAAGGCGCGCATCTCCGCGTCGGTGGCCTCCATCGCCTCGAACTCGCGCGACTTGGCCTCCCTGACGGTGAGCTCGCCGTCCTCGAGGGCGCGCTCCAGCTGCCTCCACTCCGCGCGCGCGAACCGCTCGAGGAGCTGGCGCGAGACCTCCTCCTCCGTCACGGTCCCGTCGAAGTCCACGACCACCGCGATGTCCATATGACCGACGGGTGATGCCCAAGAAGGGTTATGAACGTTAGGAAGCGGGCCACCGACAGGTACGCCTAAAGGCACATATATCGCGGATGTCTAGCAGTCCCCCATGGGACGCGAGATGCGGGGGAAGATCCCGAAGGGCATGTCCGTCGACGACTGGGCCAAGGTCCTCCCGAAGGAGCAGGGGGCCATCGTCCAGGAGCTGCGCAGGACCATCAGGAAGGCCGCACCCGAGGTGCCCGAGGCCGTCAAGTGGGGCTGGCCATGGTACGAGCTCAACGCGCCGATCGCGTTCATAATCGTCGCGGGGGACCATATCAATCTCCAGCTCTACAGGGGGAACGAGCTCAAGTCGGACAAGGTCAGGCTCGAGGGCACTGGGAGGTCCATCAGGCACGTGAAGATATTCAAGGCGGCCGAGCTCAAGGCAATGCCCATCGCGGACCTCATCAGGGAATCCGTGGCGCTCGACGCCGCCAGGGTGAAGGGACCGCGAAGGAAGAAATGAGGTGGAACCCATGAGGACGAAGGACATCAGGCAGACCGTGACGCTCGACGCCGAGCCACACGAGGTGTACGAGGCCTACATGGACTCGAGGAAGCACACCGCCTTCACCGGCGACGAGGCCAGGATGAGCCGCAGGAAGGGGGCCAGGTTCACCGCTGGCAGCGGGTACATCGACGGCAGGAACGTCGAGCTCGTACCCGACGAGAGGATCGTCCAGACCTGGCGCGGCGACGACTGGCCCGAGGGCCACTATTCGGAGACGACCATCACGCTCAGGAGGGTCAAGGGCGGCACGAAGCTGACCTTCGTCCAGAAGGGCGTGCCCGAGGACCAGTACGAGGCCATCTCCGAGGGATGGCACCAGTTCTACTGGGAGCCGCTCAAGGAGTGGCTGGGTTCGAGGAAGAGGGAGTGACCCATCGAGGGGCCGGCACGGGGTTCGTGCTCGCCCCTATGCCCTGACCATGACGAGCAGCATCTTGAACCGCGAGGCTGCGCGCAGCGCGTGGGGCGATCCCGCGGGGATGATGAACATCTCACCCGCCCTGACGGCATCGACCTTCCCGGCCACGGTGATCTCGGCCTCACCGTCGACGACCAGGACCATCGCGTCGTAGGGCGCCGTGTGCTCGCTGAGGCCCTCGCCCTCGTCGAAGGAGAACATCGTCACCGTGCCCTCGGGCTTGTCGATGACCGTGCGGCTCACGACCGCCCCGTCCTGGTAGCCGACCAGCGAGTCGAGCCCGACCGCCTTGCCCTTCTCGACCTTCCTCCCCTTCGGCATCCTGTGGTCCCCCTGTATCGTCGGCCCGTGTACGGCCCAGGGGCCGTATTGAGGTTTCCCCTGCGCCGCAACGGAGGTGCGGTCGATGACCCGTGGCTCCCGCTCCGCATGGGCACCATTTATCTACGAGCGTGGCATTAGGCCGCCCGTACGGACCTAGGTAACCAGGAGCGCGCGCAGACCATGCCAGCCAAGAAGCCGTCATCGGGAGTGCCCGGCAGCGAGGGGATGAAGGTCAAGGTCCTCAAGGACGGCCCGTACCTGGTCACCGGGGGAGTGCCCCTCGTGGAGGACAGCATCATCGTGGACGAGGACGGAGACCCCGTCGAGTACCACAGGACGAGGGAGTACCCGCTCCAGCAGAGCTACGCCCTGTGCCGCTGCGGCAGGACGAAGGACCCGCCCTTCTGCGACGGCGCGCACCAGAGGCCCAGGTGGGACGGCACCGAGACGGCGGGGCGTGAGCCCTACATCGAGCAGGCGGAGAGGATCGAGGGGCCAGGGCTGGACCTGACGGACGTCGAGGAGCTCTGCGCGGCGGCCCGGTTCTGCCACCGCGCTGGGGGGACCTGGAACCTCACCGTGAACTCCGACGACCCAGAGGCCAGGAGGATCGCCATCGAGGAGGCGGGCGACTGCCCCTCGGGCCGGCTCGTGGTCTGGGAGAAGGGGACGGGGAGGGCGATCGAGCCGGAGCTCGACCCGTCCATCGGGCTCATCGAGGACCTGCAGGCGGGCGTGAGCGGCCCCATCTGGGTGCGCGGGGGCATCCCCGTCGAGACCGCCGACGGCACCGTCTACGAGACCCGCAACCGCGTCACGCTCTGCCGGTGTGGCAGGACGGCCAACGCGCCCTTCTGCGACGGCAGCCACATGGACTGAGGCGGCAGAGAGAAGATTGGGGCGGCCCAGCTCTTCGGGCCCTTTGGAGAGGTCCCAATATCAGTAAGAACGCTCGGGTTTCTGGTGCGAGGGGGGCGATTTGAACACCCGAACCTCTAAGGAAGGGATCTTGAGTCCCTCGCCTTTGACCAGGCTTGGCTACCCTCGCTCGGCCGTGGATAGGGTGGCGGCCTGACTTAAGCCTTTCTTCCACTCTGCGAAGGCTTTTTCTGGGCAGGCACCCTTCGCGCTGGCGATGGTCGCGAGGGAACAAGGTGGCCAGTCGGGCCCGGAGTACGTCGTCGTGCTCGCGGGCCCCAAGACCCCCGGCAACGTCGGCTCGGTCGCGAGGGTCATGTCCAACTTCGAAGTGCGGGAGCTGCGGCTCTACGACAGCGTCAACCTTGACGACGGGGCCTACCAGCGCGCCGTGCACGCGGGCGACATCCTCGACGAGGCCCACCATTACAAGAGGTTCGGGAACGCGCTCCGAGGGCTCGACTTCACGGTGGGCACCACCGGCATCACCAACCTGCGCGAGAAGAGGCACGTGCGCAACCCCCTCACGCCGAAGCAGCTCGTGGAGCGCATCTCGGGCCTGCGGGGCCGCGTCGGGCTCGTGTTCGGCCGCGAGGACTACGGCCTGTTCAACGAGGAGCTCGCGCTGTGCGACGTGGTCGTGACGATACCCACCTCCAAACGGTATCCCGTGATGAACCTCTCCCACGCCGTCGCGGTGATGCTCTACGAGCTCCATCGGGAGCGCGTCATCGACAAGGAGGCCACCGTCGCCTCCGAGCACGAGCGCGACCTGCTGCTCGGCGTGTTCAGGGACCTCCTGGACACCACCGGGTATCCGAAGCACAAGCGGCTGAGCACAGAGGTGATGATCCGCCGCATCCTCGGGCGTGCGACGCTCTCGAAGTGGGAGTTCCACACCATGATGGGCGTGGTGAAGCGCCCCGTCAAGCAGCTCCACAGGATGGAGGCCACCATGCGGTCGGCGGGGATGGACCCCGACCCCAGGCCAGGGCCTGGGAAGGGGTCGGCAAAGAGGGGCCCGAAGGGGACGGAGCGCAAGGGGCCCAAGCGGACCGGCCGAGCATCGCCCTGAGATGGAGGAACCGCCCGTTCGCTGACATGGAGGGGCGCGTCACCCAAGGGTCGCCAGGCCTCCC
>Ga0316628_100004806_pt1 | contig 10686 bp, 10 predicted proteins | sample OWC_Aug_M2_C1_D5_FD_207648 | JGI IMG/M metagenome (GOLD analysis project Ga0316628, IMG submission 207648) | Wetland soil microbial communities from Old Woman Creek delta, Ohio, United States - OWC_Aug_M2_C1_D5_C | ecosystem: Environmental > Terrestrial > Soil > Wetlands | place: USA: Ohio... | reverse complement strand
GGCGGGCCGTAGGACCTCTCGAGCATCACGGTGCGCGCCTTGGGGCCGAGCGTGACGCGCACCGCCTCGGCGAGGATGTTCATTCCCTTGACGATCCTGGCGTGCGCGGATTCGCCGAACAGAAGCTCTTTTGCAGGCATGGATGCCTCCCGAAATGCAGAACATCAGCCTAGCGCCGCCGTCTGGGCGCCGATTGACCGAGATCAACATGGCGCCCCGCCCGCTGCACACAATCGACGCAGACATGGCGAACGAGAACAGCATGCCGGCGTGGCCCGGCGCGCGCGACGCGCTGCTGGTGGTCGACGTGCAAGAGGATTTTCTGCCGGGCGGTGCGCTCGGCGTGGCGCGCGGCGACGAGGTGGTGGCGCCGCTCAACGCGGCGCTGCGCGCCTTCGAGCGCGCCGGGCGCCCGATCTACGCCTCGCGCGACTGGCATCCGGCGAACCACTGCTCGTTCAAGGCGCGCGGCGGTCCCTGGCCGCCGCATTGCGTCGCCGGCACGCCGGGCGCCGGGTTCGCCGCGGGTCTCGCGCTGCCCGCGTCCGCGGTCGTGGTGTCGAAGGCGACGACGCCCGAGGCAGACGCCTACTCCGCGTTCGGCGGCACCGATCTGGCGGTGTGGCTGCACCAGGCCGGCGTGCGGCGCGTGGTCGTGGGCGGCCTGGCGACCGATTACTGCGTGGTCAACACCGTGCTCGATGCGCGGGCCGCAGGATTCGAGGTCGTGGTCCTGGCCGACGCCATACGCGCGGTCGACGTCCAGCCCGGCGACGGCGCGCGCGCGCTCGACGCCATGCGCAAGGCCGGCGCGCGACTGGAGCCCGCATGACGCCGCCGGAGCGCGATCCGGGAGCGAGCGCGCTGCTCACGGACCTGTACCAGCTGACGATGATGAAATCGTACTTCGAGCGCGGCATGCACGAGGTCGCCGCGTTCGAGTTCTTCGTGCGCAAGCTGCCCGCGCAGCGCAATTTCTTCGTCGCCGCGGGGCTCGAGCAGGTGCTCGAGTTCCTCGAGAACCTGCGCTTCACCGACGAGGACCTCGGCTGGCTCGCAAAGCAGCCGGGATTCGACGCCCGTTTCCTCGACTGGCTCGCGCAGCTGCGCTTCACCGGCGACGTCGACGCGATGCCCGAGGGAACGCCGTTCTTCTGCGACGAGCCGATCCTGCGCGTCGCCGCGCCGCTGCCGCAGGCGCAGCTGGTCGAGACGCGCCTCGTCGCGCTGCTGCACTTTTCCTCGCTCATCGCCAGCAAGGCGGCGCGCTGCGTGCTCGCCGCGCCGGGCAAGCTGCTGGTCGACTTCGGGCTGCGGCGCGCGCACGGCGCCGAGGCCGGGCTGCTCGCGGCGCGCGCTTCGTACCTCGCCGGCTTCGGCGGCACCGCGACCGTGCTCGCGGGCAAGCGCTTCGGCATCCCGCTGTACGGCACCATGGCGCACTCCTACGTCCAGGCGCACGAGCGCGAGACCGACGCGTTTCTCGACTTCGCGCGCGCGCACCCCGACAACACCACCATGCTGATCGACACCTACGACACCGAGGCCGGCGCGCAGAAGGTGGTCGAGCTGGTGCCGGCGCTCGCGCGCGAAGGCATCAGCGTCAGGGCCGTGCGCCTCGACTCGGGCGACCTCGCCGAGCACGCGCGCAAGGTGCGCGCCATTCTCGATCGGGGCGGCTGCGGCGCGGTGCGCATCTTCGCCAGCGGCGGCCTGGACGAATACGAGCTGGAGAAGCTCTCGGCGGCGCCGATCGACGGCTTCGGCGTCGGCACCAGCCTCGTGACCTCGTCGGACGCGCCCGGACTGGATTGCGCCTACAAGCTGCAGGAGTACGCGGGCATCGCGCGGCGCAAGCTTTCCGAGGGCAAGGCGACCTGGCCGGGCCGCAAGCAGGTGTTTCGCTCGCCTGACGGCGACCTGCTCGCGCTCGAGGCCGAGCGTCACCCGGGAACGCCGTTGCTGGTGCCGGCGATGCGCGCGGGAAAGCGGGTCGCGCCGCCGGAGCCGCTCGAGTCGATCCGCGCGCGCGCGTTCGCGGGGTACGCTGCGCTGCCGCGCGCGCTGCGGGGCCTGCGCAAGGCCGAGCTCGCCTATCGGGTCGAGGTATCAGGCGCGCTGCGCGCGCTGGCCGACGAATGCGATCGGCGGCAGCGCGGCCGCTAGGCGGCGCGGTTGCGCGCCGGCACGTAGCGCGTTCCCAGCAGCGCGTCCCACAGCGAGCTCGTCACCCCGAAATTGCGCTCGGGATGATGGTGATGGATGTGATGGCGGGCGGCCCATCTGCGCACCAGCGGATGGCGGAAGCGCCTATGGTGGATCATGTAGTGGCCGACGCCGTAGGCGACGTAGCCGAACGCGATGCCGCTCGAGAGCACCCACGCGTCGCTCGCCCGCATCCACAGCACGCATAGCCCGGTCACGCAAAACAGCACCAGCGCCGGCACGAAGAACGGCAGCGCCTCGTAGCCCCGTGGATCGAGGTGATGGCTGGCGTGGCCGCGCGCCAAGGGCTGCGCGGCGCCGTGGAACACCCACCGGTGAACGACATACTCCATGAAGCTGAATACGCAAAGGCCGGCGAGGACGAGCAGCGACGCGGAAAGCGACGATACGTGATGCCTCAGTCCCTCGGTCAGCAACGTGACGCCCAGCGTCGTATCGAGCACCGGCTCGAGCCAGTAGTTGGCGCGTGTGCGAGACATCCTGACGAGCACGTCGAGCAAGGCGCCCGACAGGCGCCTGACCGTATGTTCCGGCATAGCGTTTGCCCCTTTTCCATGCTGCACCCGATCATCAGGCACGCAAACGAGGCAAACGTTCAGGGCGCTCGCTTGCGAGGCCGGCCGGAGCGAAGCAGCTTCCCGACCTCGACCAGCGTCCGGGAATTGAGCACGTCCTTCTTCTCCAGCCAGCCGCGCCGCGCCTGGCCCACGCCGTAAGCCAGGTTGTCGAAGCCGTTGACGTCGTGCGCGTCCGAGTCGATCGACACCAGCACGCCCTCGTCCTTCGCCATGCGGCAATGAACGTCGGTCAGGTCGAGCCGCTCGGGGTGGGCGTTCAGCTCGAGGAACACGCCCTTGGCGCGCGCCTGGCGGATCACCTGCAGCATGTCGACGTCGTAGGGCTCGCGCGCGCCGATCAGTCGTCCCGAGGGGTGCGCCAGGATCGAGAAGTACGGCCGCTCCATCGCCGCCAGGATGCGCTCGGTCTGACGCGCGCGGGACAGGTTGAACTTGCCGTGCACCGCGCCGATCACCACGTCGAGCTTCGACAGGATCGAGTCCGGCAGGTCGAGCACGCCGTCCTCCAGGATGTCGACCTCGATGCCCTTCAGCAGCGTCAGGCCGCGCAGCTCCCGGTTCAGCCGGTCGATATCGTCGATCTGCTTCTGCAGGCGCAGCGGGTCGAGCCCATGCGCCATGGTCTCGCGGCGCGAATGCTCGGTGATCGCGAGATAGGTCAGCCCCTGCGCGCGCGCGGCCTCGGCCATCTCGCGCAGCGTATTGCGCCCGTCGGTCGCCTTGGTATGCGCGTGCAGGTCGCCCGCGAGGTCGCCGCGCTCGACCAGGCGCGGCAGCTCGCCGCGGCGCGCCGCCTCGATCTCGCCCTGGTCCTCGCGCAGCTCGGGCGCGATGTACGGCAGGCCGACCGCGGCGTACACCGATGCCTCGGTGTCCCCCGCCACGCGCCGCGCTCCCCGGAACACGCCGTACTCGTTGATCTTCAGGCCGCGCTCCTGGCCCAGCTTGCGGATCGCGATGTTGTGCGCCTTCGAGCCGGTGAAGTAATGCAGCGCCGCGCCGAAGCTCTCCTGCGGCACGACGCGCAGGTCGACCTGGATGCCGCAGGCGAGCATCGCGCTGGCGCGCGTCGCGCCGCTCGCCAGCACTTCCTTCACTTCGCCGTAGCCGGTGAAGCGCTGCATCACCGGCTGCGCATCCTGCGCGGTCGCCAGGATGTCCAGGTCGCCGACGGTCTCCTTCATGCGCCGGAAGCTGCCGGCGACCACCACCTCGCCCACGCCGCGCGCCGCGCGCAGGTGCTCGACCAGGGTCCGGGCATATTCGCCCGCAAGCGCCAGCTTGAAGCGCCGCGCCTTCGACAGGTGCGCGCGCGCCGCTTCGAGCAGCGCCTTCTCGGTCTTCTCGCCGAAGCCCGGCAGCTCGCGCAGGCGGCCGTCCTGCGCCGCGCGCTGCAGCTGCACCGGCGTATGCACGTCGAGCTCGTGGTACAGCGTCTGCACGCGCTTCGGGCCGAGGCCGGGGATGCGCAGCAGCTCGGTGATGCCGGCCGGCGCGCGCTTGCCCAGCTGCTCGCGCAGCTTGCAGGTGCCGGTGGCGGCGATCTCGACGACCTTGGCGCCGAGATCCGCGCCGATCCCCGGCAGCTTGGGCAGCGCCTCGCCCTTCGCCAGGTGCCCGGCGAGGTCCAGCCGCAGGCCTTGCACGATGCGCGCGGCGTTGCGGTAGGCGCGCACGCGAAACGGGTTGGCGCTCTCCAGCTCGAGCAGATCGGCGATCTCCTCGAACACGCGGGCGATATCGACGTTGTGCACCGGCATAGCCCGATTATTGCGCGGCGTCGCTGCGCCGCGACGGCGATCTGCCGTTCAATCAAGCGCTTGCTGCCGCAATCGCAAAACTCGTCGGGCCACAGCGACGAAACGCGTCATGTGACATCTTAGAAATATAATTTATCTACTTGATATATCTATATTTATAAAAGCTGGCACGGACTTCGCTATGCCTTTTGGTCATGGCTCTGAAAGTCATCGACCCGATCCGTACGCTCGCGCTGGCGATCGCTGTGGCGCTCGCCTCGCCTGCCGCGCGCGCCGACGGCGGCTTTGGCCGCGCCGGCTACGACGCCGACCACGACGGCTACGTGTCGCTCGGCGAGTGGCGCGCGCTCGGCGGCGAGCCGCGCGTGTTCCGCGGCTCCGACGGGAATGCCGACGGCCGCCTCGACGGCGACGAGATCATCAAGGCGATGTCCTGGGACGAGCGCGTCAAGGCCGCCGAATACGCCGGCGACGCGTGGATCACGGCCAAGGTGATGGCCGTGCTGCTGTTGGACAAGGCGATCGGCGTTTCCGGGGTCAGCGTCCTGACGCGCGACGGCACGGTCGAGCTCTCGGGGGTCGTGCGCAGCGACGCCGAAGCGCGCCAGGCGGCGCGCCTCGCGTCGCAGGTCGAAGGCGTGCGCAAGGTCATCAATTCCCTGAGAGTCAAGCGCTCCTAGCGGGGCTGCGAACCGGGCGCGCGTCGCCGCGCCGCATGGCGGTACACTCCCGGGCTCACCCGGAGGAGCCGACCATGGATCTGAGCGACAAGCTGCTGCGCCTCAAGCCCGATGGCATGCCCGGCGAGGAATGGCAAACCCGGCTCGAGCTGGCCGCGCTGTACCGCGCGTTCGACTGGCTCGGCTGGTCCGAGCTCATCTACAACCACATCACCGCGCGCGTTCCCGGCGGCGGCCACCAGTACCTGATCAACCCCTACGGCCTGTGGTACAGCGAGGTCACGGCGACCAACCTGGTCAAGGTCGATGCCAAGGGCGATTCGGTCGACGGCTCGAAGCTGCCGGTGAACAAGGCGGGCTTCGTCATCCACAGCGCGGTCCACGCCGCGCGCGACGACGCGCATTGCATCATCCATACCCACACCACCGCGGGCAGCGCGGTGGCCTCGAAGAAGGGCGGGCTGCGCTTCGACAACTTCTACAGCACCACGCTCTACGGCGAGGTCGCGTACCACGACTTCGAGGGCATCACCACGGACACCGCCGAGCAGCCGCGCCTGGTGAAGAGCCTGGGGTCGAAGTCGATCCTCATCCTGCGCAATCACGGCCTGCTGGTCGCCTGCCCGAGCATCGCGGAAGCGTTCCGCACCTACTGGACGCTGCAGCGCGCCTGCGAGATCCAGGTGGCGATGGACTCGATGCGCGGCGACAACCTGCCGATCGCGCGGGCGGTGCTGGAGGCCACCCCGGCGCGCGTGGCGGCGTTCCGCAACGTGCCGCGTCCCGGCGGCCTGGAGTTCGACGCCCTGCTGCGGCGCGCCGGCATCCGCTACGAAGATCTCGTCTGACCAACCCGAAGGAGAAGGCATGGACAAACGCCCCAACAAGGAACGCTACGACGCGGGGCTCAAGACCCGCCGCGAGGTGCTCGGCGCCCAGTACGTCGACAAGGCGATGGCCGCGGCCGACGACTTCAGCAAGCCGTTCGTCGAGCTGCTCAACACGTACTGCTGGAACGACATCTGGAACCGGCCGGGGCTGGACCGCAAGACGCGCTCGATGCTCAACCTGGCGATGCTCTCGGCGCTCGGCAAGGAGCACGAGCTGAAGCTCCACCTGAACGGCGCGCTCAACAACGGCCTCAGCAAGGAGCAGATCCGCGAAGTCCTGCTGCAGGTCGCGATCTACTGCGGCGTGCCCGCGGCGGTCGTGGCGTTCCGCTGCGCCAGGGAAGTGTTCAAAGAGCGCGGCGTTTGAAGCCGGTCAAGACCGTGGCGTTCGTCGGCCTGGGCCAGATGGGCCGGCCGATGTCGGCCAACCTGGCGAAGGCCGGCTTCGCGGTGCGCAGTTACGACCTGAACGGCGCCGGCAACTGCGCCTCCGCCGCCGAAGCCGCGCGCGGCGCCGATGTCTTCCTCACCATGCTGCCCGACGGCCGCGCGGTGCGTGAGGCGGTGCTCGGCGCGGGGTTGCCGAAGGGGATGCTGGTGCTCGACATGAGCTCGTCCGACCCGGTCGGCACGCGCGCGCTCGGCAAGGAGCTCGCGGCGCGCGGGGTGGGGCTACTCGACGCGCCGGTCTCCGGCGGGGTCAAGCGGGCGGTCGACGCCAGCCTCGCGATCATGGCGGGCGGCGACGATCCCGCCCTGATCGAGCGCGTCCGCCCGCTGCTGGAGAAGATGGGCGGCAAGATCTTCCTCACCGGGCCGCTCGGCTCGGGGCACGCCATGAAGGCGCTCAACAACTACGTGTCGGCCGCCGGCCTCGCGGCGACCGCCGAGGCGCTGGTGGTCGGCGCGCGTTTCGGCCTCGATCCGGCGGTGATGACCGACATCATCAACGCCTCCAGCGGCCGCAACAACACGACCGAGGTCAAGGTGAAGCAGTTCATGCTCTCCGGCGCCTACAACTCGGGATTCTCGGTCGCGCTGATGGTGAAGGACGTCTCTATCGCCGCCTCGCTCGCCGACGCGGTGGGCAGCGAGACGCCGCTGGCTCACGCCTGCGTCGAGCTCTGGCAGCGGGCGGCCGCGCAGCTCGGCCCGCGCGCCGACCATACCGAGTACTACCGCTTCGCGGGAGAGCGACGGAAGGACTGAGCGCCGGCTCCGGAGGCCTGTCATCACTCACATCCTCCATCGGCAGCTGCGCGCAACGCTTCCGGTCGCGGTTGGCGGTCACGGCATCACGATCGTCGACCGCGACGGCAAGGAATATCTCGACGCGTCGGGCGGCGCGGCCGTGTCCTGCCTCGGGCACGGCCACCCGGAAGTGCTGCGCGCCATGCACGAGCAGATCGACAGGATCGCGTACGCGCACACCAGCTTCTTCACCACCGACGTCGCCGAGGCGCTCGCCGACCGCCTCGTCGCGCACGCGCCCGCCGGGATGTCGCACGTCTACCTGGTATCCGGCGGCTCCGAGGCGATGGAGGCGGCGCTCAAGCTGGCGCGCCAGTACTTCGTCGAGATCGGCGAGCCGCAGCGGCGCCTCTTCATCGGCCGGCGCCAGAGCTATCACGGCAACACGCTCGGCGCGCTGGCGGTCGGCGGCAACGAGTGGCGCAGGCGCCAGTTCGGGCCGCTGCTGATCGACGTCGCGCACGTGGCGCCGTGCTACGAGTATCGCGACCGGCGGCCCGAGGAATCGCCCGAGGCCTACGGCGAGCGCCTCGCGCGCGAGTTCGAGGACACGGTCGGGCGCCTCGGCCCGCGCAACGTGATCGGATTCTGCGCCGAGACGGTCGGCGGCGCGACCTCCGGCGCGCTGCCGCCGGTGCCGGGGTACTTCCGGCGCATACGCGAGATCTGCGACCGGCACGGAATCCTGCTGATCGCCGACGAGGTGATGTGCGGCATGGGGCGCACCGGCACCCTGCACGCGGTCGAGCAGGAAGGCATCGCGCCCGACCTGATGGCGATCGCCAAGGGACTGGGCGGCGGCTATCAGCCGATCGGGGCGGTGCTGGTGCAGCGGCGCATCATCGACGCGCTAGAGCGCGGCAGCGGCTTCTTCCAGCACGGCCATACCTATCTCGGCCACCCCGTTGCCTGCGCCGCCGCGCTCGCGGTGCAGAACGTGATCGAGCGCGACGGGCTGCTCGGCGCCGTGCGCTCGCTCGGCGCGCGCCTGCGCGAGAGGCTGCAGCTCGCCTTCGCCGGCCACCCGAAGGTGGGCGACATCCGCGGCCGCGGCCTGTTCATGGCGATCGAGCTGGTCGAGGACCGCGCGAGCAAGCGGCCCTTCGACCCGGCGCTGCGCCTGCACGCGAAGATCAAGGCGCAGGCGATGGCGCGCGGGCTGATGGTGTACCCGATGGGCGGCACGATCGACGGGCGCGCGGGCGACCACGTGCTGCTCGCGCCCCCGTACATCGCCGCGCCCGGCGAGATCGACGAGATCGTGCGCCGGCTCGCCGCCGCGGTGGACGCCGCGCTCGCAGGATGAGAGCCTGACATGTGATGCAAGACCAAAGGACATCTCTTACACTGCGCTGACCCGATGGCCAGCAAGTTCACGTCAACGACCAGGAGGAGGACCGTCATGCTCAGCACAGATTCTGGATCCGGCGCCATGCGCGCCGCCGCCGCGGCGCTCGGGGTTGCCGTGGCCTGCACGCTCGCGTCGCCGCTGCCCGCCGCGGCCGCCGATCAGCGCTTCGTCACCATCGGCACCGGCGGGATCACGGGCGTGTATTACGCGGTCGGCGGCGCCATCTGCCGGCTGGTCAACAAGGACCGGGCGAAGAACGGCATCCGCTGCTCGGTCGAGTCCACCGGCGGCTCGGTCTACAACGTGAACACGATCAAGGCGGGCGAGCTCGACTTCGGCATGGCGCAGTCCGACGTCCAGTACCAGGCCTACCACGGCACCGGCTCGTTCAAGCAGGCCGACAAGGATCTGCGCGCCGTGTTCTCGGTGCATCCCGAGCCGTTCACGGTGGTCGCTCGCAAGGAAGCCGGGATCAAGCAGTTCACCGACTTCAAGGGCAAGCGCTTCAACGTCGGCAACCCGGGCTCGGGAACGCGCTCGGCGATGGAGGAGCTGCTCAAGGCGCTCGGGATGAAGATGTCGGACTTTTCGCTCGCCTCGGAGCTCAAGGCCGACGAGCACGGCCCGGCGCTGTGCGACAACAAGATCGACGGCTTCTTCTACGGCGTGGGCCACCCCTCGGCCAACATCCAGGACCCGACCACCACCTGCGGCGCGAAGCTGATCCCGCTGACCGGCCCGGCGGTCGACAAGCTGGTCAGGGACCATCCGTACTACGCCTATGCGACGATCCCCGGAGGCCTGTACGCCAACAACCCCGACCCGGTGCGGACGTACGGCGTGCTCGCCACGCTGGTGACCTCGAGCAAGGTGCCCGCCGACATCGTCTATACCATCACCAAGGCGACGTTCGACAACCTGGACGAGTTCAAGAAACTGCACCCGGCATTCGCCCACCTGGACGCGGCCAACATGGTCAAGGACGGCCTGTCGGCCCCGCTGCATGAAGGCGCCGCGCGCTACTTCCGCGAACGAGGCCTCATGAAGTGACCCGCGCGGTCGACGCCGACGCGCTGGTCCAGGAATCCGACTTCGGGGGGCGCCAGCCCTCCGGGCTGGCGAAGCGCGTTCTGGCGTGGACCTGCATCGGCTGGTCGCTGCTGCAGCTGTGGTACGCGTCGCCGCTGCCCTACAGCGCCGGCGTCTTCGTCCTCAACTCCACCGAGATGCGCTCGCTGCATCTCGGACTGGGGCTTTTCCTCGCCTACCTCGCGTTTCCGTTCGCCAGGCGCTCGCCGCGCCGCTGGATTCCGGCGCAGGACTGGGCGCTCGCGGTGCTCGCCGCGTTCTGCGGCGCCTACCTGTTCCTCTTCTACCGGGAGATCTCCACGCGGCCCGGCGAGCCGACCTGGCTCGACATGGCTGCCGCCGTGGCCGGCGTGGTGCTGCTGCTCGAGGCGACCCGGCGCGTGGTCGGGCCGCCGCTCGCGGTGATCGCGCTGCTGATGCTCGGATACGCGTTCGCCGGCACCCACATGCCGGACGTGATCGCGCACAAGGGCGTGTCGCTGTCCAAGGCGGTGTCGCACTACTGGCTGGCCACCGAGGGCGTATTCGGGGTCGCCCTCGGGGTGTCGGCGAGCTACATCTTCCTCTTCGTGCTGTTCGGCTCGCTGCTGGAGAAGGCTGGCGCGGGGAACTATTTCATCAAGACCGCCTTCGCGCTGCTCGGCCACATGCGCGGCGGGCCGGCCAAGGCGGCGGTCGTCTCGTCCGGCCTGATGGGGATGATCTCCGGATCCTCCGTGGCGAATGTCGTCACTTGCGGCACCTTCACCATCCCGCTGATGAAGCGCGTCGGCTATCCGGCCCAGAAGGCCGGCGCGATCGAGGTCGCCGCCGGCGTCGACGGCCAGATCATGCCCCCGGTGATGGGCGCGGCGGCGTTCC
>Ga0316628_100004805_pt1 | contig 10687 bp, 11 predicted proteins | sample OWC_Aug_M2_C1_D5_FD_207648 | JGI IMG/M metagenome (GOLD analysis project Ga0316628, IMG submission 207648) | Wetland soil microbial communities from Old Woman Creek delta, Ohio, United States - OWC_Aug_M2_C1_D5_C | ecosystem: Environmental > Terrestrial > Soil > Wetlands | place: USA: Ohio... | reverse complement strand
TGGGAATCTGCCTCCCAGGCGCTCCAATATATGATTGACATCCGGGTACACCTTGATCTTATCCGTATACCGTTCCATGATCGCTCTCCAACTCTCCTCGAGCTGGAAAAATCGAAGCCAATACTTGATGTCGTACCATTCAATCGCCCCCTCGCCGACTTTACGGTATTCTTGCGTCACAAAGGCTTTGGCTTCCTCCAAGGAGAGTCCCACTTTCTCAGCATAAAGTGTGGGAATACCGTGGCCCCATACCCAATCCGTGAATTCTGCGTCAACCAAAGTCCCGTCCATATCAAAAGAAATGATTTTGGGCATCCCTCTCCTCATCACAAGTCGCTATACCGTTTCCAAGGCAAGATCTTCTGAGTTTAGGATTTCCCTTTCCAGATCGGCAACGGCAACGGTCCGGATCGGCAGATAGGCATGAGATGTAAAAATGGTGATACAGCTTCTGTTGAACATCCTTGAAGGGGCATGGGGCTGATGGGATCGTACGAGAACCCGTTTTTGATATCGCTCCATCATTCGTTCAAAATAAGGTCGGCCGAATTGGGGTCTTCCCCATAAATCACCAAGAAATTCGACCTCCTTTTCCACAAAATCCCCCCAGACAACCCTGTCCCAGTTCTCATCCCCCAATTCAATCCTGCTTATTTCTTCGAGAAACTCTAAATCTGGCAATGCGCCGTGAACGGCTAAGATTCCATTTTGAGTAGTAGCGACTAGAGGGAATTTGGAGAAAAGGAAGCCATACCCTTCCCGCTTTTCAAAAGAAATGGAATTCCAAAAACCGGCAGGATGAAATTGTTTAACCATAAACCCTTCATGATTTCCGGCCAAAAGAAAAACTTCTTCAGGATGTTCTACTTTCAGCCCCAAAAGGTATTGGATATTCTCTTCTGAATAATCTCCCCGATCCACATAATCTCCCAAGAAAACAATGTGGTAAGGTTTTTTGAGGTATTGCCGGATGACCTGCCGACTGGCCTCCAGATCCCCATGGGTATCTCCTACAAAAACGACTTTCCCCTGTGAGGGGAGCTGAATCAGGCGTGACTCTTTTTCAAAGATCTTACTTGCTTTATCGATGAGTTCTTCGAAATTCACTTCCATCGTTTACCATGAAACAAAGTCTTCGATACCGTGCTGCTGTGATGCAGTGCACCAGTTTAGCCAGAAACACCGCAGGACTGCCATCCGCCAGCACTTCTTGAAAAACCGTCTTTATCGACCATCAGAAATCACTTTTACGTGGACTTTCCGATCCCTTGGCCCATCAAATTCACAAATAAAGATCCCCTGCCAGGTTCCAAGGATTAATTTCCCTGACTCGACAAAAACGATTTGAGAACAACCCACCAGGCTGGCCTTAATATGAGATGGAGAATTTCCTTCCATGTGACGATAGGAGTCCTTAAAGGGAACCATCTTGCTCAATCCCATGATGATATCCTGGACGACGCTTGGATCCGCATTTTCATTGATCGTCACAGCAGCGGTGGTATGAGGGATGTAAACGATGCAGATCCCATCATCCACTCCCGTTTTTCTTACAGCCTCTTGGACAGAACGGGTGATATCAATGAATTCGGTCTGAGCCGAAGTTCGTACTTGAAAAGTTTGCATGATCTTCAACTCCACGCCTCCAAGAAAGGTTGAGAATGATTCATTTTCATATCATATCCGATTTAGAATCTCAATAATAGATCGTTATCACATTGAACGAATCTTACTGATCCGTTGGGCGGCACTAAGCCCTGCCAAGGTAAGGACCGAAATCGCCGCTCAGGGTCAACCTGAGCCCCTCGGCCTGAGCTCGGGTCGAAGGCAAGCCCCGGCATTTATGCGGGGGAGCCGAAGGGTTGACTCTTCCCCTTCAATTTAGTAAACTCCCATTCAGCGAGGGAAAAATGAAAGTTGCCGCCCACCATCCTCTCTCTCCTTGGGGAGAGGGTGGGGCGAAGGGAACTAAGGAATAAGATCATGAAAAAAGAGGATGTAGGTTATTTGACTCCAACATCGATTATTGATAGCGATCATCCGAGCATTAAAGATTATGCCAGCGTCATCGTTCGGGGAAGTAAGGAGCCGATTGAGATCGCCGTGAAGCTTTATCTTGCCGTACGGGACAACATTCTCTACGATCCTTATTCTCCCTTTTATCTCCCTGAACATTACCGCGCAAGCTATGTGCTCAAACGGGGAAGAAGCTTCTGCGTACCCAAGGCCTCTCTCCTCTGTGCTTTGGCAAGAGCCTGTGGCATTCGTGCCCGTATTGGTTTTGCCGATGTCCGGAACCATCTTGCCACAAAGCAGCTCATCAAGTTCATGGGAAGTGACCTTTTTGTCTACCACGGCTTTGTGGAGTGTTATCTGGAGGGGAAATGGGTAAAGGCCACACCGGCTTTCAACATCGATCTTTGCAGAAAGCACCATGTCCCACCCCTTGAATTTAACGGTCGCGAAGATTCGCTTTTTCAAGCCTATAATTTGCAGAATCAAAGGTTTATGGAATATATCGATTTTCGTGGACCGTATGCGGATATTCCTGTGGGTCAGATCGTCGCTGCGTGGGAAAAAGCTTACGGGAAGGATCGTGTGACGAACTGGATCAGAAAGCTCCAAGAAGGAAACGACCGAAGTCTCTCCGACTTTGCGAAGGAGGAGGTGTTGAACGAATAAGCAGATCAAAATCCTTGAATTCTTGTCTTGAATCAGGTATGGTGATGGAATCACGGGGAGGGAAACTCAGATGTCCCAAAAAAAAATTGCGGAGATTCTGAAACTGGTTGAGTTCCTCAACGAGGAGGTAAAAGAGGTTTCAAAAAGATTGAGTCGTGTGACACCGAAAGAAATCAGTGAAAAATTGGGGGCCTTGGCCCTTCTCAGAGAAAAGATCCTTAACCTTCAAATCGAAATTCCCTCAGAAGTAGAGAAGAAGCTCTCGGAACTCTACCCTTCTATCGATAGAATCAAACAGAAACCGTCCTAATTTAAAAAGTTCGGAGTAAATTCTAATTAAAACTCCGAACTAATCACTCCGAACTCCTTACTGCTCAGTAGAAGGCAAGGCTAGCAAATGAAACGACGGAGTGGGTCTCCGGGGTAAACGCTTGGTCGTATTTGAGAAGTTTCCCCCTATCCGCATCGAGGATCTTGAGCATTGAATAGATCGATGGAAGACCGCAGATTCTCCTCCGATCTCCCTCCCTCGAAATGGAAGAGAAAAACCCCTCCCCATCCACTCGCTCCGCAAATCCCAACATTTCCTGGTCTTCTTGAGATATGACCCTGAGTTCATACTCATTGATGCCTTCACGATCGCCAAATTGAAGGCCCATGTGGGCGAGATCTGCACTGGCAATATAACAAACCTCTCTCCCAAGGGATGAAACAGCCTCTCTTAAGGCATCGATGAACTGCTGGATGGGTTTGAGTGTCATCGGTGAAACCCCCTTGTCAATCGCCTCGTGAAATGAACCGCTCAGGATGGGAACAATCTTCAAAGGATGGGGCTCTGGGTAAAGGTATCTCAGAAAGACACACTGAAATTCAATGGAATGCTCGCTTCGTTGAACGCCTTCATCCCTGAAGAGGTCCTCAGGACAACGGGACTGGACCGCATCCACCAATTCCTTGTCCACATTCAAAGTACCAAGAGGGCTGACAAAGTTTTTCCGGGTCAGGCAGAAGGGATTCTCCATGGGAGTATGGGCTGTTCCAAAGATGATGAAACAATCGGATGAACTTCTCTCCCATATTTCTCGGTGGCCGAAGGCATAACAGAATCCACCTCGCTGAAAATCAATGTGGGGGACGATCACCCCTCTTAAACCATTCCTCCCCTTCTTCTCTCCAAGAGATCCAGGACCGTTTGCTCCCTTAAAGTAGCCTTCAACTTGGGCCCTTAATCGACCGGGGTCTGCTTCGTAACTCTTCCCGGCAAAAACCGATTCCCGAAACGAAGCCTTCTTAAACTCTTTCTCTTTCTGCCCCAACGCCGCTTGAAACCGTTCCCCTTCAAGAAAGAGGGCAACATCTAACTGACCGATGATCTCCTGTAATTTGTCTGTATAAAGAAATTCTCCAAACTTCCTCATATATTCCGCCTGAATATCCAGGATCGAATGCTGCCCGTCAAAAAGGGAAACAATGAAATAAAGAGGGGGGGACAGGAAAAGGGCTTTTTCGCTGATATTCTGCGGATCCTGAAGGCAGAGCAGGGTCTGTCCAGAACTCTGGACTGGGAAGATATTGATGGCTCTAAGCTTGGGGTAGTCCACGAAACGGCTCCAGACCTAACCCATGGTTCCGAGCAAGGGGTAAACGAAGAAAAGAAAATTCTAGTGGATCGCTGAAAAAGTAGCCGCTCCTCAGGCTGCTCAAAAATGCCCGGATGCAAGGCTCCCGAAATCGTGAGGAATGAGGCGTACATGAACGTACGCCGCAATGACGAGGGATGAGGGAAACGAAGCAGACGGACGTTTTTGAGCAGCCTGTTAGGGTCTTAACTGACTGGCGGGCTAACGATTTCTCGCTCTGCGCTTCGTGGCTCTGTGTGTTTCAGCGCCAGTTCGATGGCCTCATCCATCCTCTGAATATACTTGAAATTCATCTGATTTCGAATATGCTCAGGAATCTCCTCCAAGTCTTTTTCGTTCTTCTTCGGAAGGATGATCGTTTTAATCCCGGCCCGCATTCCTGCCAGGACTTTCTCCTTAATCCCCCCCACAGGGAGGACCAAGCCTCTCAAAGTGATCTCTCCCGTCATTGCGACATCGCTACGGACGGGTTTATTCGTTAACAGGGAAGTGAGCGCGACAAACATGGTGACCCCGGCTGAAGGCCCATCTTTGGGAATCGCGCCCGCCGGGACGTGGATGTGGATATCATTCTTTTCAAAGAAGTCCTCATCAATTCCCAGTTCTTTCGATTTGGATCGAACATAGGCCAATGCGGCCTGGGCGGACTCCTTCATCACATCTCCCAATTGCCCTGTTAAAGTCAACCCCTTCTCCCCCCTCATCTTCGTCGCTTCCACAAAGATGATGTCCCCTCCAGTAGGCGTCCAGGCCAGACCCGTCGCTACACCTGGATTAGAGGTCCGCTCTGCTACTTCGAGGAAGAATTTGACCGGCCCTAAAAATTTATGCAAGTTGTCCGGAACGATGACCACTTTCTCTTTTATCTCACGTGCCACATCCTTAGCCACCCCACGACAGATGGCTGCGATCTCCCTCTCCAAATTTCTAACCCCTGCCTCTCGGGTATAGGAACTGATGATGGTCTGAAGTGCCGCATCCTGAAATTCGATGAACTCTGAACTCAACCCATGCTCGCTGATCTGCTTAGGAATTAAAAACTCTTTAGCAATCATCATCTTCTGATCTTCGCTATAGCCCGGGAGCTCGAGCGTTTCCATCCGGTCCCTGAGGGCAGGAGGGATGGTATCGAGCACATTGGCGGTGGTGATGAACATCACCTTCGAGAGATCGAAATTAACATCGATATAGTGATCGGAGAAGGAAAAGTTCTGTTCCGGGTCCAATACCTCCAGTAGTGCAGAGGAGGGATCCCCACGAAAGTCCATCCCAATCTTATCGACTTCGTCCAGCATGAAGATCGGGTTATTCGATCCGGCTTTTTTGATCCCCTGAATGATCCGGCCAGGCAAAGCCCCGACATAGGTCCGGCGATGTCCCCGGATCTCAGCTTCATCACGGACTCCACCCAGAGAGATCCGGATGAATTTGCGGCCCATCGTTCGGGCAATCGACTTTCCAAGCGAGGTTTTTCCAACCCCTGGGGGCCCGACGAAACAAAGGATCGGCCCTTTCATATCCGCCTTCAATTTTCTGACCGCCAGGTATTCCAATATCCGTTTTTTTACCTTTTCCAAATCATAATGGTCTTCATCCAAGGTCTTTTGGGCATTGTCGATATCCAGATTGTCCTCCGTGGTTTCAGACCAGGGGAGTTCCGCCAGCCAATCTAAGTAGGTTCTGGCGACAGTATACTCGGCCGAAGCAGGGGGTATCTTGGCCAGGCGATCTAGTTCTTTTTCTGCAGCCGCCAACGCCTCGGGTGGCATCTTGGCCTTTTTAATCTTCTCTTTAAGTTCCTTGATCTCTGTTGAATGTTCGTCCAACTCTCCCAACTCTTTCTTGATCGCCTTTAATTGCTCCCGGAGATAATATTCCCTCTGGGTTCGATCCATATCCTCCTTGACCTGCGATTGGATCTTGTTCCCCAGTTCCAATACTTGAACTTCTTTGTTGAGGAAGAGATGAACTTTAGTCAACCGTTCTCGAATGTCGAATGTCTCCAGGATTCCCTGTTTCTCAGTCGTCGAAATGTTCAGGTTCGAAGCAATCAAATCGCCAAGAATGGAAGGAGACTTGATATTAGAAACCATCGTTCCCAACTCACTCGTGAGGTACGGAGCCAATTCCACAGCCCTTTGAAAGAGGTTCTTCAAATTCATAATGAGGGCATCGATTTCCACTCCTTGAACGAGTCCGTCATCGATCACTTCACTCCTCGCCCTGAAATAGGGTTCTCGCTGAATGTATTCTTTTATCTTGATCCTCGAGACTCCTTGGACAATCACTCGTTGGCTTCCATCCAGTTCCCGAATCATCCTCAAAATCAACGCAGCGACGCCCACTGAATAAAGATCAGCCTCTTTCGGATCTTCAATTTCAGACCTCTTCTGAGTGATCACCCCGATGATACGATCAGCATCCATCGCATCATCGATTAATTTCACTGACTTCTTTCTGCCCACCATGATGGGCAATATTAAGTCAGGATAAAGCACGGTTCCCCTTAGCGGGAGAATCGGGAGCTCATCAGGGATAACAACCTTGTCGTCCTTTGCCTTCTCGTCTCGGTCAGCTCCCCCTCTTGGCAAAAATATCATCCTGTCCTCCTTTAAAATTAATCAGTTACCATTTGGGTAAGATAATCATCATCGTTTCAATTGTCAATATGGCCTAAGCTGTCAGTCCAAATAGAATTACATCCAAAATAATATACAAAAAAGATGCCAAATTTAGCCCTCCTACAGAAAAAAGGGGGAAAGCTTATCAAACCGCCTCTCCAATATGCGGACTTCCACAGATATTACAAACTCCCTTTTCATTAATGGTCCCAATGCAGTTTCCATCACGACAGGGGACCCGTTCGGAGAAATCCGTCTCCGCCTTTTCCATCTTAATGGGTTTTCCACACCGACAGCAATAAAGGCTTCCTTCAAGCGTCTCTCCTCCGCACTCCGGGCAGAGAACGAAAGCCAGTGTCTCACCACAATGAGGACACTTCATCTATTCCTCCTCAACATGAAAACTTTTTATAAAACGATCAATATCTCGTTTGTTTCGCCTCAATTCATAAAGGAGTTTCTTGGTTCCTTCATCCGGGAAAAGGCGATTTAAATCATAGCCCTTTTCAGGGAAGAGGATATTGAGGTCGATCTCCCGTTTCTTTTCCTCTTCTTGACCGATTGGGCCAGAATGGACATCCTTCTCTTCCATAAAACCTCCTACCCTATATAGGACAGCGATCCTCTTTTGTCAACCCTCGTTAATCTTAATTTTTGATTAAGATTGAGGAGTTCGGGGTGATTTGTTCCGAGACCGGAGACATCAAAAAGAATACTCTGAACTCCGAACTGGACTTACGGCGAACCGTATTGAAGTTGATAAAGTCTGAAATAAATGCCCTTCTGGGCCATCAATTCCGTATGGGTTCCGATTTCCCGAACCCTCCCTTTATGGAGAACGACGATCCGATCAGCATGCTGGATCGTCGAAAGCCGGTGAGCGATGACAATCGCTGTTCTTCCTTTGAGTAATCGCGCCAGTCCTTCTTGGATGAGCCGTTCTGTTTCAGGATCGACATGCGAGGTCGCCTCGTCGAGGACCAGGATCTTTGGATTGATGGACAAAGCCCTTGCAAAGGCCAGGAGCTGCCTCTCCCCTGCAGAGAGTGCCTCCCCCCCTTCTCCCGTTTTCGTGCGATATCCATGGGGCAACCGTTGGATGAACTTCTCCGCATTAACCACCCGTGACACCTCCCTCACCTTACTTTCATCGATCCTCCGATCCCCCAATCGAATGTTCTCCTCGATGTCCCCGGCAAAAAGAAAGGTATCTTGCATCACCAGCCCGATCTGTGACCGGAGTTGAGTGATATCCCTCTCGCGAATATCGATCCCGTCGATCAGGATGGCCCCCTTTTCAACTTCGTAAAATCGCTCAAGCAGGTGAAGCAAGGAGGTCTTGCCAGCTCCCGTGGCCCCGACCACAGCCACGGTTTCGCCCTCACCCACTGAGAAAGAAACATCCTTGAGGACCCTATCCTCCCCGTTATAAGAGAAAGAGACCTGCTGAAATGCGACGTTCCCCATAATCTCTTCTTTCCTCGGAGAAAGAGGCTTCAAGATCTTCTGATTTTCGTCGAGCAATGAAAAGATCCTCTCAAGGGAGGCCATCGCCGATTGCAGAATGTTATATTTCTCGGAAAGGTCCCGGATGGGTTGGAAGAACATCCGGATATAAGAAAGAAACGCCACCAAAACTCCGATCGTCATGACTTCTTGAATCACCCTTCCTCCTCCGTACCATAGGAGAAGGCCGACGGCTCCTGAACTCAGGATTTCAACAAGAGGGACAAAGAAGGCATAAATGGAGATCTGTTTTATGTTTGCCAAATAATATTTCTCGTTGATCTGCTCAAATCGCCGGCTCCTCTCTTTTTCCCTTTGAAAGAGCTGAACCACTCCGATGCCCGAGAAATTCTCATTGAAAAAAGAATTCATTTGGGCAATCCTCAAACGGATCTCTCGAAACACGTCCCTGGCTCGACGGCTGAAGAACAGAGCAGTAGCAAAGATCAGGGGGATGACAGAAAAGGAGACCAGGGCAAGATCTCGGTTGAGGTGAAGCAGGAGGAGGATGATCCCCACGACCAGGAGAACGTCCTTCAAAAGATTGATGAGGACAGAAGTAAACATCTCGTGGACATTCTGGATGTCATTCGTCAATCGGGTCACCAATCTTCCCACCGGATTTCTATCGAAAAACGAGATCGGGAGGTCCTGGAGGTGGGAGAAAACCCTCATCCTCAGGTCATGCATCATTTTTTGACCTGCGAGCTCCATCGCGTAGACTTGAGAAAAATTCATTCCGAAATTGATGATAAGAATGAATACAACGAGGAGGGCAATATGGAAAACACCCTCTACATCTTTCCCTCTGAGGACAAGAAGGTCCTCCCGACTCAACTCTTTCATGCGGTCGAAAGAAATGAACCAGTAAGGACCGCTGTTCTCGAAAAGGAAAGGATGTTTTTTAAGGAGGCCCTCCTCCTCCGGTTTTTGAGGGATGAACAGGTAGTATCGATTTTCTGTGAGGAGACCATATTTCTGGAAAAAGGTTACCTCTTTTCTATCCATGGATCGCAATGCTTCTGGCGGGAGAAGAAATCTTCCCTTTCCCTTTTCTGGAATAAACTTCTGACCATACTGATTCCAGAAGCGGCGCTCCTCTGGCGAGCCATCTCCTTTTAGGGCGACTTCCCTCGCGGCCACGACGATGTAGCGGTCTATCGCTTCTTTCGTCAGATAGGGAATGACGAGGTCTAACCCCGCGATGACCAAAACGAACAGAAGGGATAGAGCCATCAGTTTCCAATAAGGCCTTAGAAATCCCCCCAGCCTGGCCATCAGTTTCAGGTCGTAGGGCTTCCCCAATTTGCCTTCTTCCATGTAGCCGAAATCAGTGTACATCGTTAATCACATATTCCAGAATTTCTATGCCTTATTGGAATTGAAATCTACATGAGTAGCTAATTCATCCCATCTAGGATGGAATGATGGAATATTGGAATGATGAAAAAATGAATTTAACCCATTACTCCAGTATTCCATTACTCCATTGTTCCAGTGCTATTCCTTTCCAGTTCTTCCTCCAATTGCCTCTGCCAATAGAGAGCGGTATAAATCCCGCCTTTGGCAAGAAGTGTTTTGTGGTTCCCCACTTCCGCCACCTGTCCCTCTTCAAGAACGACAATCCGATCTGCTCTCCGCAGGGGAGCGATTCGGTGAGTGATCAGGATGCTCGTTTTTCCACGGAGAAATTTATCTAATCCCTCGAGAACCCGTTCTTCCGTCTGAATGTCCACTGAGGAGAGGGCATCATCCAAGATGAAGATGGGTGGATCCATGAGAATTGCCCGAGCAATCGCAATCCTCTGCCGCTGCCCACCGGATAAGGTTATTCCTCTCTCACCGATCACGGTATTCATTCCCTCTGGAAAATCCATCACTTCATCGTAAATTTGCGCAAGTCGTGCCGCCTCTTCAATTTCTTTATCCGTGGCATCCATTTTTCCAAAGGCGATGTTCTCACGGAGGGTGTCTGAGAAGAGGAAGGTATCCTGCGGCACATACCCAATCGATTTTCTCAACACCTCCAGCGGTATCTCATGAATTTCAACCCCATCGAAGAACAGACAACCTTTGGGAGATTCCAAGATTCTTGCCACCAGATTGCAGAAGATTGTCTTTCCGGACCCGGTCCTTCCAACCATGACCATTCTTTCTCCCTCGGTGACGGTGAGACGAATGTCCTTGAGCAGGGAGTCTCCTCCATTTCCAGCGGAAAAGGTGAGACCTTTTATATCA
>Ga0316628_100004804_pt1 | contig 10688 bp, 4 predicted proteins | sample OWC_Aug_M2_C1_D5_FD_207648 | JGI IMG/M metagenome (GOLD analysis project Ga0316628, IMG submission 207648) | Wetland soil microbial communities from Old Woman Creek delta, Ohio, United States - OWC_Aug_M2_C1_D5_C | ecosystem: Environmental > Terrestrial > Soil > Wetlands | place: USA: Ohio... | reverse complement strand
TGGCCGCGAAGCCCTCGCCGTAGCCGACGCCGGCCGCCGCGAGCAGCGGCGGCACGCCCGGCCCGCCGACCGGCACCGGCGGCAGACCCGACACGTCCTTGGCGTCGCGCTGGCCGTCGCCCGTCCGCGGGCGGCCCGGCGTCCGCATCGTCGGGATGTTGATGTCGGCGCCGTGCGCGACGAGGAGCTTCATCGCATCGACGTCGGCCGCGTAGGCCGCGCGCCAGAAGGGGGTCGCGCCGGTTTCGTCCACGCCCGAGAGGTCGAAGTTATAGCCCGAATACCAGACCTTCCGGGCCAGCCGGACGTTCGGGTCGGCGCCTTTGTCGAGCAGCGCCGTCATCAGATCCAGATACGAGATCTTCTGCTGCTCGTAGGCGCGGGGCTGCGGGTAGAGCGCCTTGGGCGCCCACTGGCAGTTGAGCACGGCGTAGAGCGGCGTGACGCCGTTGTCGCTCGCGAGCTTCGGGTTCGCGCCCTTGTCGAGCAGGAACTTCGCGAGGTCGTAGCGGCCGTTGATGACCGAGATGAGGAGCGGGCTCGTGTGGTCGCCCGCGCTCACCGCGTTGATGTCGGCGCCGGCATCGAGCAGCGCCTTCACCGAATCGAGATCGCCCTGGCGCGCGGCGACGAGGAGCGGCGAGAGGCCGCCCATCTTGCCGACGAGCTCGTTGTACAAGTACTGACGGGTCACGCCGGCGACGAGCTCCTTGCGCGGCGGGCCGCCGCGGCCCGCGGCCGCCTGCGGTCCGCGCGCCTGGTTGGCCCGCGCGGTGTTCGGCTGGTTCGCCGGCTCCTTGCCTTCCGCGGCGTTGGCTTCCGGCTTGGGCGCGGCCTCCGGCGCGGGTGCGGCGGCGCCGGCGGGCACGGCCGGGCGGACGCCCGAATTGGGCGGCGCGCCGGTGGCGGCGAACGCCGCGAATCGCTCCAGCTCTTCCTTCGAGTAGGCCGACAGATCCACCACCTTGGTGGCCGCCTTGACGTCGGCGCCGTGCGCGACGAGCGCCCGGATCACGTCCGTGCGGCCGTTGGCCGCGGCGAAGATGAGCGGCGTCTCTTCGCGCGCGTGCTCGGTGGCGTTGACCTTCGCGCCGTGCGAGAGCAGCGTGTCGACCGCCTTCACGCTGCCCGAGGCCGACGCGAACATCAGCGGCGTCGTCCCGTTGGTCGTCGCGGCGTTGGTGTCGGCGCCGGCGTTGACGAGCGCCTCCACCATCGCGGCGTCGCCGTCCTTGGCGGCCATGAGGAGCGGCGTGAAGGCGTCGAGCCTGGTCGTCGCCTTCAGGTTGGCCCCGGCGTAGACGAGCATCTGCGCCAGTTCGACGTCGCCCTTGAGCGCCGCCCAGTGAAGGGCCGTCAGGCCGTCGCCCTGGGCCGCGTTCACGTCCGCGCCCTGCTTGAGCAGCGTCCGGACCTCGTCGCGGTTGTCGTGCATGGCCGCATCGGCCACCGGCGAATCGCTCGGCGCCGCGATGAGCAGCGCCGACAGGCAGCAGGCGCCGATGGCGCTGGCCGACAGACCGACAATCAACCTCGTTCGCAGCATGAGTCGCTCCTCAGACGGTCGTGTTGGCCCGCTGGATCATGTTGAGGTCCAGGGTGCCCGTGCTGTTGCCGAACTTCTCGAGGTCGTCGAGACCGAGGCCGTGCAGGAGCGACAGCATGGCGTTGGCCATCGGCGTGCCGTCCTCGGCCTTGATGTGCAGGCCGCCCTTGAGCTTGCCGTTCAGGTGGCCGGCGAGGAACAGCGGGCAGCGCCGGTGGTTGTGCACGTTCGAATCGCCCATCGGCGATCCGTACATGACCAGCGCGTGGTCCAGCAGGCTGCCGTCGCCGTCCGGCGTGTTCTTCAGCTTCTCGAGGAAGTAGGGAACCATGCTCACGTGGTACTTGTTGATCTTGGCGAAGTCCTCGAGGCGTTCCGGTTTCTCCTGGTGGTGCGACGCCGGGTGGAAGCCGGTCTTGACGCCGCTGTCCGGGTAGGCGCGGCCCGAGCCGTCGCGCCCCATCTTGAACGAGAAGACGCGCGTCACGTCCGACGCGAAGGCCAGCGCCTGCAGGTCGAACATCAGCTTGACGTGCTCTTCGAACGAGTCGGGCACGCCGATCGGCGCCTCGGGCAGCGCCCGCTGCTCGCCGCTCTGGTTGTGCGCCTCGACCTTCTGGATGCGGCGCTCGATCTCGCGGATGTCGTCGAGATAGTCGCCGAGCCGCGCGCGATCGCTCGGTCCGAGGTCGCGCTTGAGCTGCGCCACCTGCCCGCTGATCCAGTCGAGGATGCTCCGGTCGGCGCGGCGGATCGCGGCGCGCTCTTCCGGCGTGGCGCCCACGCCGAACAGCTGGTCGAACACGACCCGCGGGTCGCGGATCATCGGCAGCGGCTGCTTGGGCGACGCCCAGCTGATCGAGTCGGTGTACACGCAGGAGTAGCCGTAGGCGCAGCCGCCGGCCTGGTCGACCGCTTCGATGCAGAGCTGCATCGAGGGAATCGGTGTGTCCTGTCCGAACCGGCCCGCGAAGTACTGATCGAGCGAGGTCCCGGCCAGCACGTCCGAACCCTGGGTCTGCTTCGGGTGCGACTGGGTCAGGTACACCGCGCTCGAGCGGAAGTGATCGCCGCCCACTTCCGGCGGCGAGAACGCGTCCGCGTTGTGCACGTCGGTGTTGCTGACGATGGTCAGGTAGTCCTTGAAGGGCGTGAGCGTGGCGAGGCTGCCCGGCGACAGGTCGAAGTCGCGGCCGATGGCGGCCGGGGCCCACAGGTTCTTCTCGATGCCGTACTGGGTGCTGCCGGCCGAGCCGTGCACCATTTCGATCGCGACCAGCCGCGCTTTCGACGAGGAGGCGGCGGTCGCGGAGGTCCGCGCGAACGCCGACCGCACCGGCACCATCGCTTCGAGGACCGGCAGCGCCACGGTGACGCCCATCCCCTTCAGGATCGCGCGGCGGGAAATGTGCTTCTGCGTCAGGAACTCCATGTCGCCCCTACCTCCTAAGCCCCTTGTCGGGACGTCCGGCTGGTTGATCGTTGGCGGCTTCGGTCGTGCGCGCCGGCTCCGCTTTGGCCATCTGGAACGCGGCGCTGTTCACAATCCCGAGAACGAACGACGAGAAATGGTCGTCGTGCGCGGCGGCGTCGCGGATGATGGCGCGCACCGTCGGCATGTCGTAGTACTCGACGCGGCGGCCGAGCGCGTAGGCCATCAGGTTCCGGGTGAAGGTATCGAGGAACACGTCGGAGTGGTTGAGCAGCGCCTGGCGCAGCCCGGCCGGCCCCCGCATCTCGGTGCCGTCGTAGAGCGACCCGGTCGAGTCGACCGGCACGCCGTTGTCCTTGATCCGGTACGCGCCGGTCACGTCGAAGTTCTCGAGCGCCAGCCCGAGCGGATCGATGACGCGGTGGCACGAGGCGCAGAACGGGTTCTTGCGGTGCTCTTCCATGCGCTGGCGCACCGACAGCGTCTTGCCGCCCGACACCGCGCTCGTCTCGTCGAGCGCGGGCACGTTGGGCGGCGGCGGCGGCGGCGGCGACCCGAGCATCACTTCGAGAATCCACTTGCCGCGCTGCACGGGCGAGGTGCGGTCGGCCACCGAGGTGAGCATCAGAATGCTCCCCTGCCCGAGGAGACCCCGGCGGTAGTCGAACTCCGGTCCGAGCGTCACCTTCCGGAAGTTCTCGCCCGTGACGTTCGGAATCCCGTAATGCCGCGCGAGGCGTTCGTTGAGAAACGTGTAGTCGGCGTTCAGCAGGTCGAGGACGTCGCGATCCTCGTGGACGATGCTGTTGAAGAAGAGCTGCGTCTCACGCTTGTACGACTGGGCCAGGCGGTAGTCGTACGACGGGAACTGCAGCGCGTCGGGGCGGATCTTGTCGACGTCCTGCAGGCGCAGCCAGAGCGAGGCGAAGCGCGTCGAGAGCGACATCGACCGCGGATCGGCGAGCAGCCGCCGCACCTGCCTGTCGAGCACGGCCGGCGTGTGCAGCGTGCCCGTCCCGGCCGCCTTCAGCAGCTCGGCGTCCGGCCCCTCGTCCCAGATGAAGAACGACAGGCGCGAGGCCAGTTCGAGGTCGTTGATGCGGTAGTTCTGGCCGGCGCGGAGCGTCGACGGCATCTCTTCGAGGCGGAACAGGAACTTCGGGCTCGCGAGAATCGCCTGCAGCGCCATGCGCACGCCCGACTCGAAGTCGCCGTGCTGCCGCCCCTGCTGGTAGAACTGCATCAGGCCCTTGAGGTCGTCGGCGCCGACCGGCCCGCGGTACGCCTCGGCCGCCAGGCGCTTGACGATCTCGGTCGCGCACGGCTCTTCCTCGGTCGCCGAGGTCGGCCGGCAGGTGAAGATCCGCTGGCGGCTGACCGTGTCGGACACGCCGGTGACGCGGAACGGCCCCGTGATCGCGAAGTCGCGCAGGTGCGGGAGCGTCGTCACGCCGAAGCCGTCGCCGATCTGCGTGTCGGCCAGCGTGTAGTCGATCGGCGCGAGCAGGTCGTCCACCGGACCGTCGGCGTGCTGCAGGAAGGCGGCCGTGATGCGCTGCGGCCCCGCGTTCACGTGCACGGGCGGCGAGGTGATGTTCAGCCCGTTCTTGTCGGTCTCGGTCATCCGGTAGTTGACGTTCAGGAGCGCCACGCGCTGGCCGTTGATCGAGATCTCGAGCTTCTCGCCGCGCGTCGTGCTGCCGTAGAGCTGACCGGTCGGCACGCCGTGCAGCAGCGCCCGGAACGTGTAGTCGCCGTCGGCCGGGAAGATGTGCACGACCGACAGGCCGCCGCGCGTGCCCCACGGCGCGCCCTCGACGTGGTGCACCTGCGACTCGGTGCGCGGCACCTTGTAGGTCGCCTCGGTCGGGCTCGCGTTGCGGTCGCCGACGGCGAGCGTCGAGATCGCGCTCGCCGCGCGCAGGTAGCCTTCGAGCAGCGTCGGCGAGAACGACTGCGCGTCCGCGATGTTGTCGAAGCTCGCGCTGATGGTATCGGGCGGCAGGTACGCCGTGACGTCCACGTCGAGGCCGAGCAGATCGCTCACCTCGCGCGCGTACTCGGCGCGGTTCAGGCGCTGGAACATCCGGCGGCCCGGATTGGGATGCAGGGCGGCGGCCTTGTCGATCCGCGTCTCGAGCGCCGAGACGAACGCCGTCACCGTCGCGCGATCGGGACGCTCCTTGGCCTGCGGCGGCGGCATCATGCCCGCGCGCAGCTTGTGGATCATCAGCTCGGCGATATCCGCGTGCTGGTCGATCGTGTTGGCGTCGAAGCTCTCGAGCGACAGCCCCCCGGTCTTCGCGTCGTCGTCGTGGCAGGTCGCGCAGTAGTACGAGACCATCTTGTTCTGCGCTTCGGGCGCCATCAGCGGCGCGACCGCGGGCTTCGCCGGCACCGCGTGCGAGACCGCCAGGCGCGGTTCGGCGGGCGACTTTCGCGTCGCGGCGGCGGGAGATCCCGCGGCGGCCACGCTCAGCCCGAGCGCCATCACCGTACCCGAAACGGCCAGACTGAATGTCCTCATTGCGACTCCCGGTGCGCCGAAAGGACGCCTTCTCCAAGCCACAGAAGCACTTCCGATCCTTATCGGAGGTTCGCCAATCCCGGGCAGTATACGGCTGATTTTCCCTGTAAGTCGCGCATTTATTGCACTTTATCGTCAAGATTTGTCACGAGTTGTCTTCATCGGTGGACGTCGAGAGAAGATTCGACCTACGGTACTTTGTTTTCAACGACTTACACTGATGCGCCGGCCGCCCAGGAGGCGGCCGGAAACCGCCTCATGAGTGGCCGACAAAACGAGACAAAAAGTGACAGGGGAGATGCCGCCCGAGCCCGTATACTGCGCGCGAGAGGTCCGTATTCGCAGGCAGGACCGAAACAGGATCCAATCCGGCGAATCCCACACGATGAAGCAGCTCGCCGTCGCCGCCTTGAGCGCGATTGTCCTGGGATCGGGTCCCGCTATCGCGGGCGCTCCGGCGTCGCCATCCGCGCCGGCTGAGCCGAAGATGGCGATCTCGCACGCCGTGCCCGCGCGCACGGCGGCCCCGGCCCTGGCGCCTGAAGCCGAGAACAAGCTCGTCTCGTATTACTGCGCCACCTGTCACGACGACGACGCGAAGACGGGCGGGCTGAGTCTCGAGAGCTTCGACGCGAAGACGATCGACCAGCACCCCGACATCGCCGAACTGATGATCCACAAGCTGCGCGCGGGCATGATGCCGCCGCCGCAGGCCAAGGAACGTCCCGACGCCGCCACGCTCGCCGCCTTCGCCACCTCGCTCGAAACGACGATCGACGAGGCGGCCGCGCGCCATCCGAATCCCGGCTGGCGGCCGTTCCAGCGGCTGAACCGCGCCGAGTACGCGCGCGCCGTGAAGGATCTCGTCGGCCTCGACGTCGACGTCACGGCCTTCCTGCCGCCCGACACGATCAGCGCCGGCTTCGACAACGTCGCCGACGTGCAGACCTTCTCGGCGACGCTGCTCGAGGGCTACCTGCGCGCGGCGAGCCGGATCGCGCTCCTCGCGGTCGGCGATCCGGACAGCCCGGCCGCCGAGGCGACCTTCCGCGTGCCGCCGACCGAGTCGCAGGTCCATCACGTGGACGGCGCGCCGTTCGGCACGCGCGGCGGACTCTCGGTCGTCCACACCTTCCCCGCCGACGGCGACTATCTCTTCAAGCTCGAGCTGAAGGCGAACCCGTGCGGCCTGCTCTACGGCGCGACCTCGTCGGGTGAACAGCTCGACATCTCGATCGACGGCGCGCGCGTGGCGCTCGTCGACATCGACGACAAGATGACCGAGGCAGGGACCGGCCTGCAGCTGCAGACCTCGACGGTCCACATCACGGCCGGCCCGCACCGCGTCAGCGCCGCGTTCGTGCAGAAGTTCCAGGGGCCGGTCATCGATCTGATCGCGCCAATCGAACGCACGCTCGCCGACACCCAGATCGGCGTCGCGTACGGCATCACGACGCTCCCGCACCTCAAGGATTTGAGCATCGCCGGCCCGCGCAAGGTGACCGGCGTCTCCGACACGGTCAGCCGGCGGAAGATCTTCATCTGCCGTCCGGCGACGCCGGCCGACGATGCCCCGTGCGCGCGCCGCATCGTCCGCAACCTGGCGCACGAGGCGTTCCGCGGCCCGGTCAGCGAGCGCGATCTGGCGGGGCTGATGCGCTTCTACGCCGAGGGGCGCAAGGAGCACGACTTCGAGTCGGGCGTCACGGCCGCGCTCGAAGCCGTGCTGGCGAGCCCGCAGTTCCTGTTCCGCGTCGAGCCGGTGCCGGCGGGTGTGAAGCCGGGCGAGACCTACCGCATCAACGACCTCGAGCTCGCCTCGCGCCTCTCGTACTTCCTGTGGGACGATGCGCCGGACCCGGCGCTGCTGCAGGCGGCGACGGCCGGCACGCTGCGGACGCAGGCCGGGCTCGAGCGTCAGGTGCGCCGGATGCTCGCCGATCGGCGCAGCGTGACGCTCGCCACGCGCTTCGCGTCGCAGTGGCTGCGGCTGCAGGACCTCGACCAGATCGTGCCCGACGCGCTGCTCTATCCGTACTACGACCGCACGCTCGCCGATGGGCTGAAGCGCGAGGTGCAGCTCTTCTTCGACAGCCTCGTCCGCGAGGATCGGAGCGTCCTCGATCTGCTGACGGCCGACTACTCGTTCGTGAACGAGCGCGTCGCGAAGCATTACGGGATCCCGAACGTCATGGGGAGCGCGTTCCGCAGGGTCACGGTGCCCGACGAACGGCGCGGCATCCTCGGCAAGGGCGCGATCCTGGTGCTGACCTCGGTCGCCGATCGCACCTCGCCCGTGCAGCGCGGCAAGTGGGTGATGGAAGTGCTGCTCGGCTCGCCGCCGCCGCCTCCGCCGCCCAACGTGCCCGCGCTCGACGACTCGGTGAAGGCCGCCGCCGGCGGCCGCCGCCTCACGGTGCGCGAGCGCATGGAGGAGCACCGCAAGAGCCCGGCGTGCGCGTCGTGCCACCGTGTCATCGATCCGATCGGCCTCGCGCTCGAGAACTTCGACGCGGCCGGGCGCTGGCGCATCAAGGACAACGAGGCGCCGGTCGACTCGGTGGGCACGCTGTACGACGGCACGAAGATGAGCGGCCCCGCGGGGCTGCGCGCCGCGCTCCTCAAGCACCAGGACGTGTTCCTCCGGACGTTCACCGACAACCTGATGACCTACGCGCTCGGCCGCCGGGTCGAGTACTACGACCAGCCGACCGTGCGCGCGATCGTCAGCGCCGCGGGCGCGAACGGCTATCGCATGTCGTCGTTCATTCTCGGCATCGTCAACAGCCCGGCGTTCCGGATGGCGAAGCGCGCGGCGCCGGCGCAGACGACCGCGACCCCGTAGGCCGGGTCCCGTGGACCCGGCGTGAGGACCCCGATGCACATCAGCCGCAAGCCTCTCTCCCGTCGCACAGTGCTCAAGGGCATGGGTGTGACGATCGCGCTGCCGCTGCTCGACGCGATGGCGCCGGCCAGCCGCGCGTGGGCGTCGGCCGCGCCCGCGCCGAAGACGCGCGTGGTGACGATCGAGATGGTGCACGGCTGCGCCGGCAGCACCGCGCTCGGCGAGTCGAAGAACCTCTGGGCGCCCTCGGCCGTCGGCGCCGACTTCGATGTGAGCGCCGGCATCCTGAGCCCGCTCGACGCCTACAAGGATCACCTGACGATCGTCAGCAACACCGACGTGCACAACGCCGAAGCGTTCACGCCGCCCGAAATCGGCGGCGATCACTTCCGCTCGGCGGCGGTCTATCTGACGCAGACGCACCCCAAGCAGACGCAGGGGTCGGACATCCACGCCGGGACGTCGTTCGATCAAATCTGCGCGCAGACCTTCGGCCAGGAGAGCCCGATCCCGTCGATGCAGCTCTGCATCGAGAACATCGACCAGGCGGGCGGCTGCTTCTACGGCTACTCGTGCGTGTACACGGACTCGATCAGCTGGAAGTCGCCGACCGAGCCGCTGCCGATGATTCGCGACCCGCGCATCGTCTTCGATCAGCTGTTCGGCGTCGGCGCGACGCCGGCGGCGCGCGCCGCGAGGCGCCGCCGCGACCGAAGCGTGCTCGACTGGGTGACCGAATCGACGGGCCGGCTCAAGGCGGAGCTCGGCTCCGCCGATCGCGCCCGGCTCGACGACTACCTGCAGGACGTGCGGGAGATCGAGCAGCGGATTCAGAAAGTCGAGGCGCACAACCTGAGCGGCGAGCCGCGCGAGCTGCCCGCGGCGCCGATCGGCGTGCCCGATTCGTACGACGAGCACGTCAAGCTGATGTTCGACCTGCAGGCGCTGGCGTTCGCGTCGGACCTCACGCGCGTCTTCGCGTTCAAGATGAGCCGCGACGTGTCGAACCGCGTCTACCCGGAAACGGGCGTGACGACCGGCTTCCACATCGCCTCCCACCATCAGGAGAAGGAAGAGAAGATTCTCGACTTCGCCAAGATCAACAAGTACCACGTGAGCCTGCTGCCGTACTTCCTCGACAAGCTGAAGCGCATGAACGACGGCGACGCCAGCCTGCTCGACAACACGCTCATCATCTACGGATCGCCGATGGGCAATCCAAACGTGCACAACCACAAACGCTGCCCGCTGCTGCTGCTCGGACACGCCGGCGGTCGCGTCAAGGGCCACCTGCACCTGAAGGCCCCCGACAAGACGCCGATGGCGAACGTGATGCTGGCGGCGCTGCAGACGCTCGGCGTCGACAAGGAATCCTTCGGCGACAGCTCCGGCGTCTTCGCGCTCGACGGCGGCGCGGCGGCCAGCCGCACCGCGAGAGGGTAACGTGGCACATCGACGTCTGGTTCACGGGATGTGGGCCGGCGCGATCGGCGCGCTGGCGCTGACCGCGCTCGTCCATGCCGCGCCGGCCGCCCCGCTGGTGGCCGATGCCGCCATGCGGCAGGACGCCGACGCGGTGCGGACACTCGTCCGGAGTGGCGCCGACGTGAACGCGGCGCAGGGCGACGGGATGACCGCGCTGCACTGGGCCGCGATCCACGGCGACGCGGCGCTCGCGCGCGCGCTCGTCGCCGCCGGCGCCAACGTGTCGGCCACGACGCGGCTGGGCGCGTTTCTGCCGCTCCACCTCGCCAGCCAGTACGGGTCGGCGCCGATCGTCCTCGCGCTCGTCGCGAAGGGCGCCGAGGTGAACGCGCGAACCTCGACCGGCGCCACGCCGCTCATGCTCGCCGCGGCCTCCGGCAGCACCGAGGCCGTGCAGGCGCTCCTCGACCACGGCGCCGCCGTCGACGCGCGCGACGCGGCCAACGAGGAAACGCCGCTCATGTTCGCCGCCGCGCTCGACCGCGTGGACGTCGTCAGGCTGCTCGTCGCGCACGGCGCCCGCGTGAACGCCACGGCGAAGGTCGTGGACTACTCGCCGCTCACGGCGCCCGGCGACGAAGCGACGATGGAGCAGGCCAGGCGCGAGAAGGAGAAGGAGAAGGAGAAGGAGGCGGCGAGCTCAGGCGTGAGCGGCCAGCGCATGGACGCGAAGCCCGGGGCGAAGAAGGCCGAAGTCGCGGGCCTCACGCGCCCCTACACCTACAGCGAGCTCGTCGGCCGCGCGGGCGGCCTCACGCCGCTCCACTTCGCGGCGCGGCAGGGCGCGGCGGCCACCGTGCGCGCGCTCGTCGACGCCGGCGCCGACGTGAACGCGCCGAGCGCGGGCGATCAC
>Ga0316628_100004803_pt1 | contig 10688 bp, 11 predicted proteins | sample OWC_Aug_M2_C1_D5_FD_207648 | JGI IMG/M metagenome (GOLD analysis project Ga0316628, IMG submission 207648) | Wetland soil microbial communities from Old Woman Creek delta, Ohio, United States - OWC_Aug_M2_C1_D5_C | ecosystem: Environmental > Terrestrial > Soil > Wetlands | place: USA: Ohio... | reverse complement strand
TCTCCATTGCCCTATCCAGGAGAAATCTATCAGGAAACGAGCATTCTCATACAAGTTCACCGCGAGTTCTCTCCCTTTGAGGCAGAACCCAACTCGGTGGATATATACTATAGTCTGGACGGTGGCCCTAGAACAAAATTGAACATCACTACATATGGAAACAGCTCAGACCTTTTCGGGATAGGAACTTTAGACAACTTAACAGACGGCTTCCACACGGTGCAAGCTTATTCCACTGATACTCAAGGAAACACAATCTCGGATTCAACAACATTTCTAGTAAACACTACGATAATATTCCCACCATTCCTTCTCTCTCCAACGAATACAACTTACAACAGCAAAGAAATACCGTTAACTTACACTATTGACGACTCAAAATACGTAGTCTATTACCGAATAGATAATTATGGAACCTACCTCATAGATGACAATTCAACTTTGCCAGAATACTACGCTACAGAAGGCCATCATACAATCACAGCAAAAGCATATGACCTTAAAGGTACAATGTACTCTAAACAAAAAGCCAACTTTACCATAGATACGACTAATCCATTTCCAACCTCAACACCAATTTCTTCCCCCATACCTGGACTAGAACCTTTCTCAACCATATTAGTGGCGGCTTTAGTAGCAGCAATAGCAATTATAGGAACAAGTTTGTTTGTTTACCTCAAGAAACGCAAGCGATAGGAATTCCACTGTGCTATAGTTTAAAGGAGTGTTCTTCAAAAAAAGGAGGGTTTTGAGGGAGATTTCTCCACTTGCAGAGGATGCAATTCCAACGTATGATCAGAAGCTATGTGGGTTCGACTCTCACTCACAGCTATTTGAGGCTTTGAGCCATCTTGTCAAGATAAGTTGAGTCAAGAAATCTTTACAAAAACTACTTTTAACATCAAACAACCCATCATTACCAGGGACTGCTGTATTGAAGAAAACAGCATTAGCACTCATCTTTGCATACTGTTGAGTCTTTCCCAACAACCCTGCTCATCGTCTCCGTAGTCGCTGTCATGGTTGCTGTGGCTGGTTTGGGTTTGCTGGTTTACTTCAGGAAACGCAAGTAGGCTATTATGCCAATTGCTTTCAATTTTCTCACAAAGACGCAAGCGCGCGCCCATGGACGCAGCTAAAGGTATCCGACGAAGGGCGTGGGCAGTGCTTTGCATTCTGGATTCTGCGCAATTACGCCTTGTATGCTTGAGACTAATTGGTCTAGGCTGCTTTTCTCGTTGTCTTCCATTATTGAACGGTCATTCCAACTTAGCTCCTTGGTTTGAGTGCCATTCTGCACTTTAATGTAGTAGTCAACTTGCGGTTCCACGAAGAAAGTGGGGTTTACCGTAAAATTGCTGGGCAAACCAAAGAAGTCTGTTTCAGCTATTGTCTGCAGTATCTGCCATTTCTCTTCAACACTTAGCGTAAGGTTTGCTGTTATTGAAGGCTTTGCGCCCTGGTCTATCGTGTACGTGCCGTTGAAAGTGTTTAATTCATTCTTGGATCCAACGCCGTACCTGAAAATCACGTTGAAGCTGCTTACGTTTGCAGCTTTCTGCATGTCAGATTGAATCTTCTGTGCATACAGGTAAGACCCTATAGATAACACAAGAATCAGCACTAGCAGTGAAGCTATGACGACTGTTCTTTTCACAAGTCTCCCCGCCTTTGATGTTCTTCTTTGAAGGCTTTAAACCTAATTCTTAGAACAGGCTTGGCACGCGCTCATGACTCTAGCAGCTCTAACTGGCTGAAGGTGCAGTAATTATCTGGGTGTTTTCATGCAAAATTCTTAATTATCTTATCAGTGGGCGACTTTCAACTCCTTCTAGCAACCCTGAAGCATCATTTTCTATCCAAGTTTGATGGCGATTTCCTCTCTCGGTTCAGATGCCCTCACCACAACGGGTTTAGGATCGTCTTTTTGCAGGTCTTCCAAAACGAGTGTCTCGATGTAGTTGCTCCGGTTGCGATTGATTCGCCTGCACTTCTCGTTGACTTTAACGATGACGCTTTTGGTTAAGGCAATGCTGATCTTGCCTTTGTTCACTGCTTCCCCCTGATTATTGTGAGAGTATGAATACTTATTGCTTGTTGCTACTCGGTGGCAACAGCCTTTTTCAGCTAAAGAACCCCAATTCTAGTCGAATAGCGTATTTCAGCTTTGATTTGTCATGGGTAAGGAGAAAGGTGGCGCACGCACGGCGCAATTCAGTTCTTCCGATACTTATGGGATTAGGGGAGCTGGTGCCACTTGGCAAGCAGACTTCGGCATGCCTCTCGACGGAGATGATCTTCTTTTCGTCTCGAAGCGTGATGGAGTGGGCAGGCGAATCACTTTTGACTTCGCCCACGATGTTTTTGACAAATGGTTTGAGGTTGAGGATCTAGGGGAGAATCCTGATCCCAAGTTCAATGATGCTGTGCAGAAAGTTCTTGACAAGTTAAACGCCAAAGCTGTCTTCACGAATATGGCTGTTTTTGAACGTATCTTTGGCTGGGCCATACTCGCCATCACCTATGTCGATTACGGTGAAAGCGTTTCTGCGCCTGTCGAGAACCCGAGAGAGATCAGGGAGCTCATCGCTTATAGCGCCCAAAGCTTCCAGGTTCAAAGCAGCGATGAAGACAAAGATCCTAACAGCCCCAGGTTTGGGTTGCCTATTTTCTACACGGTTAGGCGTGGCAGCCAGGGTACTCAGATCAAGCTTCATTATACTCGAGCAATCCACTTTGCCACACGCATCATCGACCACCCTTACATAGGCTCAAGCTCTTTAGAGGGTGTTTATGATGGGTTAACTGTTCTTCGGAACATGCTCTGGGGTTTCGGTCAAACGATCGTCCGCTACGGCAGCGGCTTCCCAGACGTCACGGTTGAAGGTGCCAACAAAGCCGCTCTGGACAAGCTTCAGGCGAGCCAACAATTCCGGAGTCTCATGGCGAGAACATATTTTCTGCACAATGATAAGACCACGTTTGACTTCAAAGGCGCTGCGGGGAGGACGTTGAACCCTGACCCGTATTACAAGGCCATAATGGAGTACATCAGCTGCGGCTGCGGCATCCCCGAAGCAATTCTCCGAGGTGTTCAGGCGGGGCAACTAACAGGTTCTGAAGTGAATGAGCGGACGTACTTCAAGCTTGTCAGCGATGCTCAATCGAGGTATGAGCGAGGGATCCGAGACCTTATTGACCGGCTCATCGAGACGGGTCAGATCCGTTACAAGTGGAATGTGAACCGTGGGTACAAGATCCGGTGGCTTGGCGCCTTCGAGATGAACGAGAAAGACAAGGCTGACGTTGAGCTTCGATTGGCGCAAGCGCGTTCTTGGGCTACGGATTGGAAGACGGTTGATGAACTCAGGGCGGAGGAAGGCCTTGACCCGTTACCTGATGCAACAGAAGGCAAGACAGTACTTGGACTTGCAGGCCTCAGACAGAAGACTCAAACTGGAATGAGTAAGCAGATCGATGTTTTGCCTTCACCTTCAGCTCCTGCGGGGGCAGACTCAGCTGAGGACAATCCTTGGCAGGGAGTTGTCGCCAGGATAAAGCGGAGGCTTTGAGCTTTGAAGGCGATACGCCAGAGCAAAGTGGAATTCAACTCCGCCAATGTTCTCGAAAACGAGGAATCCCTAATCGTTGACGCAGTCCTGGACCGAGAAAGCATCCTCACTTATTGTCAGGGTCGAGGGTATCGTCCTGCAAGGGAGCTCCTTGCTTCAAAGTTTACTATGGAGAGCGCATGGATCGTTGCTTATCGGCACACTGAAACGCCCTACATCACGAACAAGTCGGACATAAGGGGAAGAGTGCGGAACGTCACCTGGGACAGTGAGATCCATGGGTTGAGGGGCGAGCTGCACTTCTTCAAGACCCTGTGCTCACCTGAGCTGCTGCAGAGCGTAAGAGACGGCACGTTAAGCAGAGACACGAGCAGCGCCTACTTCTGCGACGAGGTCCAGGCTCCTGGCGAGTTCGGCGGAGAACCCTACGATTTCTACCAGGCAGATCTCATGTTTCATCATGTGGCGGTGGGGATTCCTGAAGGCCGCTGCCCAAGCCCATATTGTGGGATTCTGGATAGCTTCGGCGATTTCCTGCGTGTTGAAGCTCATGCTCCAGGCGAGTTCAGTTGCCGCTTGACCACGGTCCTTTTGAATGCTGGACGTGGGATCTATGCGCAAGTTGGTAAGTTGCGGACTCAGCTTGGAACGTTTGTGAAAGAGTACCTCTTCGATTTGAGTAAAGGCTGGACGTTGCCAGCTGCCCAGCAATGGGTGAAGGCTAACCATGATTCAGTTTGGGATATACAGAGTACATCCCCCACCGAGCCTAAGGATGTACGTAGTAAAAGTTCTGGGCCTCTGAACTCGCTGGAGGTCATCGCGGAGAGCCGCCGCATTTTAGGTAACATGTCTCCGAACAGGGGACCGAACAAGTGTTATGACTGGCGCGGGATGGGGCGCTCGCCACCACGACGGGGCGATAGAAATAGCGAAAAAAAAGAGCAGGTAGAATATTATTGAATGAGAAAACTGAGGAAACTGGAAAAGATTCTGCTTCGAATGCTGAAGAAAAAGAACCGGACAAGCTTGTAAAGATGAGCATGGATCAGGCCTACGCTGAAATCGAGAAGTACAAACAATTGATTCCTGAAAAAGACGCTGTTATCATTGATTTGACACATCAACTTGAAGAAGCAAACAAGATCTTAGACGCTCAAGTGAAGGGCAAACTCATCAGCGAGATCTTGCCGAGAACCACATTGACGAATGAGCAACTTTGGACCAAGAGTGCAGAGGAGCTGAAAACTCTGCGTGCGGATCTTGATGTTGTGGTCCCTCCGAAAGTGAACAGTGTCCGATTTGGCGTTGGGGAAGCTAACCTTTCCGACAAAGACAAGGGCCTGACCGTTGGAGATATCAGCTGGCCTACTGCTCAACGACGGAAGGCTGCTAGCTAATGCCGCAGGCAATCGTTAAACCGAGCAATCAGATCGTTGCTGCCGGAGACCCCCTCATGATCGAGATGGAGATCGGCGCAAACGCCACCGTGGCGAAAGTTGTTCCTGGAAGAGTAGTCATATTCGATGATGCAGACCAGACGGTGAAGGAGGCTGGCGCCAATGCTGACGGCTGGACCGGTGTTCTTGAAGTGTGTCCTGATGGAACCAAGACAACTCAGCCCGCTGTGGGTGACCAGGTTCCCGTAATCGTTGGTGACTGCATCTGCGTGCTTACGTTGTTGGCAAATGAGAACGTGACCCGGGGCGACCCGTTGGTTACGGCTGCTGACGGCAAGGTTGCCAAGCAAGCGGTCGGCGCCATGGGCGCACAGGGCAAAGTCATCGGCTACGCCTGGGAAACGAGCAACGTTGCTCAGGACGCCGCGATCTTGGTGCATTACTGTCCTAGTGCTGAACCTGCCGCTGCGGCTTGATAGCCATGCAACCTTTTAGACGTGTTGGGCAGGACACTGCATTGCTGACTGATGACGAGCTCATCTATATTGAGACTCGTACAGTTGAAACCGTTCGTCCAATGCTTGTGGGCCGTCGACTATTCCCTGTCTTCACGGTGCCCGCTGGCTGTATAACCGTTCGCGGATACCGCCGAACTGATATGAGCCAGGCGAGAATATCGCTGTATGGGCAGGGCAAGAACAAGGACCGATCGATCAAGACGCCTTTTGACGTGACCGTTCCGGTGATTCATAAGGAGTTTACGTTGAACTGGCGTGACTTGCTGGCGACGAGGAACCAAAGTATCCCGCTGGACACTCAGGAGATCGAGAATGCAGCGCGGCAAGTGGCTGAAGAGGAAGACAAGTTACTGTTATCCGGAGAGTATACTGGCTTCAGAGCGTTGGGTATTGAAGGCTTAGCTACAGCTACAAATCGGAACACTGAGGCTTCAGCTGGCGCTTGGCCGGCTAACGCTCTTGCCGATTGCAGTGACGCGATCGCTGAGTTGGAAGCTGATGGGCACCAGGGTCCGTATGCGTTGATTCTGCGTTCGGACTGGGCTGCTAAGCTTAGACAACTGGTCAGCAACACTGCGACGATGTATCAAGCTGTCATCAATCCGTTGTTCCAGGCTGGAGTATACGTTAGTGACAACTTGTACACGAGCGCTGGCGGCACAGACAGCGCTTTGGTTGTGGAGCCTTCGCAGGAGAACTTTGAGATGGTTGTGGGCACTGACTTGAGCGTGTTCACGAAGCAGGATGAGGACATGAATCTACAGGGCAAGGTCTTCGAGATAATTTCGCCCAGGGTTAAACGCCCAGCTAGTATCTGCGAAATTACCGGACTTACCTGAATCTGGCTGATATTTGCGAATTCAGCTTTAATCTTCCCCCTCTTTTTTGGGGCGTCGTTGTAGTGAAAAAAGGTAACTGGAGGAAAGGAAAGTGACTGAAAAACTCAAAGAAGTTTCGTCAGTGTCGACTACGAACGATTATGCAGCCTTGATTACTCTTAACGTTCCGTCTCCTATCGGTAAGCTTCTTTTCTTTTTGAAGGAGGAAAACACGAATGCTGTTCTCTATAAGATCCAAGGTGCCATGGATGAAGACTTCACCTATCATGCGGATTTGAAGGGTGAGACAACTTTGGCCAAGAACGGCAGCGCTTACGAGACGTTGAGTGAGCCTTGGTTATGGGTCCGCGTTATGCATAAGGCTGCTTCCGCTGGCAACCAAGGAAAGACCACCTGCAAGATCTCCGGAGGAGCCTAAATGAGCTTAGACAAGGAATTCACATTTGAGCATCAGCCCGACGCAACGCTTGCACAAGCAAACCCTGTGAAAGACCAGTGGTACACTGTCCTTGACACCAAAAAGAATGCAAAACTCTACTCCATGACTGTTCTCGTCTGGGACACCGACGAGACGCTTGAAGCCCGCGTAACGATAGACGGCAACGTCTTAGTCGGCAGCCTTGCAGCCACAAAGAACACGTATTACTACGTACATCACAAGCTCTATTCTGCCCCAGCAACCGGCTTAACCATTGACGCTAACATATTCTTGCTCGCTCATTACGCGCCTCTTGAGGGAAGAGAAGTCAAGGTTGAAGTGAGAAAAACCACTGAAGCTGGAAACGGAAATCTCGAATCCAGAGTAGTCTACGCCAAACGCTAAACTCGGGTGCCAACTGTGGCTGAGCGCAAGAGCGACTTTGAAATTCCCCCGCGGAGCAAGATCCGCTTAGTCGCCACCGTTGACAAGCATTTATGCGAGGAGATAGAGCGCATCCACGAGGCTGAATCCGAGGCTTGCAGGAGGGAAGACCGCAACGAACCCGACTGGAGCAATACCCTAGAAATGCTTCTAAGAAAAGGCGTCCGAACTTACCGCTCCGCTGATCAATCTCCGAAAAAATAGGGATTTGTCAGCGTTTGCGTTTCTTGAGGTAAACCAGCAAACCCAAACCAGCCACAGCAGCCGCAGCAACCAAGGAGCCAATGAGCAGGGTTGCCGGGAAAGGTTCTGGTGGAACGGGTGGGACTGCCCCTTCGCGCATGCGAAAAAATGAACGGACAAAAACCATATCGGAAAAACTACTATTTGTTTTTGTATTTTTCCCGCTGGTCTACTGTTCGGAGCTAAAAAAGAAATGTAGATACCCCATAGAGGATAACGCTATTGTTCAGGACTCATCCACCAGGGGTCGTAATTCACAGTAATAGAATCGCTGCTATAGCTGTAAACCAGTTTAGGATCTTTTGCAAGGGCTTCTTCGGATGAAAAACCAGTGTTTGTCCATGATCCGCTTGTCCTGTGGTCAACACCCCAACTTGAACCCACTAATCGTGGATGAGAGCTGAAATAAAGATCATCATGATTTTCAAAGCCTGAACACGCAATGTCTCCTGACCATGTAAAATCGAAGTCAAAGTGTCCAACTTCTGACCAGGTGCTGCCACTGTTTAGACTGTAATGATACCACCATGTGTCACCGTCTTGGTATGTTCGAAAGACAAGGCTATTGCTTCCCATGTATGAAGTGCTTATGTAAGCAATGCCTGGACTTGTTTGCCAAGCTCCATTCTTCATTGCTTGCGCCTGAACAGTCATCCAACTTCCTGAACTATTTTTTGAATAGCTCAAGTTTATCTCTGCTAAATTTTCATAATGGTCGTTTGTCCAATCGTAGTCGATAACAAGAAGGGTTATCCAATAATGACAGTAGCTCCCTTCATAGTTCATGGTTTGCAGTTTCATGCTACCCCAGATGCCAGTTATGTTCTTCGAACCGTGAATATCAAAAAAAGAGTCGTCGTAGTCAGGTGTTTCAGCGGATACTTCTCTAAACTGAACTGCCAGCATCAACGTTACAAGACATAGTCCTACTATAAGACTTGACTCTTTCCTCAAATACCTTCACCACCTTTGATTGCTTACGCCACATTTTGCATTACCCCCAATCACGATCACTCAAAGTAATAACCTTTTTGGACTCGCCTATAAGGGTGCAGAATTTCCCTTAAACAGAATTCGCATTTGTTTTATCCAACCTATTCGAACGAGGGGAACGAATAAGCGAATACTTGCGAGACCATCAGAACTTGTACTGCAGCTGAAACGTACCTTCTTCCCGATAATTCAAAAGAGCACAGGCTCGCACACTCGAACAACATTCCATTGATGTTGGCGAAAATATGTGCGTTGACGCAAATTCCGTGACCTCAGGCAGCAACGAAAGGGGAAGCTGAGCGGATAAATAGAGGTTGACTAATTATTGCGAAAACGAGGAAAAAGTCAAAGTCTTCGTTGGCTTTCCGCAACATTTTTTAACCCTTGAGCAACAGCAATATAACGTGTATGGAGTGGAAGGATGGATAAAAGATTGAAGTGGTTTGTCGTGGTCGTTCTAGTTGCTGCTGTTGCAACTTCACTTGGCGTTACCATATTTGCTTTCAGATACACCAACTCCGTTCAACGATACGTTGCCGAACTCGAAAACAAGAACACACTCAAAGACGACTGGATAAGACTACTTTATGAAAAAAACAACGAATTGCGGATGCAGATTTGGAATCTGACCAACCGCATTGACATAATTAAAACAGAAACTGTTCTGCCTCCGCTTGCGTTACTTGAAGTAAACCAGCAAGCTTGTGACTGCTAAAGCAATTCCTACTGAAGCTAAAAAGACTAAGACTACTGGAAAAGGTTCAGAAGGAGTAACGTTGTTTGATTCAAACTAAGGTGATTGAAGTTATAGCTCCAACCTTTCCCACCTTGTCTGTCGACCTGCAAAAAACGGACCCGCTATCCGAAACTGAGAAGGGTTGGGAATAGATGTTCCATGTCTTCTGGTCAAAGCTATACTCCGTTTTGCTGATTTCGTTCTCTCCCGCAGCCGATAAGCTGATCTCTACTGGTGAAGAGTATGTATGATTCTTTCCACTTGTGGCATTGATGTTTATGGTCGTTATGGGGTTGGGCAAGAACTTGACGCCCCAGCTCTTGAAAGAGTTGAACAGGCTTGTTCCCGCCGCTTGGCTATAATAGCCCACGATTAGGGAGTCCAGATAATAATCGTACGAAGCGCTCTCTGATAGTGAAAGCGAGGGAAAACCCGGCATGTACGACAAGAATTCATCGGGAATGAGCGAGAAGAAACGCGCATGGGCCGCCCAACCATAGGTCTGAGTGATGTTATTCAGCATCCAAGCTGTTATCCAGGACCCACAGCCGTTCTGTATTGTCCTGTTGAGATCGTAGAAGAAATCCATGTAGCGCGCGCGAGATGCTCCTGAGAAAAGGAGTCCGCAGTTATCGTTCTATTGCTCAATTTCCAAAAAAGTGAACCTGTGAGTTTGGTAAACAAGTGTCTATCTGTAAGAGAGCAGTCGATTACGATCAAAGTGATATTTTTTCTGCTATTTTCTCAACTTCAAGAATTCGAAAAGTAATTGTGGAGATGTATATTTTGATGTAATATCGAGATAAATTTCTGAAAAGCAACATATGTGCTAGTTTTTTACTTGAATGCAACTATCATAAACGAATATTTTTCAGTTTATTTGTAAAACAAACAGGAAGTATAGGCTCAATCCAAGCATCTAAATGGCAGGAGATGAGCGCGCTCCTCCTACTATACAACAAGCGCCTTTCTCCAGAAGCGAACGTAGAAGCCGGAACTGATTGCTTCGGAGGCGTGTCACCGCCTAGCCCCAATTGAAGGGCAGAAAGAGAACAACGCGAAAGAATATTACTAAAGCCAGAGGGTAGAAAAATGAAAAAGGGTAATATTATTTTGTTTCCAGCTATCTTGGCAACATTTGCTCTAGTTCTAGCATCGTTCTCTCAAGTGATTCCAGTGGTCTACGCCTACAATACGCAAGATTGCAAATGCACTCATTGGTACATACCTGATGAAAATACCGTTAGAGATATCATGACTGGAGTTGGACTAACTGCTTATAGAGGTGGATATTTGTTCACTCGTGTAGACGCTTGGTATATGGCTGCCAGCGGCGGTACCTACGCTCCTAGACCCAATCTGGGCACATTTTGTTATCGGAAATACATGGACATAAACTACAATTGGTTTGGCCCATGGTTAGACTACTGCTATGTAAACTGGTATCCACACGACATTCCCGGCGGACCTGTTTTTGTCTATGCCTACTATAGGGATAAAAATGTTAGTTACTACTATGACGGCG
>Ga0316628_100004802_pt1 | contig 10688 bp, 10 predicted proteins | sample OWC_Aug_M2_C1_D5_FD_207648 | JGI IMG/M metagenome (GOLD analysis project Ga0316628, IMG submission 207648) | Wetland soil microbial communities from Old Woman Creek delta, Ohio, United States - OWC_Aug_M2_C1_D5_C | ecosystem: Environmental > Terrestrial > Soil > Wetlands | place: USA: Ohio... | reverse complement strand
AAAGCGCTGGCAAATTTCATCAGACAGGACAGCGATTTGGGCGTCGTGTTCATGGGCAAACAGGCCATCGATGACGACGGCTACCAGACCCATATTCGGCTGGCTGAATATCTGGGCGTTCCGGTGGCCACCAACGTGCTGGCGTTCACTCACGCGCAGGGCCGGGCCCAGGTTGAGCGGGAGATCGATGAGGGAGCGCGGGAGAAAATCGAAATGACCGTTCCCTGCGTGATCGCCGCCGCCAAAGGGCTGAATACGCCCCGCTACGCCTCGGTGATGGGCATCATGAAAGCCAAAAAAATTGAGGTCCGCAAGATCGCCCTGGCCGATCTCGGCGTCAGCGCCGCGGATAACAAACTGCAGCTCTTGAAATTGACCGTGCCGCCCGAAAAGCCTCAGGGAAGATTCATCCCCGGCGATACGGCCCTGGCGGTCGCAGAACTGGTGCGATTGCTCAAAGAGGAAGCGAAGGTCATCTGAGGAGGATAAACACATGGAGAATCTGGGAATATATATTGAACTGAAGGGCGGCCAATTTAAAAAGTCGAACCGGGAAATCTTGACCCTGGCGCGTCGCAGCGGCCGCCCGGTGGTGGCGGTGATTTTTGCCGCCTCAGTCGAGCCTTATATGGATGAGTTGCGCGGAGTGCGGACGGTGATCCAGGTCACGGGCGGCGAAGCGGAGTACCAGCCCGATCGTTACGCCGAAACGCTGGCGGGAATCATTGCCGGCCACACGTTGAATGATTTTCTGGCCGCCTGTTCGGCCCAGGGCAAGGATCTTTTCCCGCGGGTGGCGGCGCGCTTGAACGCCGCGCTGGTGCAGGACTCCCTGGCGATAAATCTGGCTCAGCGGAGCGCAATCAAGCCCGTGTATGCCGGGAAACTGCTGGCCGAGTACCAGCTGGCCGGTGACCGGCGGATATACACCGTGAGACCCAACGTCATCCCTGCGGATGGCGCTCCGGCGGCAGCCCCCCGGCCCGAAGTCGTGACCGTGGCGCCGACGGCTACGGACCTGCGCACCAGAATCGTCTCCGTCCAGCGCGCCGGTGGTTCCAGAGTCGATCTGACGGAAGCCGACATCATCGTTTCCGGCGGTCGGGCCATGAAGTCCAAGGAAAATTTCGCCATCCTGGAAGCGCTGGCCGACGTCCTGCACGCGGGAGTCGGTGCGTCGCGGGCGGCCGTGGACGCCGGTTATGCCACCTCCGACATGCAGGTCGGACAGACGGGCAAGGTAGTCAATCCCAAGTTGTATATCGCCTGCGGCATTTCGGGTTCCATCCAGCATTTTGCCGGCATGAAGACGTCCAAAGTGATCGTGGGTATCAACAAGGATCCGGAGGCGCCGATTTTCAAAAAGGCCGATTACGGGATCGTCGGCGACTTGTTCGTGGTGGTACCGCCGCTCACCGAGGCTTTCAAGAACGCCCTGTAACGGATCCTACTTTTTCCTGTCAGTCTGCAACACCAGCCGCTCGTAATCCTCTTTCAGCCAGTCGATCTCCCCTTGCAGCGCTCGTACCTGGGCGCGCAGGGTGCGCAGTTCCAACAGCCACTGCAGCATACGTTTATCTTGCTCGTTGTGTGTGTCCCTGACTTTGTTCTTCAAATGCTCGATGGCGTCGTTCAGGGTTATACTCGCTTCCATGCCGCCATTATATCGCTTCGCTGTTTTTTTTCCAGCCGCGCTGTGGAGGGAATGCGGTCAGAACGGATCGGGGACAGCTGGGTAACGGCGGATGATGGCTTGGAGTTCCAACAGTCTTTCGGGAAACTGCACTTTCAGCACATTCAGCTTTTGGATGACGCCATCGTACTCTTTTTTCAACGTCTGCCAATGCGCCGCCGCTTTTTCGTATTCCTCCCGGACGGCGACGATTTTCTTGCCCCATGCCTGGCTACATACGCGCCAGCGGCGGTCGACTCGCTGCCGGGCCCGTTCGTATTCCCGATGCAGGGAGGCAAATCCCCGGTCGATGACATTCAGGTACTCTTCCTTCAGGGTGGTGAAGCTCTTGATCAGAGCGGCCTCGTATTCCACCTTCAGCTCGCCCAGCAATTCCCGGACCGATACGATGCGCTCGACGCGATAGGCATTGGCGCCGGCGAAGGCGAAACCATGCTCGAGTTGCCCCTGCCGGGCATGGTTGAGGGCGGCCGATATGCAGTAGACTGAATTCTTGATATCACAACTCTCCAGGCAGCGCCAGGCGCAGCGGGTCACGTTGCGGATGCCGGCGGCGGCGTCATCCAGGAAACGATTCCGAATGGCCCGGCCGGGCATGCCGACCGGACTTTTTATGATGGTGAGGTCTTCTCGGCGGCACGTGACATAGGCGTCCTTGAAGCGCTGGTCGGCGTCGCATTCATGGGTGGCGACGAAGCGAGTGGCCATCTGCACGCCCTGGGCGCCGAGCTGGAGGAAGCGCCAAATGTCCTGGCCGGAAAAGATACCGCCGGCGGCTATGACGGGAATCGTTTTGTGAAAGGCCTTTTGAAACGGCGCCACGGCGGCGACCACTTCCGGGACTATTTTTTCCAGCGCGAAAGCGGGATCATCCAATTGCTCTGGTTTGAATCCCAGATGTCCGCCGGCCAGAGGCCCTTCGACCACAACGGCGTCGGGCACGTCCTGGTACGCTTTTTCCCAGTACTTGAAAATCAGCTCGGCGGCCCGCCGGGAAGACACGATCGGCGCCACCTCCGTTCCCGCGGCACGGATGGCCTTTACGGGAATACCTTTGATCGGCAGTCCCGCGCCGAGAAAAAGTATATCCACTTTTTCGCTGATTGCCGTCTCCAGCAGCTGGGGGAAATCGTTGACCGCCACCATGATGTTCACCCCGATCATTCCCGCGGTCCGGGCTCTGGCCTGGCGGATTTCCCGGCGCAAGGCGCGAATGTTCGCTGCCCGGCCGTCGGCATAATAGTCGGGCTCGATCATGCCGATGGCATTGGCGGCGATCACCCCGATTCCGCCCTCCTCCGCCACGGCCGTTGCCAAACCAGAGAGTGAAATTCCCACTCCCATGCCGCCTTGGACGATGGGCAGAATGGCGGTCCGTTTCCCCAGCGCCAGCTTGGGCATTTTAAAAAAGATCACGCGTCCTCCCGGCAATCAATGATCCGGGGAGTTGGGTTTCGTCGAGAAGATAATTGATTGCCTCATGTTGAAATCAAGCCTATTCAACTTAGCTCAACCTCCGGAATATCATACCTCACTTCGAGGTGGAAGGCAATCGTCAGCGCCGGGGGGCGTTTGACACCCCTGGGTGATTCGGCTACAATGGACGCACGCAAGAGGAACCATCATGGGCAAAAGGGTGTTGATCACCGGAATCACCGGTCAGGACGGATCGTACCTGGCCGATTTTCTGCTGGGGAAGGGCTACGAAGTTTTCGGCATGGTGCGGCGCTCGAGCATGGAGAAATTCGATCGCATCGAGCACATCAAGGACCGCATCAAGATCAGGCAGGCCGACCTGCTGGACCAGTATTCCATCAGCAAAATTATCGAAGAGGTGCAGCCCGAAGAAGTCTACAACCTGGCCGCTATGAGCTTCGTCCCCACCTCCTGGGACCAGCCGGTGTTGACCGCGGAATTCACGGCCATCGGCGTCACCCGCATGCTGGAAGCCATCCGCGCCGTCAAGCCGCGCATCCGCTTCTACCAGGCTTCTTCCTCGGAAATGTTCGGCCTGGTCAAGGAGATCCCCCAGACCGAGCTGACCCCTTTCCATCCGCGCAGCCCTTACGGCGTGGCCAAGGTCTACGGCCATTGGATCACGGTCAATTACCGGGAAAGTTACAATATCTTCGGCGTCTCCGGCATTCTCTTCAACCATGAATCCCCGCGCCGGGGCATCGAATTCGTCACCCGCAAGGTCACGTACAACGCCGCCAAGATCAAACTGGGCTTGAGCAAGGAACTGCATTTGGGCAACCTGGAAGCCAAGCGTGACTGGGGCTACGCCCTGGATTACGTAGAGGCCATGTGGCTGATGCTGCAGCAGGACAAGCCCGACGACTTCGTCATCGCCAGCGGCGAAACCCATTCGGTCAAGGAGCTAGTGGAGATCGCCTTTTCCCATGTGGGCCTCGATTATGAGGATTTCGTTGTCCCGGACAAGAAATTCATCCGCCCGGCCGAGGTCGACCTGCTCTGCGGCGACTTCAGCAAGGCCAAAAAGATGCTGGGCTGGCAGCCCAGGGTCCATTTCGCCCAGTTGGTCAAGATGATGGTCGACGCGGACATGGAACTGATCAAGCGGGAGTATAAGCGTTGAACCGGCACGAACAGCGGCCCTGGGGGTGGTTCGAAATACTGTTCGAGGAACCGGCCCTCAAAGTCAAACGCATCCAGGTGAAATCCAAACAGCGGCTCTCCTATCAGAGCCACTCCCGACGTGCCGAGAACTGGGTGGTGGTGGAGGGCCGTGCCGTGGTCACCCTTGACGGCGAGTCCATTCCCCTGGAGCGGAACGGCTCCGTGTTCATTCCCCGCCAAGCCCGCCACCGCATCGAAAATCCCGGCCCCGGCGCTCTGGTCTTCATCGAGGTGCAAACCGGGGATTATTTCGGTGAAGATGACATCGTCCGCTACGAGGACGATTATCGGCGGGTGTAATTCCCGGCCCGTTTAGCGCCAGCCCAATTCTCGTTTTATCAGGCGATGGAGGCGGCGCCGCACCCGATCGAAATTGAATGTCTTGACCAGCGGGTGGATGCGGTTGCTGAGGATGATGAAGACGCTCGCCGTTTCCCCTTCCAGCCAGATCGACGTGCCGGTGAAACCGTTGTGGCCGATGGCTTCCGCGGCCAGGGCCGCTCCGCCGGACGTCTGCCAGGCGCAGTTCAGCTTGAAGCCGATCGTTCGCGGGCTGCGTTTTCCAAGAGTAGCGCGGGCCCAGAAAACACGCAGGGTTTCGGGAGTGAAGGTGGAGGTGGTGGAGGGGAAAAATTCCCGCGCCAGGACGAATAGATCGGAGGCGGTCGAAAAGAGTCCCGAGTTTCCGGCGCAACCGCCGCTGTAAAACGAATTGGCGTCGTGCGTTTCGCCGCGGATGACAGACTCGCGCCAGGGGAAATCGCGGGCCGCCCGCTGGTGGTTCTTCCGGCACAGTTGTTTTTCCCAGCGGTTTCCCTTTTCGGTGGCAGCGGCTTCCAATCGGCGGTCCGACGGTACGCGCAGGAAAGTGTCTGTGAGCTGCAAACGGGAGAATATCGCCTCTCCGGCCAGCGCGGGCAGGGGAAAGCCGGAGGCCTTTTCTATGATATGGCGCAGGAGGATGTATCCCGGACAGGAATAGAGTACCCGTTTGCCCGGCCGGCCGTTTCGGGGCAAATGCGGGAATTGCGCGAGGGAGTCGCTCCCATACAGATAGAAAGGATACCAGGCGGGTAGCGCCGCCGTGTGGGTCAGCAGGTGACGCAGGGTGATGTCTGAGGGCAACGATGGGAAGAAACGGCTGACGGGGTCCGCCAAATCGAGCTGCCGGCGTTGGCTGAGATAGGCGGCCAGAAAGGCGGTAATCAGAGGCTTGGTCAGCGACGCACAATCGAAAAGGGTGCGCTCCGGCAATGTTTCCCGCTCCGGGACGAGCGAGCGGTATCCCCACTGGTTCTGGAAAAAGATTTTGCCGTGACGGCCGGCCAGGATGGCCAACCCCGGAGTGATCGAACGCTCGACCAGCGAGCGGGCGTATTCCTCAAGGTTCACGGTTGCGGCGAATGACCGTTGAAATCTGCAGTGCCAATTCCAGGGCTTGACGGGCTTCTTCGCCGCTGACCCTCTCGCCGGCGCCGCGAGCGGCCGCTCCCAAAAAGCCGCTCCACATGCGAGCCAACGGCTCGCCATCCTCCACTTGCGGGATTTGCTCGCGGATCTGGCCCTCCTCCAGAGAGATTATTTTCACAGAGCGTTCGCGGTAGTCCAGTGATATGTACTGATGGGGCTGAAATATCCGCAGCTTGCGGATTTTTTGCTGCGAGATGCGGCTGGCGGTGACGTTGGCCACCAGACCGGAATAGAATTCGAGGCGCACGCTGGCGATGTCGGTCTTGGTGGAAATGACCGGGATGCCCACGGCCCGGATTTCCTTCACGCCGGAGCGGTCCCAGCGCAGGATGATGTCGAGGTCATGGATCATCAGGTCTAGGATGACGTCGATGTCGAGCGAGCGCGGGGAAAAGGAGCCGAGGCGCTGGGATTCGATGAAGCGCGGGCTCGTCACCAGTGGAGCGATGGCGGCCACAGCCGGATTGAATCGTTCCACATGGCCCACCGCCAGGCAGAGGCCCTTGCGCTCGGCCAGTTCGACCAGCTCGTCGGCCTCGGCCAAGGTGACGGTGATCGGCTTCTCGACCAGCACGTGCCTGCCCCGTTCCAGGAAGAATTTGGCCATCTCGTGGTGCAGCCGTGTCGGGGTGGAGACCATGACCGCATCCACGCCGGATGCCAGTTCGCGATAATCGGCGAACGCGGGGACGCCATAGGAGTCGGTGACGAAGCGCCGTTTGTCCGCATCGATGTCGGCGGCTGCCGCCAGCGAGACGCCGGGGAGTGAATGCACGACCCGCAAATGGTTCGCGCCCATGGCACCGGCGCCGACGATGCCGATTTTCATTTCTTCTCTTTATCTAGTCGCGGGGCTTGAAGTTTTTCAAGATACCGCGTTTGCTTTTGCTGATGAATTCGATGATTGTTTCGCATTCGTTCAGGCCGGGGAGCTCTTCGCGGAGCCTGTCGACGGCCTGAGAGGTATTGAGATCCGACTTGAAGATGATCCGATACGCCTCCTTGATGTTTTCGATGAACTCGCGGCTGTAGCCGTTGCGCATCATGCCGATGGAGTTGGGGCCGTAGAGGTGGTATTGGTCGCGGACCATGGATATTTTGGCAAAGGGCAGCACGTCCTGCAGGATGATGGTGTAGCCGCCGATGTAGGCGTTGCGACCGATGTGCACGAACTGCAGTACCGAGCAGAAGGCGCTGATGCCGACATGGTCCTCGACTTCCACATGGCCGGCCAACGTCGTGTTGTTGGCAAACTGGATGTGGCTGCCGATCTGGCAGTCATGGGCGATGTGCACGTAGGCCATGAAATAGTTGTGATCGCCGATGCGCGTGATGCCGCCGCCCTTGGCCGTGCCGCGGTTGATGGTGATGAATTCGCGGATGACGTTTCCGTCGCCGATGTGCACCCAGGTTTCTTCGCCCTTAAAGGTCAGGTCCTGGGGATCGGTGCCCACCGACGCGAAGGGGAAAATCTGACAATCCTTGCCGATGCGGGTGTTGCGGTCGATCACCGCATGATGCATGACGGTCGATCCCGAGCCGATGGTGACGTGGTCGCCAATGATGGCGTAATCGCCGACGAAAACATTCTCTCCCAACTCGGCTTTGGAACTGACAATCGCCGTGGGGCGAATGGCGCCGCCGTTGACTGGATTCACGGTTGGTGAAAGGCCCGCTAGCCGGCCATGCACATCAGCACCGCCTCGGCCGCGACTTGGCCGTCCACCTGGGCGCAAGCCTCAATCATCGCGAATTTTCCCCGGTCGCGCAGCACCTTGACTTCCATGTCCAGGCGGTCTCCGGGTACCACCTTCTTTTTGAAGCGGGCTTTTTCGATGCCGGCGAAGTACGCGATGGCGCCGGGTGAACGCCGCAGCAACAGGATGGCCCCCAACTGGGCCAGGGCTTCGATGATCAGCACGCCGGGCATCACCGGATTTCCGGGAAAGTGGCCCTGAAAAAACTCCTCGTTGGCGGTGACGTTCTTATAACCCTTGATGGAAAGAGACTCATGGATCTCGGTGACCCGGTCCACCAGCAGGAAGGGATAACGATGGGGGAGGATCTTCTGGATTTCCCCCACGTTCAGAGACACGTTTGCGGCCGGATTCATTTTTTCGTGGCGGCGGGCGTACGGCTGTCGTACAGCTCGATCACGTTGTCGGTGATGTCCAGCGCGTTATCCATGTAGGCGATGCCCGCGGTATTCAGGTCGAGAATGAGGGCGTAGCCGAGTTGCTTGGCCACCTTTTCGATGATCGGCATGAGCTCGGTCTTGAGGGCGTCGAACTCCTTCTGCTGCTCTGCGACCAGTTCCCTCTGGGCGTCCTCGGTGAATCGTTTGAGCTCGGTGCGCTTGGTTTCCAGCTCCCGCCCCTTGCGGTCGCGGGTCTCGGCGTTCAGGGCCGGAGACATGACCTCTTTTTCCAGGGTTTCGATCTGTTTCTGCAGCGTTTCGTATTCTTTCTGTTTTTTCTGTTCCAGGACACGCAGGCGTTCGACTTTCTCTTGAGCTTTTGCCGATTTCTGCAACACCAGCTGGGGATTGATGACCCCGATTTTTGTCTCGGCATAAACCAGGGCAGTGAATGCAGCCAAAGCGGCGAGCGACACGAGTGTTTTTTTCATTTGTGACTCCTTGATATTTTAGTAGAATGACGGACCGACCGCGAAGCGAAACACGAAATGCTCATCGTCGGGATCAATCAAGCGTGGATTGTACGAGAAGATTAGGCGGAAGGGGACGTTGAGCATCGGTACGAATATTTTAAATTCCGCGCCGAAGGAGGAATAGATGTCGCGCAGGTTGATCCCCCGACCGACGGCGTAGGCATTGCCCGCGTCGCCGAAAAAGACCAACGAAAATTGCGGGCTGAAGGGAATCTGGTATTCCACGTTCATAAAGAGGGCTTTATCGCCCCCGATGACAAGGCCGTCCTTGTTTTTAGGTCCCAGCTCATAGATGTCGAAACCGCGGATGGAGCGTTCGCCGCCCAAATAATAGTATTCATAGTAAGGGATGGCCTGGCCGCTGAAAGGTTTGGCAAACTGGAAGTCGACGTGCAGCCCGAGGGTATGGCGCTTCCACACGGGCAGGAACTTGACCCATTCTAAGTGGAATTTGTGCATGTCGATGTCGCCGCCGAGAGGGCCGCCCGAATAGCGGTAGGTAAAGAGATATTTTACGCCGCTGGAGGGGAATATGGGCGAGTCGACGGTCGTGTAGTAGATCGTGGGGGAGATGCTCGAGAGCCCCCGCTTGCCTTCGGCGAAAAGGGCGGCGTAATAGGAAATGGTCGACAAATACGCCAGATAGTCTTCATCCACGTCGCTGATCTCGATGAATTCGTAACCGTAGGAGAGTGAGCTCCCCCAGTATTTCCAGAAACGGGCAGAGGTCGACAGGCTGAAGCCTTTGCTGTTGCGGGTGTAAAGGGAGGGATAGCTGAAGGATGTCTTGAAGACGTCTGCGCCCAGGCTGGCCGATTGGTTGAGGAGATACGGCTCGGTGAAGGCGATCTGATAGTTTTTGGCGCGGCTGCCGTACTGGAGATTGAGGTTCAAGGTCTCGCCGAGACCCATGAAATTTTGCGTTTGGTAACCGATACCGACGAACCAGCCGTCGTAGCCGCTGTAACCGACATTGAACTGGACCATCTGGCGGTTGACTTCCTGGACTTCCGCGGTAATGTTAAGCTTCAGCGGATCGGTGGGATCGGGCTTGATCTCGGGCATTTTGTTTATGGTCACCAGGCCCAATTGCCGCATGCGCCGCAGCGAATCCTCCAAGGCCAGGCTGTTGAGGCGCCTGCCCTCGCGCAGAAGCCACTCGCGGCGTAGCACGTGATCCTTGGTGAAGGTATTGCCGGTGAATTCGAGCTTGCCCAAGTACACGATTTCATTTTCCTGGATGTTGACGATCAAGTCGGCCAGTTTTTTCACCGGATCGAGGTTCTCCTGGGGGACGATCTGGCAGTAGAAGTAGCCGAGCATGCCGTACACCTTCTGCATTTCCTCGACCATCTTGTTCCGCTTCTTGGCGTTGTAGACTTTGCCTTCTTTGAGCTTGACGAAAGCCCTGAGATCTTTGGTCTTGAGCACCTTGTTACCGGTGATGGTCACCTCGTGGAGGCGGTACTGGGGGCCCATGTCCACCGGGATCGATATTTTCATCATCGGTTGGGCCTTGCCCCACACGCTCATCCGGTTGACGATCTGATAGGAAGGCGTGCCGATCTTGGCCTCCAGATAGCCTTTCTGGTAGAACCGCTCGCGCAGTCCTTCCAGATCCTCTTCCATTTTGTCGAGCTTGAGCACGTCCTTGCTGGCGATGCTCGAGAGGAGGCCGTGCAGGCGGTTGTTTTTCATGCCCCGGCGCAGGAAGCCGGAGGAGACTCTCTTGGTATCCAGGCCGGGAAATTCAACGTGGCCGATGCGCGTCTTGGGACCGGCATCCACGGTGATGGTCAAGGCCACCTGCTCGTTCTCCTCCTTCTTCTCCACGGTGACCTTGCCGGAACTGTAGCCCTTTTCCTGGAGCATCGCCTTGATGATGCCCTCGATTTTGCCGACTTTGGCCGGATTAAAGTAAGAAAAAGAGAGGATGACGATATTGTTGTCCTGGAGTTTCTGGATGATGTCTTCCTGCTTGAGCTTTTTCCCGGTTTTATAGGTGACCGATGAGATCAGCGGATTTTCTTGGAAGATGAAGCGGATGATTTTCCCGGCTTTACCCTCGTCGGCCTCTACGCGAATATCGGCGAAGAATCCGGTTTCCCAGAGAGCTTTAAAATCTTCGCGCACCTTGGTCTCCGAAAAAGTCTCGCCGGACTTGGATTTGACGTAGAATTTGATGGTCTCCAAGGAAACTTTTTTATTGCCTGAG
>Ga0316628_100004801_pt1 | contig 10688 bp, 7 predicted proteins | sample OWC_Aug_M2_C1_D5_FD_207648 | JGI IMG/M metagenome (GOLD analysis project Ga0316628, IMG submission 207648) | Wetland soil microbial communities from Old Woman Creek delta, Ohio, United States - OWC_Aug_M2_C1_D5_C | ecosystem: Environmental > Terrestrial > Soil > Wetlands | place: USA: Ohio... | reverse complement strand
GATCTTCTTCGACGACGACACCTTCACCGCCGACCCGCCGCGGGCCCGCCGGATCGCCGAGCTGCTCAAGCCGCTCGGGCTGTGCTGGTCGACCAACTCGCGCGCCAACGTCGACCGCGAGACGCTCGGGGTGATGAAAGAGGGCGGCCTGCGCCTGTTCGTGGTCGGCTACGAGTCGGGCAACGACCAGATCCTGAAGAACATCAAGAAGGGCGTCAGCACCGAGCGCGCCCGGCGCTTCACCAAGGACTGTCACGACCTCGGCATCCTCATCCACGGCACCTTCATCGTCGGCCTGCCGGGCGAGACGCGCGACACCATCGAGGAGTCGATCCGCTTCGCGCGCGAGATGAACCCGGAGACCCTGCAGGTGTCACTCGCCTCGCCGTACCCGGGCACCCACTTCTACGACTACGTCAAAGAGCACGGCTTCCTGGTGCAGGACATCTACAACGACGAGGCCGGCTACCAGCGCTGCACGGTGAGCTACCCGGAGATTTCGGGCGACGAGATCTTCGCCGCGGTCGAGCGTTTCTACAAGAAGTACTACTTCCGCCCGAAGTACATCTTCAAGGCGGTGAAGAAGATGGTGAGGAGCTCCGACGAGCGCAAGCGCATGCTGAGCGAAGCCGGACAATTTTTCGGGGCGATGCGCAACCGCAAGAGCGGCGGCAACGGGATCAGCGCCGGCCCGGCCTGAGGATCACGGGGATTCACCCCTTGATGTGCGAGGGTCAAAGCCTCACCACTGGCTCAGCGCCGCCACGCGGTCGCGCTGGAAGATCCCGTCCCCGAAGGCGAGCTGATTCCACTTGGCGCGCTTGAACCACAGGTGCATGTCGTGCTCCCAGGTGAAGCCGATGCCGCCGTGGATCTGCACCGCGCGGTTGGCGACTCGAGCATAGACGTCGCTGAGCTGGGCCTTCGCCATCGCCGCCGCGCGTGAGGCATCGCGCGGGAGCGCGTCGTAGGCATAGGCCGCGTACCACACCAAGCCGCGTGCCGGCTCGATCTCGCTCACCATCTCCGCGGCCATGTGCTTGACCGCCTGGAAGGAGCCGATCGGCCGCCCGAACTGCTCGCGCACCTTGGAGTACTCCACCGCCATTTCGATCGCCTTCTCGGCACCGCCGAGGCAGTCGGCGGCGAGCAGGACCGCGGCCGCGTCGAGCAGGCGCCGCATCCGCTTCCAGCCGTCCCCCGCCTTGCCGAGCACCGCACCGGCGGGCACCTCGACGTCGTCGAATGCAACGGCGCAGACGCGACGCGTCTGATCGATCGTCGGCAACGCTGCAATCGACAGCCCGGGAGCGTCGCGAGGAACCAGAAACAAGGTGACGCCGTCTTCGCCCTTGCCGCCGGTGCGGAAAGCGGCGACGATCACGTCGGCCACGTGCGCGTCGGTGACGAAGAGCTTGGTGCCGTTCAAACGGTAAGCGCCGCGGGCGGACTTTGCGCGCGTGGTGATCCCATCCGCGTCCAGGCGATCGCTCTCTTCGAGAAAGGCCAGCGCGCCGACGGCGTCGCCGCCCGCCAGCTTGGGGAGCCAGTGCTTCTTCTGCGCGGCCGAGCCCGCTTGCGCGATCGCCAACGTCGCCAGCGTCGAGGACAGGAACGGGCCGGGCATGACCGCGCGCCCGATCTCCTCCATCAACACCGCCAGATCGAGCATGCCGAGCGCCGAGCCGCCGTGGGCCTCGGGCACGATCAAGCCGGTCCAGCCCAGCTCCGCGAGTTGCCCGTAGAAGCCTCGCGGGAAGCCCTCGGCGTCGCGCATCACCTCGCGCACGAACGCCGGCGGACAAGCGCGGGACAGAAAATCCCGCGCGCTCTGCTGGAGCTGCTCCTGGGTTTCCGACAGGCTGAAGTCCATGGCTGGGACTGGGTAGACAATAGTCGGTGGTCGATAGTCAATAGTTGAGAGGTCAGAACAGCGACTCGCGCTCGGCCAGCATTTCGTGCAGCATCATCTGGATGCGGCGGCGCACGCGCTCGGCGAGACGGGCGGCGGCCTGGCGACGCGTGGCGCGCGCCTTCGGTTCGAGATAGAGGCGGATGGGCGGCCCGAAACGGATGTGCCACTTGGTCGGCAGCGGCACCGCGCCGAGGACGCCGAAGAGCGGGAACAGCGGCGTGACCGGAATGTAGGGGACGTTGAGGATGTCCTTGAGCGGTCCCAGGCGGGTCCACTTGCCGATCACCGGATAGATCTCCTCGGCCCCGACGACGGCGACCGGGATGATCGGCACCTGCAAGCTCAGGCTCAGGCGAACGAAGCCGGTGTGGAAGCGCTGTACTCGATAGCGCTGCCCGATGCCCTTGGCGACGCCCGCCACGCCCTCGGGGAAGATGCCCACCAGCGCGCCCGTTTGCAGCAGCCGGTAGGCGTTGCGATACGAGGCCGGCACGGCGCCAAGCCGGTTGTAAGCGCCGCCGACGTAGGGCATCTCGGCGACGAAACGGTCGTACAGGAAGCGCACCAGACGGTGCTGCGGGTGCTCCAGGTCCACCCCCGTGGTGATCATCGCGGCGTCGAAGGGGATGCCGCCGGAATGGTTGCCGACGATCAGTGCCGCGCCCTCCGCAGGCACGTGCTCGAGCCCCTCGGTCTCGACCCGCCAGTACCGGCGGTAGAAGAACTCGGAAACCGGGCGCACGCGCTCGTGAAAGGCGGGATCGTAACCGAAGAGGTCCGGCTTGGCTTTGCCGCGGCGGCGAACGGAAGGGGCTGGGTCGGCCATCGCGCCGATGTTGGCGCAGACCCTCGCACGGAGCAAGTCCGGGGCCGCCCTGCTTGAATGCCGACGCGAGGGCAGCGCGGCAAGATGCAGACGTGCTTGACCCCTTCCGGCTCGCCCCGCAAGATGCCTGTATTCCCGGCCGGAACCTGCTAGGACGGCCGGGCTCGCAACGACACCTGGGGAGGAACTCGTGACCATAGAGCCACTCACTTTCGATGCGCCCTTCACCGTCGGCGCGCAGATCGAGGCGCGCTCACAGCATCCGGTGGCCGCCGATCGCGTTGCGCTCATGCAAGGGGACCGAACCTGGACCTACCGCCAGTACCGCAACGAGTCGGTGCGCATGGCCCACTTTCTCCTGCGCCGGCTGGGCGCGATCGACGAGCAACGGCCCGGGCACGTGGCCATGGTGCTCGAAAATCACTTCGAGCTGCTGGCGCTCTACGGCGGCTGCGCGTACGCCGGCCTCACGCTGTTCGGCGTCAACACCGGCCTGCGCGGCGAGGTGCTCGCCGGCGTCATCAACCAGTCGCGCGCCCGCCTGCTGGTGGTGGACGAGCGGCTGCTCTCGGAGGTCGAGCGCGTCCGTGGCGAGCTGCGCCACGTTGCCCCCGAGAACCTCCTCGTCCTGCGGACGCAAGGCGGCGAGGTGGCGGCGAGCGCCGACCTGCGCGCCCGTCTCGACGCCGAGGTCGGACCGTCGGACAAGGCGTTGGACGCCCCGGCGGTCGACGTCCCGCCGGATCGCAACCTGATGGTGATCTACACCTCGGGCACCACGGGGTTGCCCAAGGGCATCAACAACAATCACATGAAGCTGTGCGCCACCGGCTTCGCTGTCTCGGCCAGCATGGGGCTGACGCACGAGGACGTCGGTTACGCCTGCATGCCGCTGTTTCACTCCAACTCGATGTTCGTCGGCTTCATGCCGGCGCTCTGGGTCGGAGGCGGAATGGCGTTGCGCGAACGCTTCAGCGCCAGCCAGTTCGTGCCCGACGTGCTGCGCTATGGCGTTACCTTCTGGAACTACGTCGGCGAGCCGGTGCACTACGTGCTCGCCGCGATCGAGAAGGAGTACGGCGGCGACGAGGCGCGCATCGCCACAGAGATCACCGCGAACCCACGCAACAAGCTGCGCTACGCGGCGGGCAACGGTGCGGCACCGCCCGACATCGACCGCTTCATGGAGTGGCTCGGGCTCGAGGACATGTTCGAGCTCTATGGCTCCACGGAGGCGGCGATCAGCATCTTCCGCCGCAAGGGCGACCCGCGCGGCAGCGTCGGCATGGTGACCGATGACGCGGTGAAGATCCTCGATCCCGCCGGCAAGGAATGCCCGCCCGCCGAGCTCGGTTCGGACGGCAAGCTGCTCAACTACGCCGAGTGCGTCGGCGAGATCTGCCGCGTCGCCCCCGACACCGGTCTCTTTCAGGGCTACTTCGACAACCCGCAGGCGAACTCCGAGAAGTACCGCGACGGCGTCTACCATTCCGGCGACCTCGGTCACGTCCTGCTTCACAACGGCTGCCGCTACCTCTACTTCGACGGCCGCACCGACGACTGGATCCGCAAGGACGGCGAGAACTTCTCCGCCGGCCAGGTCGGCCGCCTGCTCTCGGAGCATCCGGCCGTCGCCCTGGCCGTCGCCTACGGTGTGCCTTGCTCGGTGTCGGACGAGCTGGTGATGGCGGCCGTCAAGATGCGCCCGGGGAGCAGCTTCGATCCCAAGAACTTCTTCGACTGGTGCCAAGAGCAGGTCAACGGCGCCAGCATGGACCGCAAATGGGTGCCCGACTTCGTCCGCGTCGTCGACGACTTCGAGTACACCCAGACGCAGAAGGTGCTGGTCCGCAACCTGAAGAAGGTGCACTTCGACCTCAACCGCATTCCGCAGGCGCAGATCTTCTTCCGACAACGCGGCGACACGACCTTCCGCGTGCTCACCCGGGCCGAATACGAGGAGCTGCGCAAAGAGTTCGCCGAGCGCGAGAAGCTCGACCTGCTCGATCGCTAGGCTCCGAGGAGATCTCGATGCAGGAGCGCGGGAACCAAGAGCGTCGATTCCGTGGCTGTCTCCCCCACCCTGACCCTCTCCCCAGTGGAGAGGGAACCCGGCCGTGGGTCCGATCGTTTTCATCGCGACTTCTTGCCGTATCTCTGGCCGCCCTCGCGCTCGCCGCCGGCGTTCAGGCCAAGCCAGCGTCGCCGCCGACGATGACGCCGGAGGAGATGCAAGCGTTCCTGGCCAGGCCGCTGGTGGCGCACCTGGCGGTCGTGCGCGCCAACCGCACGCCCCAGTTGGTGCCCATGTGGTTTCTGTACGAGAACGGCGTGATCTACATGAGCACGCGCGTCAACGCCGCCAAACTCAAGCACATACGGACCGACCCGCACGTGGCCGTGGTCATCGACGTGATGGAGAGGCCGCTGAAGAACAAGGTGGTCACGCTGGAAGGGACGGCCGAGATTCAAACCACGGGAGTGAAGGAGGTCGTCACCAGGATCTACCGGAAGTATCTCGGCCCCGGAGCGGCCAAGAGCCCGGCGGCGCAGCACAACATCAACGAGCCGCGCGTGATCCTGAAGATCACGCCGAAGCGGATCCACACGATGGACACCACCCGCTAGCCCCGATCCCGTCACTCGACAAATCCCTCGCCGGAGAGAGTGAATGCCCGACAAGATCGGAATCGTCCCGTTCTGGAAGAACTACGACCGCAAGGCCGTGCTGCGCGTCGCGCGCGTGGCCGAGGATCTCGGCTACGACTCGATCTGGATTCCCGAGGCGTGGGCCTACGAGCAGTTCCAGCTCCTCACCGAGGTCGCTCTGTCCACCAAGCGGATCGGCCTGGCGACCGGCATCGCCAACATCTTCAGCCGCTCGGCCGGGCTGCTGGCGATGAGCGCCGCCACCTTGGACGAGATCTCCGAGGGCCGCGCCATCCTCGGCCTGGGAACGAGCGGCAAGATCGTGATCGAGAACTTCCACGGCGTCCCCTACGAAAAGCCGCTGACGCGCATGCGCGAGACCGTGGGTATCCTGCGCGCCCTGTGGCGCGGGGATCGTCTCCGCCCCGAGATGAGCACGCTGTTCGAGGTCGGCCACTTCAAGCTCGAGATGAAGCCGCTGCGGGCGGATATTCCGATCTACATCGCCTCGCTGCAGGAGAAGGCGATTCGCGAGATCGGCCGCATCGCCGACGGCTGGGTGCCGACCTTCTGGCCGTACGCGCACCTGAAGGACGGAATCGCGCTGGTCGAGCAGGGTGCGGGCGAGGCGGGGCGCGAGACCTCGAGGATCGAGATCGCGCCGTTCATGGCCATCGTGCCGATGGACGACGTGGCGATGGCGCGCTCGCTGATCAAGCCGCTGGTCTCCTTTTACATCGGCGGCATGGGAACCTACTACCACGCCCTGTTCTGTCGTTACGGGTTCAAAGAAAACGCCGACCTGGTGCGCGAGCTCTATCAGAAGGGCCAACGACGTGAAGCGGCTGCGACGGTGAGCGACGAGCTGATCGACGCCATCGCCATCTGTGGCCCGGCCAGCCATTGCCGCGAGAAGCTCGCCGAGTGGCGCCGGCACGGCGTCGGGACCGCCCTCATGAACCTGCCGACCGGCGTGCCGCCGGAGGTCACCGAACAGGTGCTGCGAGAGCTGGCGCCCGATCGCTAGCGCGGCGGTGGCCTCAACGAGATGGGGCTGCGCCGGACGCTCCCGCGTCCTCCTGGTACGGAGGTTTCTCCCTCACGCCCTGCACCGACCATCCCTGCAGCGCCTGGTCGAACGCCTCGGTCTCGCGCTGCCAGCGCTGGTGGTCCCAGCCCATCTCTTGTTCGAAAATCGGCTGCAGCCGAGGCACCAGCTCGCGGGCGAGCGCTGGCTGCCACAGGCCGATGCGAGCGCGGCGGATGAGTAGATCGTCGAGCCGCACGACGGCGCCGAAGGCGAGGTGGACGCGTACCTCGGCCGCGCTCAGATCGGTACCGTCGAGCAGCGGCGAGAGCTCGCTGTCGTCGCGGGCCATCTTGTGCGCCCACGGGGCGAGAGCACGCAGGCGGCGCAGCAGTCCGGGATGCGTCTCGGGGTGGCGAGCCAGCCAGGGTACCCACCATGCCGCCGCGCGCAGGCGGCGCGCCATGCTGACCGCGATCGGCGCGGCGAGCGAGTGGACCTGCTGGAGACGCTCGGCGAGGTCGGGCGGCGCCAGATCGACCAGCGGGGTGCCGGTGGTGTAGCAGGGTGCCACCGCGCGCGTGCGCTCTTCCGGCAGAAACTTGAGCGCCTCGTCGACGGCCTCTTCCGCGGTTTGTCGCCACGTGGTGAGCTTGCCTCCCGCCACCGAGAGCATGCCGCGCTCTTCCCAGATGTCCTCCTCACGGCTGGCCTCGGACGGGTCGTTGGTGTGACTGTAAAGAATCGGTCTGACACCGGCGAAGGCGGCGACGATGTCCGTCTGGGTGAGATTGCGCTGGGGATACTGCGATTGCACGGCGCGCAGCAGGTAGGTCACCTCGGCCTGGGTTGGACGTGGATCGTCGAGGGAACCTTCGTGGTAGAGGTCGGTGGTGCCCATCAAGATCCCCTCGGGATGCGGGATCAGAAAGACGGGGCGGCCGTCGTCGGGGGACGGAATCGTCACCGCCGCCTTCAGCGACAGACGGTCGGGGGTGAAGATGATGTGCGAGCCGCGCGCGGGACGCAGCCGCGTTCCGCTCACGCCGAACGCCGCGCGCACCTGATCGACCCACACCCCGGCGGCGTTGATCACCAGATGGCCTTGGACACGGTGGGTCTGGCCGCTCTCCAGATCGCGCACCATCACGGCGTTGATGCGCCCGCTGCTGCCGACGACGGCCTCGATTACCTCGGCACGGGTGAGCATCAGGCCGCCGTAGGCGAAGCCGGTGGCGGCGACCGCGAGGGTGAGCTGGGCATCGTCGCAGACCGCGTCGGTGTACGCCATGGTGCGGTCGAGGTTTTCGGTGATCAGCCCGGGCGCGATCTCGCGCACCTCCTCGGGCTCCAAATGAGTGTGCTTCTCCGGCCGGCTGGTGAGGCGGTCGTACATCCACAGCCCGAGATCGACGGTCCAGCCGGGAATCTTGTCGCCCTGCCGGGCGGGATAGAGGAATTGAATCGGTCGAACCAAGTCGGGATTCAGCACCAGCATGCGGTCCCGCTCGCGACAGGCCAGGCGGGTGACGCGGAACTGCATCTGCTTGAGATAGCGCAGCCCGCCGTGAATGAGCTTGGACGAGCGCGACGAGGTCCCCGCAGCGATGTCTTCCTTCTCCAGCACCAGCGCGCGCAGGCCGCGCTGGGCCGCATCCATGAGGATGCCGCAGCCGGTGATGCCGCCACCGATGATGACGAGATCGAAGGTCTCGTTCAGTCGCGCCAGCGCTTGCTCGCGCCAATGCGGATGGAACATCGTCAGATCTCCAGGCGGTCGACCGGATCGAGCAGGACGTGCGGGTTCAAGATCCCGGTCGGGTCGAGTGTGGCGGCGGCCGATCGAATCAACTGCACGCCCGCCTCGCCGGCTTCGTGCTTGAACCAGGGCGCATGCCAGCTTCCAATGCCGTGGTGATGGCTGAGAGTGCCACCGGCCTTGACGACCGCCTCCGTCGCCGCGCGTTTGAGGCGTGCCCAGCGCGCGATCGCCGGCTCCGGATCGGTGGGGCAGCGGAAGAAGAAGGTGAAGTAGAGCGAGGCGCCGTCGCGGTACGGATGCGAGACGTGACAGAGCACGGCCGTCGCTTCATTCTCGGACGCCAGGGCGGAGGACAGCGCCAAGCGTACGCCGTCGGCGAGTTCGGGCAGCCTCGCCCACGGAGCCGCCGTTTCGAGTGTGTCGGTGGCGATGCCGATGTCGAGCAGAGCGTCGCGCAGATACGGGTGACGGAAGCGGTCGGCCAGCCAGCGTTGACCGGGTCGCATTCCGAGGCTCACTCCTCCGTGCCGGCGCAGAACGGCGCGCGCACTCTCGATGGCCCCGCGCACGTGCAGCTCCTCCCCCGCGGCGCCGCACAGCATGAGACAGCCGTAGCGCCGGATGCCCTGCAGTCGCAGCCAGCTTTGCGCCAGCCGGGCCGCCCAGCGATGGCCGGAGAGCCCGACGGCCATCGCCACCTCGGTCTCCGGTTCGTCGGACAGGCGCAGCAGTGACAGCGGCACATCGGCCTGCAGCAGGGCGCGCGCCCCTTCCAGCCCGTCGTGCCACGACGGCAGCAACAGCGCCGCGACCTGGACACTCTGCGGCCGCGGCCGGACCCGCACGCTCGCTCGCGTGATGACGCCGAGCCGCCCTTCGCTGCCGACGACGAACTGGCGCAGATCCGGTCCGGCCGCCGACGCCGGATACGCCGGCAGGGCCAGTCGGCCGCGCGGCGCGATCAGCTCGAGACCGGCAACGATGTCCTGAATGTCGCCGTAGCCGAGCGATTCCTGACCCGACGCGCGCGTTGCCGCCCAGCCCCCCAGTGTCGACAGCTCCCAAGACTGCGGGAAGTGACCCAGGGTGAAGCCGTGCTTGGCAAGCGCGGTCTCGATCGCTGGGCCGGTCGTGCCCGCTCCAAAGGTGGCGAGCCCGGAGGTACGGTCGAAGTCGTCGAGTCCGACGAGCCGCTCGAGATCCAGGCTGACGACCGGAGCGTCGCCGGGGACGACGTTCACGCCGCCGGTGACCGAGGTGCCGCCGCCCCAGGGAACGACTCGGATGCCCGCGGTCGAGCAGCGTTGGAGAATGGTTTCCACCTCGGCGGCATCACGTGGTCGCGCGATGGCGTCGGGGAGCGCGGGGACGGAGCCGCTGCGCAGCCGCAGCAAATCGGTCAGGCCCTGCCCGCGGGCGTGAACGAGGCGATCGAGCGCGTCGTGGGAGACGCTGCCGGCAAGCTCGGGAAGAGCGCGCGGAGCGGGCGCAGCCAGCCGGGCGAGGTCGAATGCGGGGAAAGCGCCGAGCGAGGTTCCGAGGTGCTGCTCGAGCCAGGCGAGCATCGGACCGGAAGGAGGGTAGGCCTCACCTTCGAAGCCCCAAGCCCCGAGGCGTCTGCGACGAGGTGTTCCGGCATGCCCGGCGGACGACGTCACGCGCGCGAGTGTATCATCTTCGAGGCATCCACGGCCATGCACCCCGACGATGGGTAATGTCTCCCTTTGAACTCCGCGCGCAGCACCCGGATTCCTCGATCTTGGTGAGCCGCAGAGGCTGGGAAAGATTCCGTGCGTGTACCGTGCACTCGGAATCGCATTGTGCCACGCAAGCGTAGCGCTGACACGAATCGTCTCTTGCGGGGCTGACCGCCCCTGCGCCCCACGAGGGGGAAACCGAGAGGCGCGGTTTCCCCCTCGGGCTCCCCTTTCGCGCCCGCTGCGCTGTGCAATGGGCCTCTGCCTGCCGCGTCGGCCTCGCCCCCCTGTCTGTGATCAACGGCGGCAGGCACTCCCGCCAATGGTGGGCATGATCAACGCAGGCGTTGGCCTCTGACCTATGTGAATTGACAGCTGCAAGCTCCAAGTCACAAGCTTCAAGCCGGCACCCGCCCTCCGGCTTGTCGCTTGGAGCTTGAAGCTTGGAGCTCTTCTCCTCTTGGCGGGCATCCGACTCCAACGGTGGATGAGAGTCCAGACGATCCTGTATCTCCGCCGCGGCCACCCGCTTCGTTTGCGGCACCCTGCCAGCGGCAGGACAGCGAAGGCAGCCAGCGATGGAGCACAGGCACCTGCGGCCGTCACTCGCAGACGAAGCCCTTGCCCGCTCCGGGGCGCGGGAGATGGGGCGCGAGGGGAGCACCAGCGCCCTTCTGGTCCTCCCCTCGCGGGGTGCTGGGCGCTAGCCCCGCAAGCGACGAGACGGAATCACGCGCAACCGTCGCGAGTGAGCACGGCCCGTCTAGTTGCGCGCGTTCCCCTGCATCCGGCTCTCCCGCGCCGCTCACGCC
>Ga0316628_100004800_pt1 | contig 10689 bp, 7 predicted proteins | sample OWC_Aug_M2_C1_D5_FD_207648 | JGI IMG/M metagenome (GOLD analysis project Ga0316628, IMG submission 207648) | Wetland soil microbial communities from Old Woman Creek delta, Ohio, United States - OWC_Aug_M2_C1_D5_C | ecosystem: Environmental > Terrestrial > Soil > Wetlands | place: USA: Ohio... | reverse complement strand
GGGTGTCGAGGCACGACGTGGATAGGTGAACGAGGTCGTTTTCGGCCTTCGTGCGGGCCAGTTCCAGTTCGTTGACCTCCTGGCGCACCTGGTCCACGGCAGCACGTGCGTCGCGAATTCGCGCGTCGAGCCCCTCCATGCCGCCGCGCAGCGACGCGACCCGCTCCTCGGCCGCCAACACCCGGGCTCTCGCCTGTTCGAGCGCCGCCCGGTCGTCCTGCAGCAGCCGTGCGTGCTCCTCTACTGTCCGCTGCAGTTCCTCGCGGCGGGCGGCGGCATGGGCTACCTCTTCGCCGCGCGACACCAGGCGGGCTTCGAGTTCGCGCGATGTCTGCTCGAGGCGGCCGACCTCGGACGCCAAGGACCCGGCGCGCTCGGTGAGCGCCGCAAACGCAGCTTTCGTCTCGCTCATGCGGCGGTTGAGGTCTTCGGCCACCTCGCGGGCATCGAGCAGCCGCCGCTGCGCTTGTCCCTGCCGTTCCTCCGCGAGGCGTCGATCGCCCTCGCGTTCGGAGATCGACTGGCGCGCCTCGGCTTCCCGCTGCTCCAGGCCCCTCCGCTCTTCCTCGGCGCGCCGGATTTCGACCCGCAACAGATCCGACTTGCGCTCGATGCGCTGCTGCTCTTCCGCGGCGCGCGCCACCTGCAAGTCGAGGCCGACGATGATCTTCTCCTGCCGGTGTTCCTCGGCGACGAGCGCGGCCACGGCCTGATCTGCATCACTGATGGCGGATTCGAACCTGGCGATCTCGGCCCCCAGCGACTGGATCGCAGCCTCCTCCTGCTCCAGGCGCTCGCGCAGTTCCTTGATCTCGCGCTTGGTCGCGAGGATGCCGCGGGCCTCGCCCGCCGTGCCTCCCTGCACGACCGCACCGCCGCGGAACACCTCGCCCTCGAGCGTCACGATCGTCAACCCCGTGCGAGCCGACTGCACGGCGGCGGCCCGGGTGTCGGCGACCCACACGTCGCCGATTTCCGAGCGGATCGCGCCGGCGAACGAGCCGGTGACGCGGAGGACGTCGTGGATGCACCGGAGCTGGGAATCGGGCTCGGGCCGAGCGAGCTCGGTCCCCACCGCCCCCGGAGACGCGACAAGGAAGCCGCAGCGGCCGGCCGCCTGGCCGCGGACGAAGTCGAGGCCGATCGCCGCCTGGTCGCGGCTGTCAACGACGACGTGCTCCAGCAGGTCGCCGAGGCAGGCTTCGATGGCCCTTTCGTACCGGCCGTCCACGTCGAGGTAATCGGCCACCGACCCGTAGTGCGCCACCGCGGTCGCCTGCAGCACCAGGCGTGCGGCCTCGCCGTAAGCGACGCGGCCAGCCTCGACCTCCTCGAGCGATCGCAGGCGCGCCCGGCCGCCGGCCAGTTCCCGCTCGAGCGCGCGCATCTCGCCCACGCGCCGCCCGTGCTCGGCGCGGGCGTTCGCCAGTTCGGCTTCGCGCTCGGCGCGCGCGCGTCCCGTGGCCTGCACGTCCTGCTGGGCACGCTGCAGCGCCACGGCCGATTCGCCGCGCGTCCGCTGCACGTGCTCCAGTTCCTGGGCGAGGTCCGATGCTTCCGCCTGCAGGCGGCCGAGCGTCTCGAGCACGTGCCCCCGCGCCTGCACGGCGTGCTCGATGGCATGCTCGAGGGCCGTCGCCGCGTTGATCGCGGTGAACACGTCCTTGCGCGCGGCGTCCAGGTCCGCGTCCAGGCCGTCCAGCCGGGCGCGGGCGTCGTTGTACGCCTCGGCATCGGCCCGCAACGCCGCTTCGATCGTCGCGCGCTCGGCCGTCGCCCGGCCCGACGAGGCGCGCGCTTCGGCCAGCTCGACCGCCAGCGGCTCGCGATGCGCTTCGAGGTCGCGGATCTCCTGGGCCAGTTCGTCGGCGCGCGCCTGCAGCGCCTCGACCTGCTGGGTATTGAGCGCGATCTGGCCCTCGCGCCGGTCGATCTCGATCTCGCACGCGTGCGCGCGCTCGCGCGCCGCCGTGGCGCCGGCATCCGCCTCGTCGAGCTCGTGCCGCAACCGGACCAACTCGCTCTCGACGCCCGCCAGGCGCTCGACTGCCTCGCGTTCGCCGTCGCGACGCGCCCGCAGGTCGGCGCGGGTCGTCTCGATCGCGTGCGCCAGATCGCGGTACCGGCGCGCGAACACCACCTTCTCCCAGTGCCGCAGCTCGTCGCGCAGCCGCCGGTAGCGCCGCGCCCTCGCCGCCTGCCGTTTGAGCGCGTTGCGCTGCTTCTCGACCTCGAAGACGATGTCGTCGATCCGGGTCAGGTTCTGCTGCGATGCTTCGAGCTTCAGTTCGGCCGCCCGCTTGCGCGCCTTGTACTTGGTGACGCCGGCCGCCTCCTCGATCAACTGGCGTCGATCGGTGGGTTTCGAACTCAGGATCTGGCCGATCTTGCCCTGCTCGATGATGGCGTAGGCCTTTGCGCCGAGCCCCGTGTCCATCAGCAGGTCGTGCACGTCGCGCAGCCGGCACACCTCGCCGTTGATCAGGTACTCGCTCTCCCCCGAGCGGTACAGCCGGCGCGTGACTTCCACTTCCCTGGCAATCTGTTCGGCCAGATCCAGCTGCTCGCCGCCGCCTTCCCCGGAGCCGTTGCCATCGTGACCCGACTTGGGCAGCGTCACGCCCCCAAGCAGCAGCCGCACCTCCGCCGCCCCCGTCGGCTTGCGCGCGTCGCTGCCGTTGAAGATGACGTCCTCCATCCGGTCGCCGCGAAGGCTCTTGGCGCTCTGCTCCCCCAGGACCCACAGGATGGCATCGGCGACGTTGCTCTTCCCGCAGCCGTTGGGCCCGACGATGGCGGTCACGCCCTGATCGAACGACAGTTCGGACCTGTCGGAGAAGGACTTGAAGCCGGCGATTTCGAGGCGTTGCAGACGCATGGGTGTCCCGCAAAAACACAACCAGCCGCGCGAGCTGGGCGTACGAACCTCACGCTCGAGCGGCTGGGATCGCTCGAAGGAATTGTGATGTCGGGGAGATGGCTCGGCGCCTCGACCGCCGCCGTTCGTGCCCCCGAACGGCAGCCGCCGCGGAAAGTGCGCCGGGCGTCAGTCTAGCAAGCGCCGACGGCCCTGACAAGGCCCATCGGTATCTACAACGTCCGAGCGTCCGTGGGTCGCCAATCGGGTGTCCGCGCGTCGACGTCTGCGGCCGCAAGGCCCAAACCGAAGGCCCAAGGCCGACCAGGAGAGGATCAGTGCGCCCCTGCCTTGATCCCCCTGCCCTTCTGCAACAGCGCCAGCTTCTCCGCCTCCGGCAACAGCCCGAGCCCGAACTGCGCCTGCGGGTCCTTTGCGACCAAGTTGCGGCGTGCCTCGTCGAGGCCGAACAGGGCGTTGTCCACCTCGAAGTGGATCATCGCCCGGATGAATTCGCCGTCCTGCGCGAACGCCGTCTCGTCGATGCGCACCGGCGGCTTGCGGGACGCGATGAAGTCCCTGAAGTCGCGCATGATGCCCTCGTCGACGACGAAGCCCCGCGACACGACGTGGGCGTCCTTGGCCGGCACGATGCGCGTATCCCCCTTGGCGACGAACCTCTCGGAGAACTCCGCGAACAGCTGCCGGTAGTAGAGCGTGCGCCCGAACTGCGTCGGCTTGAATCCCTCGATCGGCCCCTGGAACAGCTTGTCGGGTTCGATGCCGCCGCCGCCGTACACCTTGCGCTTGGCGTCGGTGTACTTCAGCTCGGTCGCCGGGTGCGTCCGCGGGGCCGTCTGGTCTTTCAGGCCGTAGTCGTTCAGGTACTCGTCGAAGGTGCCGTCCCACGGCCGCTGGATCAGTCGTCCGCTCGGCGTGTAGTAACGGGCGGTCGTCAAGGCGAGCCCCGCGTTGTTGGAGATCCTGTAGACGGACTGCACGAGGGCCTTCCCGAACGTCGTTTCGCCCACGATGTAGGCGCGGTCGTGGTCCTGCAGGGCGCCGGACACGATTTCCGAGGCGCTGGCGCTGCTGCGGTTCACGAGCACCAGCAGCGGGATCTGGGTGAACGGGCTCTTCTCGGTCGCGCGATACTCGGCATCGGAGTTCGCGACGCGGCCGCGCGTGTAGACGATCATGTCACCCTGCGGCAGGAACCGGTTCGCCACGCGGATCGCCTGATCGAGCGGGCCGCCGGGGTTGTTGCGCAGATCGAGGACCAGGCGCTTCATGCCCTTCGACGACAGGTTTTCGAGCGAGCGCCCGAGCTCGTCGTCGGTGTTCTCGGCAAACTCCTGCAGCCGGATGTACCCGGTGTCGCCGTTCACCATGAACGCGGCCGTCACGGACGGAATGCGGATGTCGTCGCGCATGACGTCCATCTCGATCAGATCGTCGTGGCCCGGCCTCTTCAGGGACACGTGCACGAACGTGTTCTTCGGTCCCTTCAGTTTCCCGACCGCCTGGTCCGTCGTCCAGCCCTCCGTCGAAACGCCTTCGATCTTGGCGATGACGTCCCCGCGGCGAATCCCCTTCTTGTAGGCAGGCGACCCTTCGAACAGGCTGATCACCTGGATCTGACCGTCAACCAGGGAAATCGAGATTCCGAGGCCGTAGTAGTGCCCTTCCTGCCGCTCGCGAAGCTGCGCGTAGTACTTCGGGTCGAGGAACGTGGAATGCGGGTCGAGCGTCTGCAGCATCCCGCTGATCGAGCTGTAGACCAGACGGTCGCTGGGAAGCTTCTGCACGTACTCGGTCTCGACGGCGTCGAGCGCCCTCGTGTACACGTTGAATTGTTCGAGGAGCTTGTCCTCGGTAGCCAGCGCGCTGTGGCCCCAGACGCCCCCAACCAGGGCGGAGAGGATCACCAGAACGGCCGCGATCGGAAAAAAGCGGTACCTGTGCATATCCATTCGATAGTAGCAAATAACTCCCTCATCCGCAACGACTTCCCGCCACGTTGCTTGACCGCCCGCCGAGGGGTTCCCTATAATGCTTGAAGTAGTCTCCAACAGGATCTCGGTCGTCGGGAACAGCAAGGGCTGCCCCGCCCTTTCGAAGTTGACTCTGCCCGCGAGGAGGGTGCGCCGCGGATCTGGAGTATTCCCATGTTTGGCTCTATCGGGATGCCGGAACTGATCGTGATTTTCGTGATCGCGCTGATCATTTTCGGCCCGCGGCGTCTGCCCGAGCTCGGCAAATCGCTCGGCAGAAGCATCAACGAATTCAAGAAGGCGTCGAACGACCTGCGCAACTCGCTCGAAGAAGAGATCCGCGTCGAAGAGCAGAAGACACCTCCCCAGGCGCAGAACGCCTCCCGTCCCGCTCCCGTCGCGAACGACGTCGAACAGCCTGCGGCTGCGCGTCCGGTCGACAGCAATACGTAGGGCACGATGTCGCTGGTTCCCTTTCCCGGCACTCAGACGGAGCCGGAAGACGACGGCTGGGGTGACGAACCCGGCGAGGAGGCCGCCGGTGGGCGCATGTCGTTCCTGGAGCACCTGGACGAACTGCGCAAGCGCCTCATTGTCTCGGCCGCGGCTCTTGGCGGCGGCTTCCTGATCGCGTTCGCGTTCGCGGACCGCCTGTACGACTTCGTCATGCGGCCGCTGGCGCAACTGCTGCCCAAGGGAGCCAGCCCGTTCGACAAGGTCGATCCGGCCGTTCTGAAGGCATTCACGCCCGACCAAATCAAGGCACTGGAGGCGGTACAGGCCGCAGCTCGGGACATGACTGGGAGGTTGATCTTCACCCACCCGACCGAGGCCTTCATCCTCTACCTCAAGATCGCGTTCCTGGTCGGGATCTTCATCGCTGCCCCGGTGATCCTGTGGCAGCTGTGGCTGTTCATCTCGCCGGGGCTATATCGCAGGGAAAAGAAGTGGGCAGTCCCGTTCGTTGCGCTGTCCTCGACAGGCTTCCTCGCGGGCGCCGCGTTCACGCACTATTTGCTCTTCCCCTGGATGTGGGTCTTCCTGGCCGGCTACTCGAACGAGTACACGCTGTTCCTGCCGCGGATCGACGACGTCTTCGGGCTCTACACGAAGATGCTGCTGGGGATGGGCGCGGTATTCCAGATGCCGACGCTCGTCTACTTCCTCGCGAAAATGCGGGTCGTGACCGCGCGCTTCCTGTGGAAGAACATCAAGTTCGCGGTCCTCATCATTTTCGTGGCCGCCGCCGTCATCACGCCGAGCGGCGACATGCTCACCCAGGGCCTGTTCGCGGCGCCGATGCTCGGCCTGTACCTCGTGAGCATCTTCATCGCGTGGGCGGTCGCGCCGAACCGCAAGCCCGCACCGGCAGACGCGGACAGCAATTGAAGATCATTTCCCCTTGGCGGGAACTCGTTCCAGCTTCACAACGTCGCCGGCCTTCAGCGTGTGCTGACGGGAAAAGCCTGACACCACCTCGATGACGTAGGACGCTGTCGCATCGGGCGGGTAGCTTGGGCACGGATCCGCCTTGCACGGCGGCACCGAGTGGGCAATCGACACGATGCGCCCTTGCGCGTCCAGCCAGATCATGTCGAGCGGTATCAGGGTGTTCTTCATCCAGAAAGGGTAGAGGCCGGGTTCCGGGAAGACGAAGATCATCCCTTCGTTCGGCGCAAGGTGCTCGCGGAACATCAGGCCGCGCGCCCTGACGGGCTCGGTGTCCGCCACTTCGAGCGCGACCGCGGTGCCGTCGGGAAACACGGCGCGGGCCCGCGGCAACTTCGATTGCGCCGAGATCGCGAGGCCGACGGCGACCGCCGTGAGGACGAGTGGGAGGAAGAGCGTTTTCATGCGCTGCTCCTGTCGAGAGCGCTGAGTATCGGACCGAGGCTTTGGGCTTTGGGCGTTCGGCTCTGTCCACGCGGTTCGAAGTCGATGCCAAGGCCTAAGGCCTAAGCCCTCCGAACTAAGGTAAGCTTACACCCCGTGGTCATCAAGAGATCCGCCGGAGAGGAAACGCGGGCGCTGATTGCCGACCTCTCGAGCGAAGACGACGTGCGCCGCGAAGCGGCAGTCGCGCGCCTGTCGGTCATCGGGACACGGGCCGTGGAGCGGCTCGTGACGGTGGTGACGAGCCTGCCGGCGCCCGGCGAGCGGACGACGGTGGCGGCCCTGCGAGCGCTCGAGTCGATTGGCGACGTTCGCGCGCTGGCGCCCGCTCTTTCGCTGCTCGATTCGCCCCATCCCGCCGTTGGCGCCGCCGCCGTCGGGGTCGCCCGCGCGTTCCTCCGTTCAAGGCGGGGCACCGAGGTGCTGGATCGCCTCGTGGCCCTCGCCCTCGATCCCGCGCGCCCGGATGCCACGCGACTGGCCGCGCTCGACGCGCTGGCCGACACGGGCACGCGCGTGCTCGCCCCCGTTTGGGAGCGCCTGGGCGAGGACCGAAGCCTGGCCATCAAGCAGCGCGCGGCCAGGGAAACCGGGGCGTTGGATCCGCTGGCCGAACTCGAGGCGGCTGCGGCCGGAGTGCCGCCAGACGACCCCGACCTTTTCGGGGCACTGGTCGAGAAGACCGCGGCGACCGCACCGCTGGCAACCCTGCATCGGCTGATCGAGGTGGTGAGGGCACGGGAAGCGGGCGAGCGGCCGGGACCCGGCAGGCAGGCGTGGTTATCGGCGCGCGCCGCCATTCACGCCGTGCTTGCGGGGCGGGAAAGCCGGGTGGCCTTGTACGATTTGCGCGAGACGATCGCTGCCGCCGCGGGTCCCCTGCCGCCTCCGTTCATGGCGGCAGTCACAGCCATCGGAGACGCCGCAGCGCTTGAAGCGATCGCCGAGGCCGCGGCGAAGGCGGCGATCGCCGGCCAGGCCGAGTGGCTGGCACAGTTGACGGCCGCCTTTCAAGCGATCGCGGAGCGCGAGCGGATAGGCGGCCGCCACGCGGTCGCCAAGCGGATCGAGAAGAAGTGGCCCGGGGTGGCGGCGGAATTGATCGCAACGAAGAAGTAGACCCTCAGTACGCCTTCGCGAAGTACGCCAGCGTCGTCGCCGGCTGGCCGCACTTGAGGCAGGGGGCGCCCGGAGCCTGCCTGTCGAACGGCAGGTTACGAATGGTCGCCTGGGTCTCCGACTTGATCTCGGCTTCGCACGCCGTGTTGCCGCACCATGGCGCGATCACGAAACCGGGGCGTCCTTCCAGGATCGCCTTGAACTCGTCCCACGAGTCGGTACGGGTCGTGTGTTCTTCCCGGAACCTGAGCGCGCGATCGAACAGCGCCTGCTGAATTTCCCCGAGCACCTGTTCGACGCGTGCGGCAAGCCCTTCGAGCGGCATCGCGAACTTCTCGCGCGTGTCGCGGCGCGCCGCCATCACCTGCGCTTTCTCGATGTCCTTCGGGCCAATCTCGACGCGCAGAGGGACGCCACGCATCTCCCATTCCGAGAACTTCCACCCGGGCGTGTAGACCTCGCGGTCGTCGAGCATCACCCGGATGCCGCGGGCAGTCATCTCGTCCCTGATGGCCTGGGCTTTCGGCAGGATTGTCTCCTTCCAGTTGCCGCGCGGGATCGGCACGATGACGACCTGGTAGGGGGCAACGCGAGGCGGGAAGATGAGCCCGTTCTCGTCGCCGTGCGTCATGATCACGCCGCCGATCAGCCGCGTCGTGACGCCCCACGACGTACCCCAGATGTACTGCAGCGACTTGTCGCGCGCCTGGAACTGGATGTTGAACGCCTTGGCGAAATTCTGCCCGAGGTTGTGCGACGTCCCCGCCTGCAGCGCCCGGCCGTCGCCCATCAGCGCCTCGATCGAGTACGTGCGGAGTGCGCCCGCGAACTTCTCGCTTTCGCTCTTGCCCCCCGCGATCACCGGCATCGCCAGCTCCGTCTCGCAGAACTCCTTGTACAGATCGAGGATCGTCAGCGTCTCCCGCTCGGCCTCCTCCTCGGTTTCGTGCGCCGTGTGTCCCTCCTGCCAGAGGAACTCGGTGGTCCGCAGGAACAGGCGCGTCACCTTCTCCCAGCGAACGATGTTCGCCCACTGGTTTATCAGGATTGGCAGGTCGCGCCACGACTGCACCCACTTCGCGTACATCGTCCCGATGATTGCCTCGGAGGTCGGGCGCACGATGAGCGGTTCTTCGAGTTCCTCGCCGCCGCCGCGCGTCACCCATGCGACCTGCGGCGCGAAGCCCTCGACGTGTTCGGCTTCCTTCATCAGCAGGCTCTGAGGGATGAGCAGCGGGAAGTAGGCGTTCACGTGCCCGGTCGCCTTGATCCGGCGATCGAGTCCCTGTTGGATCAGCTCCCACACCGCGTACCCGTACGGACGGATGACCATGCAGCCCTTCACGGGCGAGTAATCGGCGAGTTCCGCCCGGCGCACCACGTCGGTGTACCAGCGCGAGAAATCCTCCGACCTTGGCGTGATCTCCGTCACGAACCCTTCACCGTCGCCGTCCTGCGGCTTCTTCGCCATCGTCCGCCCTTCACTTCAGCTGCTGCTATCCTACCATCTAGTCACAATCGCCCGCGCGCGCTAACCTATCCGCGCACGGACGGTTGTGACTACTGTGGACCTCATCAGGATTGACGTCGCCACACCCTCGCGGCGCTACCCGGTGCTCGTCGGCGAGAACCTCGCCCTCCGCCTGCACGAGCACCTCGACGCGTTCGGGTTCCCTCCGCACCGGGTCGTCGTCTCGAGCCCGCGCGTCTGGCGGTTGCACGGCGATCGCGTGCCCGCCTGCCCCGGAGGCTGCCCCCCCGTCATCGTCCCTGACGGCGAGCGATCGAAACATCTTCGCACGGTTCTGCGCGTCTACGATGGCCTGATTGCCGCCGCCGCGGATCGGGGCAGCGGGGTCGTGGCCGTCGGCGGCGGCGTGATCGGCGACATGGCGGGCTTCGCGGCGGCCACCTACCTGCGGGGCGTCCCGATCGCGCACGTGCCGACGACGCTCCTGGCGCAGGTGGACAGCGCCGTTGGCGGGAAGACGGGCGTCAACCTGCACGAGGGCAAGAACCTGGTCGGCGCCTTCCATCAGCCCTCCGCGGTCCTCGTCGACCCGGGATTCCTCGGCACCTTGAGCGGGCGGGAATACCGGGCGGGTCTGTACGAGGCGGTGAAGTACGGCGTCGCGTGCAGCGCCGATCTCTTTGCCCGGATGGAGCGAGAGTTGGACGCACTCGCCGCTCGCGACACGAGCGCAGCGATACCGATGATCGTGGAGTGCTGCCGCATCAAGAGCACGATCGTCTCGGAGGACGAGCGCGAGAGCGGTGTGCGCCGCGTGCTGAACTTCGGCCACACGGCGGGGCATGCCTTCGAAGCGGTCACCGCCTATCGGCGTTTCAAGCACGGCGAGGCGGTCGCGCGGGGCATGCGCGTTGCCCTGGCGCTCGCGCGGGCGCGGGAAGCCATCACCGAGAGCGACGCCAACAGGGCCGAGATGCTGCTCGCACGGCTCGGCCGGCTGCCGGCCATCGCCGACCTGCGCACGACAGATCTGCTGGCCGCCGTCGCCCGCGACAAGAAGGTCGTGGACGGGCGGTTGCACTTCGTGCTCCCGACGGGAATCGGGCGGGTCGAGATCGTGACGGACGTGACGACCGAGGAACTGCGAGCGGCGTTCCTCGCCGTGGGCTGCGGCGCCTAGCTGGCAGGTAGCCGCAGATGAACGCAGATTTCCGCAGACGGCCGCATCGCGCTTCGACAGCCGCCCGCGGCGGCTGCGGCGACAGATGGTACCCGCGAGTACAAGACCGCGTCGAAGCGTCCACGGTCTTGTACGCGCGGGTACCATCTGTCGGCTGCGCGGACCGCTGCGCGGT
>Ga0316628_100004799_pt1 | contig 10689 bp, 7 predicted proteins | sample OWC_Aug_M2_C1_D5_FD_207648 | JGI IMG/M metagenome (GOLD analysis project Ga0316628, IMG submission 207648) | Wetland soil microbial communities from Old Woman Creek delta, Ohio, United States - OWC_Aug_M2_C1_D5_C | ecosystem: Environmental > Terrestrial > Soil > Wetlands | place: USA: Ohio... | reverse complement strand
CCCACGAGCAGTGCCGCGCTCCGGCGCGGGTCGAAGGGATCGGGGGTCCAAGCGTGTTTAGAGGATCTCACCAGCGGTGGCGCCTTCTTCCAGAGATCCGGCCTCGGTGAGACCCGCTTGATCTCAACCTCTGCGATCCGCACGGGGCTGGCTCCGATATTGCGCGTGCTATGGACTTGAGCGGTCCGCCAGAGTGTCTGGCCCCGATGCACCTCGTGCGTTTCGACGGTGCCGTCGGCGCCCGTGGTCTCGAGCGAGCCTCCTTCGACAACATAGACTACATGGGGAAAGCGGTGCGTGTGCTTAGGGACACTGCCCCCAGGCGCGTACGTGGTCTCGATAACCAGCACCTGGTCGTTCTCCAGCAGCTCGCGTCGCACCGTCTCGTGTCCCGGCGCATTCGACCGGGCGATGCTGTGCGTCAGTGTCTGAGTGCTCATCGTGCAACCTCCCCGCTCGTTCCTGAATCCCGCTACGCCCGACGACAGTCGGCGAGATCGGGTCCACCCCGTCACGGATTGCGGTGGTTAGCATAACGCATTGGCGATGGCGGGTGCCCCGCGGCTAGACACTAGGCGTGCATGCCTGAAGGTCTGCTGGCCTTTCTCTGAAAGTCCGCTTAGTGCTCGGTACCTGCCGTTGTTGGAGGACGGCCAGGCCAGCCAGGCAGAGCCGTGCCAGAACCGACAACAAGCGCGCGCCGATCCGCCTTGCATAGCGAGGTACGAATGGGGGCGAATCGCTGAGATCGTCGATCAGGGATCAAGAGATCGCGGTCAGCCGACTCTCCTGATCCAGGCTCACGGACTCAACGGTTGTGCGGTCGCCTACTTCCCCGCCACCAGCCGCTCGAAGCGGGGGTTGCCTTTGAGCGGCGCGAACGTGGGGTCGATCCGGAGCCAGCCGGGCGAGAGGTAGTAGGGGAGCTTGACCAGCGGCTCGAGCTGGTCGAGCGCCTTCTCAGGCTCGCCCACCAGCAGGTAGATGCGCACGAGCTGGTGCTGGATGTAGGGGCCGAACCAGGCGTCCCGGCTGATGGGCCAGAGCGCGACGGCCCGCTGGCCTTCCTGGATCGCCTCGGCCTTGCGGCCCAGGTACGCTAGAGCCAGCCCCCGGAAGACATGCCGCTGGCCGTCATCGGGCGTGGCCCGGAGCTGCTCCTCGTAGGCGAGCCGGGCGGAGTCGGCGTAGATCCGGGCCAGCGCCTGATTCCCGCGCAGGGAGTAGGTCTGGGTGCGCACGATGGCCCAGACGCCCCGATCGTCGTCGAAGGCACTGGGCGCGAGCGCCAGGAGCTGCTGCTGCTGGGCGTCGTCCAGCACCCAGTAGAGGTCTTGGTAGTTGGCGAAGAACGCCAGCAGCGCGGCGGGCTCCACCGCCGTAAGTCCCGCGCGCACCACGGCCTGGGCACTGGCCAGGTCCCCCTGGGCCAGGGCCACCATCGCCCGATCCTCGATAAGTGCGAGATTGGTGGGGGCGAGCGCGAGGCCACGGTCGGTCGCCGCCTCGGCCTCCCGGTAGCGACGCAGGTTGAAGAGCGCTTCCCCGACGCGCCGCGCGGCACTGGCGGAGCGGGGATCGAGCGCGGCGGCCCGCGTAAGCGGCTGGAGCGAGGCCTCCCAGCGGCCGAGACCCCACTCGGCCAGAGCCGCTCCCGTGAGCAGCTCGACGTGGGTGGGCGCGAACTTGAGCCCCGCTTCGTAGGCCGCGAGCGCCTGTCGGTTGTCGAGCTGCACTTGCCTGTAGTATTGGCCCAGCGCCAGTTGCCCTTCCGGCCGATTGGGGCCGAGGGCCTGGGCCCGTTCGGCGGCGTGACGCGCTTGGGCAGCCTCGGCGGGCGTGGGCGTGCTGTTGAAGTACAGAGTCGCGTGCGCGATGGCGAGCTCAGCCCAGGCCGGGACGAACGCCGAGTCGAGCGCCACCGCCTGCTGGTAGAACGCAATCGCGCGGCGAAGACTCGGCGGATCCTCTACCCCCATCGCCTGCGAGGCGGCCTCACCCTTCAGGTACGCATCGTACGCAGCCAGGTTCGCGGTCGGCTTGGCCGCCAGCTCGTGCCGCGCGCTATCGCCCAGCGCCACGTTGAGCGCATTCGCCACCTTGGTCGCGATGTCGGCCTGCACCTGGAAGACATCCGTGAGCGCTGCGTCGAACGGCTGCTGCCACTTCGTGCGGGGCGCGTGGCCAGGGGTCACATCGACCAGCTCGGGACTCACCCTCACCCGGCTCGCGCCGCCGGCCACCTTCTCCCAGCGCACGGTGGCGCTGAGCAGGTAGTCAGCCCCCAGCTCGCGCGCGATCTGCTGCGGCCGCTTCGTCGTGTGGCGGTACTCGTTCGAGCTGGCGCGGGCGATGACCCCGAGCCCCGCAATCTGCGAGAGCTTGCCCCGCACCTCCTCGGTGACTCCGTCAGTGAAATAGGCATCCGCCGAGTCGCCCAGGTTCTCGAAGGGGAGCACGGCCAGCACCTTGGGGCCGCCCTCACCACCCGCGCCGGCCGCGTGCGTACGCCGCCAGGCGAAGAGGATGCCCAGGCCGATGACGATGACGAGGCCGAGGGTAATGGCTGCCACGGGGATGCGGCGCCGGGAACCCAGTGAAGCCCGTCGCCACGCGACCGGGCTTGCCGGACCAGGCCCCGCTGGGCCGTGCCCCGGGGTCGCTACGACGGTTGGCGCCGTCGTCGGCGTGGTTGCCGTGAGCTGAAGCGCCTGCGCGAACTCCGCGGCCGTCATGAAGCGGTCCGCCGGGACCAGGGCCAGCGCCCGCTGAAGCGCGAGATCCACGGCCGCGGGCACGCTGGCCCGCACCCGGCGGACACTGGGGACCGGCTCGCTGAAGCGCTTGGCCAGGATGACCTGGGCCGTCGGACCGGTGAACGGCGGTTCACCCGCGAGCATTTCATACAGCACGCAGCCGAGACTGTAGATGTCCGTGCGAGCATCGAGTGCGCGCTCGGCGCTCGCTTGCTCCGGGCTCATGTAGCGGGGGGTGCCGAGGCTCAGCCCGGTCTCGGTGAGTCGCTCCTCGCCGCCGCCGAGGGCGCGGGCGATGCCGAAGTCGGCGACCAGCGTGCTCCCATCTTGAGTGAGCAGCAGGTTCTCGGGCTTAATGTCCCGGTGAATCACCCCGTGCTCGTGCGCGTATTGCAGCGCCTGAGCAGTTTCGCCGGTGATGCGGAGCGCCACCTCGACCGGGAGTTGTCCCTCCCGGGTCAGCCGGGCCCGGAGACTCTCGCCCTCGACATACGGCATCGAGAACCAGAGCTGGCCGGCGGCCTCGCCCGAGTCGAGTACGGTCAGGATGTGGGGGTGCTGGAGCCGGGCGGCGAGCTTGATCTCACGCTGGAAGCGGTCGGGCCCGAGCGAGGCCGCCAGCTCGGGCAGCAGGACCTTCAGGGCCACCGACCGGTCGTGCTTGAGGTCCCGCGCGAGGTAGACCGTGGCCATGCCCCCACGCCCGAGCGGGCGCTCCAGCACGTAGCGATCGCGCAGGCCTGCAGCCAACGCGGCGTTGGGGTCGGTCAACGGGGAGGGGGTCGAGATAGACAAAATCTGGCCCGGCGCCGGCATTGCCGCCAGCCTCGCGCCGGCGGCCAAGGAGCCGGATGACAGACCGACGAGTGAACCGCTGGACTGGGGCCTTTGCTATTAACCCCACCAACGTTGGAGCGATGGTTGAACGGGTGCGACCGCACGAACCACCTGAAGCCCGCCGCCGTCAGGGATCCGGGGACCGTGATCAGCCGACTCTCCTGATCCAGGTGGAAGCTTGATGCCGCAATCGCCTGGTCCTAGCGCCACTGACTGCCATAGCATCACAGCCAGCTAGCGCCTCGCAGTTCAGCTGCGGGCGGCAGTCCGGTCCAACCGAAAGGCACTCCTGGCTCCACGCTCGAAAACCGCCTCGGGAAGGAACCGTCGCAACCGCGTGATCGTCACCGCCTGTTGCCCGACGACGTAGCGCAATCGCGGCCTCTTGCTGTCGGCAATCTTGCCGATGGCGTTCGCAACGAGCTCCGGCCCGGGACCCTTCTCCTCGTATGCCCGAATCGCTTCGTACGCTCTCTGCCGCCATGGGTCGTACTCGGCGATCGGATTCGTCGCCGTCTGCCGGCGGTTCATCATGGGCGTCCTGAGAAAGCCAGGCTCGATCTGCGACACGCGAATGTTGAAGGGCTTGACTTCGAGGCGTAGGGCTTCCGTATAGCCGTCCAGGGCGAACTTGCTGGCCGAGTACATGCCCATGAACGGAATGGGTGAGAGGCCGGACAAGGAGCTGACGTTAATGATCTGCCCGCGCATCTGCCGCCGCATCAGCGGCAGGACCGCCTTCACCATCCGGACGACGCCGAAGAAGTTGGTCTCGAACTGCGCCTTGGCCTCGTCCAGCGAGAGTTCTTCCAACGCGCCGGCCTGCTCGTAGCCGGCGTTGTTCACCAGGATATCGAGGCGGCCGGCGGAGCCGGAGACCGCGCCCACGCAGGCCGCCACCGAATCGTCGGAGCGTACGTCCAAGGCCACCATCGTGACGCCTTGCTCTTCCCCGGAGGGGACCGCGCTCCGGCTGGTTCCGAACACACGGTGGCCTTGTTGAGCCAACAACCGCGCTGTGGCCTGACCGGCGCCGGACGATGCGCCGGTCACGAGGACGACTTTCTGCTGGGACATCTGGACCTCCGAGCTTGGTATGGTCGCCGTGAGCGCATCTCACAGTCCTGCTCTGGAGCGGCTGCCATCGCCGGTCACCCCGGTCTGCGCCAGCGAGGGCTCGGTCGCCCGCACGCCGTTAAACCGAGAGCGCCAATCTTATTCCCTACGTGGGCGATCACATCCTCTCACACCTACGCACGATCAGGGATCACGAGAGGAGGAGCACTCTCCTGAGCCCGAATCGGGGAGCAGGAAAGAGGTCGCCTGCGATCGGCCGTCTCGTGTCGGTAACAGCGGTGGCTCCGGCCAATCCACAGACGGCCAACTGGCCTTCGTCCAGGCACGTTTCGCCGACGGCAGCTGAGGCTCCCGCGAGGCTTCATCGCGTGGGCTTTCCGGGTTTGGCCGGCTGCGCCCGTCCAGGGGCGAACGGATCACCCACGAGCAGCTGGGTGATCTCATCCCACAGTCTAACGGCGGCCGCGTGCGACCGTTGGATGGCGATCGCCGAGAGGTCGTCGGGGTGACCCGCGGGCGTCGCCGGACTGAATAGTTCACCAGTCATCGAGCACCTCCCATCGTTCGGCTGCATCGCCCTTCCTCGGGGACGCGGCCGCCGCCTTTCGACCGCCGCGTCCCCTGGACGGCGCCCTCGTCAATCTCGGACATGAGCGAGAAGCGCCCGCTCGGGCGAAACCGCCACCTGCGAGTCACCCGGCTTCGCGTTCAGGATGACGACCGAGGCATCGGGCCGACTTGACCGGCCCAGCAGCGCACGGCTCGGCTCGATTGAGCCGCCCCCGGTGGCCGGCCCGGCCACCGTGGCCGAGATGCCTGACCCCGGGCCTGTCCGGTTCATCAGCGCTTGCTCCCCGGAAATGGTCTGCGCTGGCGCGCTTCCCACCCCCCACAACCCCGCCACTGCGAGCAAGGCCACGACCTGCGTCATCGAATGCTCTCTCATTGTAGGACCCTCGCCTTCGACCTTCGGGTTGACTGCCGGCGCCTTGCGCCGCGTAGAACGTGGTCCTACTATAAGCCGTTGCGTCACATGCACTTCAGCTAGTTCTCAGACCATCCTCAGGCCGAGCCACGATGCTGCATATCAGGATGCTCGGCGGAGCAGTCGTCGAAGGAGCTGCCGGGGCCATCCTTGGAGCGGCGGCCCAGCGGAAGTCGCTCGCCCTGCTCGCACTCCTGGCGGCTACCGGGGACCGCGGCATGAGCCGCGACAAAATCGTCGCCTATCTCTGGCCCGAGACCGACCCCGAGCGGGCCGGCCATCGCCTGACCCAGCTGCTCTATGCTCTACGCCGGGACTGCGGAGCCGACGATCTGTTCGCGGGGTCGAGCGAGCTGCGCCTGAATCCCGCCCGCATCGAGAGCGACGTTCAGCAGTTCATCACCGCGCGCGGCGCGGGGGAGCTGGAGCAGGCGGTCGGCCTGTACCTCGGCCCGTTCCTCGACGGCTTCTTCCTGAAGAACGCTCCCGAGCTCGAGCGATGGATCGAGAACGAGCGGGCCGGCCTGTCCCGCGACTATGCCGAGGTGCTCGAGACGCTCGCCGCCGAGGCCGGGGCACGCGGAGACCACCCACGGACCGCGCACTGGTGGCAGCGGCTGGCCGACCACGATCCGCTCAGCTCCCGCGTCACGGTGCACCTCATGTCGGCGCTTGCCGCGGCCGGTAACCGCGCGGCGGCACTCGACCGGGCCCGCGCATATCAGGAGTGTCTTCATCGTGAGCTCGAGGCCAACCCGAACCCGGCGGTGCTGGCCCTCGCGGAGCAACTCCGCCGGCACGCCCCGGAGGACCCGGCTCGCACGACGGCTCCGGTGCGCCTCTCGATCGGGGTGCTGCCGTTCACGAATCTGAGTCCGCTGCCGCGGAACGACCGCTTCGCTGAAGGTGTGACCGAGGAGCTGACGAGCGCGCTCGCCCAGCTCGAGGGCCTGCGCGTGGCGGCCCGGACGTCGGTCAACGTCGCCCAGACCGCTGGCCTCGACGCGCGCGAGATCGGCAAGCGGCTCAATGTGAGGGCGCTGGTCGAGGGGAGCGTGCGGCAGTCGGGCAATCAGGTGCGGCTGCACGCCCAGCTGATTGATGCCGCCGATGGCTGTAGTCTCTGGTCGGCGAGGTACGAGCGACTGGTGGAGGATGCGTTCGCGGTACAGGACGAGCTGACCGGGCTGATCGTACAGGGCGTGCGTGCCGCGCTGCCGCACATCGCAGGGGGCACCGCCACGCGCTCTCCCGGTGACTCCGATGGCTGACCTCGGCACGACGATCGGCTCTTTCCTGAGCGATCGCTATTCGATCGAGCGGGAGCTCGGCCGGGGCGGCATGGCGACTGTCTTTCTCGCGCGGGACCTGAAGCACGGGCGCCCGGTGGCGCTGAAGGTCCTCCGGCCCGAGTTTGGCGACACGCTCGGCCCTGAACGCTTCCTCCGGGAGATCCAGGTCGCCGCCCGGCTCACCCACCCGCACATCCTCGCCGTGCACGACTCGGGCCGGGTCGAGGGACTGCTGTACTACGTGATGCCCTACATCGAGGGCGAATCGTTGCGGGATCGCCTGCTCCGCGAGCATCGCCTGAAAACGGATGAAGTGGTGCGCATCGGCTGTGAGGTCGCGGATGCGCTCGAGTACGCGCACGCGCGTGGCGTGATCCATCGCGACATTAAGCCTGAGAACATCCTGCTCGGAGCCGGGCACGCCATCGTGGCGGACTTCGGGATCGCGCGAGCCATGACCGCCGCGTTGGGAGCGGAGCTTACCGGCACGGGCGCCGCCGTCGGCACGCCCATGTACATGAGTCCGGAGCAGATCGCCGGCGACCCCGACCTCGACGGCCGAAGCGATATCTACAGCCTCGGCTGTGTGATCTTCGAGGCCCTGACGGGCAGCCCGCCGTTCTCCGGCCGCACAGCGCAGGCGATTCTGGTCCGCCGTCTTACCGAGACGCCGCCCCTCCTTCGCAGCCTCGATCCCGGAACCCCGCTCGGGCTCGAGGCCACCGTTGCGCGAGCCCTCTCAACTGAGGCTGCCGACCGCTACCCCACCGCCGCCGAGTTCGCAGCCGCTCTCCGGCTCGGGGCGGCAGGGAGTCTGGTCACACCGCCAGAAGGAGTGGCGAAGGCCGCTCCCGGCCACCGGATCGTGGACGAGTCCATCGCGGTGCTGCCGTTCGTGAATCTGAGTTCGGACCCCGAGACCGACTACTTCAGCGACGGGATGACCGAGGAGATCATCAGCGCGCTGAGCCAGGTCCCCGGCCTCCGCGTTGCCGCCCGCACGTCGTCCTTCACATTCAAGGGCCGTACTGCGGATGTTCGCGAGATCGCCGAGCGGCTTCGGGTGCGAACCCTGCTGGAGGGGAGCGTGCGGAAGGCAGGAGACCGGGTCCGGATCACCGCACAGCTGATCAACGCAGCCGACGGCTTCCATCTCTGGTCCCAGACCTATGACCGTACCCTGGCGGATGTCTTCGCGGTCCAGGACGAGCTGGCCCGCGCAATCGCCCGAACGCTCACGCAGACGGTCCCGGATGCTCCGAGCGGTCCCCTGGTCGAGCCGCAGACCGAAAACCTCGAGGCCTACACCCTCTACCTGCGGGGCCGGCACGCCTGGGCGACGGCGTCGCTCGAGGGGTATCAGACGGCCGCCGCCTGCTACGAGCAGGCCATCGCCCTCGATCCTGAGTACGCCCAGGCGTATGCGTGGCTCTCGTACGCCTACGCGATGCTGGGCTTCGATGAGTTCGGCGTGTTGCCGGTCCAGGAGGCGATGCCCAAGGCGCGGGCGGCCGCGGTTCGTGCGGTCGAGCTCGACGCCACGCTGGGCGACGCTCACTTCGCGCGGGCCGTGGTCGCGACGCTCTATGAATGGGACTGGCCCCTTGCGCAGGCCGAATTCGAGCGAGCGGTGGGCCTCGCCGCGACGACTGCTCTTGCCCGCCCCTGGTATGCCCTCTTCCTGTGTGCCATGGGTCGCACCGATCAGGGACTTCAGGTGAGCCTGCACGCCCGGCTGATGGATCCGCTCTCCCCGGTCGTGCAGGTGGTCGTCGGCCGCTGTCTGCATTACGCGCGTCGGTACGATGAAGCCGTCCGCGTATTCCGCACCCACCTGGAGGTGAATCCCGGGTCCCTGCACGGCTGTCTAGCGCTCGCGCGCACGTACCTGGCGCAGGGTTCCTTCGCCGAGGCCCTGGCGGAGGTCGAGCGGGGGACGACTGCACTTGGCCGGATTCCCCTTCTCCTGGTGTTTGCCGGGCACGCCCACGCCGCGTTGGGAGACCACGACCAGGCGCTTCGGCTGCTCGCCGAGCTGCGGGAGCTGGGGACTCGGCGGTACGTCCCAGTGCTCTATGAGGCTCACATCCTAATCGCGCTCGGCGAAACGGACGAAGCCTTTCGACTCTACGAGCTCGCGTACCAGCAACGATCCGGCTATCTCCTGCTCCTGCGAGCCGAGCCAACGCTGTTCGACCCGTTGCGCTCCGACCCGCGGTTCGTCTCCCTTCTCAAGCGCTTGCGGCTCGATTTCTGAGTAGAGCAGCCCCGGCATAGCTGCCGCGGCACCGTCCTTCTAATGATCAGGGATCAGAAGTTTGTGGAAGCCTGCAGGGAGCCTACAGAATGACAGAAGCCCAACAACCGCTAAGAGTTGTCGGGCTTCAGTTGCCCCTCCTGGGCTCGAACCAGGACTCTCCTGATCCAGAGTCAGGCGTGTTGCCAGTTACACCAAGGGGCAGTCAACCTTCAATTGTATGGAGCTGAGGGGGATCGAACCCCTGACCTCTGCAGTGCGATTGCAGCGCTCTCCCAGCTGAGCTACAGCCCCCTCTGAGAGCGCGTAAAGTACCGAGCCGCCGCAAGATCGTCAACCACACACCGCCCTCCCGCGATACGCAACGAGCGCGCGAGGAGATCCTCGCGCGCTCGCCTGCCTGCCGGATCCACAGGTTCAGTTCTTGTTGGACGGCAGTAGCACCGCGTCGATCACGTGGATCACCCCGTTCGACGCCGGCACGTCCGCCGACGTGACGTTCGCCCTCTCCTGACCCACGGACACGCCCTTGGTCGTGAGCTGGATCGTGAGCTCCGAGCCTTCCACGGTCTCCAGCTTCACGTAGCCGTCCCTGTCCGCCCTGCTCTTGAGGTCGGCAGCCCGGATGTCGCCCGGCACCACGTGGTACGTCAGGACCTGCGTCAGTTTCGCCTTGTCCTGGAGCAGCGCGTCGAGCGTGCCCTTGGGCAGCTTCGCAAACGCCGCATCGGTGGGCGCGAAGACGGTGAACGGCCCCTTGCCCTCCAGCGTCTCGACCAGTCCCGCTGCCTTGAGCGCCGTCGCCAGCGTCTTGAACTGACCTGCCGCGACCGCGGTCTCCACTACGTTCATCGTGGCTGGCTTGGCCATCCCGGTCTCGACCCCCGGCTGCTGCGCGTTGACCGGCGCCGCCGCGAGGACCGCGAGCGCAAGCACCGGCAGCACGGCCTGCGGCCGGAGCAGCCAGCGCCGCTGAATGCCCTTCCACTGGAGCGCCTGCCAGACCGCGCTCAGTCCCACGAGCCCGTACACCAGCCGGCTCGCCCAGCTCGCCTGGCCGAGCAGCGCGGCCACGAGATCCGGCCCGCCCAGCCCGATAAGCCCCCAGTTCAAGCCGCCGACCACGAGCAGCACCGCGGCGGCAACGTCGATGTTCTTCATGTCAGGAACCCCTTCTGAGTGTGTTGTGTCGAACAACCGTCTATCAAAATACGCCTGTTCTCGCGCCATGTCAATATCTAGTCTAATAACTTTGATTGACGTTAGTTAGACGCAGCTGTATCCTTATCCCATGGAACCGAGCGACCAGGCCGCCACCATCCTCCTCACCGGCGCCACCGGCTACGTCGGCGGCCGGCTGCTCCGCGCGCTCGAGGCGGATGGCCGCCCCGTCCGCTGCCTCGCCCGCCGGCCCGAGCACCTTCGCCAACGCGTGGGCCCCGCCACCGAGGTCGTGGCCGGAGACCTGCTCGACCCGGCCTCCCT
>Ga0316628_100004798_pt1 | contig 10691 bp, 11 predicted proteins | sample OWC_Aug_M2_C1_D5_FD_207648 | JGI IMG/M metagenome (GOLD analysis project Ga0316628, IMG submission 207648) | Wetland soil microbial communities from Old Woman Creek delta, Ohio, United States - OWC_Aug_M2_C1_D5_C | ecosystem: Environmental > Terrestrial > Soil > Wetlands | place: USA: Ohio... | reverse complement strand
GCTGATCGTGACGGAGACGCTCCGGATCCCGCTCTTCTGATCGGAGACGCTCAGCGCAATGGATCTGCCCTGGCCGATCGAGGAGAGGTCCTCCTTCAGGTCAATGGCGGGTTTTTCGAACTCGAGTACGGTGTTAAAGGCCCAGAAGGCGCTCCCCGCAAGAGCGATTGCGAGGCCGAAGAGCAGCAGGTACATTCGGTTCATGACGTTTTGTACTCCATGATTGGACTGACATCGGGGGCACTGCGGAAAAGCCCGAAGCGTTGTTCATCATACGCGTAATCGAAAAAATTTCAAGTACCATGACCGTTGCGCAAGCGCGTGGGTGAACAGTCAGAAAAGGCTTTCATTTCTTGACGTTCCGCATGATTTGTTATATTCAGAATGCAAGGATTGCGCTCAGTGCGACAAGGCTCAGGGGACGCCCTGGGGGTATATGGAAAACCTTGCCCTGATATTTGGCTCGTCGTTCATCATCGCTCTCTCCGGGGCCCTCATGCCGGGGCCCGTGCTTGCCGTGACGATCACGGAGGCATCCCGGATCGGGCTGCGGGCGGGTCCGCTGATCATGTTGGGGCACTCACTTTTGGAACTGGTCCTTTTTTCGCTGCTCGTGCTCGGCTTCGTCCATTTTATCAACCACCCGGTGGTACTCGGCGTGGTCGGTGTCGCCGGCGGGTTGATTCTTCTCTGGATGTCCTGCGGGATGCTCAAAGCCCTCAGGACACTCGATCTCAACCTCGAGACCTCCGGGAGGAGCCGCACCGGGCCCGTGCTGTCGGGAATTCTCTCGAGCCTGTCGAACCCGTACTGGATCATCTGGTGGGCCACGATCGGGCTCGGTTACGTATTCTGGTCCATGAAGTTCGGATGGGGAGGAATGCTGGCCTTCTTCACCGGCCACATCTCTGCTGACTTTGCATGGTACACCCTGGTGTCCTTCCTCGTATGGAAGGGGCGGAAGCATATCCGCCCGGCCGTCTACCGGGGAGTGGTCGCGGCCTGCGCGGTCGTCTTGATCGGTTTCGGCATCTACTTCGGCCTCACGGGTCTCGACTATCTGATCTGAAGAGGGATCGGGAAACGGGAGCAACGAACACATCGGGAGCGCAACGGATGAAAGGCAAGAAGATCGTCCTCGGGGTGACCGGCGGCATCGCGGCGTACAAAGCGGCCGAACTCGTCCGGGAATTCATCAAGCGAGGCGCAGGCGTCCACGTCATCATGACAAAGAACGCAACGGAGTTCATCACCCCGCTCACCTTCCAGACCCTCACGGGAAACCCGGTTTGCGCGGACACGTTCCAACTGACGGGCGAGTGGGAAATCGGGCACATCTCCCTGGCCGAGAGCGCCCACATCGTCGTTGTGGCCCCGGCCACGGCGAACGTCATCGGGAAGATTGCCGGCGGTATTGCCGACGATCTGCTCACGACGACGGTCATGGCCACGCGGGCCCCTGTCCTCGTCTGCCCCGCAATGAACGTGAACATGTACGCCAACCCGATTGTCCGCGAGAACATGGAGAAGCTGGCCGCGACGGGGTACCGGTTCGTCGAGGCGGGCTATGGAGAGCTGGCCTGCAAGACGGAAGGGTACGGCCGGCTTGCCCCCCTGGAGGATATCGTCGAGGACGTGGAAGACATCCTCACCGTGAAGGATCTGCAGGGGCAGTGCGTCCTCGTTACCGCGGGGCCCACAAGGGAGGCCTTCGACCCCGTCCGGTTCATCACGAACTACTCCACGGGCAGGATGGGCTATGCCGTCGCCGTTATGGCGAAGCGCCGCGGGGCGAAGGTCACGCTCGTCAGCGGCCCCACCGGCCTGCCGCAACCGCGCGGGGTGGAGTTTATCCCCGTGTCCTCGGCGCGCGAGATGCGCGACGCCGTCATGGCCAATCTGGAGAATGCATCCGTTGTCGTGAAATCGGCGGCTGTGGCCGATTACCGGCCTGCGGGGTTTTCCGATTCGAAGATCAAAAAGACGGACAGGCCCCTGGAGATTCGCCTGGAGAGAAACCCCGATATCATTTCCGAGGTGGGTAAAGTCAAGGGCAACCGGATCCTGGTGGGGTTTGCCGTGGAGACGGACAACCTGATCCGGTACGCGACGAAAAAGATGATGGAAAAGAACATGGACCTCATCGTGGCAAACGATATCACACAGCCCGGAGCGGGATTTGCGGCGCAGACCAATATCGTCAAGATCCTCGACCGCGACGGGGGATCGGTGGATCTGCCGCTCATGGACAAGATGGACGTTGCCGCGCGGATCCTGGACCGGGTACGGGAACTCATGGGGAAACAAAAAGGGGCATCCCGTGGGAAAAAAAGATGATCTCCGCAGCGAGCTGCAGCATCTCGTGGGCGCCCTGAGAAATCACGTTGCAAGCCAGAAGGATGCCTACAATCCCGTCTCGCGACTGACGATGAAGCGTGAACACATTCCCCGGCGGGAAGAAGAGGGCCTGTCTGCCGTAAAATCAGCGGCGAAAGCCGGTGCCGGCAAGACGTCTCTGACTCTGGCGGGGGTCCGGGAGGAACTGGGCGAGTGTACACGGTGTCCCCTTCACCGCACGCGCAGAAACCTCGTTTTCGGCGAGGGGAGTGCCGGGGCGAAGCTCGTCTTCGTCGGCGAGGCCCCGGGTGAGGAAGAAGACAACCAGGGTCGGCCGTTCGTGGGCCGTGCGGGGCAGCTCCTGACAAAGATCATCGACGCCATGGGGCTCAAACGCGAGGAAGTCTACATCTGCAACATCCTGAAGTGCCGTCCGCCCGGGAACCGCAACCCGAAGGAAGACGAAATCGCGACTTGCGAACCCTTCCTGATGAAGCAACTCGAGGCCATCAACCCGGAGATCATCTGTGCGCTGGGGACGTTTGCGGCAAAGACGCTCCTTCGCACCGAGTCGCCCATCTCGGCGATACGGGGGAAATTCCACGACTACCAAGGCCGCAAGCTCATGCCGACCTATCACCCGGCATACCTCCTTCGCAACCCCGATGCGAAGAAACTGGTCTGGGAAGATGTGCAGAAAATCATGAAGATCCTGTGAGGGCATGCAATGAAAGAAGTCCCGAATAAAAAGGCGAGAGTGCTGCTGGCCGCTGTCGCAGCGTTTCTCCTTGCAGCCGCGGCGCCTGGCCTCGTCCTTCAGGCAGCCGAGGAGAAGCGGGTCGTCGATGTCGTCGTCGTCAACGAGGTCATCACCCCGCCCATCGGGGAGTATGTCATAAAAAGCATCAAGCAGGCCACCGAGTCGGGTTCCGAGGCCGTTGTCATCCAGCTCGACACGCCCGGGGGGCTCGATCTGTCCATGCGGGACATCATCAAGGAGTGCCTCAACGCCTCCATTCCCGTCGTCGTCTACGTGTCGCCCCAGGGTGCGCGGGCGGCCTCGGCGGGGGTTCTCATCACGATTTCGGCACACGTGGCTGCCATGGCACCGGGAACCAATATCGGCGCGGCACACCCCGTAGCCATGGGCATGGGCAAGGCCGACGAGACGATGATGGCGAAGGTTGAAAACGATGCCGTGGCCTACGGGCGGGGCATTGCCGAACAGAAGGGACGCAACGCCGACTGGATCGAGGAGGCCATCCGAAAGAGCGTCTCCGTGACGGCCGAGGAAGCCCTGAAGCTGAAGGTCATCGATGTGATCGCCAAAGACATCAACGATCTCCTCGAAAAGATCGACGGGCGTGAGGTGAAACTGGTCTCGGGGAACAGAGTCTTAAAAACGAAAGGGGCCGAGATCAACAAGAAGGAAATGGGTTTCCGCGAGAAGGTGCTCATCACCATCTCGAACCCCAACATCGCCTATATCCTGTTCCTTCTCGGGCTTGCCGGGCTGTACTTCGAGTTTTCTTCCCCGGGAGTGGTTTTGCCGGGAATCATCGGCGGGATTTCGCTGATCCTGGCATTTTTTGCCTTCCAGACGCTTCCCGTGAACTACGCGGGCATCCTGCTCATCATCTTTGCCGTGATCCTCTTTATCGCCGAGATCAAGGTGGTCAGTCACGGCGTGCTCACCATGGGGGGCGTCGTCTCGCTTGTCCTGGGCTCCATCATGCTCTTCGAATCGCCCGACCCGGCCCTCCGGGTGTCCTGGAGCGTGCTTGTCCCGACGGTGGCGATCGTTTCCCTGTTCTTCATTGCCGTCATCTCGATTGCCGTCCGGGCCCAGATGCGCAAAGTCCTCACCGGCGGGGAGGGCATGATCGGTGCGGTGGGGGAAACCGCTTCGGAGGTTTTCGGGCGAGGCAAGGTAATCATCCGGGGCGAATACTGGGACGCATGCAGCAAGGCGCCCATCGGGAAAGGCCGTCCCGTGAAAGTCGTTCGAGTCAATGGGTTGAAAATTGAAGTGGAAGAAGAAACATAGAAGGGGGTGTTTATGCTGTATCCGATCATTGTCGTTGTCGTACTCGTCATCATGTTTCTGGCCGCGTCCATCCGGATTCTCAACGAATATGAACGGGCCGTCATCTTCCGCCTGGGAAGGATCATCCCCACGAAGGGGCCCGGTCTCATCATCCTCATCCCCGTCGTGGACCGCATGGTCCGCGTGGACACGCGCACGATCACCATGGACGTTCCCTCGCAGGACGTGATCACCCGGGACAACGTCTCCATCAAGGTGAACGCCGTCATCTATTTCCGCGTCGTCGACTCCATGAAGGCCATCGTCGAGGTTGAAAATTACCTCTATGCCACTTCCCAACTTGCCCAGACGACGCTACGGAGCGTCTGCGGCCAGGTGGAACTCGACGAGATCCTGGCATCAAGAGACAAGGTCAATATCCACATCCAGGAGATCCTGGACCGCAGCACCGACCCCTGGGGGATCAAGGTGACCCACGTGGAGGTCAAGTACATCGACCTGCCGCAGGAGATGCAGCGGGCCATGGCCAAGCAGGCCGAGGCCGAGCGCGAGCGGCGCGCCAAGGTCATCGCCGCCGAGGGCGAGTTCCAGGCTGCCCAGAAGCTCTCCGAGGCGGCAGCCGTGATGCAGCAGCAGCCGATGGCGCTCCAGCTTCGCTACCTGCAGACCCTGGTGCAGATCGGGACGGAGAACAACACGACGACGGTCTTCCCCATCCCAATCGACATGCTGAACATATTTTTCAAAAGGGAGGAGAAGGGCTGATCGTCCGCCCGTCATCCTGCGATTCAACCGGAAGGAGGAGAAAGCGTGGAAGCGAGAGAGAAGATGAGAATCGTGTCGGGAGCCATCATATTGCTGACGTTGGGTGTGCTCGTTTTTCTGAGCACCCAGGGCATCTTGAGCATGGAAAAGAGCTGGCCCATCCTGATTATCGTATTTGCCGCGGTGACCCTGGTTCAGAGCCCCAGGGATCTGGGCGGCTGGGTCATCGGGGCCGCGGGGCTGCTGTTTCTGTTTTTCAAGAACTGGTTCGGCCAGATCAGCGACATGTCCATGAACCTGATCACGTCGGCGATTCTCATCGTAGGGGCCTATCTGCTGTTCAAGAGCATGAAGAAGAAGGCATCTTGAAGGAGCAAACGCCGGCACGGCGTAAGCATCGGATGGTATCGAATAAAAAGGTGTTGGTCATCACCGATTTTGACGGGACGCTGAGCCTGACCGACGTAGGCTACGAGGTTCTCCTGAAGTTCAGCAGTCAGGACTGGGATGACATCGACCGGGCTTACTGTGCCGGCGAGATCGGTTCAAAGGAGGCCTATGGACGCATCTGCGCCATCCTTGGCGGGACCCGGAAGCTCATGCTGCAGTTCGTGGCCGAAAACACCGTCATCGACCCCCACTTCAAGGAGTTCTATGCCTTCTGCCGGGAGCACGACATCGATGTGAAGATCGTCTCCGACGGCCTGGATTTCTACATCGATTTCGTTCTCAAGAAACACGGGCTCGCCGACATCCCCTTCTATTCCAACGTGATGACCTTTCAGGCCGGCAAGCCCCGATCCATCGAATTTCCCCACGCCAATGAGACCTGCAACAAGTGCGGGACCTGCAAGAGCAACATCCTCGAGTCCTGTCAGGCGGGCTACGGGAAGATCGTCTACGTCGGCGACGGGTATTCCGATCTGTGCCCCGCCAGGAAGGCCGATCTCGTTTTCGCCAAGGGGATTCTCTGGACGCGGCTGTCGGAGAAGACGAAGCGGGGCGTTCGCAAATACCGCAGTTTCAGGGACGTGAAGGAATTCCTGTCGAAAAACGGTTTTCAGAAGGGTCGGTAACAGGATTCCGCAGAGGATTTACGGGACTGTGCCGTCAGCGTCATCGAGGACCTGCCGGGCGTCGAGAAATGCGACGCGGCAGGTTTTTTCATTTCGCCGCGTCGCCCCCTTTCACCCAGGCCCCGAGAAGGGAATGTGTCACTGCAAGAACCACGGGGCCGATGAAGAGGCCGATGATGCCGAAGGCAACGAGGCCGCCGATCACGCCGGCGAAAATCAGCAGCAGGGGAAGGTCCGCTCCCTTCTTGATGAGAATGGGCCGGAGGAAATTGTCCAGGGTGACGACGAAAAGCGACCAGACCAGGAGAACGCTGCCCCAGAGGGTCTGGTCACTCCAGAAGAGCCAGGCGACCGCCGGGAAGACGATGAGCGCGGGGCCCAACTGGGCGATGCAGAGAATGAACATCACCGCCGTCAGCACCATCGCGGCAGGGATGCCGGCCACGGCGAGGCCGATGCCTCCCAGAGCGGACTGAATGAGGGCGGTGAGGCCAACCCCCAATGCGACCCCGCGGATCGCGCGGGCGGCCAATACGGTCACATCGTCGCCCTGTTGCCCGGCAATGCGCCGGACAAAACTGCGGACGGCAACCGCCGCGGGTTCGCCTCCGGAATATAATATCGCGGAGATGATGACGGTGAGCAGAAACTGGACGATCATCATCCCGACACTGCCTGCCTGATCGACGAACCAGGTCACAAACTTCCCCGCATAAGGGACCAGTTGGGCCGAAAGACCTTCCGGGCCTCCGGAGGCAAGCTCCCGCCACGACGCCGAAAGCTTGGGTCCGGCAAGCGGGATACCCGAGACCCATCCGGGAGGCGGCGGCAGACCATTTGCCTTAAGCGACTCTACCCAGCCCTTGATCATCTCGGCATTATCCAGGAGGGTTACGATGGCAAGAGTAAACGGTACGATTAATAAGAGCAGCAGCCCCAGCGTCATGACCGCCACGGCAAAACCGCGCTTGCCTCCCAGCCATGCCTGCAGGCGCAGCATGAGAGGCCATGTGGCCACGACGATCGTCACCGCCCAGACGAAAGCCAGAATAAACGGCTTCAGAATGAAGAAATTGGCTGCGATGAGAACACCGAGAAAGAGCACCGCCAGTGTCGTGCGGGTCAGGTCCTGTGAGGGAAGGGGGCTTGTCATAGCAGGACTCCTTTGCTGCGTCCTATGCAATCGGGTCCGTTGCCTGTTTCGCGCCTGAAAAACAGGCATCATCGATCTACAAGGCGAGGTTAAGACAATTTGAGCGAAATCGGATCGCTTGTCAAGAAGGAAGGCGCGCCGTAATGAAACTCTAAAATACCGGAATCCCACGGTAAAAAAGTTGACTCGGCGCCGCAGGTGTGCTTTATTTGCCCATCTCCCGAGTGCCTCCTGTGAGGCTATTTTTTATTGAGCGGTTATGAGGAAAGGCATCCTTGCCGACTTTCTGATTCCGTTGATGGCCGCCGTGGCGGCCACGGGGGCCATCGATATCGCCGGCGTCGATCTGGCCGTCGAGGCCCTGTTTTACAGCCCGGGCGCCGGCTGGGCCCTGGGGGTCCGGGAGCCCTGGGTGTTCCTCTACCGGTATGGCAATATTCCCGCCTTCGCTCTCGGCGCCATGGGGGTGATCGCTTTCGTGTTGAGCTTCTTCTCCGAGCGGTTTCGCCCCGACAGGATGGCGGCGCTGTTCGTGGTGGTCCTTCTGGCACTCGGCCCCGGTCTGCTCGTCAACACGGTGTTCAAGGATCACTGGGGCAGGCCGAGGCCTGCGGACATCGTACAGTTCGGGGGAACGGAAACCTATCGTTCCTTCTGGCATCCCGGCTCGCCGGACCAGGGACGCTCGTTTCCCTCGGGACACGCCGCCGTAGGGTTTTTCCTCATAGCGCCCTTCTTCGTGCTCAGGCGTAAGACGCCCGGATGGGCGCGAAGGGCCCTGCTGGCAGGGATGCTTTACGGACTCCTGATGGGCCTGGGTCGGATGATCCAGGGCGGTCATTTCCTGACCGATGTGATCTGGTCGGGCTGCATGGTCTATTTCACGGGGCTGTTTCTGTACTATCTCTTCCGTCTGGATCGGGAGGGGTTGGCGTAGAACTTCGATATTAAAATTCCTCGCACCAAGGTGCCAGGAATTTAGAATTTTATTTTACTGTTTAATTATCTGTTATTATGCTCGCTTACCCCGCAGCAAGCTGCGGGGACCGGGGGCGCATCCCGTCAGGATGCGCAATCATGTTTAGTCCTTACATTATCGGGAAGCCCCGCGAAGCGGTATAAGGCTTCAATGCGCGTGCAATCGTTTTCAGCATTTCGCGAACCATAAGGACAACCGGTCAGAGATGGACGTTGGCGTACAAAGAAAGATCGATCAGGGCCTCGGGCCGTTCATCTGCAGGGCGCTATCCCTCTTTTCGGGAGGCCGTGCACCATCGGAGACCCCGAAGAGAATCCTGATCATCCTGCTCTCCGAGATGGGGAGCCTCGTGCTGGGCTGCTCCATGTTCCGGAGAATCCGGGAAAAATACCCGCAGGCCTCGATCCACGCAATGGTATTCGAGAAGAACCGGGAGATCCTCGATCTTCTGGAGGTCATCCCGCCTGAAAACGTGATGACGCTCAGCGAACGCTCACTCAGGGGGCTCGTGAGCGACAGCCTTGCCGCAATCCGGAAGATGCGGGATCTGCGCTTCGACGTCGTCATCGACTGCGAGCTCTTCGCCCGCGTGAGCAGCATCTTTTCCTTTTTCAGCGGGGCGCCCCTGCGGGTCGGGTTCCACCGGCACACGATGGAAGGGCTCTACCGGGGCGACTTTATCAACCGGCCCGTCCTGTACAACCCCTACCGCCACATCAGCGACCAGTTCCTGGCCCTCGTGGACGCCATCGAGTCAACTTCCGTGCCCAAAAATAAGTTTGAGTCCTGCGCGGACGTCCCCAAGGCGGCCCCGAGGCTGCGCCTGAAGGAAGGGGAGCAGGAGGCGATGCAGAAGAGGCTTCTCGGCGATTTCCCCGCGGTGGCGGGAAAAAAACTAGTGCTCATCTACCCCAGCGGGGGCATCCTCCCGATCCGGGCCTGGCCTTTGGAGTATTTCTGCCGAACGGCGAAGGAGCTCATCGACAGGGGGCACGCCGTGGCGGTGATCGGCCTGCCCGGCGACAAGGAGCTGGCAAGGACCATCCAGGAACATAGCCGAAGTTCCCTGTGCATCGATCTGACGGGGTACACGAAGACGATCCGGGAGTTGCTGGTCCTCTTCCATTTCTCTTCTCTTCTGATCACCAACGATGGCGGTCCGGGGCAGTTTGCCGTCATGACACCGATCCGGTCGATCCTCTTTTTCGGCCCCGAGACCCCGGAACTATACGGACCCAACGATGCCGCCACAAAGGTGTATTTCAGCGGTATTGCCTGTTCACCGTGCCTCACGGCCTACAATCACCGCAATTCGCCCTGCGACGGCGACAACCGGTGCCTGAGGGTCATCACCCCTGAATCTGTGCTGGAGTGCGCCCTGGGGATGCTCGGGGAGGTCTCCGCGTAATGAACGGAGATAAGGGGTTCAAGCAGGTCGTCAAGGATGCCGTCTCCCGGCTGCCCGGGGGAGAGTGGCTGGTGAAGCAGCGATTTGCGAAATTCGGTGCTGTTGGATTTGCTGGGACGCTCGTCAATCTGGCCGTTGTCTATGTCGGCCAGGAATTTCTTTACCGGGGGATCCTCTCCGAGCCTCTGAGGTTGAACCTGTCTCTGGCCACGGCGATCTTCATCGCCACGCTGCACAATTTCATCTGGAACCGAGCCTGGACCTGGAGGGACCGGAAGGCCCACATCCGCAAGTCCATTGGCGTCCAGTTTATGCAGTATTGCGCGGCCTGCTGGCTTGCCATCGCCCTGCAGATTTTCTTCACGAATGTCTTCACGCAGTACATGCACTACCTGCCTGCGAATGTCCTCGCGATCGGCATGACGGCCGTGCTGAACTACCTCATCAACCACTCCTGGACGTTCAAGGCACGCAAGTAGCCGCTTCGCGGCAGTGCTAGTGATAAAGTTGACAAGTTGATGAGTTGACGGGTTGACAAGGAAATTAACGAGGAATTACCTAATCAACTTCTCAACTAATCAACTTATCAACCCATTCACTTGCCGCCTGCGGCATGCCAGCTCCCCCGGAACCCCCGCCCGATGAAAAGATGCACGCTGAGCCCCTCGATTTTCACGCCCCGGAAGACGCAGTCGTGGGAACCCGCCGGCTCAATCGAGTCGAAATACCCCTCGTATCGTTTAAGGCCTGTCTCGCTTGCGCCATGAAGCACAAGGACCGCATCCTTTCCTTTCAGGGTCGACAGATCCCCCAGGAAGACGTAGCGCTCGGGCTGGAACAGGTCGACGCCCGTCAGCCGCGCCCCGCTGTAGAAAACGGCTTCGGCCGCCGTGGTCCCTTTGTCGGAGACCAGGACATATCCCCGA
>Ga0316628_100004797_pt1 | contig 10692 bp, 8 predicted proteins | sample OWC_Aug_M2_C1_D5_FD_207648 | JGI IMG/M metagenome (GOLD analysis project Ga0316628, IMG submission 207648) | Wetland soil microbial communities from Old Woman Creek delta, Ohio, United States - OWC_Aug_M2_C1_D5_C | ecosystem: Environmental > Terrestrial > Soil > Wetlands | place: USA: Ohio... | reverse complement strand
AACGACGGACGCGATGCCGACGATGCGCGCCGGCCCCGCGGAGCCGCCGGTGGTTCCGGGGCGGAGACTTCCGTGATAATGCACGATGGCGGCCGCTCGATCGGGCCCCTCGAAGACGTCCTCACCCGCACGATCCCGGTGTGGAAGCGCGCGCTGGACGTCATCGGTTCCGTGGCGGCGCTGATCCTCCTGTCCCCGGTATTCCTGGCTGTCGCGGTGTTCATCAAGATCGTCTCCCCGGGCCCGGTCTTCTACACGCAGACTCGCGTCGGATATCTCGGGAAGACGTTCAAGTTCTGGAAATTCCGGACGATGCATGTGAACAACGACGCCTCGGGGCATCAGCACTATCTGAGCAGCCTGATCCACGGCGACGCCCCGATGATCAAGCTCGACGCGGACCGGGATCCCCGCATCATCAGGTGCGGGCGGATGCTCCGCCAGTCGTGCGTCGACGAACTGCCCCAGCTCTTCAATGTCTTCGTGGGCGACATGAGCCTTGTCGGACCGAGGCCGTGTGTCCCGTACGAGGCCGAGGAATACCTGGCGTGGCACGCCCGCCGGTTCGATTCGGTTCCGGGAATGACCGGGCTCTGGCAGGTGAACGGGAAGAACAAGCTGACCTTCAAGCAGATGATCCGGTTCGATATCCAATACGCGCGGACCATGTCCCTCGGACTCGACCTCAGGATCCTCGCGCAGACCCTGCCGGCCATCGCGAGAATGGTGGGGGAGCACCTGGCGGGGAAAAGAGAGGCGTCCGCCGGAAGCGCGGTGTCCGCCGCGCCCAAGAGGGTGTGACAGAGCCGGGTCGTCGTGCGGCGGTCCCGGGAGCCTCGAATAATCTCGCCGTCATATCGCGTTGACCGCTTTCGCATTGCCCTGATCATCGCTTGCCGAAAGGCACCGCAGGGTTCCGATGGATCCGGACCTGGATCTGCCCTCAATGACACGTTGTCGAGAAAGGAGACCGCCAATGAGCAAAGTCCTGAGCGTCGGGGTGGCTGGGTGCGGCTACTGGGGGCCGAACCTCATCCGGAATTTCTCCTCCCTCCCGGACTGCCGCGTGAAGGCCGTGTGCGATCTTGACGAAAAGCGCCTGGCCCACATGAAGTCTCTGTACGCGGGGACGGCCACGACCCGGAATTTCGATGACCTCGCAGGCGACAAGGAGATCGACGCGATCGCGGTGGTGACTCCCGTTCACCTTCATTTCGAGCTCGCGAAGAAGAGCCTCCAGGCGGGGAAACACACGTTCATCGAGAAGCCGATGGCGCCGTCGTCGGCCCAGTGCAACGAACTCGTCGAGCTGGCCGCGAAGAAGAAGCTCGCCCTGATGGTCGGGCACACGTTCATCTACTCGACGCCCGTGCGGCGAATCAAGGAGATCATCGATTCCGGCGACCTTGGCGAGGTCCAATATATCGCCTCGCGGCGGCTCAACCTCGGACTGTTCCAGAAGGACATCAACGTGGCGTGGGACCTGGCCCCCCACGACATCGCAATCATCCTGTACCTGCTGGGGAAGGCGCCGGTCAGCGTCAACTGCCAGGGAAAGGCCCACATCAACAAGAACATCGAGGACGTGACCAACATGTCCCTCAATTTCGCGAACGGCGGGTTCGCGACGATCCACAGCAGCTGGCTCGATCCCAACAAGGTCCGCGAGATGATCATCGTGGGAAGCCGGCGCATGATCGTGTACAACGACAACGAGCCGCTGGAGAAGATCAAGGTCTTCGACAAGCGCGTCGAGACGCCGCCGCACTACGACACGTTCGCGGAGTTCCAGTATTCGTACCACTACGGCGACGCCTACATCCCGTACCTCAAGCAGGTCGAGCCGCTGAAAGTCGAGACCCAGCACTTCCTGGACTGCATCAGGAAGGGGACCAGGCCCGAAACGAGCGGCCTGGACGGCCTGCGCGTGGTCCAGATACTGGAGGCCTCCTCGCAGTCGCTGAAGAAAGACGGCGCCATGGTGCCGATCGACCAGGAACTCGGGATGAAGCCCGCCGCGCTCTGATGGCGCGGCGGCGGTCTTGCGCAAGACGATAATTCGGCAAAGAGAGGGACGCTCATGAGTGTGGAAGCCCCGGCGTTGCGAAAGATCGCTCCGAACGTCAAGCTCGGCGAGGGAGTCAAGATCTACGACTTCGTGAACCTCTACGGCTGCGAGATCGGGGACAACACGAAGGTCGGCACATTCGTCGAGATCCAGAAGGGGGCGAAGATCGGCAGGAACTGCAAGATCTCGAGCCACACCTTCATCTGCGAGGGCGTGACCATCGAGGACGACGTCTTCGTCGGCCACAACGTGACCTTCATCAACGACATGTACCCGCGCGCGACGGCGGAGGGGGGCGGCCTGCAGACCGAGGCGGATTGGGTCTGCGTCCCGACGCTTATAAAGAAAGGCGCATCGATCGGCTCGAGCGCGACACTGCTCGCGGGGATCACGATCGGGGAGAAGGCGATCGTGGGCGCCGGCAGCGTCGTGACGAAGGACGTGCCCGCCAACACGATCGTCGCCGGGAACCCCGCCCGCATCATGCGGAAAATCAGCGAGGAGAGAAAAAAATGAAGGTCCCCTACCTGGATCTGAAAGCCCAGTACGAAAGCATCCGCGACGACGTGGCCGTGGCGATTCAGCAGGTACTCGACCGGACGGCGTTCGCCGGCGGGCCGTTCGTGGCCCAGTTCGAAAAGGAGTTCGCGGCGTTTTGCGGAACGAAGTCGGCGATTGGCGTCGGGAGCGGGACGGACGCGCTCTGGCTGGCGTTGAAGGGACTCGGAATTGGCCCGGGACACGAGGTCATCACGGTCCCCAATACCTTCATCGCGACCGCCGAAGCGATCAGCTTCTGCGGCGCCACGCCGGTCCTCGTCGACGTGGACGAGAAGACCTACACGATGAATCCGGCGCTGCTCGAGGCCGCGATCACGCCGAAGACCAAGGCGATCATCCCGGTCCACCTGTTCGGCCAGACGGCGGACATGGACCCGATCATGAAGATCGCGAAGGCGCACAAGCTGTTCGTCATAGAGGACGCCTGCCAGGCCCACGGGGCCGAGTACAAGGGGAAGAAGGCGGGCTCCATCGGCGACGCGGGGTGCTTCAGCTTCTACCCCGGCAAAAACCTCGGGGCATACGGGGAGGCCGGGGCGGTCGTCACGAACAACGACGAGCTCGACAAGACGATCCGCATGCTGCGCGACCACGGACAGGCGAAGAAGTATTATCACAGCCTGGTCGGGTGGAACATGCGGATGGACGGGATCCAAGGCGCGATCCTCAGCGTGAAGCTCAAGCACCTGCCGGCCTGGAACGAGGGCCGTCGGAGGAACGCCAAGGTCTACGGCGAGCTCCTCCAGGGCGTGAGCGGAATCGTGGCCCCGACGGAGGCCAGCTACGCGAAGCACGTCTATCACATCTATGCGATCCGCGTGGCGGACCGTGACCCGCTGATAGCCGCCCTGGCGGAAGAAGAGATATTCTGCGGCATCCATTACCCGATCCCCCTCCACCTCCTGGACGCCTACAAGTCGCTCAACAAGGGCAAGGGGTCCTTCCCGGTGGCGGAGAAGAGCGCGGCGGAGTACGTGTCTCTGCCGATGTATGCGGAACTGTCGGACGAGCAGATTCGGTTTGCCGTTGCGGAGGCAAAGAAAATCGTTCTGCGGTCCGCCGCCAAGGCGTGATTTTGCGCCAAGGGTTGGGCGTGTGATCCGAGTCGCAGCAGCGGGCGCACTGTTTCTCGCGGTATTTTTTGAGCCCGTCGCGACGGTAGTCACGGGTTGGACCCGGAGATCCCAGTCGTTCGGGATCATCATCTTCGGGTTGTTCATTTATATGCTTTGGGCAAGACGGTCTGCGCTCCGCGAAATTCCCGTCCGCGCCGAACCGTTGAGAGGGTCCGTTCTCCTCGCTGCCGGCTGCGGGATGCTCGTCGTCGGGAAGGCCGGGAGCATGATCGTCCTGCAGGAGTTCGCGATCATTATCGCGGCCATGGGGCTGGTTTGGGCCCTATGGGGCCGTTCCTGCCTGAAGAGCGTGACGTTCCCGTTGTCGTATCTCGTGTTCACGTTTCCGTTTTTCCCCGCGCTCCTCGGAAAGCACGCGGCTTTCTTCCAGAACACCTCCGCCTTCCTCGCCGCGAAAATTCTGTCGCTCGGCGGGATGCCGGTGAGCCGCGAAGGGGAGATCATCACGTTGCCGCACGTCGTTCTGGACGTGGTGAGGGATTGCAGCGGCATCAACCATATCATCGCGCTGATGGCGATCTCCATGCCGATGGCATACTTCACCCTGAAGTCGCGATGGACGAAGGCGGGACTCGTCGTCTCCTCGTTCTTCATCGGGATATTCGCGAACAGCATGCGGATCGCACTGATCGGGGTGTGGACGCGCTTCCATCCGAATGCGGACATCCACGGCCCCACGAGTCTCCTCATCACGTCCTGGTTCATCATGGGTTTCGGGCTCGTCCTGATGGTTTTCGCACAACTCGTCTTTCGAAAGATGGAAGCGCGGGATGCCGGCACAACGCCCTCGACCGTCATACGGGATACGGGGCTGCATTTCGGGGCAAAAACCGCCTCCAACCCCCTTCCCGTCATCCTCTCCGTACTGGTCGCAACCGCCCTTGTCGCGCATTTCACGGTCCCGAGACGAGACGCCAGGCCGGTATCGCTTAATCTCTTCCCGGCCGCTTTCGGCGACTGGACGGGCGAGGACGTGGCCGGAGCGGCTGAGCAGTTCGAAGAGCAGGACGCGGACCTTGCGGTCCGAAGGATCTACCGCGGGCCGTCCGGAAGCGACATCAAGGTCTACCTCGGGTACTACTCTCTGCAGAACGAGGACAAGAAGATATTCAACGCGTGGAACGAGGCCCTCGAGTCCAACTCCAGGGGGATGACGCTGTCCGGCGCGCAGGGTGAAAACCTCACGATCCTCGAGACGCGCTACCGCGCCGGCAACGGCTGGCGGAAAGCGTATTACTGGTATCTCGTGGACGGGCGGATCATCGCGGATCGATACCGCCTCAAGCTCGCCCTGATCCGGAATGTCCTGGCCCATCGCAGGAACAGCGCGGCTATCGTCGTTGTGTCGCGGGCCGACGCGGATTCGCGGTCCGGATCGGCGAAATCCGATTTCATTCGAAGCTTCATCCAGCCGGCGACATCGGCATCGGAGCGTCTCTTCTCCAGATGAGTCTTTCCAGCCAGATTCGGGAACTGCTCGGCGGACGGATCGTCCGGGGAGGCATGATTCTCGGCATGGGAAGCGGCGCGGAGAATGCGCTGCGCTTCCTCCGGAACATCATCCTCGCGCGGATACTCGCCCCGGAAGCGTTCGGGGCGATGGCGATCGTCCTCTCGGTCAATGCCCTCCTCGAGTCGTTCACCGAGGTCGGGATCAAGGAAGCGATCATCCAGAACCCGAAGGGAGAGGACCGGCGGTTCCTGAACGGCGCGTGGTGGATGGCCGCCGGGCGCGCGACTGCCCTGTTTTCGGGCGCCGCCCTGGCGGCGCCGTACATCGCGCGGTTCTACGACATTCCGGATCTCACGACCCTGATGCGGGTGGCGTTTCTCGCCATCGCGTTCAACGGGCTCATCAGCGCCGGCGCGTATGTCGCCGTCAAGAGAATGGATTTCAAGCGATGGGTCGTTCTGTTCCACGGGGGAGCGGCCGTCGGCATCCTGACGAGCATTGGGCTGTCGTTCGTGGTCCGGGACGTCTGGGCCCTCGCGATCGGGTTCGCCGTCGAGGCGGCCGGCCGCATGGTGCTTTCGTACGTCCTCTGTCCGTTCCGCCCGGGTCTGCAGTTCGATCGCGAATTGATGCGCTCCCTGCTGCGATATTCCCGGGGGATGGTCGGGCTGCCGATCCTGACGTTTGTCTACATGCGCGCCGACGTCTTCGTACTCGGGAAGGTGGGCACGGTCGAGGAACTCGGTCTCTACACGATGGCGGTAGCACTAGCGCGGATGCCGTCCCAGTTCGTCACGTCGATCGCGAGCAGGGTCTTCATGCCCGAGTTCTCCAGGGTGCAGCAGGACAAGGGCAAGGTCAACGAACTGATCCAGAAGATCACGTCGCCCATCATCCTCTTCTTCGCGCCGCTCTTGTTTTTCCTGGCATTCTATGGCGGCAATGTCCTCGCGCTGGTGTACGGCTCGCGCTATGCCGCCGTGGGGACTGCGTTCGCGATCGTCTTCGCGGCGGAAATGCTGCGCATCGGGAGCGTGCCGATCGTGGCGTATTACCTCGGAAGCGGGCGGCCGCAGTTGCACCGGCTCTTCACCGGGGTCCGGGCCGCGCTGATCCTGCTCACGATTTACCCGGCCGTCAAGTACTTCGGAGCGCTCGGCGCCGCTTCGGCCGGGCTCTTCGCGACCCTTGTCGCCTATGTGTTCCAGGTGCGCGTGATCAAGGGAATCACCGGGCTCGATCTTCAGAAATATGCCGCGGCGCACGTGCACGCGATCGGGATATCGCTGTGCGTCGCGCTCTGCTGGCTGATCGTGCAGGTGTTGCCCGCGGCCCCCGTGGCCGCCCAGGTGGGGATAGGCGGGACGGGGATCATTGTGTCCTACGCCCTGGCGATCAGGCGTTTCCTGAACTTGAGAAAAGGCTCGCCGGCCAATTGAAGTGAACGAGCGATTCGAAGTCAGCCTCATGGGAGCGTCCCTGGATACGCCAAACCGGGGCGTCTCGGCGTTGAGCGCATCCACGGCTCTCCTCATTCGCGGCGTCAGGCCCGATGCACGGATCACCCTCGTCATCAGCAGCTCGAGCTCCGGGCCACAGTCGATCGAGTTGCCGGGTGATCGCGTCACGATGCAGGTCGTCAACCACCGGGTCTCCATGAGGTCGGGGTGGAGAAGCAACATGATCGCCGCATTCCTTATGGCTTGCCTGTGGCGCATCCTGCCTTTTCGCGGTATCCGCGCCAGCATACTGACCTCGGTTCCCTTGCTGGAGAATATCCACAAGTCCGACCTCGTCGCCAATATTCATGGAGGGGACAGCTTCAGCGACATTTACGGGACGCGGCGCTTTCTGAAGGGCGCGATCCCCGACCTGATCGTCCTGCTCCTTAGGAAGAGACTGGTCCTGTTGCCCCAGACATACGGTCCGTACAAGGGAGTCGTCGCCAGACAGGTCTCAGGCATGATCCTCAGAGCGGCGGCTACCGTCCTGTCCAGAGATCGCGAGGGGATCGGCGTCGTGGAGTCGATTTTGGGACACGGGGAGTGCGCGCGGAAGGTCGTGTTCTGTCCGGATGTGGCGTTCACGATGCCCTCGTGCCTTCCCGACGAGATGGAAATCCATCCGCCCCTGAAGCGGGAAACGGGCAATTCGCTGATCGGGCTGAACGTCAGCGGTCTCATGTTCAGCGGCGGCTATACGCGGTCGAACATGTTCGGCCTGCAATACGACTATCGCGAGTTCGTGCGGGAATTGTTGGCGCGCCTGTTGGGGGAAACCGATGCCGAGATCCTTCTCGTGCCGCACACATTCGGGAAGAAGGGGGACGTTAACAGCGACCCGGACGCGTGCGAAAACGTCTTCTCGTCCGTCGCGGAACGAAACGCAGTAAGAGTTCACATTCTGCGCGGAGAGTACGACCAGTTCAGGATCAAGGGAATCATCGGGCAGTGCAACTTCTTCGTCGGATCCAGGATGCACGCGTGCATTGCGGCTCTCTCTCAGGGGATTCCCACCGTAGGGGTGGCCTACAGTGGGAAGTTTCGAGGGGTATTCGACTCCGTTGGCATGGGAGACTACGCGCTGGATGCCCGGCAACTGGATGTGGAGACGACCGTCGCGCGGGTCGTCGAGGGCTACGCGTCGCGCGAAGAGACCCGGCGCCGGATACAGTCCGGCGTGGCGTTGGCGCAGAACGCCGTGAAAAGCGCATTCAGAGACGTTTTCCAGGGAAGGCGCCCCGGAGAATCCGATGATGCGGCGTGGGCTCCAGCGGCCCGTCGGCGGTAGGAAGGAAACGTCGCTTGCGGAGGATCCGGCACATACAGGACGTCGTCGATTGGGGACTGTGCGTCGGCTGCGGCGCGTGCGCGTCGGTGTGCGAAAAGAGCGGCGTCAGCCTGGTGCATATCGATACGGAGGGTATCCGGCCGGTCTTTGACCACCAGAGGTGCGCGGGATGCACCGACTGCCTGTTCGTTTGCCCGGGATACGGGATCGACAGCGAGGCGTTCCGGAAGGGGTGGGGCGCGTTGGCGGAGGAAAATCTCCTCATCGGCCCAAGCCTCGAGATATGGGAAGGGCATGCCGCCAGCCCCGATATCCGGTATCGCGGTTCCTCGGGGGGGGCCGTCACGGCCCTTGCCCTGTACTGTCTCGAGCGCGAAGGAATGCGCTTTGTCCTCCACACCGGGATGGACCCCGAGCGACCATGGCGGAATGTCACAGTGAAAAGCAGGTCGGGCGCGGAATTGATTCTCCGCGCGGGCTCGCGCTACTGTCCCTCTTCTCCCTGCGAAGCGCTACGCGACATCGAGGAGAGCGACGGGCCATGCGTCTTCATCGGGAAACCTTGTGATGCGGCCGCCGCAATCGCCGTGAGCAGTCAACGGCCGCGACTTCGCCGAAACCTCGGGCTGGTCCTCACTTTCTTCTGCGCCGGCCCCCCGTGCACGAAAGGAACCCTGTCTCAGCTCGATCGTCTCGGCATTCGCAAGGAACAGGTTCGCGAAATCCGGTACCGCGGGCATGGGTGGCCCGGCGAATTCACCGTCGTGTATGACGGGGGGGAACGTCGCAACTCGCTCTCCTACAAGGAGGCGTGGGGAAGCCTGGCCAAGCATCACCGATCGTTCCGGTGTCACCTGTGTCCGGACGGGCTGGGCGAGATTGCCGACGTGTCGTGCGGCGACGCGTGGCACCGGTACGCGGCGGACGGCAATCCGGGTCGGTCTCTCGTCGTCGCCCGGACGGCGAGGGGTAGAGATATCCTGCGAAAGGCGATGACCGAGGGGTACCTGGACCTCGTCCCTTCGAATCCGGAGAACGTGGCGGCCGCGCAAGGTCTCGTAAAGAGGCGGCAGCAGGTCTTTGGCCGGCTGCTGGCCATGCGACTCCTGCTGGTGCCCACCCCGGATTATCGGGGGTTCCCGCTTTTTCGCGCCTGGCGCGAAACGTCGATTGTCTCGAGAGCGAAAACGGTGTTGGGCACATTGAAGCGCCTTGTTCTTCGTGGCCTTTGGCGCCGCAATCCCGTTCCCGGGGTCTGAAACAGTCCCGCCCGGGGTTGAACAGCAGCGGGGACGAACTGGAACCGGCAAGGTGCATTTGATGCGGATTCTACGCCCGAGAGGCGTCGCTCCTTGCGCAACCGGGTGAGCATGCGGGATCGAAAGCCCAGGAGATAATAGATGAACAGCATGGTACAGCCGAACGACCGCGGGTACGTAGTGATCACGCCGGTACGTGATGAGGCCGATCATATCAACAAGACGATCGATTCGATGGCGCGGCAGACAGTTCCGCCGAGGAAATGGATCATCGTCAATGACGGGTCTACGGATCGAACGCCGCAGATCATAGACTCCGCCTCCCGCGAATACCCGTGGATTCACGTCATACACCGGTCCAATCGCGGATTCCGAAAGTCCGGCGGCGGAGTGGTCGAGGCATTTTATGAAGGGTATTCAGCCATTGGTCCCTTGAGTTGGACCTTCCTGGTGAAACTTGACGGCGACATGTCCTTCGACAACGACTACTTCGAAGAATGCTTCGAGCGGTTCGCACACGATCCGCGCTTGGGGATTGGGGGCGGAACGATTCTCACGCTGGAGCATGGGCAATTGAAGAACGATTCTCCGTCGGATCCTCCCTTTCACGTGCGAGGCGCCACCAAGATATACCGCAGGAAGTGCTGGGAACAGATCAGTCCATTAGTCGTCGCCCCTGGGTGGGACACAATTGACGAGGTCAGGGCGAACATGCATGGTTGGGGCACACGAACTTTCCCGGATATCGAATTGATTCAACACAAGGCAACCGGCTACGCAGACGGTAGTTGGCGAAACTGGTACAAGAATGGGTTGGCTAATTACATTGCTGGGTACCACCCGCTATTCATGCTCGCCAAGTGCTTCAAACGAGCCCTCAAGAAACCGTTTTTCGTTGCCTCGACCGCACTCTGGATGGGTTTTTGCGTTGGGTATGTCAAACAGGTACCGCGGGTAGCGGACAAGGAGACTATCCGATACCTGCGAGGTCAGCAAGTCCGCCGCCTGCTTCTGCGCCCCAGCATTTATGGGTAGCCTTTTCACGTTTCCTGGAAGTCTCCAATTTCAGGCTATCCCGAAGGGTGTAGGCATAACATTTCTGTAATATCGTTACGATTGTGTAGTCCGTGAGCGACGAGATTACAGGCGGCCTATCAAGATAACCGATATAAATACGATGGCTTGGCGCTAAATTTTTCTTGGCCTGTTTCCTGCAAAAGTACGCCTGAAAAGAGAATCCGAGTCCCACGCTGTGAGAAAGCGATTCGGAGGATAACAGTTTGAATATAGGTTTGTTTTTCCGGACACCAAGAATTCGTTTTTCGAGTACGCCCCGCCATCGCGTTGGGCCGCAACTTCAGGGGGTGAAGTAATGGCAAGAAGGACATTATCGTCCGTTTTTATTGTAGCGGTGTTGGCAACAAT
>Ga0316628_100004796_pt1 | contig 10692 bp, 9 predicted proteins | sample OWC_Aug_M2_C1_D5_FD_207648 | JGI IMG/M metagenome (GOLD analysis project Ga0316628, IMG submission 207648) | Wetland soil microbial communities from Old Woman Creek delta, Ohio, United States - OWC_Aug_M2_C1_D5_C | ecosystem: Environmental > Terrestrial > Soil > Wetlands | place: USA: Ohio... | reverse complement strand
GATCATCGACGCGAAGGTTGCCGGCGAGGAAGTGGTGGCGCCCGAGGAGACGCCGGTCCCGAAGGTCGCCGACCTCATGGAGGCGCTCAAGCGGAGTCTCGACGCGGTCAGCACGTCGAAGAAGAAGCCCGCGAAGGTCACCGCGCTGCCCAAGCGTGCGGCCGCCGCGGCCGAACGCCCGCGCGCGAAGAAACGGGCATAGTCGAGCTGGACCCGTGGCCAGGAGCGAGTCGGCGCCCTATGGCGCCCACCGCGCGATCCACTGGATCAGGCCCACGCCGCGGGCCATCGGATCGTGCAGCCAGGCGGGTGGCGTCAGCCAGATGAAGGCGAGAATCACGATCACCAAGAGGTCGTACTGCCAGGTGGCCCGCTCGTAGGTCCAGAAGAAAGTCCGCCACAACACCAGCGCCGGCAGCGTCAGCACCCGCTTGATCATCGGGCCATCCTTCTCGGGGTCGACAGGCGCATCTCCCGGATCTCCGTCAGCCGCCGTTCCAGTTCCTCCTCGATGTCGATGCCGCCGTTGAGCTCGCGCCACGTGTAATAGATGCGATCCGCGACGGTGAAGATCGACAGCACCAGGATCACCCACATGGCCGCAGCCATCCGGTTGGTGAAGGCGCCGATGATGAACAGCACGATGCGCTCGGGCCGTTCCAGGAAGCCCACCTTGCACTTCGGGATCAGCGATTCCGCCCGGGCCCGGGTGTAGCTCGTCATGATGGAGAACATCATGGCGAGCGCGGACACGATGACGTAGTCGGTGCGGCCCTTCTCGGCGTACAGGTAGATGAGGCCGACGAACAGGCTGATGTCCGAGAACCGGTCCATCACCGAGTCGAAGAAACCGCCGAACCGGGTCTCCTCGTGCAGTTCGCGGGCGACCTTGCCGTCGATGAAGTCGAAGATGTTGGCGACGATGATGATGACGCCGCCCCAGACGAACGCGCCGAGGCCGAGCGCCCAGGCGGCAGCGACGTTGATGAGGACCCCGGTCGCGGTCAGGATGTTGGGGTGAATGCGGAGCGCCACGCACGCGCGGATGATCGCGCTGAGCGGGAACATGCAGATCTTGCCGACCGTGCCGGTAAAGGTCATGGGGCGAGCAACTTCGGGGCGTCCGCTACCGCTATAATGACAGCCTTGGCGCGCGTCTGCCGAAGCGCGGAATGGTAGTCCATGCCGATTCAGGATCTCAAGGCCCAGATCAACCGGCTTCCGGAACAGCCGGGAGTGTATCTCTTTTTGAACCCGGCCGGCGAAACGATCTACGTCGGCAAGGCCCGTGCGCTGCGCGATCGGGTACGGAGCTACCTGGCGGTCCGCGGCGGCAACCCGAAGACCGACGCCCTCATCGACGAGGTCCACCGGCTCGAATTCACCGTCACCGACTCGGTGGTCGAGGCCCTCGCCCTCGAGAACAACCTGATCAAGCAGCGGATGCCGAAATTCAACATCCTGCTGCGCGATGACAAGAATTATCCGTACCTGAAACTGACGACGAGCGAGTCGTGTCCACGGGTCCTGCTGGTCCGGCGAGTGGAGCGCGACGGTTCCGTGTACGCTGGTCCCTTCATGCCCGCGAGCCTCGCCCGCAAAACGATGAGCCTGACGCACCGGCTGTTCGGGATGCGCTCGTGCAACGAGGAGATCAACGGCCGCCGCGGTCGTCCCTGCCTCGAGTACGACATCAAGCGGTGCATCGCGCCGTGCGTCGCCGAGCTGTGCCCGCCAGAGCAGTACCGGCGGGCGGTCGACCACACGCGGCTGTTCCTGGAAGGCCGGAACGACGAGCTCATCGACCAGCTCCGCGACCAGATGCAGCACGCGGCCGAGGACGAGCGGTTCGAGGAAGCGGCGCAGCTGCGCGACGCGATGCGCACCGTGCAGACGCTGCACGACCGCCAGCAGAAGATGGCGACCACGGAGCTCGGCGACCGCGATGCCTTCGGCGTGAAGCTGGGCCCGGCCGGGGCCGTCATCTTCGTGTTCCAGATGCGCGGCGGCCGGGTCATCGAGCGCGTGGAACTGGTGACCGACGGCGAAGCGGGCGGCGACGAACGCGACGTCGTCCAGGCTGCGGTGCAGCAGTTCTACGAGGAACGCGACGTGCCGCCCGAGATTCACCTGCCGGTCGAGATAGACGAGGAGGAGGCGACCGAGGCGTGGCTGTCGGAGCGGGCCGGCCGGCGCGTCCACCTGCACGCGCCGAAACGCGGCGAAAAGCGTGGGCTGCTGGAACTCGCGAACCGCAACGCGGCGATCGGGTACCAGGCGCGGTTCACCGAAACGCCGACGGGCAGCTTCGAAGCGCTGACGACCTTGCAGGCGGCCCTCGCCCTGCCGTCGTTCCCTCGCCGCATCGAGTGCTTCGACATCTCGACGATCCAGGGCAGCGAGACGGTGGCCTCGATGGTGGTTTGCGAAGAAGGCCGGATGAGGCCAGGGGAGTACCGGAAGTTCAGAATTCGTGGGTTTCGATCCGGGGGGCAGGGATCAGGGATCGGGGATCAGGGGGACCAGGGGGACGCGGCGGCCGGCGGCCGGCGGGACCCGGAACCGGGCACTCGGAAGTCCGAGATCCGATACCCGCAGAGGGCGGACTTGTCCGCCGAAGCACGCGCTGGGCATAGTGCGAAGGCGGACGATTTCGCCGCCATGCACGAGGTCGTCCTGCGGCGGTACCGGCGGCTGCTCGAGCAGGGAGGCGAATTCCCCGATCTCCTCCTGATCGACGGAGGCCGCGGGCAGGTAACGGCCGCCTACGGTGCCCTGGAGGAGCTCGGCCTGTCCAACCTGGTTGCCGCCGGTCTGGCCAAGAAGGAGGAATTGCTGTTCCTGCGCGATCGGCCGGAGCCGGTCGCGCTCGGCACGAGCAGCCCGGCGCTGCTCCTCGTGCAGCGGATCCGCGACGAGGCCCACCGCTTCGCGGTGACGTTTCACCGTGCCGCCCGGCGCACGCGTGACCTCCGCTCCGAGCTCGACGACATTCCGGGAATCGGCCCCAGGCGCCGCCGCGCCCTGCTCGCCGCCTTTGGCAGCGTGTCCGGCGTCCGCCGCGCCAGCCGGGAGGATTTGACCGCGCTCGTGGGGCGTCGCGTGGCCGACGCCGTCCTGCAGCACTTTTCGCACCGCTAGTGGAAACGCGAGCGTTCAAGCGCATGTTCGACCGAGGGGCCCCTTTACAAGTCGGGGCCCCGATGTTACTTTGAGTGCCCCTTGCTCCAGCAGATCAATCTCGCAGCGATCTTCATCGGCTTCGTCGTCCTGCTGTTTTCGTTGTCCGTCCACGAATCCGCGCACGCGTGGGTGGCGTGGCGGCTCGGCGATCCCACCGGACGGCTCATGGGACGCGTGTCGTTGAACCCCGCCGCGCACGTGGACGTCGTGGGCACCGTGCTGTTCCCGCTTCTCGCGATGGCGACGCGGCTGCCCCTGCTCGGCTGGGCGAAACCGGTCCCGGTCGACGTCCTCAAGTTGAAGAACTACCGGCGCGACTTCATGCTGATCGCGGCGGCGGGTCCCGTGTCGAACCTGCTGCTCGCCATCGCCGGGGCGATCACGATGCGCCTCGTCGGGCTCGCGCCTGCCGACATCGGCAGGGTGAACGTGGCCGGACCGATCGCCCAGCTGTCGATCATGATGGTCGAGCTGAACGTCCTGTTAGCGGTCTTCAACATGATCCCGGTGCCGCCGCTCGATGGAGGTACGGTACTTAGCGGCCTGCTGCCCGAGCATGGCGCCCGCGTGCTGGACGGCCTCCGCCCGTACGGCTTCATCGTCCTCTACGCGCTGATCTTCGCGGGCGTGCTCGTGCGGGTCGTGCGCGCGTCCGATTACCTTGCCTACCAGCTATTGACGTGGCCACTGTGAAACCTCGAGTCGTTTCCGGCATGCGCCCCACGGGGAAGCTCCACCTGGGACACCTCGTCGGCGCGTTGAAGAACTGGGCAAAGCTCCAGGACCAGTACGATTGCTTCTACTTCGTAGCCGACTGGCACGCGCTCACCAGCGAGTACGCGGATACCACGGAACTGGTGGCCAACGCGTACGACAACGTGGCGGACTGGATTGCGGTGGGGCTCGACCCGGAGCGCAGCACGTTCTTCGTGCAGTCGCTCGTGCCCGAGCACGCGGAACTCTACCTGCTGCTCTCGATGGTCGTGCCGGTTCCGTGGCTCGAGCGCGTACCCACCTACAAGGAGCAGCGCGAGCAGATCACCGACAGGGACCTCTCGACGATCGGCTTTCTCGGCTACCCGCTGCTCCAGACCGCAGACGTCGCGATGTACGACGCGCGGTTCGTGCCGGTCGGCGAGGACCAGGTGCCGCACCTCGAGGTTGCGCGCGAAGTGGTCCGGCGTTTCAACAACTTCTACGGCGAGAAGCTCGGCGTGAAGGACGGCGAGACGATCGTCCGCGAAGTGCTGGTCGAGCCCGAGCCGCTGCTGACGACTTTCCCCCGGTTGCCGGGTCTCGACAACCGGAAGATGAGCAAGAGCTACGGCAACGCCATCGACCTCTCCGACGACGCGGAGGCCGTGCGCAAGAAGGTCATGAAGATGTACACCGACCCGAAGCGGATTCGGGCAGACGTCCCCGGCACCGTCGAGGGGAACCCGGTGTTCCTCTATCACGACGCGTTCAACGGCAATATCGCGGAAGTCGAGGACCTGAAGGCGCGCTACCGCGCGGGCAAGGTCGGCGACGTCGAAGTGAAGACCAGGCTGGCAACGGCGCTGAACGCCGTGCTGGAACCGATGCGCGAGCGGCGGCAGCAGGCGCTCGCACGCCCGGGCTGGATCCGCGAGATCCTGTTCGAGGGTTCGGCCCGCGCCCGCAAGGTGGCCGCTGAGACGATGACCCGCGTGCGGGAGGCGGTGCGGGTTTCCTATCGGTAGACCGTAGGCCGTAGACCGTAGACGGCAGACCGCTCGTCACCTTGAGTTGAAGCAGGAGTGCACTTTGCCCGGGCGGCCCCGGAACGCCGAAACGTCCGAACAGGCGAGCACCTGTCACCGATCAAGTTGACAGGCGTTCTACGGGCTGCGAACTACCGTCTACGAAGTGAGCGAGCGCGAAGCGTGGAACCCTTGGAAGCCCTCGACAGCTCGTTTGAGGCGTACCCCGTCAAGCTCGACAACTTCGAGGGGCCCCTCGATCTGCTTATTCACCTCATCAAGAAGAACGAGGTGAACATCTACGACATTCCGATCGCGCTCATTACGAAACAGTACCTCGACTACCTCGACCTGATGCGCGAGTTGAACCTCGATCTCGCGGGCGACTTCGTGGTGATGGCCGCGACGCTGATCCACATCAAGTCGCGCATGTTGCTGCCGCGCCCGGACCCGACGCAGGAGGACCCCGAGGAAGATCCGCGCGAGGTGCTCGTCAGGCGCCTGATCGAACACCAGAAGTACAAGGCGGCGGCCGAACTGCTGCACGAGCGCGAGACGCTGCGCGAAGCGCAGTGGATGCGGCCGGACGAGCGCGTGGCCTCGCTCGCGGGAGAAGAATACGAGCCCGAGCTCGAGGTCGACCTCTTCACGCTGCTCTCGGCGTTTCGAGACGTGCTCGAGCGTGCGAAGCAGCGGCCGCGGCTGGCCCTGCCGCCCGAGCAGGTGTCGATCGAGGATCGGATCGAGCAGATGCTCTCGCGCCTGTCCGAGACCCAGGCCTGCGGGTTCGAAGACCTCTTTGCCGACCTGAACACGAAGAGCGGCATGATCGTCACCTTCCTCGCGCTGCTCGAGATGATTCGGTTGAAGCTGATTCGCGTGTTCCAGGCGGGGCCCGTCGGCGCCATTCGCATCTACAAACGGGCGAGACCGGCGGATGCGCCGCACCCGATCGGCGACCCGCACGGGGCGTTGTGAACTGACGGTTGTCGGGATCAGGGATCGGGGGGGATGCGACGGCGGACCCTGGCCCGTTTGTCGCGTGCCGAAAGACCGGGACGGAGAGACCGGGCGGGGGGAGACGTGGGCGACGAGGGAGCGAAGAGGGCGGCCGATAAGCTGGAGGCCGGTGTCCGGAGCCCGGTTTCGGACCTGGCGATCAAAGAGACCGCGGCGGAACCCGCTGGTGCCGACTCTGCGGACGCGCCGTCATCGGTTCGTCCTGGACCTCTCGACGCGGAGGCATCCGCTCGTCCCGAGCCTGCCCCCGGGCTTCCACGACCCGCGCCCGTTGCCGACCCCCAGTTGAAGGCGATCATCGAGGCGTTGGTGTTCGCCTCGCCGGAACCGCTGACGCCGAAGATGCTCTTCAAGCTGCTCGAGAACGAGCCGAAGGAAGACGTCGAACTGGCCATCGCGTCGTTGCGGCAGGACTACGATGGCCGCGGCGGCGGGCTGCAGCTGGTGGAAGTGGCCGGCGGGTACCAGATCGTGACGCGCCCCGAGATGCACGAGTGGGTGCGGCGGTTGTTCCACGAGCGCAAGACGCAGAAGCTGTCGGTGCAGGCGCTCGAGACGCTGGCGGTCATCGCCTACAAGCAGCCGATCACCGCCCCGGAAATGGCCGAGATCCGCGGCGTGAACACCGCCGGCGTACTGAACACGCTGCTCGAGCGGCGCCTGATCAAGATCTCCGGGCGCAAGCCGGTTGTGGGCCGCCCCTTTTTGTACTCCACGACCCGCGAGTTCCTCATTCGCTTCGGTCTGCGCGACCTGAGCGACCTGCCGAAGGTCGAGGACATGGCCGACGTCCTCGGGTTCGAACCGCCTGCCGGGCTCGCCGACAGCGGTCCGTCCGAGGGACGGCTCCCGCTCGAGTTGGACGGGGAAACGGCTGAGGGCGAGCCCGGCCCGACACCGGCCAAGGGCGACGAGGAGAAGGTGCACTAGATCCTTGAAGTAGACAGTAGCACTACTTTGTCACTTTCTCGATTTCGGGCCGAATTCGGCTCGTGCCGCAAGCCGACGAGACACCGCGGAAAAACGCTCGGCCGCATGGCTGGCGGCCGGCGTTTTACCCTCTGTAGCTGATCGCGGTGCTCGTAGGCTTGCTTGCCCGAGCCAAATCCGGCCTCGCAGCAAAGTGACAAAGTAGTGGTAGTCAGTAGTCAGTAGACAGTAGACGGTAGGAGTCGGCAGCCGGTCATCAGTCGTTCAATCGACGGCCCTGCTGTCCAGGGCTAGTGGCCCGTATCAGCGAACTGTAAAGTCGCACTGCGGTACCGCGGCGCTGCTCTCGCGGGCGCGACAACGAAGCGACCGCTTTAGGTTGCGCTGTTACAGTCCACTAGGGTGCCTGCTGACTACTTTCGCAGATGCAGACCCGCCTCCAGAAGATCCTGTCGGCGGCCGGCGTCGCGTCGCGGCGCGCGGCGGAAACGATGATCGTCGAAGGCCGCGTGTCCGTGAACGGGTCGACGGTCACCCAGCTCGGCACGCGGGCCGACCCCGACGCGGACGACATCCGCGTTGACGGCCGGCGCATCGCGAAGCCGAGACGCCGGTATATCGCCCTGCACAAGCCCCGTGGCTTCGTCACCACGCGCTCGGACCCGCAACATCGTCCCACGGTGCTCGATCTGGTTCGCGTCAACGAGTACCTCTACCCGGTCGGTCGGCTCGACTACGACTCGGAAGGGCTGCTGCTGCTCACCAACGACGGCGAGCTCGCCGAGCACCTCACGCACCCCCGCTACGGCGTGGAACGGGAGTACGAGGCGCGCGTGAGAGGGGTGCCCGAGCCTGCCTCGCTCAAGCGCCTCGCTCGGGGAATCCCGCTCGAAGGCCGACGAACCGCGCCCGCCGACGTGCGCCTGCTCGAAACCGGGAGGGGCGCGCGGGGCGACCAGGCCATGATCTCCGTCGTGCTGCACGAAGGGCGCACGAGGCAGGTGCGCAAGATGTGCGAGGCCGTCGGCCACCCGGTCGTGCGCTTGCGGAGAGTGCGGGTGGGGCCGATTCGCCTCGGCACACTGAAGCCGGGCGAGTTCCGGGACCTCACGCGCGCGGAGGTGCGGCAGTTGGAGGAAGCTGCCGCGCGCCACGTCGTGAAGCGAAAGCCCCAAAGCCCCAAGCCCAAAGCCCAAAGCCCAAGACTCTTCGTGATGCGACAGAACCTCATCATCGCCATCGACGGACCGTCGGGCGTGGGCAAAGGCACCATCGCCCGTCTCGTCGCGGCGAAGCTCGGATATCGACACGTGGATACCGGCGCGATGTACCGAGCCGTCGCCTGGGCCGCGGTGCGCGATGCCATCCCCCTCGCCGCGGAAGACCGCATCGCGCAACTCGCCTCCGATGCTGCCCTTGTCGTGGGCGAGCGGGTGATCCTGATCAACGGCCACGACGTGACGCGCGACATTCGGACGCCGGACATCGATCGCGCCGCCAGTGCGGTGGCCCGGTTGCCGCGCGTACGCGCGGTGCTCGTCGCGCGCCAGCGCGCCCTCGGCGCCAACGGCTCGATCGTGATGGAAGGACGGGACATCGGCACGGTGGTCTTTCCCGATGCCGACGTGAAGGTCTATCTCGATGCGGCGCCCGAGGAGCGCGCCCGGCGGCGCGCGGCCGATCCGGCACATGCCGGCAACGGGAAGGTGCCGCTGGCCGAGGTGAAGACGGAAATGGAGGCGCGCGACCGCGCGGACAGCACACGCGAGTCGTCGCCACTCACGCCAGCCCCCGACGCGCACCTGATCGACACCACGGGCTTGTCGATCGAGGAGGTCGCGGAGCGGGTGCTCGAGGTCGTGGAGACCTGTCGCAGACGCTAGTCGGCAGGTGTCGGCCAAGTCGTCGAGCGGTCCCAGCGACCGACCCGCGCGGCGCGTGCCGAAAGGCCTTGGCCGGCGTGGACCTGCCCGGCGCGCTTCTGGCCGCGCCGGTCGTCCCGCCGCCGAGCTCCTTCGGCGTCGACGATCTCGGCCTTAGCGCTCTCTGCCCCGATCGTTCAGCCCCTCCCGACGACCGCGGCGTCGCCGGGCGGCTCGCCTTCGCGGAACGAGCGCGTTTTCGCGCCGGATCTCCGGTTCCGCGCTCGCCCGGAGGGGGGATTGTTCGCCTCGCGGCTCGCCTGCCTGGCCATCGGGGTATCCTCTCGCAGCTTGACTGTTTGACGATAAGTATCGTAAACTCTATTGCTTAGCGCGAAACGGCCGCTGCCGACTGGAGCAGCTGTCTCGCGCTGGCTCTACACTTCAGCCCGCCGGTGCTGTGAACCCGGCAAATCTAATGTCAGGAGGACGCGTTACGCATGGCGAACGTTGACAACATCAGCACTTCCGACCTGGCCGCGCAGCCCGCGGCGAGCCAGCCTAAAGGAGGTGAGGCCGAATCGAAGGCCGGGAAGGATCCCGACCACGGTGTGGATCCCGCAGAATACGCTCGACTTCTCGACATGTACGACACCAGCTTCCGGAATATCTCGGAAGGTGAGGTCGTCAAGGGCACCGTTCTGAAGGTGACGGCGTCCGAAGTCATCGTCGATGTCGGCTACAAGTCGGAAGGGGTCATCCCCGTCACCGAGTTCCTCGACGAGAGCGGACACGTGACCGTGCAGCCCGGCGACCTGGTCGACGTGCTGCTCGAGAAGACCGAAGACAAGGATGGCTACGTCGTCCTCTCGCGCGAGAAGGCCGAGAAGATGAAGATCTGGGACGACGTGGAAAAGGCCTATGCGGACCGAAAGGTCGTCATCGGCCGCGTGATCGAGCGCATCAAGGGCGGGCTGGCAGTCGATATCGGCGTGCGCGCGTTCCTCCCTGGTTCTCAAGTCGATGTCCGTCCCGTAAGAAACCTCGATGCCCTCCGCGGACAGGAACTGCGGATGCGCGTCATCAAGGTGAACAAGAAGCGGGGCAACATCGTCCTGTCGCGCAAGGTGCTCCTCGAAGAGGAGAATGCCGAGAAGAAGAAGCAGACGCTCCACACCCTGGCCGAGGGCAAGGTGCTGCGCGGGGTGGTGAAGAACATCACCGACTACGGCGCCTTCATCGACCTCGGCGGCATTGACGGCCTGCTGCACATCACGGACATGTCGTGGGGCCGGGTGGGGCACCCATCCGAGCTCTTCAAGGTGAACGACGAGATCGACGTGGTCGTGCTGAAGTACGACCCGGCGACCGAGCGCGTGTCGCTCGGGCACAAGCAGCTGACGGCGGATCCGTGGAGCGCGGTGTCGGATCGGTACCCGGTCGGCGCGCGGGTAACGGGCCGCGTGGTCAGCCTGACCGACTACGGCGCCTTCGTGGAGCTGGAGCCGGGCGTCGAGGGCCTCATCCACGTCTCCGAGATGTCGTGGAGCAAGCGGGTCAAGCACCCGTCGAAGATCCTCAACGTCGGCGACAGCGTCGAGGCGATGGTGCTCGGCGTCGATCCGCAGGCGCGGCGCATCTCGCTCGGGCTGAAGCAGATCGAGTCGAACCCGTGGCACGAACTGGCCGATAAGTACCCCGTGGGGTCGCGCATCGTCGGCAAGGTGCGCAACCTGACGGAGTTCGGCGCCTTCGTCGAGGTCGAGGAGGACATCGACGGCTTGATCCACATCTCCGACATGTCGTGGAGCAAGCGGATCAAGCACCCGTCCGAGGTCCTGAAAAAGGGTGACAAGGTCGAGGCGGTCGTGCTGAACATCGACGCCGAGAACCAGCGCCTCTCGCTCGGCCTGAAGCAGCTGGCGACGGACGTGTGGGACGATTTCTTCACGCATCACCAGGTCGGCGACACGGTC
>Ga0316628_100004795_pt1 | contig 10695 bp, 13 predicted proteins | sample OWC_Aug_M2_C1_D5_FD_207648 | JGI IMG/M metagenome (GOLD analysis project Ga0316628, IMG submission 207648) | Wetland soil microbial communities from Old Woman Creek delta, Ohio, United States - OWC_Aug_M2_C1_D5_C | ecosystem: Environmental > Terrestrial > Soil > Wetlands | place: USA: Ohio... | reverse complement strand
CTTGGACATGGAGCTCTGATGGCCCAGAATTCGCTGTTGAAAGCCGTCCTCTACACGGAATGGATTTCCTGGATTATCCATCTCTGCATTTTTTTCATTCTCGCGCGATGGAGCGGGATCAAATGGGTCTGGGCGCTGATCCTCGTCCTGTCCATCGAAGTATGGGAAACCGCGGATTGGTCCCTGGCACATCCTCTGAAATGGTGGATGAAGCCGGATACGGTTATGGACATCCTGTCCGGCAGCCTGGGAATATGGATCGCGGAACGGGTCAAACGGTCGGGCCGGCATCCGGGAAAAACCTGATTCTGCGGTGGAAGAGGCGAGACGCACTGGGTTCCGTCCCGGCAATCTGTAAGCGCTTAATGGACAAAACGTTTCGCGCCCAGATTGAAATCGGTTCCACCCATTTGAATCATTCACCAAAAAAGGAGTCAAAATGTTCAAAAAGACCGTCTTCTCCCTGTCCCTTCTGGTTTTTTTGTTGCTGGGATCGACTGCAGCCGTCGCAGACGGCGGGGGAGACACCATCGTGTATCCTGTTGAGAATCCCGTATTCTCCGTGACCTTTCCGGAAGGTTGGAAAACCGAAATGGAGGAGGATATCGTCCACGCCGCCCCGAAAGACGAGTCCATCTACCTCGGCATCTGGGCGCTCGAGGACGCGGAAAACCTGGACGCCGCGCTTGACGCGGTGGACGAAGCCGTCTCGTCCCTCGTCAAGGATCTGGATGTCGGAGAGGCCGATTCGGTGGTCGTCAACGGCATCCAGTTTTTCACCGTTGACGGAACGGGGAAGGACGAAGACGGAAGCACGGTGAGCGTCTCGGTCGCGCTGTTTTCTCCGGACGGGACGCAGATTTTCATCCTGCTCTACTTCGGCACGCCGCAGGCGGAAGACGCCCACAAGGACGAGCTGGTCGAAATCATCAAATCCATAAATGAAGAGGAGTAAGCCGAAGAACGCGGTTTGGAATTTCTTGTTCATTGACGCCTCCGGCAATACGACGGGGGCGTTTTCTTTTCTCCGGGCAAAGAAAACACTTGCTATGAAAATCGTGAATGAGTATTTTATCAGTATCTTTGTTTTTTATCGCTCCTTTAGCGTGAATGGTCCTGTAGGACCGGGAGCCTCCCGGTCCTACAGTGACAATAGGAAGGAGGGCAGATGAGAAAACACCTACCGCTGTTGTTCATCCTCCTCACTCTCGTCATCGCGCTGTACGCGCCCAGATCCCCGGCGCAGGAATATCAGCCGCCTCAGTTGCTGACTCCGGAAAACGGGGCCGTCATCGACACCCGCACGCCCGAGTTTTTCTGGACCGCGGGCTCGGGGCCGGCGCGCACAAGGCTATTCTATCTTTTCACAATCGTTGAAGTCGCGCCGGGAACGAAACCCTCATCGGATCTGGGCTTGGCGGTGCCGTTCTACCAGACCCGCGTGCGGCGGAACGGCCTCGCCTATGAAGGCCCGCCGTTCTCCTCCAAGCCGTTCTACGCCTGGCAGGTCCGGCTCGTCGACGCGAATGGTCAGCCGCTGGGAGGGAGCACCGGAGCGAGCGGCATTTCTACGTTCTCCTATTTCGTCCGGGAATCGATCCCTCCCGTCACTCCGGGGAATCTCGTCATCGACACGCAGCCCCTTGTCATGACCGGCATGAGGGTGGGCTCGCTGAACATTGACACCCAGCCACTGATCATGACGGGCATGCGCGCCGGATCGATCACCATCAGCACGGATACACTGATGATGACGGGCATGCGCGTCGGATCGATCGCGATCAACACACAGCCTCTCGTCATGACCGGCATGAGGGTGGGCTCGCTGAACATTGACACCCAGCCGCTGATCATGACGGGCATGCGCATCGGTCCGCAGACCATCGAGACGGCGACGCTGCAGATGACGGGCATGCGTATTGAGTCCATCACGATCAATACGGATGCGTTGAAAATGACAGGAATGCGGGAGGAGCCGCCATCGTCGGTTGAAAGTCAAAAAGTCCCGCCTCAACCAAAGACACAAGAGGATCTGAACAAGAAACGGAACCTTCCCTTGAAGAATGGGGAAACCATCGGGGGTGTAAATCCACCGTTGGAACCGACGGGCGGAGCGCCGATGAAACCGGGGGGAGCGGAGAAAACTGTCGGCGATACGGCGATCAATAAGCTCCACGGCATTCGGCCTTCATTGGAGACGCCCGGAGCTACCGGGGAATCTCCCATTGGAACCGGAAAATCGACGCTTCAGCAAAAAATCGAAGCGAAAAAAACAACCGATGAAGTTATAAAGTAGTTGAATGGAATTCATACAAAAAGGAGAAGACCATGAAAACCCCTTACGTTTCGATTTTGTTGCCCGCATTGATCCTGCTGGTGGGAACCGTATTCGCACAACAAACCACGGAACCAACCATCACCTTCAGAGTGCCGGTTCAATGCCAAAGTCTTCATCAGGACGTGTTGGAAGTAAGGGCTTCAGGATGCTGCTATGATCAGTCGAATGCGCCTGTAGTCCTTACAGGACATTCCCAGGTTTTGGTTCCGGATGCCAACGGAAACATCAACCAGACCGTCACCCTTACTGTGCAGGCGCTTGCAGGCAAAGACCTCGCGAACGCGAAAACCTACGCGGTCTCTCTGGAAATGAAGATCGCAGGATCCACCGTGTTCACTACGCCCGGGGCTGGGAGCACTATCCCTGTTGAGCTTCGCTCAAAACAGGGCACCCCGTTCGTCGCCCAGGTGACCGGCAGCATCACCTGGTGACTGCAGGATATGAAGTGCAGATTATACAGGGTCTCAGACCCTGTATGATCTGCGATTTTTCTGTTGAATGGCCCATCATTTTTATACCATTAAACGGTTGAGGCCTTAACTCCAGGAGGTGAGCAGGTGGAAACTATCTCCAGGGCGGTCTCCGCCTGTGACCTTTAGATAAAAATAGGAGGAGTACATGAGCTCGATGGTTACGATCGGCGCGGCTGCGTTCTCTCTTTCTTTGATCTGCCTGTCCCTCGCGGAAGGCGCTCCGCAGGGCGACGTCAAGACGCTCGCGAAGGAGGTCAACGCCGACATCCGCAAGGTCGAAAACATGACCGACAAGGCGGCCGCGAAGGCTGCAGTGGCCGCGATCCACGACAAGATCGAAAAGATACGGTCCATAGACCCGAATTTCTTCGAGCTTCGCGGCCTTGACAGCAAGTACAAAAGGCTGGTGAACATCTATGGAGGGCCTTCGGCCTCAACATCGTCTTCGTCATCCTCCTCGTCCTCCTCATCCCGGACCCAGGCGGGTTCACAGGCAGGATCTCAGGCCGGGCCTGACAACGCGACGAACGACTGGACGAACATCGCGGCCCTGCACAAGGGTTTCGTCACGAGGCTCGAAAAGATCATTCCGACTTACGTGAAGAACGTGATCTACTCCGTGCAAAACGTGGATGGTGTGATCGCGGAGATCGCGGCCCTGCGCAGGGAGGCGCCTTACGTCAAGACCCAGCTGGAGGCGTTCGCCGCGAAGTACGGCCGCGATCGGAACGGCATCGACGACAAGATGGAGCGGCTCAGGAATCCGCAGAATCCCAGACCGTCGCCGGCCGCCGGGGAGTGCTTCGAGGAGCTGTCCAACGGCCTGACCAACCTGGAGGAGGCGCCGAAGGAGGAGGCGAAGAAGATCCTCAAGGCCGCCATCCAGAATCTCGACAGGATAGAAAGCTTCACCGCTGACACCGAGCGGGACAAGCGGTACGGCCAGGTCGACGCCAGCCTGCAGCTGGCGCTCAAGTTTAATCCGGAGGACGCCGAGATCAAGGGGTGGATCGCAAAAATCCAGACACTGCGCGTGAAATCCAAGGCGGATATCGAGAAATCCTTGGAGGACGCCCGGTTCCCGGCCGCCTTCGCTGGCTTCGCCGGCCCCGGCAACGCGGCCGAACTCGCGGCCTCGTGCGTGAAGTACTTCAACGAGAGTGACCCCTCTCAGACCACGGTGAAGGTGGTCGTGGCGGGCAACTGGGTCGTGGCCAAGAAGAACATCTTCGGCGAACCCGTTCAGTGGGGACTGCCGATTTGGGCGGTTGGTTATCACAACAACGAAAAGGAAATATCCCGCGTCTTCAAGATGACCATGATCACGGCTGAGGGACTGGGCATCGCCAAGAGCCCGCCCTGGACCGGCGCATGGGTCGGGGATTCGTTCAGGATGAGGACGAAGAACATCCAGTAAAAAAACTGACCCCGGGGTCCTCTGGACCCCGGGGTCAGTTTCACCGCCTACAGTCCCGCCAGCTTTTTCTTCGCCTTCAGGAACGCGAAATCCCAATCGTTTTCGTTGAAATTCACGACTTTGGAGAACAGCTCTTTTGCCATTGCTTTGTCCCCCTTGGCCGCGCAGGCCTCGCCCAGTCTGAAGAGGATATAGCAGTTTCGTGTATAGGATTTCTCGAGCTCGCGGATGGCGTCGTCGTATCTCTTTTCCGCGAGCGCGAGCGATCCGACCAGGTCCTGGTACATCAATCGGGCTGCAGGGACTCCTGAGTACAGGTGGGAATGCCTGTGCCGCCAGGATGAAGGATTCAGGAAAACCGGGCAAAAGTCTTGCATTTTTGATTTCCAATCCATAATTTCTATATGGGACGATTGCAGGCAACGCCACATGCGGGAATGCCTGTGCCGCCGGTTCCAATCCCGGTTGGAGGATCCTTTGAGAACGCCGATACCGCACACTTTGATTCTCGCGGCGCTGACGATCACTTCCGCTTCGCATCCGCAAACGTTTTTCGTCCGGCACGGCGGGATGGTCAGGGAGTGCCGCCTGCACCTTCCGCCATCCTACACCGGCCGGGCCCCGGTGCCCTTGGTGGTGGTGCTGCACGGTTTCACGCAGACCCCCGAGGCGATGGAGTCGCAGTCAGGCTTCAGCGTCAAGGCCGACCGCGAGGGATTCATCGCCGCCTATCCGGCAGGCGAAGGATTTCCGCCCCGCTGGAACCTGCTCGAAACCGGGACCGACGACGCGGGATTCGTGTCCGCGCTCATCGACACCCCGCTCGGCCGGTATTCGGTGGATCCGCTCAGAATATACATCGCGGGATTCTCCAACGGCGGAGGATTGGCCTACCGCATGGCACTCTGCTTTCCGCGGAAAATCGCGGCCATCGGGCCGGTGGCTTCCATGTGGGTCGATCCGGAAGGCGCGTTGCACCGCCCGGTTCCCATCATCCATTTTCACGCATTGGACGATGCGGTGGTCCACTACGGAGGAGCCCGGTCCGCGGTGACCGCCTGGTCGGAATTTTACGGCTGTGGGACGGATCCGGATACGGTCCTCAACATCCGGGGCGCCACCGGCCTCGAGTGGACGGGCGCGGTGGGAGAGGCGGATGTCGTCCTGATCACGACCGATGGAGGAAGTCATTCATGGCCGGGCGGAAAGCCCTACCTGTTCACGCCGTCTGACGCGGTTTCGGCGACCGATCTCATGTGGGGATTCTTTATCCGTCATCCCCTCGGCGGATCCGGCCCGAGCCGGACCGCGGGGGAACCCGCGCATGCCTTCCCGGATTTCAGGCTCCATCCCGCGTATCCCAATCCTTTCAACGGATCAACGGCCGTCCGTTTTGACCTGGAACGGGGCTGTCCGGTTTCGCTGGCTGTGCTGGACTGCCGGGGCAGGGTCGTAGCCGTTCTGTTCAAAGGGTCGGCACGGCCGGGTTTGCATACGATGCAGTGGGACGGCAGGGGGGACGATGGAATGGAAGCCGGATCAGGCGTGTATTTCATCAGCCTGACCGCGGGTCACCGCAGGTCAGCCGCGAAAATCCTTCTGGCGCGGTGATCCGGCGTCCGCGGTCAAGGTCGTGAGGGGATGCGAAACAAGGGGCTCCGAAGGCACTGGAGCCGCCGGGGTTTGTTCAGGGATGGACTTCAGACCGACGTCTTTTTATCCAGTAATTTCTTGATCTCCCCCAGGATGACATCCGTGCTTGTCGCCTTCATGAGGTAGCCGTCCGCGCCGCATTCGAATGCCGCCTGACGGTCCTCCTCCATCATCCGTGACGTCAGGACCACGACCGGAATCTCCTTGAGGTGCGGATCGAACTTGATCATGCGGCAGACCTTGAGGCCGTCCATGCCCGGGAGCATCAGGTCGAGAAGGATGAGATCGGGTTTTTCCTGCCTGGCTTTGTACAATCCGTCAAGTCCGTCACCCGCGGTGGCGGACGCGTACCCGGCGTCCTTCAGCAGCAGTTCCAGGGTGTTGCACACTGCGGGATTGTCGTCGATGATGAGAATTTTTCTGACTGCGGCCTGAGGGTTCATTGATTTCTCCCCATTCAAAGGTTCTCTGAGTTGCAGCCCGGGTCACATTTCAAGGAGACTCTTCAACTGGGAAAGAATGACCTCGGTCTTGACCGCCTTTGTCACGAAGGCGTCGGCCCCGCATTCGAAGGCGAGCTGTTCGTCCTGCGGCGACATCCGGGAAGTCAATATCATCACGGGAATTTTCTTCAAATTCTGGTCGAATTTGATCCATCGGCAGATCTTGTAGCCGTCCATTCCCGGCAGCATCACGTCGAGGATGATCAGGTCCGGCTTCTCGGTCCTGGCCATGGTGAGCGCCTGAAACCCGTCCTGCGCCTTGACGGTCTCATACCCGTGCGCCTGCATCAGCTTGTCGAGCATTCTAATGATGGCGGGGTCGTCGTCGACGATCAGGATTTTTTTCCGGGATGCCGTTCCGGTCATCCGGCTGCCCTCCAGGCTGGGACGGGGAATCCCGTCCGTTCACGATTTCAACAGTTTCCTGATCTCCGAGATGATGACCTCGGTCTTCGTGGATTTCGAAACGAACGAATTGGCGCCGCACTGGAATGCCAGCCGTTCGTCCTCGGGCGTCATCCTGGACGTCAGAATGATGATGGGGATCTGTTTCAACTGCTGGTCATACTTGATCATGCGGCAGACCTTGAAGCCGTCCATGCCGGGGAGCATCACGTCGAGGACGATCAGGTCCGGTCTTTCCTTGCGGACCGTTCCGAGAGCCTCGAGCCCGTCGTGGGCCATGACGGTCCGGTAGTGGTATGCCCTGAACAGCTTCTGGAGCATACTGGAAACCGCGGGATCGTCGTCGACGATCAGGATTTTTTTCTGGTTCGATTGTTCAGTCATGCGTTTGTTTTTTTCGAGAATGTGTTCTTCCCGTCCAAAGTAGCCTGAATCGTGGCAGCACCCAAACCCATGATGGAATCACCCGGTTGCCGGACCATCGGTCGCATGCTTTGGGTGCTGCCCCGACGGGCCGAAGGTTCCCCGCCGCCTGCGGAGACCATGATCTATGCCCCTTGTGATACCCCTCTGCTTGCGGCGGGGTAGTTCATTGCGCGGCTGAAAATTCCCGTCACCGGCGGGCCTTCGCGGCCGCATGGACACCGGCCGAGTGGCCGGACGACCAGGCCCACTGCAGATTGTAACCCCCCGAATCGCCGTCGACATCCATGATTTCACCGGCGAAAAAAAGCCCCCGAACCTTTCTGGATTCGAGCGTTTCCGGATCGATTTCATCCGTGCAGACGCCGCCCGCGCTGACCTGCGCGTCCATCCAGCTCCGGGTTCCCTGGACATCCAGCTTCCACGACTTGATCGCGGACCGCATGCGGCCGGTCTCAGCCGGCGACAGGTTCCGGCATGGCTTGTCCCTGTCGATCATGGAGTATTCCAGGACGACCGGGATCAGCCGTTTGTGGATCATCCCGACAAGGGCGTCCGAAACGGACTTGTAGGCCAGCGTCTGCAGCCTGGTTTCGAGAAAGTGTCCGAATTCCTCCGGGTTCTTTTCCGGGAACAGGTCCAGAACGGCCGACACTTTCCGGTCCAGCCGGAGCATCACGTTGACTTCCCTAGAAAGCTTCAGCGCCGCAGGCCCTGAAATTCCGTAATCGGTGAACAGAATCTCGCCGGATTCGGGCCCGAAGGACGAAACGCCGGACTCAAGCGACACCGACGCCTCGACCTTGACGCCCTTCAGGCGTTTCAGGAACGCCTCCTTCAGCCGGATCTGCACGATGGCCGGCATCGGTTCGATCACCGTGTGCCCGAGCATCCGGGCCAGTGTGTACCCGGTCCCGTTCGAACCGAGCAGCGGGGCCGCCCTGCCCCCAGCGGCCAGGACCACCGCCCTGGAGAAATGGACGTGGCTGTTGTTCAGGCCCATCCTGAACTCGCCGTCCGCGTGTTCCAGCGAGACGACTTCGGAATTGCAGATTTCCTCGACCCGGTTCCTTTTCAATTCATACCGAAGCAGGTCGAGCACGGCCGAGGCCTGGTCCGTCCTGGGGAACACCCGTCCGTTGTCTTCGGTCTTCCAGACCAGGCCGAGGGTCTCGAAAAACCTCAATGTGTCCGACACTCCAAAACGCTCGAGCGAAGGTGCGACGAAAGCGCGTCCGGCTCCATGGTATCCGGCTGCCGTGCGGTCCGCGCGGAGATTCGTCAGATTGCACCTGCCGTTTCCGGTGGCCAGCAGTTTCCTGCCGATCCTGTCCATCCTTTCCAGAATCAGGGGACGGACACCGGAGCGGGCGGCGGAAACAGCAGCCATGAGCCCTGAAGCGCCTCCGCCCACCACGATCAAATCGGAAATCGGGTGAAGTTTCGTTTTTCCCCGTCTCCGCATATCCTTATAATATAATCCTTTAGTCGGACGTTTGCAAGCATGAATTTAAATCTTGACTTTTTAGGAAAAAAGTCACAAGCTATACCCGGATTCGCCGAATGGAGGGATCTTCGATGCAGGTCCAGGCGCACATCATTGTTTCGGGCATGGTGCAGGGCGTCGGATACCGGTATTTCGTGTTCCGGCACGCCAGAAGCCTGCATCTCGGCGGCTGGGTGAAGAATCTAGCCACCGGGGAGGTGGAAATCTGCGCCGAAGGCCAGAGAGGGATAATCGAGACGTTCATCCGGGACCTGTGGACTGGCAATCCGTACGCGGCTGTACGCAACGTGGACGTGGCCTGGACGGAGTTTTCCGGACGGTTCACGGATTTTAACGTCGTGCATTGAAAGGCTCCGCCGCGGCGCGGCCGGAAGCCGCGTCGGAGTCATTTCTTTCCATAATATATAATAATCGGCGGGCTTCCGGCGCGGCCGCCACAGCCGCGATTGAATTCGATTGACTTTTGTGGCGGGGTTGGATATATTTCAATAATGATTTTTTTGAAAGACGAGAGGGGAGGACTGAATTGAATCCAAATCTTCGATTTCGACGCGCTCTCACGGCGGTATTGTTCTGCCTGGCGTCGGCGGCGCTCGCGAGGGACAAGATCACGGTCGCGGTTCTCGACTTCGAACCGAAGAACGTCGAACTGCAGAGCGCCGAGGCCATCACCGACCTGCTGCGCACCGAGCTCTTCAACGCCGGCCGGTTCATGGTCGTGGAGAGGCAGAAGATCCAGAAAATCCTGGAGGAACAGAAACTGCAGATGTCCGGCGTGACGGACACGGACCAGGCGGCCCAGATCGGAAGGATCCTCAACGTCAAGAAAATCATGATCGGAACCGTGAACCGGCTCGGCGGCACGCACATCATCAACACCCGCATCGTGGACGTGCAGTCCGGCCTGGTGGAACTGGCCGAGGCGATCGAGAGCAGAGGCGGTGAGGAGAACCTCCCTGAAGCGATCACGGAGCTGGCGCTCAAGATTTCCACCAAGGTGGGACTGGAGGGCAGCATCATCCGGATCACGGAAGGGACCGTTTACATTGATATCGGCGGCGCAGACGGCGTGAAAACGGGCCAGGAATTCTGCGTCATCCGGGCGGGGGAGGCCATCACCGACCTTGACGGCAGGGTCATTGGCGCCAGAAATGAGATCATCGGAATCCTGACGATCTCCAAAGTTGAGGACCGTTTCTCCGAGGCCCCGGCTCCGGAAGAGGGAACCGCCCTGCGCAAAGGGGACAAGGTGAAGCCTTCGGACGGCACGGAGCTCCAGGAATCCGGGCGGGCGGCCAGAAAGCCGGCCCCGAAAGTGAAGAGGGAACAGAAGCCTTCCGGAAAGGAAGAAGACAAAGTCGACGTCCCACCCACATTCTAACCATTCAAAGTACCGGAGGAGGCGATCATGAAGACTGGAGCACGTTTGGCAGCGGGATTGATGGCGATTCTCCTTGTCGTGTCCGCGGCGACGCAGACAAAGCCCGTCATCACGATAGGCGGCAGCGTCTGGAACGCCAAGTGGGAAGCCGAAGGCAAGGACTACGAAGGAATGAAAGCGGATGCGGGAACCTGGGTAGGGCCCTACCTCAACATTCGCGTGGGGAAGGTTCTACTGGGCACATCAATGTATTTCGGGAAAATCCCCATCAAGGGCACTACTAATATGGAATACGAGTACTCGATCGACCTCAGCCGGAACGACTTGAATTTCTCCCTGGGGTATTCGTTATTCGACTACCTCAATGCGTTTTTCGCAGTCAAAAACGCTTCGATCAAGGGCGAGGATACCTTCCCCCCGGGTTCCCTCGCATGGTACGATGAATTCGGAACTCTCAATTACAATCTAATCGAAATCCAGCGGGAAATAGAAAATAAGGGCACCCTGTTCGGAGGCGGTCTATCCGGTACCTACCGTTTCCCGAAATCACCCATTTTTCTTTTCGGCTCCTTTGCGATCCTGAAGGGCACCATGA
>Ga0316628_100004794_pt1 | contig 10695 bp, 5 predicted proteins | sample OWC_Aug_M2_C1_D5_FD_207648 | JGI IMG/M metagenome (GOLD analysis project Ga0316628, IMG submission 207648) | Wetland soil microbial communities from Old Woman Creek delta, Ohio, United States - OWC_Aug_M2_C1_D5_C | ecosystem: Environmental > Terrestrial > Soil > Wetlands | place: USA: Ohio... | reverse complement strand
ATTTCGCCGACGCACCAGTTGAGCGCGTTCGGCGCGAGCTTCATGTCGGTGACGACCGGTGCGAGCAGATGCGGGATGCCGTCGTAGACCGACAATTCGAGCATCTTCGGGTCGATCAGGATCAGGCGCACCTGGCGCGGCTCGGCCTTGTAGAGCAGCGACAGGATCATCGCGTTCACCGCCACCGACTTGCCCGAGCCGGTCGTGCCGGCCACGAGGAGGTGCGGCATCCGCGCGAGGTCCGCGATCGCGGGCTTGCCGGCGATGTCCTTGCCGAGCGCGAGCGTCAGCATGCCCGGCGCATCGTTGTACGTCGTCGAAGCGAGCAGCTCGACGAGCTTCACGACCTGGCGGCGCGGATTCGGCAGCTCGAGCGCCATGCACGACTTGCCGGGAATCGTCTCGACGACGCGGATCGACACGACCGAGAGCGCCCGCGCGAGGTCCTTCACCAGGTTGACGATCTGCGCGCCCTTGACGCCGACGGCCGGCTCGATCTCGTAGCGCGTGATCACCGGACCCGGATACGCGGCGAGCACCTTGACCGCGACGCCGAAGTCGGCGAGCTTGCGCTCGATCAGGCGCGACGTGAACTCGAGCGTTTCGGCGCCCACGGTCTCGCCGGCGGGCGGCGCATCCTCGAGCAGCGACAGCGGCGGCAGCGGCGAGTCCGGCATGTCCGTGAAAAGCGGCCGCTGCTTCTCGCGCGTCGCGCGCTCGGAGCGCGCCACCGCGGTCACCGCCGGAACGACGAGCACCGGCTCGCGATCCACCGTGTCCTCGCGCATGTGCTCGACCGCCTGCTCGCGCTCGGCGGCGTGTACGCCGCCGATGCGGCGATCCTCCGCCGCTTCCCGGCGCGCGCGGGCACGCGCGACGAGCGACTCCGCGCCCGCGCCGATGCGCTCCATCACGCGCAGCCACGACACTCCGAACAGCAGCGACGTCCCGACGGCGAACAGCGCGAGCAACAGCAGCGTCGCGCCGTTGAAGCCGATCCCCTTGGCGAGCGATTGCCCGATCGCCTCGCCGAGCGCGCCGCCGGGCGCGAGCGGCAGCGCCACGGGCAGCCGCCACAGACGAATCGCCTCGAGCGCCGCGCTCGACAACAGCACGAGGGCGAAGCCGATCGCGCCCAGCACGATCGGATGGTCGCTCGCATGCTCGGGCTGCACGACACGGCGATAGCCCAGCACGACCAGCACGATGCCCCCGACGACCCACCACCACGCGGAAAGGCCGAAGAGGTATAGCAGCAGATCCGACAGCCACGCGCCGACGACGCCGCCGCGATTGGCGATCGGCGCGCCGGTCCCGGAGAACGACCAGCCGGGATCGCTTTTCGTATAGGTGACGAGCGTCAGCGCGAGATACAGGAACACGGCGACCACCAGCAGCCACCACGATTCGCGCAGCAGGCGCGCGAAGCGCGGCGATAGCTCTCGCTCCGGCGTTGCCGCGCGCCGGCGCGAATTGCCGTTTCTCTTGAAAAACATGGGATTGCCGCTAGGACCTCACGCAGCGCATTATACGAGGCCCGGCGCGCGCTGTGCAACGGTGACCGGGAACAGGGCGTCGGCTTGCGGCGTCGGGCCGCGTCCCCATCTCCGTTAAACTTCCGCGAGTTGCGACGACGAGAATGCCATGCCAGCCAAGCACGCCCGCCTGTTGATCCTCGGTTCCGGCCCCGCCGGCTACACGGCGGCAGTATACGCCGCGCGCGCCAATCTCCGTCCCGTCCTGATCACCGGTCTCGCGCAAGGCGGCCAGCTTATGACGACGACCGACGTGGACAACTGGCCCGCCGACGCCGACGGCGTCATGGGACCCGACCTGATGGCGCGGTTCCAGAAGCACGCCGAGCGGTTCGAGACCGAGGTGATCTTCGACCACATCCACCGCGTCGATCTGGCGGAGCGCCCGTTTCGCCTGGTGGGCGACAACGGCGAGTACACGTGCGACGCGCTGATCATCGCGACGGGCGCGTCGGCGCGCTACCTCGGCATCCCGTCCGAGCAGAAGCTCATGGGCAAAGGCGTTTCCGCCTGCGCGACCTGCGACGGCTTCTTCTACAAGGCGCACGACGTCGTCGTGATCGGCGGCGGCAACACCGCGGTCGAGGAGGCGCTCTACCTGTCGAACATCGCGCGCAGCGTCACGCTGATCCATCGGCGCGATCGCCTGCGCGCCGAGGCGATTCTCATCGACCGCCTGCTCGCGAAGAGCGCGCCGGGAGGCAACGTCCGGATCGTCTGGAATCACGTCGTCGACGAGGTGCTCGGCGACGACAAGGGCGTGACCGGAGTGCGCATCGCCGACGTGCGCAGCGGCGCAAGGCAGGACATCGCGGCCCATGGCGTGTTCATCGCGATCGGCCACACGCCCAATACGCAGATCTTCGAAGGCCAGCTCGCCATGGCCGGCGGCTACATCCGCGTCAAGGGCGGCGCCGACGGAGACGCGACCGCCACGAGCGTACCGGGGGTGTTCGCAGCCGGCGACGTCGCGGACCACGTCTATCGGCAGGCGGTGACCTCCGCGGGCACCGGTTGCATGGCGGCACTCGACGCGGAAGCGTTCCTCGAGACCGTGGGGGTGGACGCGGCCGTCGCGACCGCCTGAGCGCTTGCGAGGGTCGTCGTGGCCAAGCTGACCGACCTCAAGGCGCTGCTCGATGTCGCGCGCGACGCCGCGTCCACGCCGAGCGCACCTGCCGCAAAGGGCGCGCGCAGGTCCGTGCATGCGCCGCGCGAGCAGGCGCAAAGCGCCGGTCCCGCGAGCGCGAGGCGCCAGGTCGCCGCGGCCAAGCATGCGAGTGGCGACGTCGACCTGCGACAGGCGTTCGCCGACGTGGCGCGACTCGCGCCGCGCAACCGCGCCGCGTCGACGCGTCCCCGACCCACGCCGGTCGCGCGTCAGCGAATGGCGGACGAGCGCACCGTGCTCGAGCTGGCGAAATACGGCGCCGAGCCGGCCCCGCATGCGTGGGACATCGGCCAGGAGCTCGAAGGCGAGCAGACGTTCCTGCGCCGCGGGCTCGGCAGCGACATCCTGGTCAAGCTGCGCCGCGGCCATTGGGTGGTGCAGGGCGTGATCGACCTCCACGGCATGACCAGCGCCGAGGCGCACGATGCGCTCGCCGACTTCCTCCTCGACGCGCGCTCGCGCGGCCTGCGCTGCGTGCGCGTGATCCACGGCAAGGGCCTGACGTCGCCGAATCGCGAGCCGGTCCTCAAGGGCAAGGTGCGACGCTGGCTCTCGCAGTGGGACGACGTGCTCGCCTACTGCGAGGCGACGCGCCACGCGGGTGGCGCGGGCGCGGTCGTCGTGCTGCTGCGCGGACGCTGACGCCCGGTCAGCCGGCGGGCGGCGCGCGGTTCACGCGCAGCTGCTCGGCGAGCACTGCCTCGAGGCGCTGCGCCGAATACGGCTTGATCAGCGGTATCGCTCCGCTTTCGGTGACGGCGTCGATCGCGTCGGCATGGCCGGTGGCGAGCACGACGGGCATCGCCGGGCTGCGTTCGCGCACGATGCGCGCGAGCGCCACCCCGCCCGTCTTCGGCATCACGACGTCGGAGAACACGAGATCGACGTGCGCGCCCGAATCGAGGACGGCGAGCGCCTCCTCGCACGACGCCGCGCGCAGCGCGCCGCAGCCGAACGATTCGACGATCGCCGCCGCCGCATCCAGGTTGTCGGCGTCGTCGTCGACGACGAGAACGACGAATCCGTGGAGCGACTGCGCGTCACGCGTCATGCGGATCTCCCGGGCAATGGATCGCGCGAGATTCTAGCGACGATTCATCGGCTGTTGCATCGCATCCGTACAACTTCGCTTGCACGCGCGTCCAACGTCATCGCGCGTTCGGAGCGGCCGCTGCCGCCTGGCCGCCGAGCGTCCGGTGCGCGAGCGCGGGGAGTTTCGCGCGCACTTCCGCGAGCCGCGCCGGGTCGACGTCGGCGACGACCACGCCCTCGCCCTCCCCCCGCGCGGCGACGATCTGCCCCCACGGGTCGATCAGCATCGAATGGCCCCACGTGCGGCGCCCGCCGGGATGCAGGCCGGTCTGCGCCGCGGCGAGGACATAGCACTGGTTCTCGATCGCCCGTGCGCGCAGCAGCGTCTCCCAGTGCGCCTCGCCGGTGCGCGCGGTGAACGCTGCCGGCACCACGGCGAGCGCCATCGTGCCGAGCGCGCGATAGAGCTCCGGGAAGCGCAGGTCGTAGCAGATCGACAGGCCGACGCGACCGCAGGGCGCGGCGAAGCTCGCCGGCTCGCTGCCGGCCGCAATCGTCTTCGCCTCGTCGTAATCCTCGTCGCCATGCGTGAAACGGAACAGGTGGATCTTGTCGTAGCGCGCGACGCGCACGCCGTCGGGGCCGTACGCGAGCAGCGACTGCCGCGCCCGCGCCGGATCGGCGGATGCGATCGGCACGCTTCCGCCGATGACGTACTGTCGGTGCTCGCGCGCGCAACGCGCGAGGAACGCCTGCTGCGGCCCGTCGCCGTCGCGCTCCTGCGCGGCCAGCTTGTCGCGCGCGTGAAGGCCCATCAGCCCGAAGTTCTCCGGCAGCAGCACGAGCGACGCGCCCGCGGCGGCGGCCTCGGCGATCAGCGCCCCGGCGCGGCGCAGGTTCTCCGCGACGTCGGCGCCGGAGGTCATCTGGATCGCGGCGACACGCAGCGTCACGGGCGCGGCGACATCCGTGTGATCCATCACCGCACCGTCGAGGAGGATGGTGCAGCCGCCGCCGCCGCGACGACGCGCGTCACGACGGGATCGTCCCAGCTTCCCGCCACCGAGTACTCGTAGCTGAAGAGCTGGTCGAACGGGTTGTTCAGCATCTTCTGCGCGAGCAGCGTTCCCGCGCCGACCGCCGCGCCGAGCAGCGGGTTGGCGATGAACAGCGCCGCGGCGCCGGCCGATACGCCGGACGAGAGCGACGGCTGCACGCGCACCTTCAATTGCTGCGTCTCGCGCGCGAGATCGACGTCGCCGGCGATGTTCACCGCGGCCGACGGACCGACGAGCCTGAATTGATCGGTGTGCATGATGCCGCTTTCCATCCGCACGTCGCCCGCCACGGTGTCGAACGCAAAGCCCTCGCTGAACACGTCGCGAAAATCGAGCGAGATGCGTCGCGGCAGGGCCTGCAGCGACAGCACGCCGAGCAGGCGGCCGACGCCCGGCTCGAGCTTGGTGAACTGTCCCGCGCCGGCGTGCAGCTCGAACCGTCCGGACAGTGAAGGATAGTCGAAATCGCTCGGCGCGCCCGCCCACGATACCTGGCCCTCGATCTTCGTGGGCGCTCCCTTCACGGCGCTGGGCCAGCCGAAGCGCGCGAGGAACGCGCCGGCCTCCTTCACGTCGATGGCGACGTCGAGCCGCGTCCGCGGCGCGGCAGGCGGCGCATCGCGCCACGAGCCGGTGGCGTCGATGCGTCCCGCGTCGCTCGCCAGTGCGAGCTTCTGGATCTGCCAGTCGTCGCCCGCCGGCTGCGCGATCATCTCGAGCCGGCCGACGTCCCGGCCCTTCCTGATCAGGGTATCGGCCACGAGATCGACCGCCGGCCATCGCCGGGTTGCGCCCGATGGCGCTGCCGGCGCATTGCCGCCGTCGGCGTTGGGGTGATCCGCCGCGGCCGGCGTCGCGAGCCGGGTCAGGCGGGCGACCAGGCGCCCGTTCGGCTGCGCCGGCGTCGCGGCGAGCCACGTCGCGGTGCCCGCGAGCTCGTTGCCGTCGAGGGTGAGACGCCAATCGCCGTTCTGGCGCCGCGCGGTCGTCTTGAGCTTCGCGAAGTTGCGTCCGAGCGCCTCCAGGCTCTCCGCGCGCAATTCGACGCCGCTCACCGCCAGCGAGTCGGCGCTCGCGCCCTGCGCCGCGCCGCGGGGCGACAGGTCGACGCCGAGCCAATCATCGAGGTTGAGCACCGCCACGTCGGCGCGCACCCAGACGCCCGGCTGCGTGGGTTGCGTCGCTTCCCCGACCGCCTTGCCGACGAGCACCAGCGCGCGATCGATCGCCCGCGCCTGCGCGCCCGCCTTGCGCTGCAACAGCACCTTGGCGATGCGCCCGTAATCGACGACCAGGCGATCGTCGTGCGCCGCGGTCTCGCGGCGCTCGATGCGCAGCGGCACGACCTCCGTTGCGCGCTTGCCGATCGGCGCCGGAAGATCGACGCTCGCACCCTGCAGCGACGATTCCACCGTCCAGTCGACCTGCGCATCGTGCGCGTCGAGCGCGAGCCGCCAGTCCGTATTGCCGCTCACGCGGTCGAACAGCGGCACGTCGTACTCGGCGCGCACGCGCTGCACGTCGACATTGCCGCTGCCGGTGACGCGCACGTGCCCGTTCTCGCTCGCCACCTGCAGCTTGGCGGGCCCGCCGAACGCCTCGGCCGTCAGGTCCGTCGCGCGCACGTCGTGTTCCGTGAATGCCAACGTGCCGTTGACGGCCGCGAGATCCGGCATCCCGGCGAGCCGCACCGTGTTCGCGTCCACCCGGTACTCCCCCGCGATCGTCGTCTGCGCGCGATCGCGCAGCGGCAGCTCGAACTTCAGCGCGAGGCGTCCGTCCCCGGTCGCCGTCGCGCCGTCGGTGACGTGACCGATCCATCCGGCCACCGGGCTCGCCGCGACGAACGCGAGGAATTCGCCGGTCGGCCCGCTCGCCGTTCCGTCGATGCGCAGCACCGGATGCGCGTCGCGCAGGTCGGGGATCTCGGCGTGCGTCGCGCCGACCTGCGCGTTCAGCACGCGCCCGCCCGTCGCGTCGACGGTGAGCCGCGCGGCGTCGATGCGCACGTCGGCGGCGATCGCCGTGATCGGCGGCCAGTTGTCGGCGTAGTCGAGCGTCGCATCCTGCGCCTTCAGGGCGAACTGGAAGTGGCCGCCCTTCCCCTGCGCGAACGGGAACGACGCGAGATCCCCCGCGAGCGTGAGTCGCGCGTCGTTCGACGTTCCCTTGACCAGCGCCCGACGCACCCAGTCGCGCACCGCCGGTCCCGCCGCCGCCGGCAGGTAGCGAGGAACGCCGGCGAGGTTCGCGCGCGTCAACTGCGCCTTCAGGTCGATCTCGCCCGGTCCGTCCGCGTGCGATCGCCACGTGCCGGCCGTGGTCCCGGCCAGGTCGGCGTTCGCGAATGCGACGTTCGTCAGCGTGAGCCCCGTGCCCGCGCCGTCGCGCTGCCAGGTGACGTCGCCCTTCAGGCTGTCGAATGCGAGCGGATCCGCGAAGAGCTTCGGGAGCGCGATCGTCGCCGCCCGGCTGTCGACGTGCATCTGACCGCCGCGTTCGCTCGCCTCGAAGGTCCCCGAAACATTGGCCGCACCCGGAAGCGCGTCGTGCACCGCGATGCCGAGGCGCTGGAACTGCCCTTTCACCGAATAGCGCTCGGGCGCGTCGGCGCCGCCGACCCATTCGATCGCGCCGTCGCGCAGTGTTCCGCTCGGGCCGTACTGCTCGATGTCGCGGCGCAGGCCTTCGGGCAGGGGCAGGTGCGCGGCGATCGCCGCGAGCGGACGCAGCTCGAGCTGCCTGAAGGCGATGCTGCCGCCGCCGCTCGAGCCGCCGGCGGGCTCGTCGAGCGTGAGCGCGAAATCGGTCGGCGCGACACCCGTTCCGTCGGGCAGCGCGAGCGACAGTTGCGTGGCCTTGTATTCGGTGCGCGCGCCGGCGCGCCTCCAGCCGACGCGCCCCGCGACGTGCGCGAGGGCGAGCGGCGACAGCCCCTCGCCGAGGCGTGCGCGCACGTCGGCCAGCTCGAGGTCGGCCACGACGCTTGTCGGTCGGGATTGCGCGACGTCGACCCAGACGCGCAGCGCGCCCTCGCCGCTGTCGATGCCCGCCGGCAATGGCAGCCAATCGCGCCAGGCCGCGACGTCGGCGTAGTCGAGCCGCAGGTAGACCTTGCCGGTGAGCAATTGAGGATCCTTGAGCGAGCCTCCGCTCAGATCGGCGCGCAGGTCGATCGGCGCCGCGAGCTCGGGCGGCGGCGTGCCGGTCAGGCCCGCGCGATGACGCCCGAAGCGCTGCTCGAGGCGGAACTGCACGTGATCGAGCAGCAGCTGTGGCGCGTTGCGCTTCTCGTCGTTCCAGATGACGAGCGCGTCGCGCACCACGATCTGCGGCTGGCGCATCACCCAGTCGGCGAACGCGGAATCGTCGGCGCTCGCGTCCGTCGCCATCTCGATGCCGCCGATGTGCAGTCGTCCCGAGGGATCGCGGCGCACGGCGAGCCGCGGCGAGTCGATCAGCAGCGCCTTCAACCGCAGATCGGCGAGCGGCAGCGACGTCCAGGCGATCACCAGGTCGACGCGCGGCAATTCGAGCAGCGTCGCGCCCGCGCCGCCGCGCTCGCGCACGCGAAAGCCGCGCACGGACAGCTCGGGGTTCCAGCCGTTCCAGCCGGTGACGATGCCGTCGATCTCGACGGGCTGGCCGATGCGCGAGGTGAGCCAGCCCGCGATCTCGCTGCGATGCGCCTCGATCTGCGGAAAGGCGACGAACCGGATCGCGAGCAGCAGCGCGCAGAACACGCCGAGCAGGATGAGCGGGGACATCGCGGCGAGCCGCACCACGCGGTTCCATCGGGGCGACGCCGACGCAGAAGGCATAATGAAAGCGATCCCACTCGCGGGATGCGCCGGAGGATCGGCGGGCGCGTCCCTCGAACGATTGTAGCGGAAGGATGCATCGGCACTCTGGCGCGAGACGCGTCTTCCGAAGAACATTTCCCGACCGATGGACCTCGATCGCGCGCTGACGTTCAGCCGCTACGCCGAGCGCGCGCTGCACGCGCAACCGGCGCTGCGCGAGGAGCTCGTCGCGACGCTCGATGCCCCGTTCGACTGGACGCGGGCGACGCTCGACGTCGACGCCGCCGTCGCGGCGGGCGACGCGGCCGCGCTCGCCGCCGCGTTGCGGCGCCTGCGGCGACGCGCCTTCCTCCACACGCTCGCGCGCGACCTGACCGGGCGCGCGCCGTTCCTGGAGGTCGTGGGCACGATGACGACGCTCGCCGAATGCGCGCTGCGCTCCGCCGTCGACCTGCACGCGCGCGCGCTCGCCGGGACGCACGGCATGCCGATCGGGGCAACGTCGGGGACGCCGCAACGCCTGATCGTGGTCGGCATGGGCAAGCTCGGCGGTGGCGAGCTCAACGTGTCCTCCGACGTCGACCTGGTGTTCGTCTACCCCGAGGAGGGCGAGACCGACGGCGCCGCGCCGATCGCGAACCGCGAGTTCTTCGATCGGCTCGGCCAGCGGATCGTCGGCGCGCTCGGCCACGTCGACGGCAATGGCTACGTCTTCCGCGTCGACACCCGCCTGCGGCCCTATGGCGACAGCGGTCCGCTCACCGTCTCGTTCGCCGCCCTCGAGCAGTACCTGGTGACGCAAGGCAGGTCCTGGGAACGCTACGCGTGGCTCAAGGCGCGCGCGCTCACCGGCGAGCGGCATGCCGAGCTCGCCGAGCTCGTGACGCCGTTCGTATACCGCAAGTACCTCGACTACGATGCGTACGAAGGGCTGCGCGGCATCCACCGGCAGATCCGCGAGCAGGAGAAGCGCCGCGACTACGCCGACGACATCAAGCTCGGCGCCGGCGGCATTCGCGAGATCGAGTTCATCGTGCAGGCGCTGCAGATCGTGCGCGGCGGCCGCGATCCCGCGCTGCGGCTGCGCGGCACGCTTCCCGCGCTCGCTGGGCTCGCCGACCACCACCTGATCGCGCCCCACGCCGCAGGGGTTCTGCGCGACGGGTATCTGTTCCTGCGCGCGCTCGAGCATCGGCTGCAATACCGCGACGACCGGCAGACGCAGCGGCTCCCCGTCGACGCGGACGAGCGCCGGTGGCTCGCGGAGGCGCTCGCGTGCGCGTCGGCGGAGGCGTTCGTGGCGATGCTCGCCGGGCATCGCGGGCAGGTGGCGCGCCAGTTCAACGCGGTGTTCGAAGCGCCGGACGCGTCCGCGCAGGGCGAGGAAGCGCACGACCGCTACGTTGCGCTGTGGGAAGACCCGCAGGCGACGCCGGAAGTCCTGGCGGAGCTCGCGGATGCCGGCTTCGATCCTCCGTCGGACCTCGTGCAGGCGCTGGCGCGCATGCGCGTGAGCCGCCGCTACCTGCAACTGCCCGCGCTGTCGCGCGACCGCTTCGACCGCCTCGTGCCGCGGCTGATTGCCGTCGCGGCCGAGCATCGCGGCCCGCTCGCATCGCCGGCCGCCGTGTTGCAGCGCCTGTTCGGGCTGCTGGAAGCGGTGAGCGGACGCAGCGCCTATCTCGCGCTTCTCATCGAGCACCCGCCGCTGCTCCCGCGGCTCGCGCAGCTGATGGGCGCCTCGGCCTGGGCCGCGGATTACCTGACGCGCCGGCCGTTGTTGCTCGACGAGCTGCTCGACGCGCGGGTGCTGCTGGCCGAGCCCGACTGGACCGCGTGGCGGACGGAGCTCGACCGACTGCTCGCGCCGCACGCCGGCGACGCGGAAGCGGCGATGGACACGCTGCGACACTTCCAGCACGCGCAGGCGTTTCGCCTGCTCGCGCGGGATCTCGCCGGACAGCTGACGGTCGAGCGCCTTGCCGACCACCTCTCCGCGCTCGCCGACACGATCCTCGCCGCGACGCTGCAATGCTGCTGGACGCAATTGCAGGGCGCCGATGCGCCCCCGCCCCGCTTCGCGATCGTCGGCTACG
>Ga0316628_100004793_pt1 | contig 10695 bp, 8 predicted proteins | sample OWC_Aug_M2_C1_D5_FD_207648 | JGI IMG/M metagenome (GOLD analysis project Ga0316628, IMG submission 207648) | Wetland soil microbial communities from Old Woman Creek delta, Ohio, United States - OWC_Aug_M2_C1_D5_C | ecosystem: Environmental > Terrestrial > Soil > Wetlands | place: USA: Ohio... | reverse complement strand
ATACTACCCCGTTCTCTATAGCTTTGCCTGCCTGAATACATTTTTGGTCGTTGTATTTTTCTCCCAGCCACTCCAGCATCATCTTAGCTGCCAGTATCATGGATATTGGGTTGGCAGTGTGTTTGCCCGCGCGGTTTGGCGCTGAACCGTGGATGGGTTCGAAGAGTGCAAAGTTGTCGCCTACGTTTGCCCCTGGAGCCATACCTAACCCGCCGATTTGTTGCGCTGCCTCGTCAGAGAGAATGTCGCCGAACATGTTGCAAGTGCATAATACATCGAATTCTTGCGGTTCCTTAATCAAACGCATGGAGGCTGCATCAACGTAGAGCTCGTTGTAGGCTATGTCTGGATTCTGCTTTGCAGTTTCGCGGCAGATGCTGGCGAACAAGCCGTCTGTTACGCGCATAACGTTAGCTTTGTGTATGGCAGTGACTTTCTTTTTGCCATTGCGTAAACGTGCAATTTCAAAGGCTTTCTTGGCAATACGTTCACAATTTTTGCGTGTAATCACTCGCAGGCACAATGTGGTGTTGCTGTCCAGGGTGAACTCTAAGCCTTTGTAAACGTCTTCAGTGTTCTCCCTAACAAAGAACATGTCAATGTCAGGCCGAGCTACAGGAACCGCAGGGTAAGCTTTGATGGGGCGCAAGTTAGCGTACAAATCAAACATTAAACGCAACTTCACAATCACATCAGCCGCGCTCTCGCCGACTGGTCCTTTAAGGCAAGCGTGAGACGCCTTTATTTTCTCTACCGTGTCAGCTGGCAGGGCAGCGCCTCTTTTAGCAAGGACTGCATCTCCCGCTTCAGCTTCGATTATGTCTAGTTTTATTTTGAATTTGTTTTGTACTGAGTCTAGGACTTTTAGGGTGGCTTCGGTTAACTCTGGTCCGATGCCGTCTCCTCGTATAAGAGATATTACGTATTCGTTCATTTCTTGCTCATCTTCTTACGTAGGTTTTCGATTAATCCGCCATCCGCCAAGATTTGTAAGATGAAGGGTGGCAGCTTGTTTACTTGGAATTTTTTACCGTTTGACAGGTTCTCAATTTTGCCAGCTTCAAAGTCCACGACTAACTCATCGCCTGTCTGCACGTCTTTGGATATGGATTTGCTCTCGATGACTGGCAAGCCGATATTTATGGCGTTGCGGAAAAAAATGCGGGCAAATGACTCAGCAATGACGCATTTCACACCCGAATACTTCAGCGCCAGTGGTGCTTGCTCTCTGCTTGAGCCACAACCGAAGTTTTTGCCGCCCACCAAGATGACGCCGCCTTTAGCTTTCCGCACAAACTCTGTGTCTAAGCCTTCCAGAGCGTGTTTTGCCAACTCGTTGGGATCAACCAGGACTAGGTATTTTCCTGGTAAGATAACGTCGGTGTCGACGTTGTTTCCGAATTTTATGGCTTTGGCTTTGATTTCTGTGGTCATGCTTTTGCCTCCAGTGCTGATGGACTGGTGATTTTCCCTGTTACTGCTGATGCGGCTACGGTTGCGGGCGAGGCTAAGTAAACGCTGGATTTCGTGCTGCCCATTCTGCCGATAAAGTTGCGATTAGAAGTGGATACGCATGACTCGCCTGCTGCTAGCAAGCCGATGTGTCCGCCCAGGCATGGTCCGCATGCTGAACCGCACACTATCGCGCCTGCATTAGTGAAAATTTTAATTAAACCCTCGTTTAACGCTTGGCTGTAAACCTCCTGAGACGCTGGAATAACCAGTGCTCGTACGCCATCTTTGACGCGTCTGCCCTTCAGCACTCGAGCTGCTAAACGTAAATCTTCGATTCTGCCATTTGTGCATGAACCGATGAATGCTTGCTCGATTGGCACGTTGTCTACTTCTGAGACGGGTTTTACGTTGTCAACTGATGCGGGGCACGCTACTTGTGGCTCCATTTTTGAAACATCAAACTCAACGGTGCGCTCGTAGTTTGCGTCTTCGTCGCTTTTCAATGCTTCGAAGGGCACTTTGGTTCTGCCTTCCAAAAACTTGCGTGTGGTTTCGTCTGCTTCGATTATGCCGTTTTTGGCGCCCATCTCAACTGCCATGTTACAGATAGTCATTCTGCCTGCTATGCTCATGCTTTGGATGGTTGGTCCTGTGAATTCTGCGGCTTTGTATATGGCTCCGTCTACGCCTAGTTTGCCGATAATGGCTAAGATTAGGTCTTTTGGAGTAGTATATTTCTGAAAGTTCCCTTCGACGTTGATTTTGATTGTTGGAGGAACTTTGAACCAGATTTTGCCTGTGGCAAAAACGGCTGCTGCTTCGGTTGAGCCAATGCCTGTGGCGAAAGCGCCAAACGCTCCATAAGTGCATGTATGGCTGTCAGCGCCGACAATTACAGTTCCTGGAACTACGTGTCCTTTTTCTGGCATGACTTGGTGGCATATTCCGCCTCTGCCCACGTCGTAGATTTGCAGGTTTTGGTCTTTGGCGAATTGCCGCATTGTTTTATGCAGTTCGGCTGCTTTCACTGATTCTGCCGGGACTTGATGGTCTAGAATTACAACTACTTTTTTGTTATTCCAAACTTTTTGTATGCCTATTTTTTTGAAGGCTTCAACAGCTAAAGGTCCAGTTAGGTCGTGCACCATAACCATATCTACGTTTGAATCCACGATTTCTCCTGGGCGCACGGCTTGTTTGCCAGAGGCTTTAGCTAAGATTTTTTCTGTAATATTCATGGTTTTTCGCTTATCCTGAATTAATGTAAATATTGGATAATTGGCAAAGTTTCAAAGAAGATGCAATTAAGTATTTCCGCTTAAGTGAGACGGTTTATTCGTCGATTCTTATGGATTTTGAGCCTCGTGCCAGTGCTGTTATGCCTGTTCTTGCAAGTTCGATGACGCCGAAGGTTTTCATGAGGTTGAGGAATGCGTCGATTTTGTCGGGTGTTCCTGTGATTTCAACAGTTAAGCTGTCGGTTGAGACGTCAATGACTCTGCCGCGGAAGACGTCTACGCAGTTGATGATGTCGGAGCGTTCTTTAGGGGTTGGCACGTTAACTTTTATCAAAGCGAGCTCGCGCATCACAAAATTTCCTTGTTCTAACTCTTCGACTGTTAATACGTCGATGAGTTTTGCCAGTTGCTTTACTACTTGCTCAATTGTTTTTTGGTCTCCGTTAACTGTGATTGTCATTCGTGACGTGTTTGGTTGCTCGCTGAGTCCCACGGTAATACTATCAATGTTGAAGTTTCTTCGTCTAAACAAGTTAGCTACTCCGTGTAGGACTCCTGGCTTGTTTTCAACTAGGACAGAGATTACCTTTGTTTTTCCAGCTTCCATTTTTAGTAGTCTCCTCGTTGTTGTGGTAAACCGCAGCCTGGCGGCACAAAGGGCACCACATCTTCCTCTGAGCCTATGGGCACATCGATTACCGTTGTAACCTTACTGTTGAGTGCTGTCTTAACTGCTTTTTGGAATTCTTCGATTGATGTTGCTCTGAATCCTTGTGCTCCGTAAGCTTCTGCCAGCTTGACGAAGTCTGGTGTTTTTCCCAGGTTAACTGCCATGTAGCGGCGTTTGTAGAGCATGCGTTGCCACTGTGCCACCATGCCTAGCACGGAGTTGTTTAGCACTATGACGGTGACAGGAATTTTCTCCGTAACGCTGCATGCTAACTCTTGTTCGGTCATTATGAAGCTGCCGTCGCCAGCGATGTCCACGACGGGTCTGTCGGGACAGGCAACTTTTGCGCCGATTGCTGCTGGGAATCCGAAGCCCATTGTTCCTAGCCCACCTGAGCTTATGAAGGTTCTCGGCTTCAATGCTTGGAAGTATAGCGCTGACCACATCTGGTTTTGACCGACTTCGGTTGTAACTATGGCGTTTTCAGGCAAAAGTTTCCTTAGTTCTGTCAGTAACGCTTTTGGCACTAGGTCTTTTGGTCTGTCTTTAAGTAGTGGGCTGAGTTGTTCTTTGGCTTCTTTGACCCTTTTTGACCAACGGGTGTCTTCGGTTTTGTGCAGTTTATCAGTTAGAGCGGTAAACAGTAGTTTGAGAGCGGTTTTTGCGTCGCCGATTATGGGCACGTCAACTTCAACGTTTTTTCCTATTTCTGCTTCGTCGATGTCAATGTGAATCTTTTTAGCGTTGGGGCAAAAAGTATCCAGGTTCGCTGTTGCACGGTCGGAGAATCTTGTTCCAACGGCTAACAGCACATCAGCCTCGCCCAATAACTTGTTGGCGGCTGGGTTTCCATGCATTCCGATACTTCCAACTGATAAGGGGTGGCCTTCTGGGAATGAGCCTTTGCCCATGAATGTTGTGGCGACTGGCGCAATTAACAAATCAGACATTTGCATGAGCTCATCTGAAGCATTTGAGATTATTACTCCGCCGCCTGATAGTATAATAGGTCGCTCAGCGTTCGTAAGCAGATTAACGGCTTCGCTGATTTTTGTGAGGTCCATTTCGATCATCGATTTGTAACCCCTGGCTTCGATTCTGTCGGTGACTTCAACTTCGGCTGTTTGTGCTTGCACGTTTTTTGGCAAGTCAATCAGAACGGGTCCTGGTCTGCCTGTCGATGCTATGTAGAATGCAGTATTGACTACTGTTGGAATTTCAGCAACTGTTCGTGGCTGGAAATTGTATTTGGTGATTGGCGTAGTAATTCCGACTATGTCTGCTTCTTGGAAAGCGTCTCTGCCAATCATGTAGCTCGTGTTAACACCTGAAGATGGGACCTGTCCAGTCAAGGCAACAACTGGAGAAGAATCCATGTAGGCATTCGCTATGCCTGTGACTAAGTTTGTTGCGCCTGGGCCGCTTGTTGCCATACACACACCAACTCGTCCGCTAGCTCGGGCGTAACCTTCGGCGGCGTGCGCTGCTCCCTGCTCGTGTCGTGCGAGTATATGTCGTATATTCGGGTATGTACATAGTGCATCGTAAACTGGCAATATTGCTCCACCTAAGATACCGAATATTACATTGGCGTTTTGACGTTCTAGGGATTCTAAGAGTGCTTGCGCACCAGACATTTTTGCCATTTTCAATCTTTTCTCCTGATTAAAGCATGCTCTTTGCTGTGATCTAGATAGTTTGGTTGCGAGAATTTTTCCATGGTGCTTTCAGAGAGTAACCTGGGTGAATCAGAGAAGTTGTACCCGTCGATCCCAACTATTGAGGTGTCGATCCCTCATTTTCTTGCCTCTTGAAACTCCACGTTCTTTAAAAGTACGTTATTGTATAAATAAAAAGCTTGTGGTTTACCTTGCGGCTATTTACAGCAACAAAGAAAAGAAAGGGAATTTTTGTCTGTTGAATAGTTGTTATGGCCTTTTTCTAAGTACTAGTATTATTACAGCGCCAACTATGGCGATTGCGATGATAATTGCAACTGTCGCTCCGATAAGGTACGTCTCAATTGGTTGCTGAACTACTTGTGGCGGCGGTGTTGGTGTTGCGGCTGCTGGGTCAACTGCAAATGATGTTACAGCATTTGATGGATAGTATGATTGGCTGCCTGCGAAGGAAGCGTAGACTGTGTATTGTCCTTCAATGTCTGGCTTCCAGTTGTATGTGAAGAAGCCGTCTGCAGTGCTTGTGGTTTCTCCGATTGTTCGGTAGTTGCCATTTGCGTCAACAACGTTTAGAGTGATTGGCACACCTTTAGCGTTAGTTGGGCGAGGTTGTTGCTGGTATACGTATTCCATCCATTCGCCTTGGCTTTCGTCAGAAATTGCTGGCACGCCATTCGGGAAACGTGCCGCTTGCTCTGCTTGTTTTGTGCCTGCGGATATGTCAGTCACTGTGCCGCTGATGATTAAGGATTTGCCAAGTTCTATAGCTGCTTTTGGTGCTTCTACTGTCATGGCGCTTGCGCCTTTCCCGACAACGTAGATTTGGCCATCGTATGCGTTAGCGAATGCCAAGTATCCGTCGGCGACGGCGACCGGTGCCACGGAGGTTCCAAGTCCTGAAGCTGACCAAGATGATAATTTCCAAATTTCTTGTCCAGTGAAAGCATCAATAGCGCGAGCTTTATAGCCTTTATAGAGCGGTGTGTTTGGAGAGTGTTCGCCTGACATTGTAAAGATTATGCCGTCTGCGAAAGCGGCAGCGTGAGTTGGGTAACGACCCCAAGGTGTTTCGTCGCCGCTGCTTGTGCTGTTGCCAGCTCCACCATTGCCATATGTCCAAAGCAGAGTTCCGTTAGCCATTGAGTAAGCATAGACGATTCCACCATAGCCTGTTACGTAAAGATTGCCATAAGCGGGCTGTCCTTCTCGTGTACTGTAGTATTGGAATCCTGGAAAGTCTCCAAGTGGACCCCAACGCAAGTTTCCGTCATCAAGATTGTAAGCTGATCGTTGGTTAGTCTCGAAATCAGTCATAACCCATGCGCGAGTAACGGGGTCTATTGGTTGCCAATCGAGCATTCTTGTAATGTTGCCTGCTGGTGCTGCATAGTTCTGTTTCCATAAAAGTTGACCTCTGCTTTCCGGTTTGTCGCTTATCGCCCACATAGTCCATGGATTGGAGTTCGGGTTGGGCGTTGACGTTAATCCAATGTTGCTGCTTCGTCCTAGTATAACGTCACCTGGGATTACGCCTACAATTGCCGGAGATGAAGAACCTGTCAAATCGCCTGTTATGTCTACTGACCATGAATAAGCACTAGGCACACTCCCGTTTACGACATTTGAGGCAGGATTGGCACTGTTAGGCCAGCCCGGTCCCTCATAAAGTAAATATTGGCTTGAAATTGCTGCAGTTTGGTTCCACAACGCTAACGTGCCAGATTTAGCAGTTGTATTATAACTAAATATGTAGCGCACAATGTTACCATCATTGGTATAAACTTCTGTGCCGCTTGGAACACCCGTTATGTTCATTACTGGTTTCATATTGAATGCGTTGTAACCAATCCATGTCGAGCCTGAAACGACCCATATTATAGCTCCGATAACTCCATGCTGGTTAGGTGTCTGGAAATTGAGCATTTGTGCTTTACTGGGAGCAATTGTATCGCTTGACCATATTTGTTCGCCAGTACGCAAATCAACTGCAAATTGTCCTCCGCCAGATCCAGCTTCGCCAAGCGGCGTAGTGTAATAAAGCATGCCACTTACAATCATTGGATTACCGAATCGAGTGTTGTATGAGAAGCCTGAGTAGTAGGTCAGACCTGACTGTGCGTCACCAGTCATCTGTAGCGTACTTCCACCAGTCATACCTCCAAACTCAATTGGTTTTGACCACATAACATGGGAACTTCTTGGTGCTGCACCATTCTTTTGCCAAATATCCGAAACAGCAGCTCCGCCAAGCCAGTTTGATGCAATTAACTCCCAAGCATGGTTTTGTCCGTTTAACGGTCTTGTCCAGTATTCAGTTGGCAATGGATTCTCGGGAACTTTCGGCACTGGGTTTTGCTGCACTTCTAGTACCATTGATGCATGACTAGCTGTGTAGGTGTCATTATTGTATGCTGCGTAGGCTGGATATTTGGTCCCGTAATCATAGACTTGTCCTGGGAAATAGAAATTTAATGTATAGTTTCCGACTGTTTCAGGAGTGAATTTTGTATACGCCGATGCGGTTGTGTCAACGACAATTGGCCAATTAACCGTCTCGTTTGTCCCGTCAGGTTTTGTTATGTCTAATCTGTAATTGCGGAATCTAATATCGTTTGTGAGAAGGTTGCCTTGTATTGTATAGTCAATCCATACGTAAATTAGCGCTTGCTGACCTACACCAACTGGATTAGGTGCGGCGCTAATATAAGCATACGTGGTAAATATCCATGGAGGCGTGTGCGCAGTAACGTTTGGTTCGAGCGCGATTGTAGCCAACATTGAAACTGTTAGAATCACAGTAAAAATTATAGCCATATTTTTTTTGCTGAATATCTGCATTTGTTTTTCTCCTTTCATTTAGGCAAGAGAAAATCTGATTTCTTGCCTTAGGCACCCTATCGAGCGTTTCACTTATAAATCTAGTGGAAAATTCTCATTTGCGACTAACTGAAGATAGAAAAAATTGGGAAAAGAGTCGCAAGGAAGAAACAAAATGATGCATATTCAAGTCTATCATTTACAAAGTAATAGATAACCTATTGACAGCCCCAAACCATTGATCCAGTCAGAGCAAAGCAAATGGATGAAATCCAACTCATTCCTCGCTTTTATGGATGGGCAGGGTTTGGTCAAACATATAGCTTTTTCTTGAAATCGAAAAACAGGCGGTCCTTCAAACGCCCAGGCTACGCAAAGAAACCCCGACAAAACGTTTGGTTCAGCTTTTGCTACCAGCTTCGCAGGACTATCATGGTGTTGGTTTTCTCTATTCCTTCAACTCGGCGAATTTTCTCTATACACTCATTAACTTCCATCACGTTCATGCCGCTGATGACCGCCACAATGTCATATTCCCCTGTAACCTCATAGGTAGTTTCAACATTCGGAATCTCCTGAATCTTCCGCGAAACCTCTTGAGTTGGCAAAGACGGGCTTGTTGCTAGCAAAGTTATCGCTTGAGCACCTTCACCCACCCCGATCTTGACCGTAAACTTGCGAATCACTCCCTGATCCGATAGAATCTTGATTCGCTTGCGAACAGCACCCTCGGATAACCCGACTTTCCCGCCAATTTCCGCGTAACCCGCTCTGGAATTATCTTTCAAGAGATTCATGATTTGCTTATCAGTGTCATCCATGTTTTTCGCCAAGTAATAATTGGCTTAGAAAAATTTAACGTTTTCCAAAAATCCGCATAAAAGATAATGCGGAATCCGTTCCATCTATAGGCGGAAATGTGCGTTTTACGGACCGAAAAATGCTCTTTTTCGGCGCAAGAACTCTGCACCAAATGGAACATTAAAAGTCCAACTTGTAACAAATAGGTCAAAATGTTTAAAAGATACCCGAATAAATGAAAATGACATTTCCCAACAATAAAGCAAAGTGACGAATTAAAAATGATTAAACCGGTAAACCAACCTAACGAGGTGAAAGGTATAAACAAGGCGAAATGCCCCGACTGTGACGCTGACCTTGACGTTCCAGCAGATTCAGAAAAAGGCGAGATCGTAAGTTGCCCTGGCTGCGGACTTGAACTCGAAGTCAAACAAGTAAAAGGCGGATGTGTAGACCTTCAAGAATTAACAATCGAAGGAGAAGACTGGGGCGAATAAAAAGTCTCCAGCGGTCATTTTTCAAACAAAACCACACCATTTTAAAAAAACCTTTTTGATGGAAGCACAAAGCGATGAGCATAGCACTACTCTTTGAACGGTCAGAAAACGACGAAAACGGCATAAAACTAACCGCCCAACAACTCGGCATAGACCTAACGTATCTGCCATTCAGAAAAATCGCACTTTCCATCTCCAAGAAAGCTTTTAATGCAAAAACTAAAGGCAAAGACTACACAAAAATCATCAACGACACTGCTGTTGTGCTAAACCGTGCTCAGAGCAAGAACCGACGTCTCCAAGCCTCCTACTACATGGAAATGCTTGGCAAAAAAACCCTCAACTCATCTAAAACCGAATTTACCTGCTACAGCAAATTACGGACACTGCTCAACCTCTGGAAAGAGGGCATTCCAATCCCCAAAACCGTTTTCGTACCCTGCGACGCTGCAGACCCAATGAAGAACGGAAAAGAAATCCACAACGAAAAAGACATTGCAGACCTCTTCGAAGCAGAAATCCCCCTAAAAGAAGGTATTGTGATAAAAGCAGATGCAGGCACACACGGCAAAATGATAATGCTCTCGAAAAACCGCGAAGAGTTAGAAGCCAACATCAAAGAAACCAAGCCTTCTATCATCAACCCAATCGGCATAGTCGGACAAGAACTAATTCAAAAATGGTTCTACGATCTGCGAATCATCGTCTCAAAAGAAAAAAGAAAACGACCAGTCTGCCACCACATCGCTATGGCAAGAGCAGGCTTCAAAGAATTCCGCACAAATACCTTCCTCGGCAACCTAGTCTTCCACGCCAAACTTCCATTGAGCGTTCAGGAGTTGGCGGTGAAATGCGGCGAAACCCTTGGCAAAGAAAGCCAAGCATGGATATTCGCGCTTGATGCAATGGTAAATATTAAAGAAAACAAGACAGCAGAAGACACCTACCTCAAAGGCGAGCTTAAAGCGGCAGCCCAAGCGTTTGTACCTGTCCAAAAAGTGAAGGCAGACGAAACACGCCTAACCAACTTCGAGAAATGGAACCGCGCCCTCGAACAAACATTCCAAGCCTACAAGAATAGTTCAGCATACGAAAATATTAAAAATATAATTGAAGAAAGCGTAGAAAAAAATAGGAGCGCCTTAGTGTTTCATGAGTCAAATTCTTGCCCAGAGTTCTGGGAGAATACAAGACTCGCGACAGGACTTAACGTGGCAATGCCATTGCTAAAGTGCGCTCAAAGTCTAATCGAATAATCAATATGGCAAAAGATGAGATGAAAGTAAGAATGATGAGAATTGGAATAATTGGCGGTTCAGGATACGTTGGCAGCGAACTGCTAAGACTATTGCTCCTTCATCCGCAGGTAGAGGTAACTATGGTTACCTCACGACAAAGTGCAGGAGAATACGTCTTCAACGTGCACCCAAATCTCAGAGGACTAACACAGCTCAAGTTTGTGCCGCTAGACATGGTCGAGCTCCAAAAGAACTGCGACTTGGTCTTCACAGCTACTCCGCATGGTGGCTCGGTAAATC
>Ga0316628_100004792_pt1 | contig 10696 bp, 5 predicted proteins | sample OWC_Aug_M2_C1_D5_FD_207648 | JGI IMG/M metagenome (GOLD analysis project Ga0316628, IMG submission 207648) | Wetland soil microbial communities from Old Woman Creek delta, Ohio, United States - OWC_Aug_M2_C1_D5_C | ecosystem: Environmental > Terrestrial > Soil > Wetlands | place: USA: Ohio... | reverse complement strand
TCTCGGCAGCCCCGCAGCTTACTCAGGGACCGTGGCAGCTCGCCTGGGCGTTCGAACAGGCATTGTTACCAAGGTAGGTCCAGACGCCCCGCGCGGATTGCTACAGCCCCTTCGAGATGCTGACGTCAATCTCAGCGGAATCGATTTCGAGAGCCCGGTAACGACGACAAACGAACTGGTCTATGCGCCCGACGGCACGAAAGAACTCAAGTACCTAAAGCAGGCGGGACCCATCACTGCGGAGGACATTCCTGACGAATTCCGCCACGCCGCTGCCTTTCACGTCTGCCCGCTTGATTACGAGGTTCCGCTGGACACGGTTCTTGGGATCCGGAAGTTGGGCAGGGTCATGAGCGTTGACATGGGAGGTTACGGCGGAGCACACATTTGCAGAACCACAGCCGCCCAGAAGAAGTTCTCGCGAGCTGACCTGGGGACTCTTATTCAATGCTTCGACATCGTAAAGGCGAGTGACGAGGACGCACGATTGATTTTCGCCGACGACAGGCTCTCAGAGGAGGAAACTGCGAAGCGGTTTGTAGACTGGGGGGCCAGGATCGGAATTGTCACTCAGGGGGCACGCGGCAGCCTGGTGTTCACCAGAGAAGAGAGATATCGCGTCCCTGCGATCCCGGGCCGGGTGATTGACGTCACGGGCGGAGGCGATTCCTACCTGGCCGGCTTCCTGGCTGAGTTTCTGCGGACGGGGAATCCCTGGGAATCGGGGATTTTCGCCGCGGCAGTTGCCCTTTGCGTCATCGAAAAAACTGGCGGAGTCAGCGTCCACCGCATGCCATCGGAGGCGGAGGTCAGGGCCAGAATCCCGAAGGGATGAAACCTCGGTCAATTTAGACAGGGATCTCATCAAAGACAATCCAAGGGCTTCGCCGACAGGCTCCGGGAGAGCCCGCAACCAGAACCCATCAACGGGTGCGCGGGAGGTAGCCGCCACAGCGACATGTTCCAGCCACCGTGTCGATTTCTCCATGCCAAGCCGAGATGCTGGCAGTACCCTGCGTCACGGGTTCCTGCCGGATCCTCCGTGGGACTGGACTCAATGATGCAACTGACCCGCGGACTTACGAGAGGGTTGCCCTCGGAGGACCCGCCCCGACGCACCTCCACAAGACAGCACATTCTCTGTCCCCGGCGTGGAATGCGGCTAACGCAGCCCCATCGATCGGATGTCAAGAGCTTGTAGTCCGGTCCGGAGAAGTACCGAACTCTTCCTGCCCGGGGGAAGTGGGTCTCAATGGCGACTCGGCAACAGAAACTTGTCGATGTTGGGCTGCTCATACTCGTCAATGCCATGTGGGCGGGGCAGTATGCGGCGTACAAGACTGCCACCGCGGCGATGGGTCCGGTTACAGTAAGTGCCTGGACGTTCCTGTTTGCAGCACTGGTGCTGGTCCCCTTCTTGCTTCGCGAGAAGAGACGGTCGTCGCTTCAAAACTCTCGCGTCAGCCAGTTCAAAATGCTGTTTTCATCTCCCCGACGGAGCGAGTGGTCGAAGCAGGACATCGCCGGTTTTGTCGTCGTCGGTGTTTTTGGTCTGATTCCCGCATCTGCTTTCTTGGCGTGGGGTACGATGCGATCGACTGCTTCCAATGCCGCACTCATATACCTTACCATCCCCATCATTACTGCCATTCTTGCCACCATGATCCTCAGCGAAAAAATGACGCGTGCCCGGTGGCTCAGCCTTTTTGTTTCGCTTTGTGGAGTTCTGATACTCTCCGACATCGACTGGCGGCATTTGGATTTCGCAAGCGGCAAATACCTGCTCGCGAATATGCTCGTCCTGCTTGCCTGCATTAGCAGTTCATTCTATAACGTCTTTTCGAAGGGGCTGCTTCGACGTTTCAGCCCACTCGAAGTCCTCGTTTTCGGCTATGTCATCGCTGTGGTGGTTAGCCTTCCCCTGCTCATCTGGGTGGAACCGCTGACGATCGGACAGGTTAGGGGATACCCCGCCTCCACATGGTTTTCGATAATGATTTTGAGCGTCTTCAGCTGGGGAATCGCCATGGTTCTGTGGATGTTCCTTCTGACGCGACTCGATGTGAGCCAGGCATCGGTCTCGGTCTATCTGCTCCCATTTCTGGGGGTGCTCATTTCCACCCTGACATTAGGAGAAGAAATCACCCTGCCAATGATCATTGGTGGGCTCATGACACTTGCCGGTACAGTTCTGATCACTGTGAGCGAGGCAAGCTCGACTTGAGGGGAAGCAGTGCGTCGGCGCAAGGTAGCCATAGACGCAGCGCCTTGAGGAGACATGCTGGAAATGAAGGGGCCCAGGAGACGACCCCTTCTGGTGTTGAATCAGATCAGTGCTGGAGGGGGCTAAACAAAGATGAAAGCACTCGTCAAGAGCCGTCGAGAACCGGGCCTCTGGCTCGAGGAGGTTGAAGTCCCGAAGATCGGCATCAACGACGTGCTGATCCGCGTCCACCGCACGGGAATTTGCGGCACGGATCTGCACATCTTCCGCTGGGACGCGTGGGCGCAGAAGACCATCCCCGTACCGTTAGTGATCGGGCATGAGTTTGTCGGGGAGATTGTGGAAGTCGGTGCGAACGTCGCGGACTTCTACCCGGGCGACCTGGTGAGCGGCGAAGGTCACGTCGTCTGCGGGCGCTGCCGCAATTGCCTGGCCGGCCGCCGCCATCTCTGCGCGCGCACGGCAGGCGTCGGCGTCAACCGGGCGGGGGCGTTCGCGGAGTACATTGCCCTGCCCATGACGAACATCTGGCGGCACGACCCTTCGCTGGACCGGGACATCGCCGCCATCTTTGATCCGTTTGGCAATGCGGTCCACACCGCTTTGTCTTTCCCGGTGCTGGGAGAAGACGTGCTGATTACCGGCGCGGGCCCGATTGGCCTGATGGCGGCGGCCGTCGTGCGGCACGCGGGCGCGCGGTTCGTGGTCATCACGGATGTCAACCCGTTTCGGCTCGAGCTGGCCAGGAAGATGGGCGTCACCGTGGCGCTCGACGTCCGCGAAGGTAAGCTGCGCGACGTGCAAAAGCAACTGGGCATGCTGGAGGGCTTCGACGTGGGGCTCGAAATGTCGGGCAATGGGGCGGCGTTCCGCGACATGCTCGTCAATATGAGCCACGGAGCCAAGATCGCCATGCTGGGCATTCCCACCGGGGAAATGGCCATCGACTGGAATACGGTGATCTTCAACATGCTGACGATCAAGGGCATCTACGGCCGCGAGATGTATGAAACTTGGTACAAGATGACGGTCATGCTGCAATCAGGGTTGGATATCACCCCGGTCATCACGCACCGGTTCCGCTACGAGGAATTCCAGAAGGGCTTCGAGGTCATGAACACCGGGGAATCCGCCAAGGTCGTCCTCAACTGGATCTGACCTCCGCATGATCATCCGAAAACTGAAGGGGAAGACCTGATGCGTAATCATCGAGCTCTGCTATTGGCCATTTTCTGCACTTTGTTGATGGGGCAAGCAGTGCCTGCTCTCTGCCAGGTCCCGCAAGGTGTCGCCGCCGGGGGGTACGGCGACACGCTTTACCCGTACGTTCACGAGTACGACCAGATGCTTGTATACAAGCTCATCGTGGATTACTGCCCGACGAGCAAGGCGCCCCCCTTGAACGCTGGGCAGGCACTCGAGGTCATCCGCCGCGTAGACCAAATCACCCGCGGAATTCCCAAGCTCGTTTATCTGGTGGGGTGGCAATACCGGGGGCACGATACGGGCTACCCCTCCTTGGCCAAAGTCAACGACCATCTGAAGCGTCCGCAGGACGCGACAGCCCTGGACAGCCTGCGGTGGCTGATGAGGGAGGGGCCGAAGTACCACACGCTCGTGTCCCTGCACGTCAATTTCTCGGATTGCTACCTGGACGACAATCCCCTCGGCCCCTACTACAAGGAGCGCAACATCATCGTCAGGAACACTGACGGAACGTATCATCAGGGCCACAAATGGTGCGATCACATGGCTTACCGGGCCAGCAACTTCCGGAACTGGTACCAGGACACCTTCAAAGACAAGCAGATCGATCCCTTGTTCAAGATGATGCCGGAACTGGCGATGAGCGGGTCTCTTCACCCCGACGCGTGGTACAACACGGATGACCCCTACTATGGGATCACAGATGCCCAGGACTGCCTGGCCATGCGGGAGATGACGGTTTACGTCCGGCGAATATATAACGTCGACCTGACCACGGAATTCGACAGGCGCAGGCCCCCCGGGATCGATTTTGTTCTCTTCCACCCATTGCTTTGGCACCTCGGCTGGAATGAGAGGACCCCTCCAGACCCGATGAGGATCCCCTCCTATTTCTCGACGGGAGGAAACGCTCTGACCTGGAGTAACGAAGCCGAGACGGTTCAGTCCAAGTTTTTCGGCGACAGTTGCCTTCTGGAAGATGAGATCGCCACGGATCCTGTGACTATCCCCGGCGGGATCAAGGCCTTCGCCACCCACACCCTCCCTTGGTATTTCCTGAACAGGAAGCTGCGGATGAGCTTTGACGGCAACACGGCTACGTTCACCGGCGGCGTCACCACGTCATATCCTGGCAAGCGCGTCATGAAGATCGGGGAAGATTTTCTCCAGGATGGCGACGAAGTCTTTATTCCCGCACTGTGGCGGCCCAACAAAGAGCTGATCGCTTACAGCGCCGACGGTTACGCGGACCGCAGCTGGAGGCTGCCCGAGGACTGGGGAGGAATCCCGAAGGTTGACGTGTACCGGATTACCGTGGAGGGGCTGGTCCCGAAGCAGAAAGGCCTGGAGGTTTCTCCGCAGGGGACGGTAACGATAACGCTTGTTCCGGACGAAGGCGTGAGCATTGTGCCGACGGGCGTCGATCCGACCGTGGATTTGGGGCCGACTGGGTCCGGGACGGCGACCTTCGCTGGGGTCGACGACACCACGAAGGGAGCCTGGAAGCGTCACTACGGCTCCGATGGCTACGTTGTGATCGGGGCGAGTCGAAATCTTCCCTCTTATGTTCAGATGAATTACATCAACGGCGCGGAACACGTCTGGGTTCCTAAAACGACGGATGTGCAGGCGCTCGAGGAGCCCACGGGGGACGGGAGGGTCGCCGCCCAGCGGGCGTCAGGCCTGCACGAGATCATCGACCTCAACATCACCGATGGGAACTCGCACGACGTGGCCGTCTACATGGTCGATTGGGACTGGGCGGGGCGGTGGGCGGCGGTTGACGTCATCGATCCGGGCACCCGCAAGCTGCTTGATTCCCGGAACGTAACCAGCTTCGGCAGCGGTCGCTACCTAAAATACCGTGTCAGTGGGCATGTGCAGTTTCGCATCACCAACGTGTGGACGAAGCGCTACACGGCGTCACCAGATGCCGGATTCTCCGGAGTCTTTTTCGATCCGACCGGGAGCAAAACAGCAACCGAGCCTTAGGGGGAACACGACCGCTTCGTCTTCCGGATCAGCCACTGCGATCGGACCCTGCCGCACCCCCATCCTGGCTTGCCACTGCCGTGGGATCAATGAAGAACCACGCCAAGACACTCATCATCAACACGGCGCTCCCAAAGTAGAGTCCCCAAGACCAACCATAATGGGAGGCAATCCAGGGAGTCAGAACAGGACCAACGAGGCCACCCAAATTGCAGCCCGTGTTGAGAATGCCCGAGGCCGCGCCCACTTCATTCCCTCCCACCTCGATCGCCGAGGCCCAGAACGGGCCGTCCGAGCATGAGGCCAGCCCCAAGGCCAGGGCGAAAGCTGCGGCAGCGGTGAATGGCTCACCTGCGTTGATCCCAAAGCAGAGAAGAGCTGCACTCAAAGTTAGAGCGACAATCGGAACAAGGCGACGCCCCAACCGAGGCCCGTATCGTTCGACGAGTCGGTCGGAAACCAACCCACCCATAGGCGTCATGATCATCCAGGTCAAAAACAGACCCGTCGTGTAAATGGCACTTCGGCCAAGCCCCGCGTGCCGAACCTCTCCAAAGTAGTAGTAGGTCCAATAGAAAAGGACGTATTCGAAGTAGCATACGGCGCCATAACCGAAGGCAAGGAGAAGCAGATTTCGATTGGCGAGTAGACGGAGCCAAGGAGTCCTGTGGGGCACCCGCGCGGCAACACGCGGGGGGCTTGCTACGTCGGCGATCCCCCTCTCAACCGTCAATGCAGGGCGCTGGCTCGGATGGTCCCGAACGTGCCAAAACCACAAGAGAATCAGGGCCGCGGTAGCCGCCCCAGCCAGGCAGAACGAAAAGCGCCATCCGTGCTTCTCAATCATCCACGAAAACAGAAGGGGGGAGATAGCACCTCCCAACCCGGCTCCGGCTGCTACCAGTCCCCACACTCGCGCGTGCTGATTAAGCGGTATCCAGTTGGAATTCATCCGAGCACAGGAAGGATAGAGTGGAGCGGCACACACGCCGAACCCAAATCGAATCGCTATCAACGCTGGAACCACACCCAGTATCGTTCCGAGTCCCGGCCGGCCCCCCCAAGCGGTCAGGGCAGTGAACAACGCTGCTCCCAATCCCGTCACTGTGATCACCCGACGCGGGCCAAATCGGTCCACCCAATGACCTCCCGGGATCATCAGCAACGCATAACTGACAACAAAGGCGGAGTACACCATCCCCATTTCCGTATCCGAGAGCTTGAATTCCTTGATTATGTGGGGGCCCGCGATGGACATGATTGTCCTATCAAAATAGCTCAGCAGACTCAACGACACCAGCAAGCCCACAATCTTGGCGCGCGTACGGTTTGGAATAACAGGCGGCGCTGGTATCAAGATATCCATACCTCGAGGACTCCTTCAGGGCAGCAGTGCCAGGGAGTCTCCGCCGAACCCTTTAGGAGGGTCGGGTATTTGCGTATCCCCCTCCGCCGGTGTCGGCTGCTTGAAATCCACATATGTTCGTAGGCTCTGCGGTGCGTTGAGAGGTCAAAGACCTATGCGAAGCAGCCGGAGATATGAAGAGGTGCCGCTGTGTTTCTGAAGTGCTCGAAACCCGCATTTTATGCAGTCAGGAGAACCCAGGCCGCGCCGATCCCGGAGTTTCGTCTGAGGCCCGTCCCGGGGCGGATCGCGAACTTTATCCGGCGGCTGTCTCGCAGGCCCATGCTGCGGGCTTGGTCACTACAACGCCGTCACCTTCGAACCGCCCCCGCCGCTTTCAAGCGGACCGTAATGTAGCGATTCTCGCTGTAAGGAACCGTGACGGAGGTCTGTGTTGATGACAGCTTGTGTTGCACGGCCTCGACTCCGTTGCACAGATACGCTTCATCGATCCTAAGCAGAGGGAGTCGGACTTCCGTTTCACCGGAACGTCCCGCCACCTCTCTGAGTCGCAAGATATAGCCATCACCATCTTCTGCCTGCTTGAAAGTGACAAACTCCAGGTTGGGAGCTTCCAATGTCATCAAGGAACCCCGGGCGGGGGGAAGAGGCTTGCCTTCACCGGTAAGAGGCGCGGCGAAGCTGGACAGCAGGGCGTAAGCAAACGCAGGGTTCCGCGTGTCCGCGTCAAATCTGGAAAGGTCCTCACGAGACAGCGCGCTTCCGCTGGTAACGTGGTAGCGGAAGGAGAAATCGCCGCCTTGCGCAGCCTTGTAATTCGTGAACCAGTAGTTGTTCATGATGTAGGAGAAGACGTGCCCGTTCTTGATCTCGAGATGCGTGGGCCATTTCCCCCGATTGATATCCGTGAGGGTTATCAAGGGCGCATCGGGCGTGGCCCAAGCAATGGAGAACGAGCCATCTCGGACATGAACCAAATTCTGGGTGGTGAACCATTCCAGGCACGCCCCCGGCAGCAGATCGTCATTTGGCCTCACCCACCCATTTTGAATCTGGAATTCGAGGCTGGGCTTCTCCGTGGCAAAGGGAAAAGCGAAGTAGACGGCTTCCTTTTCTCGGACCTCTTCTTTGCTGAGCATGTTAAGGATGTCAACGCGTCGGAGGCCCTCGTACAAATTGTATTCGCTTCGGATCCGGGGCGTATTCTTGCCCCGCGCTTCGATGACGAGCCGCTGCCCCAGGGGAGTCCTGACGTTTTCAATGATCCGGGCAGAAGTGGCTGGATCGATTGTCAGATCTGCAGGCGGCCGTCCGTAGATGTTGTCGATGATGAGGGAGTCGGATCCCCCGGAGACGTAGAGGAATTCGTTTAGTCTATAGGGAGCTCTTTGGTCGACGAGCTCTTTGTTCTCCGTTTTGTCGTAAAGGCTCTTGATGCCTCCTGTGCGACTGTCGACCTCCAGCCGGTAGAATTGGTTTTCGATCACGGGACCTGAACTCACCTCTGCTTTCTGGGGAGCCACGGCGGCGGCATCTAGTCTTCGCAGCGCGTACCCTTTGTACCCCATGGGGGGGACGTCCTCTGCGATGAACCGTACCTTTTGCCAGCCGTCTTTGTCGAGGATAACGTCCAGCTTCACGGGCTTGTTTTCGACGAGGTCAACCAGATAGCTTCCTTTGTCAATTTCCACCTCGAGGGGAGTTGTTCGCGCCCACGGTTGCAGATTCACTGCGAATATCGTGTCGGAATCCACGGCCATTTCCTGAAACAGGCCGTACAGAGAGCGACTCAGCAGCCTGCGAGCATCGACGTGCGCTCGCTCTGCATAGCTTTGCTTGATTTCCCACTGGCGAGTGACGAATTCGCGGTCGGGTTGCTGGATGCTCGAATGCGCGCCCCAGGTGTGCTCGTCGTAGAACAAGGCGTCGCTCCACACGGCGCGGAACTTCTCTGCCGGGTACTGGCTGCGCGGATCGAACAGTGCGGCAAAGCTGGCGAGGGTTTCCGCCTCGGGCAGAATCTGCTTGGCCTGCTGGTTGAGCGTGGTGGCACGAGCGGTGGATCCGGCACCATCTTCCCAGTAGGCGCCGCCGTCGCCGCGATAGACAGGAAGGCGGTCCGCGAAGTTCTTCTCGACGTACGCGAAGTATTCGTCGTCGGTGGCGACAATCAGCTTCGGAAACTCGTATTCCTGATTCCATCGCTTAACCATGTCCCCGTCATCCCTTTCCGGGACGATGGCGTTATCTGTGTAAGCACCGTAGACCATGACGGCGTCGGAAGGATAGTCATCACGCATATACCTGAGCAGGAACTGAGGCACCGCGGCCCGGAGATACTCATAGTTGGAGGCGAGGGGGTCGAGGTCGCCGCCGACCAGTCGCCTCAGTTGCCAATAGTTGCGCGCGAGCCAAGTCATGACGCGCTCGCCATTTATCCCCTCCCAGTAGAAAGGTGAGTCCTCTCCGAGTCTGGTCAACACGAGAATCGGGGCGCGGGTCTGATTGCTGGCGTTTGAGAATGCCCGGATGCCGACATCCGTCAGGAGGGAGGGCAGGAACCATGTTTCAGATGGAACGTCGGTGAGGCATGCCCAATTGAAATTGGTTCCGTGTTCCTTGTGCAGACGATAGGCGAAGTACAGAGACCTGTAGAGTTCTTCGCCGCTGCACAGCCCCGTGAGAAGGTGAAAGTAGAAAGCGTTGATTCCAGCTCTGCCCTGCCGCGTCTGCTCGAGAAGCCGGTCCCGATATTCAGGCGGGCGGCTTTGCAGGTAGTTATCCACCAGCCACGCCGTCTCGAAATTGAATTTGTAGAAGGGATATTTTGCCAGGATGCCCAGCATTGTATCCGTGTTGCGAGTATCCAGCTCATCGACATAGGGCTGGATCTGCGTGTACCCGAGGTCGTTGTGCACCTTGGGGCAGACGTAGAGTTTCCATTGTCGGGCAGGTATGAAATCCTGGGTCACGCTCTCGGATCGGCCGTCAAGGGCAACCTTGATGGTGGCCTTGACGGGCCCGGCGGGCGCCGAAACGTCAACGGTTTCGGTTAGAACACCGAAGTCGTAGCCGGGATTCGAGAGTCGCTTGCCGATCTTCTCTTCACCCACGGTGATCGCAACAGAGCCGCGATTGAACCGCTTGCCAAAAGGAACGAAAAGACGACAAACCTCGTTCAGGCCATTCGACGACTTGCGGAATAGAACGGTCGGTTCCAGCCGGATACCCGTCTGGCTCGATCTCTCATCGCCGCTCGTTCTGTTCAGGCTCAAGGCATCATAGCTGAGCTCGCCGACACCCAAGGGAACCAGCGTTATTGTGTTTCCCTCTGCCTTGATCCAAGAGGATTCGATCGGGACCACGAGCCGGTGCTTGGCGAGGAGCATTACGTTTCCTTCATCCGAGTCGATGTTCTCCTTCATCTGTGGAACGATGGGGAATATACCCTTGCGCCCGTTCACCTCAACTCTCACCTCGCCAGGCGCGGCGGCCTGGAAGATGAAATCCACCACCAGTTGGTAGCCATGCGCCCCCTTTTGCGGCGAATCGAAGACGACGGTATAGGGTTTTTCTTTGGAGGGAGTGCTCGCGTCCAGGTTGATAGAGCCGCTTTGGCGCGCGGGGAAATCTCTCTTGGCAACACTCTGGCCTATCGTAAACGTCGTCTTTTCTCTCACATCCTCTGCAAACTCCGTAGAGGAGCCGTCCGGCTTCCCGATAGACCAGACCACTGACTCTTCTTCGGCTGCCCGTGATGCCGGAGACGAGATGTGTATAGATGCCGGAAAGGCCAAAAGGACAAAGGCCATCCCCGCCCAAGAGGACTTTTCCAACAAAGTACGGATTCGCAATATCGGTCGACTGTTCATCGTCCCTTACCTCCTTGCCAGAATCTCGCGCCGTAC
>Ga0316628_100004791_pt1 | contig 10698 bp, 8 predicted proteins | sample OWC_Aug_M2_C1_D5_FD_207648 | JGI IMG/M metagenome (GOLD analysis project Ga0316628, IMG submission 207648) | Wetland soil microbial communities from Old Woman Creek delta, Ohio, United States - OWC_Aug_M2_C1_D5_C | ecosystem: Environmental > Terrestrial > Soil > Wetlands | place: USA: Ohio... | reverse complement strand
GCCTGCAGACCGATGGTGAAGGCGTGGTTGCGGACGTCGTGCGCGATCTGGTTCACCAGGTTCTCGAGAGCGCCGTCGGTCCCCTCGGTCATGGTCCATATGCTAGCACCGCTTTGGCTTGACATCCGTGCGGGCGTAGGTGAGACTCAAACGGGGTTCATTCACCAGTGGGGCGTGAGGTGCGGGGGGCGCTCGGTTCGCGGTCACGGGAGCGCAAGCGCGGCGCGATCCTCCGTGGTGCCGTGGAGGTGTTCGCGGAGCGAGGGTACTTTGGCGCCCGCATGCGCGAGGTGGCGAAACGGGCCGGCGTCGCCGACGGCACCGTCTACCTGTACTTCGAGGGCAAGGAGCACCTTCTGGTCTCGCTGCTGGAGGAGTACTCCGGTGCTTTCCTGGCGGCGGCGCGGCGCGACGCGAACCGGCATGGGGACCCGCGCGCCCAGCTGCGCACCGTCATCGAGCGCCACCTCCGCAGCCTGGAGGCCGACCGCGCGCTGGCGCGGGTCTTCCAGATCGAGTTGCGCCACTCGCGGAGGTTCCTCCGGGAGGTCGCGCGCGGACAGCTGGCGGCGTACCTGGAACTGCTGGAGCGGATCATCGCCCGCGGCGCGGACGCCGGAGCCTTTCGCTCCGACATCCCCGCCGAGGTCGCGGCGCGCGCCGTCTTCGGCGCCGTCGACGAGTTGATCACGGCGTGGGTGCTGGCCAATCGGCCCCGGCGCCTGGCGGAGCAGGCCGGGCCGCTGCTGCGTCTCCTGCTCGAGGGGCTGGAGCCGCGGGGGAAGGGGACGCCATGAGCGAGCCAAGGACGCTGTTGGAGATCTTCGCACGCTGGCGCGCAGCGTCGCCAACCCCGGCGCTCGTGGACTCGCGCGGCGGGGGCGAGCTCCGGACCCCCGCGCCGGAGGTCGCGCGCAGGGTCGCGAGCATCGCGCAGGGGCTCGCGCGGCTGGGCGTGCGGCGGGGGGACCGCGTGGCGCTGCTGTGCGGCGACCGCCCGGAGTGGCACATCGTGGACTTCGCCGTCCTCCATCTCGGCGCGATCGACGTTCCCATCTACCCGACGCTGCTCGGGGCACAGGTGCGGGCCATCCTCGCGGACTCGGGGGCGTGTGCCGTGGTCGCCGAGAATCCCGAGCAGCTGGCGAAGGTGCTCGAGGTGAGGGCCGCCTGCCCGGCGCTCCGCGACGTGCTGGTGATCGACGGCGACGCCCCGCCGGGGGTGCGAACCCTCGCCGGATGCAGCGCGGAACTGCCCGAGGGGGAGGCGGAGCGGTTCCTCGCGAGCGCCGCCGCCGCCGCCCGCCCCGAGGATGTCGCGACGCTCATCTACACCTCCGGCACGACCGGCGAGCCCAAGGGCGTCATGCTGACCCACGACAACTTCGTCTTCGACGCGGTGTCCTCCGCGGGGGTCATGCCGTGGCCCGGTGGCGAGACCGCCCTCATCTTCCTCCCTCTCTCGCACGTGCTCGAGCGGCTGGTGGACTACATCTACTTCATGCATGGCCTCAACCTCGCCTACTGCGGGCTCCTGGAGACCGCCGACACCGTCCGACGCGTGCGGCCGGATTTGTTCACCGCGGTGCCGAGGTTCTACGAGAAGGTGTACGAGCGGGTCCTGCACGAGGTCTCCCGCGGGGGCAGGTTCACGCAGTCGCTGTTTCGCACCGCGATTCGCGCCGGGATCGAGGGCGTGCGGGCGGGCCGCCGCGGCGTGCGCGTCCGCCTCTTCGACCTGCTCGTCTTCGCGAAGGTGCGGGCGGCGCTGGGCGGGCGGCTGCGCTTCACGATCTCCGGCGGCGCGCCGCTCCCGGTTTTCATCGGCGAATTCTTCCACGCCGTGGGCATCAAGGTGCTCGAGGGGTACGGGCTGACGGAGACCTCGCCGGTGATCAGCGTCAACCAGTTCGGCCACTGGAAGCTGGGCACGGTCGGCCCGCCGATCCCGGGTGTCGAGGTGCGCATCGCCGCGGACGGCGAGATCCTCACGCGGGGGAGACACGTCATGAAGGGGTACTGGAACAAGCCCGAGGCGACCGCCGCCATGGTGGACCCGCAGGGCTGGCTCGCCACCGGCGACATCGGCGAGCTGGACGCCGACGGCTTCCTCCGCCTCACCGACCGCAAGAAGGACATCCTGGTGACGGCGGGCGGCAAGAACGTGGCGCCGCAGCCGATCGAGGGCAAGCTGACGAACTCGCCGCTGGTCGAGAACGCGGTGCTGTTCGGGGACCGCAAGCCATACGTCGTTGCGCTGATCGTGCCGGCGTTCGAGGCGCTCGAGTCGTGGGCCGCTGCGCGCGGCATCCCGGTGGCGGATCGCGCCGCGCTGCTGCGGCGCCGGGATGTCGTCGCGGCGTACCAGGAGGTCGTCGACGCGGTCAACGCCGGGCTCGCCCGCTTCGAGACGATCAAGAGGTTCAGGTTGCTGCCCGAGCCGTTCACGATCGGCGACGGCCACCTCACCCCTACGCTGAAGGTGAAGCGCCGGGTCATCGCCGAGCGGTACGCCGCGGCCCTGGCCGAAATGTACGAGCAAGACGGCCCCGGCGAAGCCGGTCGCCGGTGAGGACGCCGCGGGCGATCCCGCCCTCCCGCCGGCGGGCGGGTCCGTCGTCGGGGGCGCCGGCCGCCGCGGGTCGCTCCCGCGAGCCGTGCGCCGGGGAAGGCGTGCCCGCGTGGGTGCATCCGATCAGCGTGCCCACGCCCTATCCGATCGGACCCGTGACGGTGTACCTGCTCGAGGGCGAGCCGCTCACGCTCGTGGACACGGGACCGGCGACACGGTGCGCCTGGCTGGCGCTGCGGCGGGGCCTCGCCGGGTTCTCGCTGCGGCCCGCCGACATCCGCCGCGTGCTGATCACGCACGGCCACCACGACCACTTCGGGCTGGCGCGCCGGCTGTCGCGGTCGGGGGCGGAGCTGCTTGCCCATCCCCACGACCGACGCAACCTGGCCCTGCGGCGCGGGTACCTCCGGCTGGGGCGTCAGCTGCGGAGCGCCGGGGTGCCGCTCACGAGGAGGCTGTCGCTGGTCGCCGGCTTGCGGCTGCTCGACCGCACCGCCCGCCCGGTCGTCGCGGTGCGGTGGCTGGCGGACGGCGAGGAGCTCGAGCACGAGCGGGGGCCGATCCGCGTGCACCACCTGCCCGGGCACACCCCCGGCCACCTGGGGTTCGAGCTTGCCCGGGAGGGCGTGGTCCTCACCGGGGACACCCTCCTCGCCGGGCTCACGCCGAACGCGGTGGTGGACCGCGACCCCCACGATCCCGAGCGACCGTTCCTCTCGTTGGCGGCCTACGCCGCCACCCTCGCGCGCCTGGAGGCGATGCGGCCGCGCCTCCTCCTGCCGGCACACGGCCCCTGCATTGGCGACGTCGCGGGTCAGGTGGAGGAGCTGCGCGGGTGTCAGGCCAGGCGCGCCGCCGACGTCCGGGAGGCGCTCGCGGGCGGGCCTCTCACCGTTGCCGAACTCATCGAGCGGCTGTTCCCCAATAGGCGGGCGCTCGGAGGGTTCCTCGCGTACTCGGAGGTGGTGGCGAACCTGCTGGAGCTCGAACGGCTGGGGCGCGCGCGACCCCTCAGCGCCGGCCGGGTGCAGCGCTGGCAGCTGGTGCCGCGACCGACGCCCCGCTCCGGCTGAGCAGCTCGCCAACCGGCGCCGGGTGCAGGCCGCGACGGTCGGTCTCGTCGAGCACGATTGGCAACGCCTCGAGGAGCGGCTGGTCCGGGCGGGTCGTGCCCAGGTGCATCAGCACGATGCTGCCGGCGAGCGGCACGCCGTTCCGGCTCTCGAACTGCAGCAGCCGCCTGGCGATCGCCTCCGGACCCAGGTAGCGGCGCGTCCCCGGCTCCTCGACCCAGTCGAGGGCGTCGAGGGAGTCGCCGGGGGCGTGCGTCCAGTCCACGTGCACGAGCCCCAGCTCCTCCGCCCAGCTGCGGATCTCCGCGTTGTGCTCGCCGTAGGGGGCGCGCCACAACCGGGAGGGCGGCCTCCCGGCGGCAGCCGTGATCGCCGCGGCCGCCCGCGACAGCTCCCCTTGCAGCACCTCACGCGTGACCCCGGCGAGGGTGTCGTGCCGGCGGGCGACGGCCCAGGTGGTGAGGTGAGGGTGGGAGGAGGTGTGGTTGCCGATCTCGTGGCCGTCGCCGACGGCTTGGCGGAGGATCGCCGGGTAGCTCTCGGCGAAGCGGCCGGTCACGAAGATCGTCGCCCGGACGCGGCGCTCGCGCAGGAGGGCGAGCAGCTCGGCCGCGCCCTGAGCCTCGGAGTGGGCGTCGAAGGTGAGCGCGAAGAGCGGCCCGGCCCCGGGGACGGCCGAAACGTTGAGGGCCGCGGGGCCGCGCGGGGCGGCAACGAGCAGCGTTGCGGCGAGGAGCGATGCGCCGAGAATCACCGGACGATTGTACGGGAGAGGGTACGCTACAATCCCTGCGGATCGACGAGCCGATGTGGAACCTCCCGAACTCGCTGACGTTCCTGCGGATTCTCATGGTTCCACTGCTCGTGGTGGTCCTCCTGACGCGCTTCTCGGGCAGCGAGTTCTGGGGCCTCGGCATCTTCCTGCTCGCGGCGCTCACCGACCTCGCGGACGGCATGATCGCGCGCCGCACGAAGGCGGTGACCGTCACCGGGACGCTCCTCGATCCGATCGCCGACAAGCTGCTGATGTCGGCGGCGTTCATCTCGCTCGTCGAGCTGGGGCTGGCGCCGGCCTGGATGGTCGTGGTGATCGTGGGCCGTGAGTTCGCGGTCTCGGGGCTGCGCCAGGTGGCGCACCAACAGGGCTTGGTCATCGCCGCCAACTGGTGGGGCAAGCTGAAGACCCTGTCGCAGATCATCGCGGTGTCGCTGCTGATCGTCAGCTACCAGCTCGGCACCTGGGCGCTGCTCTCCAAGGTGGCCCTGTGGGTCGCCCTGGTCATGACGGTCGTGTCGTTGGTCAGCTACTTCCGGGGTTTCTGGAGCCGTGTGGTGGGGGCCGAGCGGTGAGCCGGGGGGTGGTCGCGAGCGTTCCGCGGGTCCTCGCCCGGTTCGGCCGCCGGCACCCGTGGCTGGTGCTGGCGGCGACCGCGACGGTCATCGCCGGTGGGGTATTGCTGGGCACGAGACTCAAGTTCGAGACCGACGTGCTCAACCTGATGCCGCGCCGCGACCCGGTGGTGAGGAACTTCAAGCGCGTCCTCGAGGACTTCGGGTCGCTCGAGACCCTGTTGGTCGCGGTGCCGGTACGCGACGAGTCGCACCTCGAGGCCTCGCTGACCCTCGTCGACGCGCTCGCCGAGGAGCTGAGGGCGAGCCCGTACCTCTCGGACGTGAATGCGCACCTCGAGGACCCGATGACGCTGGCGGAGACGGTGCTGCGCCACGCGGTCCTCTTCCTCGACCAGAAAGACCTCGGGGTCCTGCAGCAGCGCCTGACGCCCGCCGGGATCGAGGAGCGGGCGCGGGACATCCGTGCCTCCCTCGACACCCCCCAGGGGATGGTGGCGAAGGAGTTCGCGGTTCGCGACCCCCTCGGGTTCCTGCCGATGCTGCTCTCCCGCGTCAACCGGACCCCCGCCGCCCTCAAGGTGGACTACACGAGCGGGTACTTCCTCTCCGCCGACCACTCCCTGGTGCTGATCCTGGCCAAGCCCAAGGGGATCGCGCAGGACATCGACTTCGACCAGACGTTGATGAAGGACCTCACCGGCCGGATCGCCGGGGCGAGGCAGCGTTTTGCGCAGGAGGAGGGGGTCCCGCTCGCCGAAGTCCCGGCGGTCGAGATCGGCGGCGGTCACCGCATCGCCCTCGAGGATGCCACCCTCATCAAGAAGGACATCGCCTGGAACTCGATCACCTCGGTGGTCGGCGTGCTGCTGCTCTTCTTCCTCGCCTACCGGCGGTTCGCTACGGCGCACTACGCCTTCCTGCCCCTCGGCGCCGGTCTCGCCATGACGTTCATCTTCGCGGCGTTGACGCTGGGGGAGCTCAACTCCGCGACCTCCGGCTTCTCGGCGTTGCTGGTCGGGCTGGGGATCGACTTCACGATCGTGACCTACGGCCGCTACCTCGAGGGCCGCCTCGCCGGGCTGCCGCTCGAGGAGGCCCTCGAGACGATGGCTGCGCAGGCGGGGCCGGCCGTGCTCCTGGGGGCGACCACCACGGTGGGCACCTTCTACGCCTTCCTCGCCACCCGTTTCGTGGGCCTCCGGGAGTTCGGACTGCTCACCGGAACCGGGATCGTGTTCATGGCGTGCTCGGCGTTCCTGATCCTACCCGCGCTGGTGACGGTGTTCGACCGCGGCCGGACCCCGCTACCGCCCTCGCGCTGGCTGCAGCTCCTCCCGCTGCTGCGGTGGGCGGACCGGCGGCGGGTCGCGATCCTCGCCGGCGCCGGCGCCCTCACGGTGCTGGCGGTCGTCTCGCTCTTCTGGCTGCGCTTCGACGACGACGTGCGCAACCTGCGCTCGCCCTCGAACCGCGGCGTGGCGGTCCAGGAAGAGGTCGCCAAAGCGTTCGGCCTGTCGTTCAACGCGATGATGATCCGGGTCGAGGCGCCGGACGTGCCCACGGCCCTCGCGCGGGTCGAGGAGCTGGGACGGGGCCTCGACCGCCTCGTGGAGTCGCGGGTGATCTCCTCGTACGAGTCGCTCGCCAACCTCGTCCCCCCACGCACCGCCCAGGAGCGCGCGCTGGGCTGGCTCGCGGCGCATCGCGAGCTTTCCGACCCGGCGCGGGTGACCTCGGAGATGGAGGGAGCCCTCGCGGCCGCCGGACTGCGGGTCGAGCCGTTCGCCGTCGGGCTCGCCGCGCTTCGGCAGGCGTTGCGCCCCGACGGGCCGGTCTCCCTCGAGATCTGGCAGGGCACCCCGGTGGAGCAGGTGATCCGCCGTTCGCTGCACCGCTCCGACGGGAGCGTGACCACGGTCATCAACGTCTACGTGCCCGCCGGCAAGTGGCGGCGCGAGGCCCCCCCGGAGCTGATCGAGTTCGCCCGGGGCTTCCCGTGGGCCAGCCTCACCGGTGTCAACCTCGTCTCGCAGCGGCTGCGCCACACGGTGTGGCAGGACGCGGCGCTCGCGGGCGTCCTCGGTCTGGTGCTGGTGCTCGGCCTGCTGCTGTGGGATTCGCACGACCTGAAGTCGGCGCTCATCTGCCTGCTGCCGGTCGCCACCGGCGTCCTGTGGGCGCTCGGGGTCATGGCGCTGGTCGGGTACCCGCTGAACCTGCTGAACGTCTTCGTCATCACGATGGTGATCGGGGTGGGCAGCGACTACGCCATCTACGTGCTGCACCGGTTGCGCGAGGGGTGCACCCTCACGGAGCTCGCCGAGACCGTGCGAGCCGTGACGCTCTCGGCCCTCACCACCATCGTCGGCTTCGGGACCTTGATCACCACCCACTACCCGGGGCTGCAGAGCATGGGGTGGATGGCGCTGCTCGGCGTATCGTTCGCGTGCATCACCGCCGTGGTCCTGGTGCCTCTGGTTGTCCGGCGCAGGAGCGGCGCGTAGGATCGCCGTCGCATTCGCGGCGTGGGCGGACCGTGGAGGTGGCGTGTGGCGCGAGAGCTGGCTGCGAACGAACTGAGGTGGCGGTGCCCTGAGGAGTGGATTCCGGCCGACTCGACCGCCAAGATCGAGCCCTCGCACAGGATCATCGGGCAGGCGCGTGCGGTGCGCGCGCTGGAGTTCGGCCTCTCCGTGGAATCACTCGGCTTCAACGTCTTCGTGACGGGCCTGACCGGCACCGGGAGGATGACCGCGATCGAGCTGCACCTGCGCCCGCTGGCGGGTGAGGGTCCCGCTCCCGACGACCTGATGTTCGTCTACAACTTCGCCCGCCCGGAACAGCCGCGCATGTTGCGCCTGGCCGCCGGCGCGGGGGTGGTGCTCCGGGAGCGGCTGGAGAAGCTGCTTCGCGACCTCTCAAAGGCGCTCCCCACGATGTTCGAGGGGCAGGAGTTCCAACAGCGGCTCGAGCTGGCGCTCGAGGACTTGAAGAGCTCGCAGCAGGAACTCATCAAGACGTTCGAGCACAAGGTGCGGGAGGCGGGCTTCACCCTCGTGCAGGTCCAGGTGGGCTCGGTGACCCGCCCCGAGATCCTTCCGGTGGTCGAGGACCGGCCGGTCACGCTGGACAAGGTCCAGAGCCTCGCGGAGGAGGGGAAGTTCGACCGCGAGAAGGCTGCGACGATCGAGCAGGAGCACGGAAAGCTCTCCGAGGAGCTGCAGCGCGTCTTCCACGAGGTCATGACCCTGCGCGAGCAGATGGTCGCGCGCGCCGAGGAGCTTCGCTGCACGACCGTCGAGCCGCTCCTCAAACAGGCGTTGGCGCACGTCGCACGGGCGGTGAAGGACCCGCGCGCGCAGGTGTTCCTCGAAGAGCTTCTGCAGGACATCCTGGACCACCTCGAACTCTTCGGCGCGCAGGACGGCGGCGACGACGGCGATCCGCTGCTCCGCTACAGGATCAACGTGGTCGTCGACAACAGCCGGGTCCGGGGCAAGCCGATCATCATCGAGACCGAGCCGTCGTACACGAACCTGTTCGGCACGGTCGAGGCCAAGCTCGGCCCGAACCTGCAGTCCACCACCTCCGACCACATGCGCATCCGCGCCGGCTCGCTGCTGCGGGCCAACGGCGGCTTTCTGGTCGTCAACGCGTTCGACGCGTTGCTCGAGCAGGGTGTGTGGCCGGCGCTCAAGCGGGCGCTGCGCTTCCGCCGCGTCGTGATCCGGCCTCGCGACATCGTGTTCGCGATCTCGGGGCAGACGCTCCAACCCGAGCCGGTCGAGCTGGACGTCAAGGTTCTGATGATCGGCGACCGCACGCTCTACAACCTGCTCCACGCGGCCGACGAGGAGTTCCGCACGATCTTCAAGGTGCTCGCCGACTTCGACAGCGAGATGCCGAACGGGCAAGAGCAAGTCGCCGACTTCCTCGCCCTGATGGCCAAGATCATCCGCGACGAGAAGCTGCCCCACCTCGACCGCGGGGGGATGACCGCCCTGGTCGAGGAGGCGGTCCGCCTGGCACACAACCGCAAGCGCATCTCGGCGCGCTTCTCCGACGTGGCGGACATCCTGCGCGAGGCGGCGTTCCTGGCGGGCGGGAAGCGCAAGAGCGCCATCGGAGTCGAGCACATCCATGCTGCCGTGCGCTCGCGGCGCGACCGCCACTCCCTGCCGGAGGAAAAGCTCACCTCCTACATGCTCGACGACGTGCTGGTGGTGGCGACCGAAGGCGCCGTGGTCGGCCAGATCAACGGGCTGACCGTCTACGACCTCGGCTACCACGCATTCGGGTTGCCCGGCCGGGTGAGCGCGCGCGTCTCGCTGGGACGGGAGGGCGTCGTCAACGTGGAGCGCGAGGCCAACCTTTCCGGCGCGACGTACGACAAGGGGGTGCTGATCCTCTCCGGGTACCTGCGTGGGACTTTCGCTGCCGACCACCCGCTCTCCATGAACGCCTCGATCGCCCTCGAGCAGGAGTACGGCGGCGTTGACGGCGACAGCGCCTCCTCGACCGAGGTGTACGCGATCCTCTCCGCGCTCTCGGCGATCCCCATTCGCCAGGACCTCGCGGTGACCGGTTCGGTGGACCAGAACGGCCGGATTCAGGCGATCGGCGGCGTCAACGAGAAGATCGAGGGGTTCTTCTCGCTGTGCGCGCAGCGGGGGCTGTCGGGTACCCAGGGCGTCCTCATCCCCGAGTCCAACGTCGCCGACCTCCAGCTCGACCCCGAGGTCGTCGCGGCGGTGGAGTGGGGCGGCTTCCACATCTACCCGGTCTCGCGGATCGAGGAGGGGATCGAGCTGTTGATGGGCGTCCCCGCCGGTACCCGCAGTCCCGACGGCGCCTACCCGCCCGACAGCGTGCTCGGTCGCTGCGCCCGCCGGCTGGCCGAGATGGCCGAGCAGCTGCGCCGGTTCCGGGAGGTGTGACCCTGCCTCCTGGCCCGCGGCGGCGCAGGCGGAAAGCGTTCGGCAGGGCGGGCGGCGCCCGAGGAGGGAGCGAGGTGGCCGCGAGGCTCTACCTGATCCTCTCCGGGTTGGTGTTCCTTCTGGTTGCGGTCTTCCACCTGCTCAGGCTTGTGGCGCACTGGCCGATCGTGGTCGGGGCGACGGCGATTCCCTTCGCGCTCTCCTGGATCGGCCTCCCCGCGTCGGCCGCCTACTGCGCGTGGGCGGTCTGGCTGCTCGCGCGCGAGCGCCGGCGACCGTAGCCGGTCAGGCGACGCGAGCCGCCGCGCGCACTCGCCCGTCAGTCCGCCAGGAACGCGGTCTTGGGGGCGCCGCACACGGGGCACACCCAGTCGGCGGGCAGGTCCTCGAACCGCGTGCCGGGCGGGATGCCGTTCCCCGGCTCGCCGAGGGTCGGGTCGTAGGTGTAACCGCACACCCCGCACGTCCACGGCGCCGCGGCGGCCCTGGGCACCGGCAGGGGCGTCGGCGGCGCATCGGGCTGGTAGGTGGGGGCGTTCTTCGGCGCGCGCCCCTTGCGGGCGTGGTAGCCGGCATAGGTCAGGGGCGCGCCGTCCCTCAGCACCTCCGCGCCGACCACCTCGCCGACGAAGACGGTGTGCGAGCCGGCGTCGAGCTGCCGGAGGACCCGGGCCTCGCCCACCGAGAGGGCGTGGTCGGTCACGAGCGGGCAGTGCCTGCCCTCCTGCGCGGTCGCCCTGGCGAACTTGTCCACGTCACGTCC
>Ga0316628_100004790_pt1 | contig 10701 bp, 6 predicted proteins | sample OWC_Aug_M2_C1_D5_FD_207648 | JGI IMG/M metagenome (GOLD analysis project Ga0316628, IMG submission 207648) | Wetland soil microbial communities from Old Woman Creek delta, Ohio, United States - OWC_Aug_M2_C1_D5_C | ecosystem: Environmental > Terrestrial > Soil > Wetlands | place: USA: Ohio... | reverse complement strand
ACCAGCAAGCGGCGCTTGCCGAGGGTGCCCTGCGCCTCTCTTCCGGTGCTCGACGCCATGCTTGTGGAGTTCCGATGCTTAGCAGTGAACGCCCACGCGGGTGCAGGCCGATCAGGACGAAGGTGGGAGCGGCACGGCATCGGTGTCCCGCTGCGAGAGCTGAACCCTCCAGTGAGGGAACGGCTGGCGGCGCCTGGTCGAGGGCCGCGTGCCGAGCTCGGTGGCCAGCCAGGTCGCGTCGACCATGGCGCAACCCTGGAGGCGGAGGCGGATGGCGAGCATCTGCTCGTTGAAGATGGCCATCGCCTTGGCCTGGAAGAAGGGGAGGCTCTCCCGGTCGAGGACGAACCGCGAGTGCCAGGTCACGCCCTGACCGGTGCCGGGCCCGGTCAGCCAGTCGTACACGTAGCGCCGGTAGTTCGGCGAGACCGGAGCCTCGGGACGGAAGGGACTCGTCGGGTCCCCGGAGAAGATCTCGGGCTCCGCGGTGCACCCCACCAGCGAGCCGAGGGTGAGCAGTTCGGCCGGTGGGATGAAGACGAACGAGCTGCGAAGCCAGGCCTGGCCCGGGTAACCCAGCAGCTCCACCGGCTCGTTGTACCAGTCGACGTGACCCAGGGCCGTGGCCCGGCCGGCGACCTCCTCCAGCAGCGCCGGCCCGATCCGGTCGATGTACCGGGTGTACAGGGTGTTGAAGGCGGAGGTGACCAGGTGGACCAGGTCGTAGTCCCGGACCCGTGCGCCGACGTGGGCCAGCCCGTCGTCCCAGGCCGAGAACTCCCAGCGGCGGTTGGACCCGCGGATGACCTCGGCGCCGGGGGTGGGGGAAGGGGCCTCCGGTCCGTTGTCGACGATCAGCATGTCGTGCCTCACCTCGGGGAGGCGCCGACGCTGGAACGCGCGGAGGTCGTCGAGCGCCTCGGTGTACTTGGCGGTTCCGTGCCGCACAAAGAGGGTCAGGATGCGCATCAGAGCTGTGCCAGACGGAGCGTGCGCTCGCGCTCGAGCCAGCGGTCGGCGTCCGTCCGATCCACGGTCCGCTCCACCAGCTCGATCAGGCGCCGGGCGCAGTCCCTCCACCGCGGGGGCGCCGAGCCCGGTCCAAGAGAACCCCCGAAGGAAAGCACTTCCACGGGCGCCTCGGCGAGGAGGCGCCCCACGGCGAGCACCAGCTCCTGGGGGACGGAGAATTCCACGAGGCGGCCGGACGCGCGGGTCAGTGCTGCGAGCTCACGCCAGAGCGGGGAGGAGCGGACCACCACCGGCCGGCCATAGGCAAGCGCCTTCATCACCGGGAGCCCGAAGCCCTCGTACCAGGAGGGGAAGACGACGACGCGGGCGGTGGCGATCAGCCGGTCCACCTCGACCTCCGGGAGGTGGCCGCTCTCGAGCACCGCGATGTTGCGGGACCTCTCCGAGCGGGCTCCCATCGCCCGGAGCGGCTGGAAGGGGAAGGCCCGGCTGAGGAGGTCCAGCGTGGGCCCAACCGCCTTGTGCTCGTAGTGGTTGCCGAAGACCAGCAGGTGCTCGCCTTCGGGCAGGTTGGTCGTCGCCGGGTTCAGGTACTCCGCCGGATCGAGGCTGAGGTGGGTCACCGCCTCGGATACGCCGGGATCCACGGGGAACCGGAACCGGAAGCGGTCCCTGGTGAACCCCGAGATGTACGCGAGCCCGTCGGCGTGCCGGGCGATGAAGCTCCAGGCCTTCTCCACCTCCGGGTTGCACTGGTACACGATGTCCCAGCCGATCGTGTCCAGCATGTTGAAGGTGATGGTTGCCGCCCGGTGGTGCAGATCGGCCACCGTGGAGAGGTGCCACGGCTGGTTGAGACACACCGCCGCTGCGTAGGATCCATCGGGGAGACCGGTGAGCAGGTTGATCGACGGGAACCGCCGGGCGACCTCGTGGTACTTGCCGGCCTCGGCCCCGAAGAGCACGTCGAGGTCCCAGCGCGGGGCCTCCGCCTCCAGCCCGGCGATCATTCCCAGCATCGCGTGCGACGTGCCGTTGTGGTGGGCGGACGCGCCCCGGCAGTCGAGCAACACCGGGAGCCTCGACCCGGACCGCGCCCGGCGGGCGACCGAGACCAGGCGTTCCCGCCGGTGTGAGGGCTCGCGGTGAAACCACTCCTCGGCGGTGGCCGCGTCGGGGCAGAGCGAGTGCAGCCGGCGCCGCGAGCTCGGATCGAGCCGCGGGTACAGCGCCTCGGGGGGCTCCGGGGTGGGAACCACCACCCGGTTCAGCACCAGGTTCCGGAATCCCCGCCGGCGGGCATGCACCAGCTGGAGCGCGAAGGCGGTCCGGAAATCCTCCGGGCCTCCGGGGGCCTGGCCGAACACTGCCGCCAGCTCGCGCCGAACGAGGATGCAGGCGGCGAGCTGCTCGGTGGTCAGGTAGCTGGCCGGGAGCAGCGAGAGGCTCTGCCGGGAGAGTGCCTCCCGCGGAGCTCCCGGTCCATCGGGCAGCGGCCAGACACCGTCCCCGAGCGCGTTCCCGAAGCGGGGCTGGACGAAGCCCACCAGCGGGTCCTGGTCGAGCGCGCCGCCGAGTGCGTGGAGCACCGCGGGGTCCGGGAGGAGGGGAGCGAGCAGCACCAGCAGATGGCCGCCCTGCGCAGCCCTCAGCCCGGCGCTGGTGATCGAATCGGCGGCGCTCGGGTGACGGAGAAGCCGCGCTCCGGGAGGCAGGTCGCGGAGCTCGCCTCCCCTCCAGCGGACGTCGAGGTTCGCCGGCCCGAGCTGCTGCTGGAGGTCCGCGAGGTAGCTCCGGGCAAAGCTCGGAGGTCTCCCCTCCAGGTCAATGAGGACGTTTCCGACCAAGGACATCTCTTCCCCCCCGTTGCGCTTCACCCGGGCTGTGCCGTCCGTCCGAGCTCGACGTCGTGCTCGCCGGGGAACGCCCGCTCCAGCTCAGCGTAGACCACTTCCGGGGAGAGCTCGCTCCAGATCTCCTCCTTCCGCTCGAGGAGCAGGGAGGCAGCCCGACCGGAGAGGCTCTCGGCCACCCCCTCGGCGAACTCGTACCAGCTCGAGGCGACCCGGCAGAACCTCCGCAGCGCCGGGGACACCCCGTCGGTGCCGGACGGCCAGACGACGACGGGCCGGAGATGGGCGAGCGCCTCGAGCGTCTTGATCTTCAGGCCGGTGCCGGCCACCGCGGGGTTCAACACCACCCTGGCCCGCGCGTAGAGCGTGTCGAGGTCGTCGACCGGGCCGAGCAACTCCACGCCGTCCGTGGTCCCCTCCAGCGCGTCGCACACCTTGCCCGCGACCAGGAGCCTCGCATCCGGGCAGCGTTGCCGGATCAGTGGCCAGCCCAGCGAGAGTAGGTCGCGCGCCCCGCCCACGTTCAGCGCGTTGTCCGAGGCCACCACGAGGGCCACCGGCTCCGCCGGGGGCAGGGAGAGGTTCCCAGGACGGTCGAAGTCCACCCCCGCGGTCACCACCCGCTTCCCCGGGACGATGGCCTGCAGCTCCTGCTGTTCTTCCGGCTGTATGGCGATGACCAGGTCGGCCCGGGCCAGGAGCGCGGCCTCCTCGGGCCCCGTCACCGCCAGCTGGTCGGCGATCCCGAACTGGACCACCTTCGCTTTCTTGGTCGAGAACACGTCGTGGGTGTCGATGACCTTCAGGGCGTCGCTGCGAAGAAGCGGCAGGAAGCGGCCCATGAAGATGTAGTTGCAGAGGACGACGTCGGGCTGGAGTCGCGAGTCGATACGGGTCAGCACGGAGATCAGGTGATCGGGACAGAAACTCCGCTCCAGGGTCTCGAGCCTCTCGGCGCCCGGCGTGGGCCCGGTGGCGAAGGTCTGCGGACGCTCCGTGCCGATCGACTCCACGGCCGCGAGCACCTCGGGGCTCCGGCAGGCGTGGAGGACCACTCCGTCCCTTCGAACCACCACCAGGTCGGCGTACTCGGCGGCGGCCCGCTCCACGGCCCCGCCGTCCAGGGTGGTGCCGGCGAGCGGGGACACCACCAGCACCACCTCGTGCCCCCGGGAGGCGAGGTGCCTGACCATGCGGTGGATGCGGTACTCGTTCCCGGCGCGGGGCGGATAGGGCAGGACGTGGCTGACCACCAGGGTTCGCGAGAATGGTGCCGGGGCCGTCCGGGGAGCGCCCGTGGCAATGGTCAGGCCCCGGAGGACGAAGCGGTCCGGGGGCGAGTCGGGCGCGGGGGAGACGTCGGTGGTCGCCGGAGCCTCCTGTTCCTCGGCGCTGACCGGCAACAGCGCGGTCTCCGGAGCGCTCCGGGTGGATCTGCGAGCGCGGTCTCCGAGCAGGTCGTCTGCGCGGTACGCGGGGTGCGGGCGGAGGCCCTCCTTCATCCCGCGGGTGATGAAGTGGAGGAGAGGATTGCTCCCCGAGGCGGCCAGCCCCGGCACCTGCTCGAGGTAGTACGTGGTGTCGAACATCGGGTGCGGGTTCCGTCCCTCGGACGTGCCGTGCAGCACGTAGTGGAGGATCGGCTCCCAGCCCGCCCCGGCGACGTCCGGGTTCTGCTCCAGGTAGTACGCGGCGTCGAAGAGCCCGCTGGCAGCGATGCGCCGCACCGTCCGCCGGCGCCTCCACAGCTCCCGGACCTCGGCCCGCCGCAGCGCCAGCAGCTTCCGCGGCGAATAGCGACGCGCCCGCCCGATGATCTTCCCTGGCAGGTTCGCCCAGGTGAACCGGGTGGCCTCGGCCAGGGACTTCCGGAGCTCCTCCACCTCCCGATCCAGCCGCTGGATGGAGGTCCCGGCGCGCTCCAGCTCCAGGCTCGTGCGATCGAGCTCGGACCGGAGTGACTGCCGTTCCAGCTCCGACTCGCGGCGCCGCTGCTCCTCATCGCGCAGGCCATGCTCCAGTTCTCTTCGCTCGTGCTCCAGCGCCTCGTACGTCGTGCGTAGCTGCGCGAGATCGGCCGTCCGGGACGCGAGATCCGCCCTGGCCGAGGAGAGGCCCGTTCGCAGCTCCTCGCGCTCCCTCGCCCCTTCGGCCAGCGCGGTGCGCTGCTCGCCGAGCGTTCCGAGCACGCGGCCGAGGTAGCTCCGGAGCAGCTCCGCGGAGGCCGTCGGAGGCGCGCCACCGGGGAGAGACTCCAGGGGATCCACGGACCAATCCCTGAGCGGCCCCCCAGCCGCGGGTGCGGGACGTCCGCCCGGCGAGGCGGCGATCGTGCTCCCCTCCAGTTCCCTGCGCAGCGCCTCGACGCCGCGAAGCAGCGCGTCTCGATCCGGGAGCGCATCGGAGGGCCAGCCCGCCATCTCCGCGGCCTTCGCCTGGACGAGAAGCCGGTAGAGAACGATCCCGAACGAGAGCGCCAGCGAGAGCGCGCCGTCCTCCCGTGGGGAATACCGCCGAGCAAGCTCCGCCAGCGCCTGCCGCAGGCCCTCCATCGTCTCTGGAGCGCGGCCGGCCTCGAGGAGCTCGCGCGCCTCGACGGTGGAGTACCGGTTGAACTTCTCGAGCGCGTGATGGAGATTCAGGAAGTTGCGGTGGACGATCCAGAGGTCCGCCTCTGGCACTTTCACCAGCGCTCCCTGGACTGACGGCTCGTAGTGAACCAGCGCCGGCCAGGTCACCCGTCCCCTCCGGAACAGGCGCGGGTGCTGCTCGTTGCCGACATCCCACCCGCTGGACAGCACGCGAGTCTCGCCCACGTACACGTGGAAGGTGAAGCTGAAGCCACCCACGTCGGGGCCTGCGCCGGCGACGAGCGCGCGGAGCTTCTCCAGGCCGCCCGCCGGGAGCCGCTCGTCGGCGTCGAGGACTAGGATCCAGTCCCCGGTCGCGTGGTCGATCGCGGGCTGACGCCCCGGCTCGCAGCAACCGGCATTGGGGAGGTTCAGGATGCGGGCGCCGCGGCTTCGGGCGATCTCCAGCGTCCGGTCCGTGGACTCCATGTCGGCCACGACCAGCTCGTCCACCCCGGCCACCGAATCGAGCAGCCCCGGAAGGTTGGCCTCCTCGTTGCGGGTGTTCACCACGAGGCTGATCCGGGGCACCGCCGCCGGCCGGCTCGCGAAGGCCGGTTCGCTCGCGGAATCGGAGCGCTCCTCGGGCACAGCTCCCTCCATCGAGGAAGGCTTGCTCGGCGTCACCGGGACCTCAGCACCGCGGCGTCGTTAGCAGTCGACCGCGCACCGGGTCAACGCTGTGGTTTGCCGGGCCGAGGCGCGCTGTGGTACCCGGGCCCTGGTGACGGAGACCTCTTCCACCCCCGCGGGCATCGCGGCCGACCGGCCCCCGCCCGGGATCCGGCCGCCTGCGCGGCTCGGCCCGCCCACCACCGGTGAGGTCGAGGCGGACCGACTGGTGCTCGAGCTCCGCGTCCTCGGGGTCCCGGTCATCGACTGGTTCGTCGATGCAGCGGACGTGGCCGCGTACATCCAGCAGGCGGGATACGCGACCCGGTATGCCGACTACTACCCGGGCAACCGGATGGAGAAGGCGCTCGAGCACTATGTGGCCGCGCGGCTCCTGTCGTTCTCGCCCGGACAGCGGTACCTCGATGTGGCGAGCGAGGGAAGCGCTGCGCCGGCGATCTACGAGGAGCTCTTCTCCGTCGAATCCTGGCGGCAGGACCTGGCGTACGCTCCCGGCGTCCACGGTCGGACGGTGGGGAGCGATGCGGCGAGGATGCCGCTCCCGGACGAGTTCGTGGACCGGATCGGGCTGCACTGCTCCTTCGAGCACTTCGAGGGCGATGCGGACCTGCGCTTCGTCTCCGAGGCGGAGCGGGTCCTCCGGCCGGGCGGCGCGGTCTGCATCGTCCCCCTGTACTTCGCCGTGCCGTACAGCGTCATGACGGATCCGGCAGTGGCGGTCGCTCAGCGGGTCCTCTTCGAGAAGGACGCCCTGGTCTGTTGCGTGAGCGGCTACGGGAACCGCCACGGGCGCTTCTACGACGCGCGGCACCTGGTCGACCGTGTGCTGTCGCGAGGCAAGCAGCTCTCTCCCACGCTGTACCGCCTCCGCGGGACGGAGAGGGTCGACTCGTCCTGCTATGCGCGACTGGCGCTCGTTCTGCGGAAGCCCTGGCGGTCCCGTGCCCGCTGGCGCTAGAGCGAGGCGAACCACCCCGGAGATGATGCCGACCTCGACGCTCGCGGTGATCGTTCCGATGTTCAACGAGGAGCGGAACGCCGAGCGGTGCGTCCGCACGGTGTGCGAGGTCCTCGCCCGGAGCGTCCCGGGTGGCAAGCTCTTCGTGGTCAACGACGGCAGTCGCGATGGAACGGAGCGCGTGCTCCGGGGCCTGCTCGAGCAGGGGCTTCCCTTCCGCCACGTCGGCTACCCCGACAACCGTGGATACGGAGCGGCGCTGCTGGCAGGCGCCCGGGCGGCGCTGGAGGAAGGCTTCGAGTTCGGGCTCTTCATGGACTCGGACCTCACCAACGACCCCGCGCTCATCCCCACCTTCGCCGAACGGTTCCGCGAGGGCCGGTACGATCTGATCAAGGCTTCGCGGTACATGCAGGGCGGGGGCATGGCCGGCGTCCCGCTGTGGCGGCAGATCCCGACCCGGGCCGGCAACTGGCTCGCCCGGCATCTGTTCGGGATGGGGATCCGCGACTGCACCAATGGCTTCCGGGCCGTACGGCTCTCGCTGCTCGCGGACGCCACCTTCCAGGAGCGAGGCTTCCCCCAGATCCTCGAGGAGCTGACGCTCCTCAAGCGGAAGGGCGCGCGGGCCGCCGAGATTCCCTACGTTCTCACCGCCCGCGGAGAAGGCGAGGGTGAGTCCAAGTTCAGCTACCGCCCCGCGGTCGTCGGCGCGTACCTGAAACACGCGCTCCGCGCCGCCCTGATCCCCTACCGCCCGCGGCCCCCGTCCGGCGTCCGCGGGGGGAAGGTCGCGCCGCCGGGACCCGCAGACCGTCCTCCCGGTACGACCGGCTGACGTCGAAGTGGTAGTCCTCCGGGCGGTGCCGGCCCACCCGTCCGTTCAGCAGCCGGCGCACGACGTCCCGGTAGATTCGTTCCGAGGCGTGGCCGTCGCCGAGCCGGTGGCGCCAGCGACGGGTGCGGAGCATCTCCAGCTTGGAGAACACCGTGCGGGCGGGGTACCTCGCGGCGCGGCCCGGGTCGAACTTCACGCTCGACCCCACGTCGTAGGTCTGCGGACGCTCGGTGGAGCGACGCATCTGGAGCGACGGCACTCCGAGCACCGCGGTCTCTTCGACCACCGTCCCGGAGTCGGTGATGACGCCGGCCGACCGGGTCATCAGCACCAGGAACTCCTGGTAGCCGACCGGGTCGACGACCGTCAGGTTCGCGGGCAGCGCGAGCTGGTGGCGGCGGAGCGAGTCCTGCGTGCGGTAGCTCGCAGGGAAGTACACCCTGCGCGGCGCGGAACCGACGAGCCGGAGGATCGCCTCCAGGGGCTCGCGCTCCTGGACGTTCTCCCGCCGGTGGCAGGTCATCAGGTAGTAGTTGCCGCGCTCCAGGCCGCGCCGCGAGAAGAACTCGTCGCTGGCCAGGCGATCGTACAGGTCCTCCCTCGCGAAGTACGCCCGCTGCAGCACGTCGACGATCGGGTTGGTGACGACGACGATGCTCCGGGGGTTGAGCCCCTCGGAGATCCCCTGCCGCCGGTACTCCGGATAGTAGGTGTAGATGACGTCCGAGAGGTGATCGATGACGCTCCGGTACTTCTCCTCGGGCATGCGCCAGTCGTACGAACGCATGCAGCCCTCGAAGTGGAGGATGGGGATGTTGAGCTGGGCCGCGGCGATGCAGGAGATGACGGTGTTGGTGTCGCCGAGGAACAGCGCGGCGTCCGGACGTAGCCGCTCCAGGACTGGGTAGAGGCGGGCGATGATCGCCGAGCTGAGCTCGGCGTCGTTCGCTCCGCGAGCCTCCAGCTCGATCTCCGGCGGCTTCACCCCGAGCTCGCGGAAGAAGACATCCTTCAGATTGTCCGAGTAGTGCTGGCCGGACCAGATGAAGGTGACCTCGATCCGGGGATCAGCCCGGAGGAGATTCAGCAGCAGGCTGGCCCGGATCACGTCGGGGCGAATGCCGAGCACGATGGCGAGCTTGGGCTTCCGGGCAGTCACCGGGGTCGACACCTCCTCCTGCGGCAAGCTACCAGAGCACTCGTGGCTCGGCGGCAAGGAAGAGGCGCTCGGCGCGCGCTCCCTCGCCAAGATCCTCGTCGAGCTGCGGCTTCAGGCCTGCCCTCTCCAGCGCGCCGTAGAACCAGACATGGCCGAGATGGACGAAGTAGTCCCGGGTGCCCTTCTCCTCGGTGAAGGTCAGCTCGAAGCGGTGACCGTCGGTCGTCACCGGGATCCGCCTTTGCCGCCCAGCCACCGGCGCGGCGATGTGCACGTGGAGGGCCTCGACGCATTCGCCGCCGGTGCAGCTCCTCGCCTTCCGGAGGCCGGAGCGAGCGGGGAGCGCCTGGAGGTCGAGGCGCGAGCCCAGGTGCCGAGCCCAGAACTCCACGTTCACCGGGCGCTCACCGGACCGGCGCTCGAGGATCTCCAGCTCTCCTGCGCTCTCTCGAGGCTCGTAGTCGACAATCGCCGCGCCGAAGAGCAGGGGCACCCGCAGAACGTTCGGGACGGCGTCGAAGCTCTCGAAGCCCGGGCGCCACACCATCCAGCGGGGTCGCTCATGTGCCAGCCAGGCCAGGTTCTTCTCCTGCGCCTCCAGCGGCGAGGCGTTGTAGAAGCTGATGTAGTACGGCGGGTGCTGGCCGAGGACGACGTAGAGCACCGAGTCGTCGCCCAGGACGTAGAACTTCGCGGCCGCCGGATCGGCCGGCCCCGTGGTCAGGACCCGGAGCCGGTCGATGACCGGCTGGTACCCCGGGTAGCGCCGTGGATCCTCGTAGAAGGCGAGCTCCGCCGCGCGGTGGTCGCCTCCGAGGACCCGGATGTTGCGGGGAAGGTCCTCCACCGAGCGACGGACCGCGACCAGGCCCGGCGCCCCGTCGCCACGGATGATCATCGCCCCGAGGAAGGCCACCAGCCCGGTGACGAGCGCTCGCTGGCCGACGCGGAGGTCCCGGAGCAGTCCGGCGAGGAACAGCGTCGACCCCACGATGGAGTAGACCGCGACCTGTCCGGCGATGTGCGGACGGACCAGGAACTTGTTGAAGACAAAAGCTCCGAGCAACCCGAAGGCCAAGGCCGGCGCGGCGAGGTCGTCGATCCTCCGGCGCCACCCGGCGAAGGCACAGCCGAGCAGCACCAGGACCAGCGGCGTGTCGAGAACGAGGTTGATCGCGCTGCCGTCGAAACGATACCACCCACGGAAGTCGGCGGGCAGCGACCCGTAGGTGGTCATCACGCCCATCTGCCCCAGGAAGTTCGCGAAGCCGGCGAGCTGGCGTCGCCAGGCAAGCGCGAGGAGCACCCCGGTGAGCCCCACCCCGAACGCCGCCGAGGCGAGCACCACCGCCCGTGCCCAGCGCCTCCGCTGCACGGGGTCCGCACCCCAGAGGTCGATCGCCAAGACCGGCGCGAGCGGTAGCCCGGCGTACAGCACCTGGTTCGGCTCGAGGACGAAGGCGTAGGTCGCGAAGCCTGCCAGGACCAGAAGCGGGAGCCGTGCGTACCCCGAGGAGCGTGCGGCGAGTCCGAGCAGGACCATGTCCAGAGCCAGGAAGTAACGTCCGGGGGCCTCGAACAGACCCAGCGCCGTCCCGGCGACGAGGACCGCCAGCACCGCGGTCCTCACGAAATCTGGCACCCGGGCAGTTCGGCGG
>Ga0316628_100004789_pt1 | contig 10702 bp, 6 predicted proteins | sample OWC_Aug_M2_C1_D5_FD_207648 | JGI IMG/M metagenome (GOLD analysis project Ga0316628, IMG submission 207648) | Wetland soil microbial communities from Old Woman Creek delta, Ohio, United States - OWC_Aug_M2_C1_D5_C | ecosystem: Environmental > Terrestrial > Soil > Wetlands | place: USA: Ohio... | reverse complement strand
GCGGTCAGCGCGGCGGCGGCGCCCATTGCCGTGCGGCGGCGGTGGAACGGATTGAAGCGGGCAAACCCGAACCAGGCCTCGTCCCAGAGAAACGCCAGGTCCGGTTTGATGGCGAGACACTCTTCCATTACCCGCTTGGTGTTGTACATGTGGCCGTCGAAGGTGCAGTTGGTGAGGTCGACCAGCTTCACGCGGTCGAGCTTGCCTTCGGCCTTGCAGTCGAGCAGCGCTTTCTTGATCGTCCTGAGCGGCACGGAACCGTACATCGAGTACTGCGTCAGCGGATAAGCTTCAACATATATGGGCTGGGCACCGGCCACCACCAGGGAGTAGTGGTGTGACTTGTGGCAGTTGCGGTCGATGATGACAATATCACCCGGCTTCAGCAGCGCCTGCATGACGATCTTGTTCGAGGTCGTCGTTCCCTGGAGACCGAAGAAAGCGTTCTTACAGCCGAAAGCCCGCGCCGCCATCTCCTGCGCCTTCTTGATGTTGCCCGTTGGCTCGAGCAGGCTGTCCAGCCCGCCCGTGGTCGCCGACGACTCGGCGAGGAACAGGTTCGTCCCGTAGAACTGGCCCATGTCCCGGATCCAGTTCGAGCGGAAGATCGACTTGCCCCGGGCGATGGGCAGCGCGTGGAACGTGCCCACCGGCCGCTGCGCGTACTTCTTGAGGTTCGAGAAGAAGGGCGTCTCGTAGCGCTCGCTCACGCCGTCGAGAATGGAGAGGTGGACCTCCATTACCTCTTCGATGTTATGAAAGATCCTTCGGATGGGGGCCGCCTCTTCGGTGCCGGCGAGCTTCTCGACCGCGCGGTCGGTAAGTAGGTAAATGTCCAGCTCCGGCCGGTAGTTTTTGATCGCCCTCGCCAGAGCGGTGGCGAGCGCGCCGGGCGCAATGCTGGCCGGATCGACGCGCAGGTTGCGCGTCAGGAACTCGCGCATCACCGGCAGGTCGTGCCGGGAAGGGAACGGGAAGCCGTCATAGATAACCGCGGCCTGCACGTTATGGTTGAAGATCGCCCCGAGTGCCCCGTCCTCGAAGCTCCCAACCTGGACGATCTCGTAATTGAACAGGTCTTCGGGCCTGCGCAGGCGCTTCAGTTCATTCCTGGCACGTTCCCACGTCTTCGGGTCATTGGGCGTCACCACGAGCACCTCAAAGTACGGCTTGTGATGCTCGCCCGGCTTGACATCGGGCGGCAGAACGTCGGCAGTACTTCCCTCGCCTTCCTGCAGCGGGTCCCACGCGGCGCCTTCGTAACGGTAGGAGCCGGTGAGCAGAGCACCGGATATCTTCTGAACCAGACGGGCGAACACCGCAGCGTTATGTTGCTCGATGGCCTCGCCGGTCGTGCCCATCAGCCGGGGCCCGGGGTAGGCCCAGTAATCTTCCAGCGGCCGTATCTCCGCCAATATCTGAGCAGCTTCGGCATACAATTTTTCATCAGGTTTTCCTTGAGATATCGATGCTTCCCAGGCGCGGGCGGCCGCGTTCAGCTGGCGCCAGCGGTCAGTCCTTGCCTCTGCTGCTGAAAAGAAATTTGCAAGATCCATGGCTGTCTCCTTTTTGACCCGGAGGACCGGGCCTCTATGTTCGGTTTCGTAAGGGTTCTTTCCTTTATTCCCTCGATAAAGAAGCAAGTCGCCTGCCGTCGTCAAAATCCCACAGGCTTAGTACGCTAAGTCATCTTCATACAAGAGTTTTCTATAAAAAAAGGACACAGAAAGTGGCTTAAGAAGATTCTTTGTTGCCGATATTTCGGTAAGTCTGCCGATATTTCGGTAAACTATCCTTCATTCCCCATGAGGCATGATCCCCGGGTTCTTAATTCGCGTCGATGATATGTCCGCCTGAAAGGACTTGTCTAGGCTGAGGTCCTCAGCCATGCCCGGGCCTGGGAGAGTTGACCCTCCGGAAAGAATTTCACCGGCGCACGGCGCAGTCCCGCTGCAGCGAATGTCATGAGATCGGTTTCCCATCGAACAGGAGCGACGATCGCGATCTTTTCGATCAGGTCGCCATAGGTGCTAAAGAAGGTCAGATCTCCCCAGTCGGCCCCGCGTTCCCACCCCTGAAAACCTTCCGCGATAACCAGCAGCGTAATCGGGGTTTCAGGTCCAAGGTCATGGACCATCGCTGCCTGCACGTTGTCCAACTCTGATTTTTTGAGAAGGCCCGTAATCCGCAATACTCTCAAATTACCGTCTTGTTCAATAATCGCTGCTCCCATAATCCGCCTCCTTCATGTCCAGCGCCATCTTTCAGTTTTTCACGTGATTATCCATGCCCCACGCCGGCGTTTCCAAATGCTTCTGAGGTGTTACAAATCTACTTTCTTTTTACCGGGGATCAAAAGCACTGTCAAGTTTTTTCCCATGCCGTTTTGCCCATGCCTCAAATCCCTCCGGTGTAGTTTCACTTATGTGTAGGCTGCTAAAGCTTGATCTGAATCGCCTTACATGGCGGCATTCCCGGATGAAGTGAACATCCTGAATTCGCTGCCGCAAGATGCGGGAACAATTGCTCCCAAAAATGTTTCTTTTGGATACAGTTCAGTGTTTCTATTAGATACAGATTTCCCGAGAGATTAAGAGAGAATTCGTTGATAATTCAGAAAAAAATGTCAGTGGTATACACCTTGCTAGAAAAACGGTTAATTGATATGGAATACGTACTTATAAGCGTAGCTCTTCTGACTGTAGTCATCCTGACAGTCGTCGCATACCGAAAAGGAAAAGCCAAGGGTCAGAAAAACGATGCGAAACTTCTAAGAGAGATAAGTTCCAAGGACCGACAGGTCCTGAATCTTCAGGCTCAGATAGATACTCTCAATGATCTTAATGGCAGCTATCTGACCTTCATGTTCACAATCCCTTCGATTGTCCACCGCCTCAACGCATCCCAGCATTTCGATGAAGTCATCTCCGCTATCATCCGGTTGGTAAAAGATGTCATCTCTACCGAGACAGTCAAAATCTATACGTTTGACAGGGAGAATAACAATTTACGGAAGATATCTCTTGACGTAGAGACCGCGGAGACGCAGTGCACATATGCCTTAGGAGAGGGGCTGGTAGGCGCAGCCGCCATGGACCGTATGCTCCGGACGAACGAGAATATCCCCAAAAATCGCATTAAACAGAATTATGCAGGGCAAGACAAATCGGATATATGGATGGCTATGCCGATTATTTTCGACGATCGCCTGATTGGTGTGATAGGCATCGGAAAGGTTACGAAAAAAACAGGCAACGAAGGTAACTTCCTGAAGATGATCGCCGATGTAGCAGGCGTGGCCCTTATGAACCAGGCATTACTTGGAGAGACGAAGCACAATGCGGAAACAGACCCACTAACGGGGCTTTACAACCGCCGTTACTTCTTCCAGATGGCCAGGCATGCGGTGGAGAAGTCCAGAAGAGACTATTCCCCCATCTCCATTTTTCTTTTTGACATAGATCACTTCAAGCACTACAACGATACTAACGGCCATGACGCCGGCGATATGCTTTTAAAGGAGCTCAGCAAGGTCATCGTCGACGTAACAAGGAAAACCTCAGTCGTTGCGCGATATGGTGGTGAGGAGTTTATCGTTTTGCTACCGGGGATACAGAAAGAAGGCGCATTTATCTATGCCGAACGATTAAGAATAGCGATTTGCTCCCATCCTTTTCCACACGGTAACATGCAGCCCCTTGGGTGTGTATCGGTCAGCGGGGGCGTAGCGAGTTTTCCTGCGGATGCAGGCTCCATCAAAGAGATAATAAGCCTTGCAGATGCTGCGCTCTATCAGGCGAAGTCTGATGGCAGAAATAAAGTGATAAAGCATAAACCCTTCTTTTTCTCCGAAGCCGAGGTGGAAATCTGATGCAGGACAAGAGGAGACATAAGAGATTCACATTGAATATCGCGGAAGTCAACGCCAAGATGGTGTTAGTTACCGAAGTGAACGTCATTGACATAAGTATCGGGGGCATATTGCTAAAGGCAAACAGGCGGCTTAATATCGGCAGTGAATATGCACTTAAATTAGGTGCTGAAAACAGGGTCATTTCACTGAGAGGCGCTGTCATATGGTCCTCACTCAGTGAGTCCAAGAAGGGAACTGATGGAGAAGTGATGCCAATATACAGAGCCGGCCTGAAATTCAAAAATATGTCCACCGAAAGGATCGCTGAGCTTCTGAATTTTATTGAGGGTCATAAGAAAGAGGAAGTGCATGTGACAGGGGGCGATAGACTCAATGTCAGATTTCATATTGATGACGCAGAAAAGGCGATTTTGAATATTCCTGCAAGCTACGAAGCAAAAGTAATCAGTCTTGGAGGCGTGCTGCTTGAATGTATACAAGACTTTGCGATCGGAAGCACGATCCCCATGTCGCTGTCCCTTGGTGATGATAAACTTATCCGGGTTATGGGGCGAGTCGCTTCGAGCCGAGTCATATACAGTGACGGACGGAAACAATATGCCATAGGGATAGAGTTTTTGGATTTGACAGATAAAGACAGGGAAATACTTGCCAGATTTGTAGACCGTTGCCCTGTTATAGAGGAAAATGTAAAAGAAAAAAAAGATGCAGATCGGGCCTCATGTGAGAGTTTTCCCGTCATTTCCAAGGAATTAATAGACAAGCTTGAATATTTGTACAAATGGCATAAAACCATGGGATATTACAAGTTGCTATGCGTCAAGGAGTGGGCAACCGATGAACAGATCAAGCGCGCCTTTTATACAATGGCTCGAGAGTTCCATCCGGACAAACATCCCGACATCTCTCAAGATTTAAAAGAAAAAATGAACGTGATATTCGCTTATGTAAATGAGGCATATTCGACTTTAATGAACCCTCAAAAGAGAAAAGAATATGACAGAATTCCGATCTCTCGGATAAGGCATTAACTGAAGTTCAAGGGAAAATCGACGATGGAGAAGGTAACCGTGGAAAAAGAAAAAGCAAAAAAAATTCCGGTCGATGCTAAACTTCTCTCTGCCGCAATAATAGAGCTCAATATATCGAGAAGGAGTGTAGGATTATATCCGGGGGACCACCCCATTGTAAAAGAGTCACTGAGAAAGGCCTTTTCTTGTTTCGAGAACCTTTTCGAATTCAGCCATAACATAACCTTTGGCATAGCAAAGAATACACTTGTGGTGGGCGATTTCCTTCTCGATGCGAGGAACCCTGTCTTTAAAGAATTCGCAGAGAGTCTTCACCTCAAAGGCATAGCCGCGGTGACGTTTTATTCGGGACTTACGATGGAGGAACTGCAAGGGTTTCACGAGCTGTTGGTTGCAAAGGATTCTCTGACAGGACCGGCAATAATCGGGCGTGCAGAAAGTAAGGGCATCAGATCCATAAAATTCATACCCCTCGATATATCCAAGTTCAATTTTGCAGAAGACCGCCTGAGGGAAGAAGGAACTGACTGTGCCCTCTGGGAAAGTTATGTCTCAGGCTTAATCGACGGGAAGTTGGCCGATTCGGATGAAGAAGGCCTGATCCTCAGCGTCCGGCCGGAAGACATAGCCTCTTTCTTAAACGACAGGATGTCAGGCGATGTTGATGATACGACGTATGATAGAGTTATCACCTCGTATCTTAAAAAAAGAGAGCACGCGGGAATCAGGACTGAGGCATTCAGCAAATTTCTCTCTCTCATAGATAAGCTGAGCCCGGAGTTGAAACAGCAGTTCATTAAGAGGGCATTTGGCCGGCCTGTTATGGCGCCGGGTGAAGTTGAATCTCTTTTAAGGGAGATTTCATCTTATGATATGGAGAGATTGGTAGCAGTCCTTCATGAGAATTCCCCACTGATACCGGAAAGTCTCAACAACCTCATCGACAAACTGGGGCATACACAGGCCGGCAAGGGTTTCTTTGATATGTTGTCCGGCGAATGTGCCACTATCGATGACATCGAAATCGATGAGAACTTACGAGGACTTTTTCAAAATGACCAATTTAATGCTTTTGTAAGCAAAGACTATAAGGAAGAGCTTCAACGGATGATGCAAGGCACTAAAATTAACGTAGTAGGTTTGGCGGAAGAAATGGAGAGGGAATACAGAGAAGAACTGGCGGACAAAAAATGCTCGGAGATCTTTCTTGATCTCCTCGGGACAGACTTTGTTGAGAGAGAGGATTATCAGTGTCTTCTTACCAGAATTTCGGCCATTACAGACCAGTTTCTGGAGATCGGCAGGTTTTACGAAATATCCGAAATATACAATACCATTCATATGCATTCGCTCACCGGAAGGTTCAAGGATGATGCATCCGGAATGCTCACCACCTTTTTTCATTCGCAAGAGTTCCTTTCAAAACTGGTAGAGGCGCTAAAGATATGGGGAAGGGCCGAAAGAGAAAGCGGTGTCAGCCTTGCAAAAATGAATAAACGCCACCTGATGAGCCCGCTGTTTGATGCGCTTTCAGAAGAAATTGATCCTTCGGTCAGGAAATTCCTGCTTCATGTCCTCAGCAGCTTCGGCGACGAGGTGCTTCCAGAAGCTATAAGAAGGCTCCACGACCAGCGGTGGTATGTTGTCAGAAACATGATATACCTCATACGAGAGGCCGGGGGGATCAAATATGTCGGGCATGTCAGGCGCTTTGCCAGAGACAAGAACGAACATATATGTCTTGAAGCATTGAAGACGTTGATGCATTTTAAAACCTCAGATTCACTGTCATATATCAAATTTTACTTGAACGGAGACGACCCGGAGCTCCGAAGTCGGGTTATAGGGCTCACGGGCACTTACAGATGTAGGGATGCCGTACCCTATCTCCTCCAGCTTCTGGAAGAGAAGGATTTTTTAGGTTCTAAATCTGATGACAAGTTGTCTCTCATCAGAGCACTCGGCAAAATAGGGGATTCGAGAGCCGTGAATGTCTTCACGAAAATATACCATTCTGGGGGGATACTTTTTAGGGCTAAAAACCTTGACCCGCTAAAGGTAGAGATATTCAGGAATCTCGGGAATTACCCTCGGGAATCAGTCGCTCATTTGCTTGAAATAGGACTTCGCTCAAGAAATGACGAAATACGGACGAGAAGCGAAAAACTTCTTTGGGAAAAGGGAACGGCAGATGTCTGCGGAAGTTGTCTCTAAATTTATCTCTCATGTGATGACGGCCATGTCCAGTTGTTCGCTGTATTCCGCGATGCATCCTCTCTTTCAGGAGTTCTCGGAAAAAGCGCTTCTTCTCGTTAAGGAACTTTATCAGGACGACTCGTTCAGCTTTTTAATATTCGACAATAGCCTTATTTTTAACAACGTTCCCTTGACCTCAAAGGGGATGCACGTAAGCAGCTTTTCAAAGACCCTGAAAAAGAAGAAGATCGAAAAGGTGGTCTTTCGAAAGGGCCTGGAAGTTGATGAGTTCAAGAGGTTTATCATCGGAATGGCGTCGAAAGGCATTGTGTCCTCCAGCCCGCACCTGTCGGTGGGGATCGTTGAGGTCAAGCTCAAGGCCCCTGAGACCGATGTCGCGTCACTGGTGAACGATGGTATTTCGAAGTTTCAAGGCGTCTGTCAGGAAATTTCTAAATTCAAGACGCTTGATATGATCGGTTTGGATGACGCTGTTTTAAGTTTCATCTCAACCTTGAAAAAAGAGAGCAATGTGCTCCGCATTGTCAGCCCTGTCAAATCTTACAGTGATTATACATACGTGCACGCCGCGAATGTTTCCGTGCTCACGATGTTTCAGGCGGAGTCCTTCGGGCTAAAAGGAGAAATCCTCCATGACATCGGACTCGCCGGGCTGCTTCACGATGTCGGAAAAATGTTTGTTTCAAGCACAGTACTTGGGAAGCAGACAAGACTTAATGAAGATGAATGGGCCGATATGAAAAAACATTCGGTCCATGGCGCAATGTACCTGTCCAAACTCCCGGATGTGCCGCCCCTCACGATAATTGCCGCATATGAACACCATATGAAGTTTGATGGCAGCGGCTATCCGGAGGCAAGAAGATGGGGGAGAAAACAGCATATCGTTAGCCAGATGGTCGCGATAGCGGACGTTTTCGATGCCCTTAGGACCGAAAGACCTTACAGAAGAGCTCTTGACCTGCAGGCTACCTCGAGGCTCCTGAAAGAGGGAGCCGGCAAAGAATTCAACCCAGTGTTGGTCGATAGTTTTCTCTTATCGCTCAAGAGCGTTATCGGGACGTTCTAATATCAGTGATAAAATGTGGGCTAGTCTTTCTGTTCAAAGTACTCTATCCCATGCGTTCTTAAACAATGCCGGTAAATAATTTCATATAAAAACGGATCTTTGTCCGCCCTTTTTTCGGCTTCGATCGAACATTTCTCCATCACCATGCCCGGTCGATACCCATACCAGAAAAAAAGACCGGCTCCAATAAACAGTGCAAGGGCGATGATAAATTCAAATCGCCGCTCAAAAAGAGTCAATAGTCTTCTCTGTTTCACCGATTTACTCCACCCGGATATAAACCTTCCCCGATCTTCATAAGGCGATCGCTGCCTCCCGCAATCGCCATTCCTATTGTCAAATTAGCATGACAGCACAGATATGTCAAAGATGCTTGAGAGGTCTGCAGACGCAAAAAATGGCGAATAATCTGCCTTGCGGCTATAGGACCGTTATATTACTCCTTTTTCCTCTGCATCTCCGACCTTAAGACCTTAACCTCGAGCGGCTTGGACGAGTCCATATGCACGTCTCTTTGCGGGAGGGCGATTACGATGCCCGCCTTTTCAAGGAGCTCATTGATCGCATGCCGTATTTCGCTGGCAGCGATGCGGTTATCCCTGTTCGAAATAAGCTCCATCCAGAAATAGCCGGTGAACATGAGGACGCTTTCGCCGAACTCCTCGAATAATATGGTCGGCGGGGGGTCCTTAAGGACCAGCGGATGCGCTTCAATCGCCTTCATGATCACGCGTTCCGTCTCCCGCGTCGGTGAGCCGTAGGCGACGCCGACGGAGACCGAATAGCGTATCTTCCGGTCCGAGAGCGTCCAGTTCGTGACTTTCTGCTGGAGGAACTGACTGTTGGGAACAAGCATGTAGATGCCGTCAAAACGGTGAATGCGGGAGTTTCTCATGCCTATCTCTGTCACCCGTCCGCCCTGACCGTCCACTTCCACGATATCTCCAACTCTGACAGAACGGTCAAAAAGAAGAATCATGCCGCTGATGAAATTATTGATGAGGTGCTGGGCCCCAAACCCAATACCGATGGCAAGGGCGCCGCCCAGAAAAGTAAATACCGCAAGAGGGATATTTACCGTCACGAGCGAGAAGACAAGCACACCGATGAACATCACGCCGAAAAAGATCTTCCTGACAGGCTCCGCCTTGTGCTTTGTCCACTTCAGCCTCTTTGTCAGGGCCCATTGAAAGGCCCTGCCGATCCTCCCGGCGATCCAGGTGCCGATGAAAAGAATTATGAACGCCTTCACGACCTTGCCGACAGTCACGCTCACCGGCTTGACGATGCTGCGTTCATCAACAACGGTCGTCTCTGTCGCAATGTAGAGTTCCGTATTCCAGATCTTTTTCACGAAAGAATACGCGTCCTGGAGACGTTCCTTGACGCGGCTGGCCATCGATGCCCGGTCGATGCGATGCGTCAACTCGTCGTTAAGGCGGCTGACCAGGCGTTCGAGACGCCCCATACTCTCCATGAGTCTCAGCGTTATATCCTGACGTTCTTCGTACGCCTTGAGGATCATCTCCTGTACCTTGGTCGTCGGATCCGGTTTTTTAAGCGACGCTATTCTGTCTTTCTGGTTTTTGATGAGGTTCATCCAGCTCGAAAGGCTCGAATCGGAAAATTTCTTCACAATCTCGATACGCGCAAGGTTTTCGATCACCTCCGCCTGCTTTTCCCGGATCTCTTTCAGGTCCCGTGTCTGGTTGAGCCAGTATCGGTCCCGCCATACCTTTCCGGCGATATTCACAACCTGTATCCGTCCTTTGAGCGCAGTGACCTTCAGACGGGCGGTCTCGACAATTGCCTGCTCTGCCTCGAAGGCAAGACTGAGAAGCCGAAACTTTTCCTGGGGAGAAGTTTCATGTTTCTGAGTTTCATGCTTCTGAGTTTCATTTTTCTGCGCCGACGACAGCCCGAATATCTGGAATAATTTTTTTATCGGACCCGGTGAAGACGCTTCTTTATCCCCCGGTGCAGGCGCCTTTTTATCCTCCGCTGCAGGTAGACTTCTCATAGCTTCACGGATATCATCCAGTCTTTTCCTGGCCTCCGCCTCGCTCCTCTGCGCCGCCAGTAAGTCCGCTTCAAGACCCCTGCGCTGAGTGTCAAGTTCGCCGAGTGTTTTCTCAAGGTCCTCTTTTGAAAGAGGCGAAGAGGTCTCGGCTATCCTGAGCTTTTCTTCGAGAAATTCAATCTGCAGGCGCTTTCCCTTGACCCCGGTCTCATAGGCGAGGCGCTGCAGTTCCGCAAGAACCAGTCCTGCTTCGTTACGGTTGCTTTGGAGCCGTGCAAAATCAAGGAGCCAGCGGTTTCTCTGCTCCTGGGGAGTCCCGACGTTCCTCGAACTTTCTTCCTCTGCAAAGCGGACCGCCTTGCGTGATCTCTTCAGCTCGTCGTCAAACCTTTTAAACGACGCCCTCGCCAGGGATAGCCTCAGTTCGAAAGACTCAAGCGCAAGCCGCTGGGAAAGAAGTGAATCCCGGATATTATCAAGAAAGGAAATAG
>Ga0316628_100004788_pt1 | contig 10703 bp, 10 predicted proteins | sample OWC_Aug_M2_C1_D5_FD_207648 | JGI IMG/M metagenome (GOLD analysis project Ga0316628, IMG submission 207648) | Wetland soil microbial communities from Old Woman Creek delta, Ohio, United States - OWC_Aug_M2_C1_D5_C | ecosystem: Environmental > Terrestrial > Soil > Wetlands | place: USA: Ohio... | reverse complement strand
TTGCGCCGCTGAGCTTTCGGCCCCCGATCTCTACTCTGTGACTCATCGGCCGACGCAACACTCCGGCCCCAACCAAAGAGCCACGGAGCACACCATGAAAACCAAAACCAAAATGATCCTCCAAGCCAGCATCACCGCCCTCGTGCTGCTCGCCGGCAGCGGTGTGATCCCCGCCTCCATGGGCATCGCCGAAGCCTTCCAGCAGCCCGCCAACTCCCAGCTCGAGGCCCAGCACCTGACCCACAACGGCATGCCCGAGGACTTCATCTTCGCTTCCAACTACACCTGGATCGGCCGTGACTAGACCAGATCCACCCGACCAAAGGAGCGCGCCATGACGATTAAACTGATCCTGATCGCAGCCCTCGGCCTGATCGTTCTCGTGTCCGCGCGCGCTGCCGCCGAGAAGCCCGAAGTCCTGCAGCTCGCCACCCTGACCCTTGACCGCACCGACGTGCCCTGGCAGGCGACGCGCACCGTTGATCCCGACAACGTGCGCTCGTTCTGACCGCGGCTCGCGGTTCGTGCGCGCCGGCGAGGGGCAGCTTGCAGCCTCGCCGGCGCCGGCTGCACAATGCGGCAGCCGAGCACGCAACCATGAGAGCCGCTTCCGTCGAAGCCCTGCCCGAGGCGCTGCTGCAGCAGGTCGCGCAGCAGGCCGTGGTGCGCACGTTCCAGAAGAACGCCATCGTCGTCACCGAGGGTGACGAGTCCGACTCGCTCTACGTGCTGGTCTCCGGCCGCGCCAAGGTGTTCGTCTCGGACGCCGACGGCAAGGAGGTGCAGCTCAACCAGCTCGGCGCCGGCGAGTACTTCGGCGAAGTGACGCTCGACGGCGGGCTGCGCTCGGCATCGGTGATGGCGCTCGAGGACTGCCGCTGCGCGGTGCTGCGGCGCGCCGAGCTGGCGGGCTTCATGGCCGGGCACCCCGATTTCGCGCTGCACATCATCCGCAAGCTCGCGCACCGCGTGCGCAGCCTCACCGACAGCGTGCGCGACCTCGCGTTCATCGACGTCTACGGGCGCGTGGCGCGGCTGCTGCTCGAGCTCGCCGAGGAGGTCGACGGCCGCATGGTGATCAGCGAGCGCATGACGCAGAAGGACATCGCCGCGCGCATCGGCGCCTCGCGCGAGATGGTGAGCCGAATCTTCTCCGACCTCACCGAGGGCGGCTACGTGCGCAAGGAAGAAGGCCGCATCGTGGTGCTGCGCAAGCCCCCGGCGCACTGGTAGGCGCGCCTAGAACACGATCACGCCGCGCGCGTTCTTCGCTGCCTCGAGATCGGCGAAGGCCTGCGGCGCCTCGCCGATCGAATAGCGCCTGGTGATCAGCTCGTCGAGCTTGAGCTTGCCCTGCATGTACAGGCCGAGCATGCGCGGGAAGTCGACTCGCGGCACGCAGGAGCCGAAATAGCTGCCGGTGAGGGTCTTCTCCTCGAAGGGCAGGGTCATGGTGCGCACCGAGGTCGAGTCGCTCGCTTTGGCGACGCCGACCACCACCGCCATGCCGCCGCGGCCGATCGCCTTGTAGGCCGCCGCCGCCAGCTCGCCGCTGCCGACGCATTCGAAGGCGTAGTCCGCGCCGCCGCCGGTGAGCTTCTTGAGCGCCTTGGTCAGGTCCTCGCCCGGCTTGGCGAGCAGCACGTCGGTGGCGCCGAACTTCCTCGCCATGTCGAGCTTCGACTGGAGCGTGTCGATCGCGACGATGCGCTCGGCGCCGGCGATCGCGGCGCCCTGGATCACGTTCAGCCCGACGCCGCCGCAGCCGAACACCGCCACGCTCGCCCCGGGCCTGACGCGCGCCGTGTTGAATACCGCGCCGACTCCGGTGGTCACCGCGCAGCCGACCAGCGCCGCGCGGTCGAGCGGGATCTTCGGGTCGATCTTCACCAGGTTGTCGACGTGCATGGTGGCGTACTCGGCCATCACGCCGCAGCCGGAGAAGATGTTGAGCGGCTTGCCCTGCGCGTCCTTGGTGCGCAGCGTGCCGTCGGGCAGCGTGCTGAGCGCCTTGCCCTGCTCCGCGCACAGCACCGGGCGCCCAAGCGAGCAGAAGCGGCACTTGCCGCACATGTAGATGAACGACGCGACGACGTGGTCCCCGACCGCGAGTCCGGTGACGCCCTCGCCCACCTCGACCACCTCGCCGGCGCCCTCATGGCCGAGGATGAGCGGCGGCGGCAGCGCGATGGTGCCGTTGGTCGCCGAAAGGTCCGAGTGGCACACCCCGCAGGCGCTGAGCTTGACCATCACCTCGCCGCGCTTCGGGCTGTCGACCGTGATGTTCTCGACCACCACGGGCTTGTTGATCTCGCGGCAAACCACCGCGCGTGCGGCCTGCGCCATGCTTGGTATCCCTTTGTCCGGTGAGCGAGGAAGTATAGCGCGCGTCCTCGGCTAAAATGGAGCCCCGATCAAGGAGGTCCAGATGCTCGTCCGCGACAAGCTCTTCATCGGCGGCCAGTGGGTCGCGCCGTCCACCAGGGACACCATCGACGTGCACAACGCCGGCACCGGCGAGGTGATGGGCAGGATTCCGGCGGCCGGGGACAAGGACGCGGCGGCCGCGGTCGCCGCGGCGCGCGCCGCGCTCGAGGGCTGGGCGCAGACGCCGGTCGAGAAGCGCGCCGAATACTTGCAGAAGATCTCCGACGGCCTGAAAGCGCGCGCCGAGGAGCTCGCCCGCCTGATCGCGCAGGAAGTCGGCATGCCGATCAAGCTCGCGGGGCGCATCCAGGCGGGTCTGCCGATCGCCAACTTCGCGAACTACGCGAAGCTGGTGAAGGACTTCAAGTTCGAGGAGCGCGTCGGCAACTCGGTCGTGGTGCGCGAGCCGGTGGGCGTGGTGCTCGCGATCACGCCGTGGAACTATCCGCTGCACCAGATCGCGCTCAAGGTCGCCCCGGCGCTCGCCGCCGGCTGCACCGTGGTGCTCAAGCCCTCGGAGATCGCGCCGTTCAATGCCTTCGTGCTCGCCGAGGTGATCGAGGCGGCGGGGCTGCCCAAGGGCGTGTTCAACCTGGTGACCGGGTTCGGCCCCGCGGTCGGCGAGGCGCTGGTGAAACACCCCGACGTCGACATGATCTCGTTCACCGGCTCGACGCGCGCCGGCAAGCGAATCTCCGAGGTCGCGGCGCAGGGCGTCAAGCGCGTCGCGCTCGAGCTGGGCGGCAAGTCGCCGTCGGTGATCCTCGAAGACGCCGATCTCGCCGCCGCGGTGAAAGGCACCATCAACGGCTGCTACCTCAATTCCGGGCAGACCTGCACGGCGCTCACCCGCATGCTGGTGCCGGAGTCGAAGTACGAGGAGGCGAAGAAGATCGCCGCCGAGGTGGCCAAGGGCTTCACGCTCGGCGACCCGCTGAACGAGGCCACGCGCCTCGGCCCGCTCACCTCGGCGCCGCAGCTCGAGCGGGTGCGCGGCTACATCAGGAAAGGCATCGCCGAGGGCGCCGAGCTGGTGACCGGCGGCGCCGAGGCGCCCGAGGGCGTGCCGGCGGGCGGCTATTTCGTCAAGCCGACCGTGTTCGGAAAAGTGAAGCCCGGCTCGACCATCGAGCAGGAGGAGATCTTCGGGCCGGTGCTGTCGATCGTCACCTACAAGGACGAGGACGAGGCGGTGCGCATCGCCAACGACACGGCCTACGGCCTCGCCGCGGCGGTGTGGTCGAAGGACGAGGCGCACGCGCAGAAGGTAGCGCGCCGCATCCGCGCCGGCCAGGTCGACGTCAACGGCGGCGCGTTCAACATGAACGCGCCCTTCGGCGGCTTCAAGCAATCGGGGCACGGCCGCGAGGCCGGCGTCTACGGGCTGGAGGAGTTCCTGGAGTACAAGTCACTGCAGCTCAAGGCGTAGCGGCCGGTCCGGCCGCCATGCAGCCCGGCAAGACGTTCAGCGTAGCGTTCTGCTCCGCCTGGCTGGCCGTCTACTACCGCTCGGTGCTGGCCGGCTCGCGCCGCAACGCCGGCGCCCTGGGGATGCTCGCGCGCACGTTCGCGCGCGCGCCGCGCTGGATCCCGGTGCGCGCGGCCGCGCATCACGGCGGGCACTGCTACGTCATCGCGCTCGACGAAGACTTCCTTTGTGACCGCCGGGGACGCTCCGTCCTGCGCCTGTACGAGAACGGGGTGGCGCTGCCCGCGCCGCACACGCTCGACGTAGACGAGATTGTCGCCCGCGGGGCCGGCCGCACCCTGCACGTCGGTCGCCGCATGTATTTCTCCCCTTCCGACAATGCGCCGCTGGATCGCAACCCGCGTACTTACGCGATCCTCGAGACGTTGACCGACGACCCCGCGCGCATCCAGGCCATGCTCGAGCTGAACGCGCAGCTGCCGCTGCGTTCGAACCGCGCGGCCTGGGCGTATGACAAGGCGCTGCTGCTCCTGCAGGGCAGGCTGGAGGCATCGGGAAGCGTGCAGAGCGGGGCATCCGGCATCACGGTCTATGCGCCCGCGCTCGACCTGCGCGACCTCGGCCTCGGCCAGGCGGGCGCCGCGCGCGCGACGATCGACATCGAGCCCGCGGAAGGCGGCTTGCGCCTCGCGGCACATCTGGAAGAGGCGAGGCTCGATGCGCTGGATTCCAGCGCCGACATCCGCTTGAGCGCGTCGACGGGCGCGGACGGCAGCCTTCGCGCGGCGAGCTTCGATGCCCGTTTCGACGGCGGCGAAGTCTCCCTGCAGTGGAACGACGACCTGCTCACGCGCGGGCGCGCAAAGCTCGGCGGGCTGGCGCGCGCGCGGGCGGCACTGACCGAAGCCTGCGGCGGCGACGAGGCCTGCGAAAGGTGGCTGCACGGCTTCCTGGCGGCGCTGCGCGGCGGCCTGCTGACGGGCGTGGAGCTCGATGCCGCGTGCGAGGCCGCGGTCCTCGAGGCGCTGCTGCCGGGATCCGCGCGCGCCGAGATGGAGCTGCGCCTGGAGCGCGACCCGGGCGCATTGCGCGTGAGAGCTGCGGTCGCATGAACCCCGCGGACCTGGCGGCGGCCTTCGGCAAGCGGTTGGATGACGCGCTCGCCGCAAACCTCTGCGCCGCGCTGAAAGGGAGCGTCGTCGGAGCCAGCGCGGACGCGCTCGATTTCGAGTCCGGCGCAGCGGTCCCGGTCGTGCGCCGCATTCCGCGCTTCGTGGCGAGCGACGCCTACGCCGACTCGTTCTCGTACCAATGGACGCGTTACGTCACGACGCAGGTCGACAGCACGCAGGCGAGCGACCTGTCCGAGGACGATCTCGTCAGGAAAACCGGGCTCGCGCCGGACCAGGTACGGGGCCGGTTCGTGCTGGACGCCGGCGCGGGCGTGGGCCGGCATTCGGAGATCCTCGCGAAGTGGGGCGCGCACGTGGTCGGCGTCGATCTCAGCGCCGCGGTCGAAGCTGCACGCGACAATCTCGCGCGCTTTGGAAACGCCGTCGTGATCCAGGCCGATATCAGCGACCTTCCGTTCCGCGAAGGGTCCTTCGATCTCATCGTATCGATGGGCGTGCTGCACCACACACCCGATACGCGGGCGCACGCGGCCCGTCTCGCGCCGCTGCTGCGCAGCGGCGGCGACCTGGCCATCTGGGTCTATCCCCCGGAGTTCTCGCGCCGCAAGGAATGGGTGCCGCTGTGCTCGAAGCTGCCGCACCCGGCGTTCAAGGAGTGGTGCGACTGGATCGTCGGGGTCGCGGCGACGCATCCCCGCAATCCCCTCGTCGCCGCGTTCATGAGGCAGTTTCCGTTCTCCATGCACCATCCGACCATGGAGCGCAGCGTTCTGAGCCTGTTCGACGGCTATTCGCCCACCTATCACGGCGTTCATTCGGTCGACGAAGTGCTGCGCTGGTTCCGCGAATTCGGACTGGTGAACGTGCGCACGAACGCCATCCCCACCTCGGTGCGCGGCACGCGCCCGTAGGCGCGGTTTGACTTCGGTCAAACCCGAGCGGCCGCGCGCCGGTAGCGTAGCCGCATGAAGCGGCCCGACGTCATCCGCAAGACTCCGGGCGCGCAGCGCGTCGCGCCGCATCTCGCCGACTACGCCGCGGTGCGCGCCCGCTTCAGCTGGGAGGCGGCGCGGCGCGAGCTCGCCGGGCTCCCGGGCGGCGGGCTGAACATCGCCTGGGAGGCGGTCGAGCGCCACGCGCAGAGCGACCGTATCGCGTTCCGCTTCCGGTCGGCGCAAGGCGCGCGGCGCGACGTCTCCTTCGCCGAGCTGTCGCGCCTCACGAACCGCTTCGCGAACCTGCTGCGCGGGCTGGGCGTCGGCAAGGGCGACCGGGTGTTCATCCTCTCGGGCCGCATCCCCGAGCTCTACATCGCCGCGCTCGGCGCGCTGAAGAACGGCAGCGTGGTGGCGCCGCTTTTTTCCGCCTTCGGGCCGGAGCCGATCGCCACGCGCATGAAGCTCGGCGAAGGCAAGGTGCTGGTCACCACCGAGTCGCTCTACGCGCGCAAGGTCGAGAAGCTGCGCGGCGAGCTGCCGATGCTCGAGCACGTGCTGCTCGCCGACACGCCCGCCTTCGCGCGCATGATGGACGCGGCTTCCGACCGCTTCGAGACCGTGCGCACCGGGGCCGAGGACATGGCGCTGCTGCACTTCACCAGCGGCACCACCGGGCGCCCCAAGGGCGCGGTGCACGTGCACGGCGCGGTGCTCACGCACCACGTCACCGGCCGCTACGCGCTCGACCTGCACCCCGAGGACGTGTTCTGGTGCACCGCCGATCCGGGCTGGGTGACGGGCACCTCCTACGGCATCATCGCGCCGCTGCTGCACGGCGTGACCAGCGTCGTCGACGAGGCCGAGTTCGACGCAGTGCGCTGGTATGCGATCCTCGCCGGCGAGCGCGTGAGCGTCTGGTACACCGCGCCGACGGCGATCAGGATGCTGATGAAGGCCGGCGTGCAGATGGCGCGCGAGCGCTCGTACCCCGACCTGCGCTTCGTCGCGAGCGTCGGCGAGCCGCTCAACCCCGAGGCGGTGTGGTGGGGGCTGGACGCGCTCGGCCTGCCGATCCACGACAACTGGTGGCAGACCGAGACCGGGGGCATCATGATCGCGAACTTCCCGGCGCTCGACATTAAGCCCGGCTCGATGGGCCTGCCGGTGCCGGGGGTCGAGGCGTGCATCGTCGAGCATCAGGAATCAGCGGGCAAATTGAAGATCATCGACAAACCCGACGTCGAAGGAGAGCTGGCGCTCAAGGCAGGCTGGCCTGCGATGTTCCGCGGGTATCTGCACGATGACGAGCGCTACCGCAAGTGCTTTCGCGACGGCTGGTACCTGACCGGCGACCTCGCCAGGCGCGACGCCGACGGCTACTACTGGTTCGTCGGCCGCGCCGACGACGTCATCAAGTCCGCCGGCCACCTCATCGGCCCGTTCGAGGTGGAAAGCGTGCTGCTGGAGCACCCGGCGGTGGCGGAGGCCGGCGTCATCGGCAAGCCCGACCCGACCGTCGGCGAGGTGGTGAAGGCTTTCGTCTCGCTCAAGCAGGGATTCGAGCCCTCGGAAGCGCTGCGGAAAGAGCTCCTCGGGCATGCGAGAAAGCGCCTCGGCGCCGCGGTCGCGCCGAAGGAGATCGAGTTCCAGGCATCGCTTCCCCGCACGCGCAGCGGCAAGATCATGCGGCGGCTCCTCAAGGCGCGCGAGCTGGGGCTGCCCGAGGGCGACACCTCGACGCTGGAGTCGGCGTGACGCTCGCCCCGCCACCCGCCGGGCCGGTGCCCTACGAGCGCGAGTTCGCGCTCGGGCTGGTGCGCGACATGCTGCGCATCCGGCGCATGGAGGAGAGGTCCGCCGAGCTCTACGGAGAGCAGAAGATCCGCGGGTTTCTCCACCTGTACATCGGCGAGGAGGCGGTCGCGGTCGGCGCGCTGCGCGCGCTCGCGCCCGAGGACAACATCGTCGCCACCTACCGCGAGCACGGCCATGCGCTGGTGCGCGGCATGCCGATGCGCACCATCATGGCCGAGATGTACGGCAAGCGCGAGGGCTGCTCGCGCGGCCGCGGCGGCTCGATGCACCTGTTCGACGCGAAGCTGCGCCTGTACGGCGGCAACGCGATCGTCGGCGGGGGGCTCCCGCTCGCGGTGGGGCTCGCGCTCGCCGACACGCTGCAGGGCGTGCGGCGCGTCACGGCGTGCTTCTTCGGCGAGGGCGCGATGGCCGAGGGCGCGTTCCACGAGTCGATGAACCTCGCCGCGCTGTGGCGCGTGCCGGCGCTGTTCCTCTGCGAGAACAACCTGTACGCGATGGGCACCGCGCTCGCGCGCTCGGAGTCGCAGACCGACCTGTGCGTCAAGGCCGCGTCCTACGGCGTGCCCACGCTGAAGGTCGACGGCCAGGACATCGTCGCGGTGTACGAGGGCGCGAAGCGCGCGCAGCAGCACGTGCGCGAGGGCAAGGGCCCGTTCTTCGTCGAGTTCCAGACCTACCGCTACCGCGCGCACTCGATGTTCGACCCCGAGCTGTACCGCGACAAGAAGGAGGTCGAAGAATGGAAGGCGCGCGGACCGCTGCACACCTTCACCGCGCGCCTCAAGGCCGAAGGAAAGCTCACCGAGGAGCAGTTCCTCGCGCTCGACGCCGAGGTGGCGAAGGAAGTCGAGGATGCGGTGGCGTTCGCCGAGGCCGGCAGCTGGGAGCCGGTCGAGGACCTGACGAAGGACGTGTACGCGCCGTGAAGACCAGCTACCGCGAAGCGATGCGCGCGGCGCTGCGCGAGGCGCTGGCCGCGGACCCGCGCGTGTTTCTGATGGGCGAGGACGTCGGCAAATACGGCGGCACCTACGCGGTGTCGAAGGGCCTGCTCGAGGAGTTCGGCCCCGAGCGCATCCGCGACACGCCGCTCTCGGAGCTCGCCTTCGTCGGCGCCGGCATCGGCGCCGCGCTCGGCGGCATGCGCCCGATCGTCGAGGTGATGACGGTCAACTTCAGCCTGCTCGCGCTCGACCAGATCGTGAACACCGCCGCGCTGCTGCGCCACATGTCGGGCGGGCAGTTCTCCGTGCCGCTGGTGATCCGCATGGCGACCGGCGCCGGGCGCCAGATCGCCGCGCAGCACTCGCACAGCCTGGAGAACTGGTATGCGCACGTGCCTGGCATCAAGGTGCTCGCGCCGGCGACCGTCGAGGACGCGCGCGGCATGCTCGCGCCGGCGCTCGCCGACCCCGATCCGGTGGTGATCTTCGAGCATGCTCAGCTCTACAACACGGAAGGCGAGCTGCCCCAGAACTGGACCACCGACATGAAGAAGGCTGCGGTGCGCAGGCAAGGAAAGGATGTCAGTCTCATCACTTACGGCGGATCGCTTCCGAAGACGCTGAAAGCGGCGGACATGCTGGCGCGGGAAGGCATCGACGCCGAGGTGATCGACCTGCGCGTGCTGCGGCCGCTCGACGATGCGACCGTCATGGCGTCGGTCGCCAAGTGCCGCCGAGCGGTTCTGGTCGACGAGGGCTGGAGGAGCGGCAGCCTCGCCGCCGAGGTGATGGCACGGATCGTCGAGCAGGCGTTCTACGACCTGGACGCGCCGCTCGCGCGCGTGTGCAGCGAGGAGGTGCCGATGCCCTACGCCAGGCACATGGAGGAAGCGGCGCTGCCGCAGCCGGAGAAGATCGTCGCGGCGTCGAAGGGACTGTTCGCATGATCGAGTTCAAGCTTCCATCGCTCGGCGCCGACATGGAGCAGGGCAAGCTGCTCGAGTGGAAGGTCAAGCCCGGCGAGGCGGTGAAGCGCGGCCAGGTGGTCGCGGTGGTCGACACCTCGAAGGCCGCGGTCGAGGTCGAGATCTGGCACGACGGCGTGGTCGAAGAGCTGATCACCAAGCCCGGCGAGACGATTCCCGTGGGTACGGTCATGGCGAGGCTCACCGCTCCGGGTGAAGCCGCCGCACCCGTGACGAGAAAGCCCGCCTCGCCCGCGGCGCGCAAGCGCGCGCACGAGCTCGACGTCGACATCGACAAGGTGACCGGGACCGGACCCCACGGCGCCGTGACCGTGGCCGACGTGGAAAGCACTGCGGCCAAACCTTCGATTGCGCCGACCGTCGACCGCCAGGCGGAGATGCGCAAGGCGATCGCCGCGGCGATGGGCCGCTCCAAGCGGGAGATCCCGCATTACTACCTGTCCGAGGCAATCCCGATGCAGCGCGCGATCGAGCACCTGGCGCGCGCGAACGAGGCGCGCCCGGTGACCGAGCGCGTGCTGCTCGGCGCGCTGCAGCTCAAGGCGGTCGCGCTGACGCTGAGGCAGTTCCCCGAGCTGAACGGCTTCTGGCGCGACGGCGCGTTCCAGCCGGGCGCCGGGATCCACGTCGGCGTCGCCATCTCGATGCGCCAGGGCGGGCTGGTAGCCCCCGCGATCCACGACGTCGACGGGCGCAGCGTCGAGGACCTGATGCGCGCGCTCGCCGACCTGGTGAAGCGCGCGCGCGCCGGGTCGCTGCGCAGCTCCGAGATGTCGGACCCGACGATCACCGTCACCAACCTCGGCGAGCAGGGCGTCGAGGCGGTGTTCGGCGTCATCTACCCGCCGCAAGTGGCGCTGGTCGGCTTCGGCCGCGTCGCCGAGCGCGCCTGGGCCGAGGCCGGCGCGCTGCGCGCCGCGCCGGTGGTCACCGCAACGCTCTCGGGCGACCATCGCGCGAGCGACGGCCACCGCGGCGCGCGCTTCCTGGCGGCGCTGCGCGAACAACTGCAACGTCCGGAGACGCTA